>Ga0182012_10005304_pt1 | contig 13357 bp, 10 predicted proteins | sample 612S2SmetaG_FD_120486 | JGI IMG/M metagenome (GOLD analysis project Ga0182012, IMG submission 120486) | Permafrost microbial communities from Stordalen Mire, Sweden - 612S2S metaG | ecosystem: Environmental > Terrestrial > Soil > Wetlands > Permafrost | place: Sweden: Stordalen | collected... | reverse complement strand
TAGCGCGGTCCCGAATAGCTGTCCGTAGGGCATTTGGCCGAACGCCACGGGCAGGGTCACGAAAATCAGCCCGGGGCCCTGGGTAGGCGCCAGGCCGTAGGTAAACACCAGGGGAAATATCGAGAGGCCTGCGACCAGGGCAACCATCCCTTGAGCGAAGGCGACCGTGAAAACGGCGCGCGGGATGGAGTATTCGGCCTTCATGTACGCGCCCATCGTCAGCATCACGCCGACGCCGATTCCCAGGGAAAAGAAGGCCTGCCCGACCGCCGTCACGACCACACCCGCGCTGAGATGCGACCAGTCCACGATGAACAGAAAGCGAGCCGCCGCTCCGATGTCCGCAAAACACACGGAATAGATCAGCAACAACCCCAAGATGCCAAGACGCAGCGGCGTCAAGACGCCCGAGACCCTCTCAATGCCCTTGTTGACGCCTCCGGCGACGACGGCGGCCGTGATGGCAAGTATCACTCCGGAATACAGCATCATGCTGCCGGGACTCGCGAGCATCCGGTGGTAAGCCGCGGTGGCTCCCGCGGCATCCATGCCGCGGAAGCCGCCGCGCAGGCCGAAGACGAAGTAATTCAGCATCCATCCGCAAATCACACAGTAATAGCTCAAGATCAGGAATACGGCGGCTGTGGCCATGAACCCAAACGTTTTCCAGAAGGGTGAGATCCCGTCGCGCGCCACCAGCACGTTCATCGTGCCGAGGACACTCTTGCCGCCGTGCCGGCCGATCAGCATCTCGGCCATCAGGGCGGGAATGGCCACGAACACGAGCGCTATGAAGTACAGAGCCACGAACAGGCCGCCGCCGTTCGCTCCCGCCAAGTAGCTGAATTTCCAGACATTGGCGATGCCGGCCTCGGTTCCGATCGCGATGATCAGAAAGAGAAGATTGGAGGACCAGCGGCTCGGGGCGTCGATCGATGCGGGGGGCGACAACTAATGCTCCGTCACGATGTCCGGGGATTGTGCCAGAAGCCGCCGCCGCCCATGAGGGCGAACGCGGGCCGATCTAGCTTCCGAGCGCCCTGCGGAGCAACTCGAGGTCCGCATGGCGGGTCCCGATGTCGGGCCGGTCGGCGGCCAGCCTCAAGTCACGCAGCGTCTCCAGCGACCGCAGCAGCACCGGCAGCGGCGGGCCACTCGCGGTGATGCCCTCCAGACCGTGTTCGTCGAGGGCCGCCGAGGGACCCTCGATGAATCTTTTCACCAGCGAGTCGTGGTGCTGGGCGGCCGACCGGCCGAAAAGCTCGCAGACCTCGAGATAGGCGCGCGCGTTGCGCTGAAACCAATCGGCGTGACGGTGTTCCTCGAGACAGCCCAGCAGCTCATCCAACAGGCTGGTGCGCATCATGCATTCCCTGAGCCTCGCCTGGTCGGAGGGCAGCATGAACAGCATCTTGTCCACGAGCAACTGCGCATAGTACGGATCGTTTGCGCGGCACAGCCCGAGCAGCAGGTCCAGCTCATTGATGCCGGAGAAGTCCCCCGCATTCGCGCCGCGATACTCCTGACGACCGACCCGATACGGCTTGTAGTAGGGCCGCACCGAATAGAAAAATCGATCGACATCGAGCTGCGCGATCAGGCGCCCGTTGAACCTGATGACATCACGAAGCGCCGCGCGCGCCGCCTCGAACATCACATCGGCCACGGGACTCGAAACCCCCAGATGGACGATGCTCGTGAGCGCATCCGCCGCGCGCTGCAGCGACAAGATTCCCCGCGTATTCTCGTCGATGAACAAAAATTCGTCGGCAAGCGATGTGAAGCTCTTGCGGATCCCCGCGTGAGCCCTGTTGTGGGTCGCCAAATGGCTGGTCGCGAACCGGGGCGCCATCCCGAGCGAGGCTCCCACGTGCAACGCGAGAGAGGACGCTTCGGGAAAGGGCGAGCGTTGCTCGCGCGACGGGTTGGTCAATTCGTGCCGCCGCAGCGCTCCGAGATACATGCCGACACTGCCGAGCACCCCGAAGGCGCTGTCGAACCCGTCGCCGGTATTGCCTTCCGCCAGCAATGCGATCACGTACCCGTGTCCCTCGTCGCGTAAGGCCGCCTTGATCGAATCTCCGCAGCCGATCACGCGCGCCCGGTCGGCCTGCGCGAAATACAGGTTTTCCAGCTCGGTATTCATCTGAACAAACGAGGTTCTGATCCAGTGATCGAACGCATCCGCCCGGGTCATCATGGGCCTCCCGGGCGCGGGACCTTCACCCCGGCCCATGAGCGCGCGACGTAGGCCGCTTCCGCGCCGGTGTTGTAGATATGAAACGACAAACGTACCACCGATCCGCGGGAATCCGCGCGCACCGAATTCGCGCGCAACGAGCCCAGTATCTCATCACGGGCGTCGCCCAAAGGAATGCACACGGTGCCGCCGATCCGCCCCGCATCCACCCGATCCCGCCACCGCGCGGGCAACTCACCGCGAAATACCTGCATCAATTCGCGGTTATGGGCGCGTATCTCATCGACGCCGATATCGGCGATCGTTCGCAAGCCGACGGTTGCAACCACGTAGGGTGCCACCGAAGGCGTGCCGCCCCAGAACCGCCGGGCATCGTCCGCGTATCTGAACGAGTGGACGTCGAATTCGAAGGGATCGTCGTGCGAGAACCAGCCGACATCGGCTGGCGCGAGCCGGCTCAGCAAGGAGGGACGAATCCACATAAAGCCGGCGCCAGGGCCTCCGCAGAGCCACTTCACGCAACTCCCGAGAAGGACGTCGGCGGCGAAGTCGACCACCGAGACAGGCAGTATGCCGGCCGACTGCGCCACGTCCACCACGCTGTAGATGTCGCGTTCCCGGCATAGCGCGGCGATATCGGCCACCGGCGCTACAACCCCGGTATTCGAATGCACGTGAGTCACCAATGCCGCGGCGACCTCGGGAGTCAGGGCGCCGCTCCAGGTCCCGAAGCTCGAGGGGTCCTGCGCTCGTGGAATCAGACGGGTTTCGTAGCCGATTTCCCGAGCCTGCTGCAGTACAAAGGCCATGGAAGGGAAGGAATCCTCGGCCGCCAGCAGAACCGTTCGTCCGGGCCGTCTGGGCAGCGCCGGCAATAGTTTGGCGAGGCCGGAGGATAAATTCGCCTGCGGACAGTAAGCCGCTGCGTCCCCGCCGAAAAGCGCCGCCAGCGATTTCCTAAATTCATCAACCGACGATAGCCAGGCCGGCCAGGCATCACCGCCCTGCAGTTGCCATGGCTTCAAATAATGCTGTTGGATGGCCGCAGCGGCGCGTGTCGGCAAGCAACCTACGGAATGCGCCAGGACGTATGGTCCCGGGCCCGGCACGTGAAATTCGTCTCGATGCATATGGGTGGCAAGCGCTGAGCAATGGATCGTCTATCGACACGTGCGCGCTACAATAGCGTTCTTCGGCAAGTTCATTGTTCCAACGGGGGTTTGATTTGGCCTCGAGTGCTGGAACAATGGACTCATGAACGCGCAAATGGAGGAACACTCATGGACAAGATGGATTTCAAGCTGCTTCGCCAGATGGAACTGGACGGCCGGCAGTCATTCGCGGCGCTGGGCAGTCGCGTGGGGCTGTCCAAGACGCCCTGTTGGCGGCGGATACAACAGTTGGAGACCGACGGCGTAATCCGCAGCTACCGTGCTCAGATAGACCCGGCAAAGCTCGGCCTCACGCTGTATGCGTTCGTTTACGCAACCATCCATGCCTCGAAATACGCAGAATTCGAATCCGCCGTGTCGCGTCATCGGTCGATCTTGCAGTGCTTCTCGACCGCGGGTGAATCCGACTACATCATGAGCGTCCTGGTGCGCGACGTCACGGCGCTCGACACGCTGCTTCGGGATGAAATCGCGCACCTGCCGGGGGTGGAGCGCACGGTGACGACCGTCTGCATGAAAACCATCAAGGAACACGCCTTGATCGTGAACTGCGTGTAGGCGTCGAATCAGGTCGCAGCGATCATGACAATACACTCCGGCGACGACTCGGTCGACGACCCGGTTTCGGCGCTTTTCGAGAAGGCCGCGGCGGCCTACGCGGATCGGGACTTCCTGCACGTTCCCTGGGAGGCGTGCCGTGACTACTCGCCGATTGCCGTCACCGTCACCTATTCGGACGCTCGCGTCCGGGTGGCAGGCCTGGCCGCTCGCTTTCGTGCGGCCGGATACGGTGCCGGCCATCGGATCGCGGTCGCGCTCGACAACCGGCCGGAATTCTTTCTGCATTTTTTGGCCCTGAACTCGCTTGGCGCGAGCATCGTTCCGCTGAATGCCGCGATGAGTATGGCCGAGTTGGCCTATGTCCTCGAACACTCGGATGCTTCCCTGGCCGTGACCCATCGCGGCCATGAGGCACACCTGAAGGCCGCGCTTACGAATAACATCGCACTGTGGATTGCCGGGGAGGAGGGCGATCGAGTTCCCCCTCGCACCGCTGCGACCGCCGCGCCGGTCGCAAGTTCCGGCGAGGCGGCGCTTCTGTACACCTCCGGCAGCACCGGCACGCCGAAGGGCTGCGTTCTCTCGAATGAGTACTTCATGGAGGTCGGGCGCCTCTACACGGGGCTCGGCGGCTATTGCCGCTTCGGGATCGGCGACCGGCTCGCGACGCCGCTTCCGGTGACGCACATGAATGCGCTCGCCGTGTCGTTCATGGCGATGCTTATGACCGGCGGCTGCCTGGTGCAGCTCGATCGATTCCATCCGTCGACCTGGTGGCAATCGCTTCGCGACGCGCGCGCCACGGCCTTTCACTATCTCGGGGTCATGCCCGCGATGTTGCTCAAAGCCCAGCCGTCGCCCTCCGATGATTTCCGCGGTGTGTTGCGCTTCGGCTTCGGCGCCGGGGTCGACCCGCGCCACCATGCAGCCTTCGAGACGCGATTCGGCGTGCCGTTGATCGAGGCCTGGGCGATGACCGAAACCGGGGCAGGCGCCTGGATCACCGCCAACCGCGAGCCGCGGCATGTCGGGCAGCGCTGCTTCGGAAAAGCGCCGCCGGGACTCGCCTATCGCATCGTGGACGATGCGCAGAACGACACCGAGCGGGGCGTTGCGGGCGAGCTGTGGGTACGGCGCGAAGGTGAAGCGCCGCGGCGCGGATTTTTTTCCGGATACTACAAGGACGAGGCAGCGACGCGCCAGGCCTGGGCGGGCGGCTGGTTCAAAACGGGAGACCTGGTGCGGCAAGGCGACGACGGCGCCTTTTTCTTCGTCGACCGTTCGAAGAACATCATCCGACGCAGCGGCGAGAACATCGCGGCCGTGGAGGTCGAAAGCGCGCTCCAGGCGCATCCCGACGTACTCGCATCCGCCGTCTGCCCGGTGCCGGACGAGCTCCGCGGCGAAGAGGTGTTCGCGTTCGTGGTGCTGCGTCCGGGCCGCTCGGGCTCGCTGGAAAGCGCAACCCGTCTGCAGGCTCATTGTCGTCAGGCGCTCGCCTATTACAAGTCGCCGGGATTCATCGGTTTTTGCGCGGCCTTGCCGCAGACCGCATCGCAGAAGCTGGCGCGGGCGGAGATCAAGAAACTGGGTGCGGGCGCCGTGGCGAGCGGCGAGGCCTTCGATCTGCGTCAGCTCAAGCAGCGCGCGGCCCGGGGAGCCGAATCCTGAGCATTGGCATGCCCCGATAGTTTAGGATTAAACTGTCTCCCGTGGTCCAGTCTCGGGAAAATTCAGCGGTCTCAGGCGTCGGCGCGCGAGACTATCGCGATTTGGCGCTCGTCGCGCCGGTGACGGTCCCGTACGTCCGCTATTCCATCCGCAACGCACACTGGTTTGTCGCGCAGGCTCTCTCCCGCCTGTTGAAGGCCTCCAAGCTCGACAAGTCCGACATCGACGGCCTGAGCGTCGGCAGCTTCACGCTGGCTCCGGACACTGCGATCGGGCTCACCCAGCATCTCGGGCTCACGGTACGCTGGCTCGACCATGTTCCTCTCGGCGGCGCGTGCGGCGTTGTGGCGCTGCGGCGGGCGTTGCGCGCCGTGCAGGCAGGAGACGCCGACGTGGTCGCCTGCATCGGTGCCGACACGAACCACGTAGATTCCTTCCGCGAAAGCCTGGGCAGCTTCAGCGTATTTGCGCGCGATGCCGTGTTTCCCTATGGCTCGGGCGGTCCCAATGCCAGCTTCGCCTTTCTCACCTCGTACTACATGCGCACTTTCGGCGCCACGCGCGAGGACTTCGGCAAGCTCTGCGTCGCGCAACGCGACAACGCCCTCGGCTATCGGCACGCCCTGTTCAAAAAGCCCCTCACGCTCGATGAGTATCTCGATGCCCGGCCGATCGCCGATCCGATCCGCCTGTTCGATTGCGTCATGCCGTGTGCCGGCGCGGAGGCGTTTCTGGTCATGACGCGGCAGCGGGCCCAGGCGCTCGGCCTGCCGTACGTGAGCGTCCGCTCGACCTGCGAGCGCCATAATGCGTTTCCCGACGACCCGATCCAGATGCGTGGCGGCTGGGTGCTCGACCGGGATCGTCTCTACGGGGCCGCCGGCGTGGAACCGTCCGACATCGACTTCGTCCAGACCTATGACGACTATCCGGTCATGTCCGTCATTCAGCTCGAAGATCTTGGCTTCTGCGAGAAGGGCGAGGGTGCCGAGTTCGTTCGCCGCCACACGTTCACGACCGACGGTTCGTTCCCCATCAACACGAGCGGCGGACAGCTCTCCGTAGGCCAGGCGGGCTGCGCGGCGGGGTTCCTCGGACTGGTCGAATCCATTCGTCAGCTCACCGGCCAGAACCTCGCGCGCAGCGTCCCCGAGGCGCGCCTCGGCATGGCGGTGGGCTTCGGCATGATCACCTACGATCGCGGACTCTGTTCGGGAGCCGCCATCTTGAGCGGTGGCCAGGCATGATTCCGCCTCTGACCCGACCGAAGCGCAAGAATCCCATGCTGCGGACCCGGCAGGCCCTTCTGCCGCCGCGGGCTCGTTCACGCGCGGCGCTTGGGTTGACCGCGGCGGCCGCGCTCGGCCGATTCGAGCTGCAGGTCTGCTCGGATTGCGATGCTGTCCAGTATCCGCCGCGGGAGGCTTGCCACCGCTGCCTGTCGGATCGATTGCGCTGGCGGGGACAAACCGGCCTGGGAGAGCTCCTGTCGACGACGACGGTGCATCACAGCCACGATCCGTTCTTCCGGGAACGAGTGCCGTGGAAGCTCGGCATGGTGCGGCTCGATGTGGGACCCACCCTGGTCGTCCATCTGCACAGCGGTTGCGCGCCGCCCCCGAGTCGCGTGCGAGTCGACGCTCGTCTCGATAAGTCGGGCCAGGGCGTACTCCTGGCGTTTCCCATTGATGAGGTACCCAATATGGCAGACGATCGCCAGCTCCGTGAAATGACCTGCGATCCGAAATTTCGCAAAGTGTTGGTGACCGACGGCAAAACCAGCGTCGGCCAGGCCGTCGCGCGCGCCGTCATCGACGCCGGGGCAGACCTCGTGTGGGTCGGATACGCCGAGCCTTGGAAACTGGTTCCCGGTCTTGCGGAGCTCGGGGCCCTGCCGCAGGTGACGCTCCTGCCGTTGGACCTCAGCGATTCGCGATCGGTGAAGCAAACGGCCGCCGAAATCGGCGGCAAGGTCGATATTCTCATCAATACCGCCGAAGTCCATCGCACCGAAGGCATCGCTTCGCGCAACGGCGTGGAAACCGCGCGGTCCGAGATGGACGTCAACTACTTTGGGCTCCTGCGCCTCGCGCAGGAATTCGGACCCGCGATGCGATCGCGAGGGGCGGACGGCCAGTCGAGCGCCACCGCCTGGGTCAATCTGCTGTCCATCTATGCGCTTTGCAACTATCCTGCACATGGCACCTTCTCCGCCTCCAAGGCGGCCGCTTTGTCCCTCTCGCAATGCCTGCGTGCCGAGATGCGGCAGGGCGGCGTGCGGGTCATCAACGTGTTCCCAGGCCCGATCGATGACGAGTGGAATCAGGCACTGCCGCCGCCGAAGCTCTCGGCGGGGAGCCTGGCGAAAGCCGTGATCAAGGCGCTCAAGGACGGCGTCGAGGATGTGTACCCCGGCGACGTCGCCCAGGAGTGGCTGGCGCGCTGGCAAGACAGCCCGAAAGTCCTCGAGCGCGAAGTGAGTCTGTGAGCAGGAGCAAGTCCACATGGTCGCAAGTACGCTGATCTCACTGGCCGCCGATCTCGCATCGCGACGCATCCGCGTCGTCGATCTGACGCAGACCCTCGCGCCGGAGTTCCCGCCGATCGTGCTGCCGCCGGAGTTCGGGCAGTGCCTGCCGTTTCGCATCGAGGAGGTCTCGCGCTACGACGAGCGTGGGCCGGCCTGGTACTGGAATAATTTCTCCTGCGGCGAGCACACCGGCACGCATTTCGATGCACCGGTTCACTGGGTGTCCGGCCGCGACCTGCCCAACAATGCGACGGACACGATACCGGTGCAGGAGCTCGTCGGTGCGGCATGCGTGATCGACTGTTCGCAGGAAGTCTCGGCCGATCCGGACTTCCTGCTCACCACCGATCATGTGCTCCGCTGGGAGTCCGTGCACGGCCGTATCGCGCCGAGAGCCTGGGTGCTCATGCGCACGGACTGGTCGAAGCGCACCGATCCCGTCGCCTACCAGAACTACGACGCGACCGGCCAGCATACGCCCGGCCCTGCCGCGGAAGTGGTGCGATTCCTGATCGAGGAGCGGGACGTCGTGGGATTCGGCTCCGAGGCGATCGGGACGGATGCCGGGCAGGGGTATCATCTGAAGCCTCCGTACCCGTGTCACTACTACATGCACGGCGCGGGTCGCTACGGGCTGCAATGCCTGGCCAATCTCGACCTGCTTCCCCCGACCGGCGCGGTGATTTTTTGCGCCCCTCTCAAGATCAGGAATGGCTCCGGAAGTCCGATTCGAGCGCTCGCGCTCGTGCCGGCGTAGGCTGCAATCATGGCTGAACGGTCGTTTGCACAGGAGGTCGGGAAACTGCGCATCGGCGAGGGTGAGGAGTTCCGGGGTGAAGGAATTCTCGCCGTCACCAAGGCGCTGCTGCAGTCCGGCGTGGGTTACGTGGGCGGCTACCAGGGAGCCCCCATCTCGCACCTGATGGACGTGCTGTCGGATGCCCAGGGAGTGCTCGCGGAGCTCGGCGTGCATTTCGAGGCGAGCGCCTCCGAGGCGGCGGCGGCGGCGATGCTCGCGGCCTCCGTGAATTATCCGATCCGCGGCGCCGTGACGTGGAAGTCGACCGTCGGTACGAACGTGGCGTCCGATGCGCTCGCGAACGTCGCCTCGGGAGGCGTCACGGGCGGTGCGCTGATCATCATCGGCGAGGACTACGGGGAAGGCTCCTCGATCATGCAGGAGCGGTCGCATGCGTTCGCGATGAAATCGCAAGTTTGGCTGCTCGACCCGCGCCCGAACCTCAAGAGCATCGTCGAGATGGTCGAGCAGGGCTTCGGGCTCTCCGAGGCGTCGAATACGCCGGTCATGCTGGAGCTGCGGATCCGCGCGTGCCACGTATACGGCCGCTTCACCGCCAAGAGCAATCGCCCGCCCGCGTTCTCCGTGCGGGACGCTCTCGACAGTCCCGTTCGCGACGTATCGCGCATCGTCCTGCCGCCGGCGAGCTTCCTGCACGAGCAGGAGAAGATCGAGAAGCGCTGGCCGGCCGCGCTCGCGTACATCCGCGAGCATCGCCTGAACGAATTCATGGGCGGCTCGAGCGGCGACGTGGGCATCATCCTCCAAGGGGGGCTCTACAACACGCTGCTGCGCGCGCTCGAGCGCGCGGGACTCGCGGACTCGTTTGGCGCGACTCAGCTGCCGCTCTATGTGCTCAACGTCACCTATCCGCTGCTCGATGAGGAAATCGTCCGCTTCTGCGCCGGCAAGCAGGCGATCCTGATCGTCGAGGAAGGCCAGCCCGAATTCATCGAGCAGAGTCTGCACATGATCCTGCGCAAGGCGGACCTGCAGACGAAAGTCATCGGCAAGGGCATCCTGCCGCGCGCCGGTGAGTACACCGGCCAGGTGCTGCAGCGCGCCGTCGAGTCGTTCCTGCAGAGGCATGCCCCGGACATGCTCGCCGCGGCCGGGTGGCAGTCGGCGCGGTCAGCCGCCCGCGCGCCATCCAAGGAGGTCCAGGCGCTCGCGAGCCTGTTACCGGCACGCCCCGCGGGGTTCTGCACGGGCTGCCCGGAACGGCCGATTTTCACGGCGATGAAACTGCTGCAGAGGGAGCTCGGTCCGCTGCACATCAGCTGCGACATCGGCTGCCACTTGTTCTCGATATTGCCGCCCTTCAATCTCGGCAACACCACCATGGGGTACGGGCTGGGGGCGGCCGGCGCGGCGGCGTTCGATTCGCGCAGCGGCAAGCGCGCCCTCTCGGTCATGGGCGATGGCGGCTTCTGGCACAACGGGCTCACCTCGGGCGTCGGCAACGCCGTGTTCAATGAATCCGACAACGTCCTGCTCATCGTCGATAACGGCTATTCGGCTGCGACCGGGGGCCAGGACATTCTCTCCTCGAGGGCCGACAATCGCTCGAAGAGCACCAAGCATCCGATTGCCGCGGCGGTGCGGGGCGTCGGAGTGAAGTGGCTGCGGGTGATCGACTCCACCTACGATCTCACCCGCATGCGCGCTACGCTGCGGGAGGCGATGACCACGCCGGACAAGGGCCCCAAGGTCATCGTCGCCGCATCCGAGTGCATGCTGAACCGCCAGCGGCGCGAGCGTCCGCTGCAGAATCGCGCGATAGCGGGCGGAGACCGGGTGGTGAGAACTCGGTTCGGTGTGGACGCGGACACCTGCACCGGCGACCATTCCTGCATCCGCCTGTCCGGGTGCCCCTCCCTCAGCATCCGCCCGAACCCGGATCCCCTCAGGCAGGACCCGATCGCACACGTCGACAATTCCTGCGTGGGATGCGGTCTGTGCGGTGAGGTTGCCCACGCGGCGGTGCTGTGTCCGTCATTCTATCGGGCGGAGCTCCTGTTCAATCCGACCCGATGGGACAGGTTGCTCGCATCGATACGCGGCTCGATCATCGGTTGGCTGCAACGACTCGCGGACGCGCGGCGGGCCGGCCGTGAATACTGAGCCGGCGAGCCCGAGCACCCATCGGGCGCAACGCCCGCTCTCCCTGGCCATTGCCGCATTGGGCGGGCAGGGCGGCGGGGTTCTCGCCGATTGGATCGTGGAGATCGCTGAGAGTCACGGTTGGATCGTCCAGCTGACTTCCGTCCCGGGAGTCGCGCAGCGGACCGGAACCACGGTGTACTACCTCGAAATGTGCCCGTCACCGGGCGAAGGAACGGCCGATCCGGTCCTCGCGTTGATGCCGGTGCCGGGTGACGTGGACGTGGTCGTCGCAGCCGAGTTGATGGAGGCGGGCCGGGCGGTGGTGAGAGGATTGGTGACACCCGATCGGACCACCCTGGTTGCATCCAGCCACCGCGTGTATGGCATTACCGAGAAATCAGCACTCGGCGATGGCATTGCCGATGCCAACGCGGTGCTGGCCGCGTTGCGCAGCGAAGCGCGACACCTCATCTCCTTCGACATGGAGGCCATCGCAACCGACACCGGCAGCGTCATCAGCTCGGTGCTGCTCGGTGCGCTCGCCGCCTCGAGCGCGCTGCCCTTTCCGCGCGAACTGTACGAGCACGCGATACGCAAGGGCGGAGTGGCGGTGCAGGCCAATCTTGCCGGATTCGCCGCGGGCTTTGCGCAGTCCTTGAAGGATGCGCCCGTTGCGGGTGTCATCCCGCCCGGCGCGCCGCCCAGGAGCGAGGCCGGCAAGCGGCTCGATGCCCAGGCTCGTGCGGCATTCCCTGCGCACCTGCACGGCCTCGTGGCCGAAGGTATCCGCCGGCTGATGGACTATCAAGACAGCGCCTACGCGGAGCTCTATCTCGGCCGCCTGATGCGTGTGCTCGAGCGCGACGCGGCCGCCGGCGGCATCGCGCGCGGATTCCAGCTGAGCGCCTCCATCGCGCGCTATCTGGCCTTGTGGATGTCCTATGAAGATACCATACGCGTTGCCGATTTGAAGACCCGCAGCTCGCGCGTCGCGCGATTTCGCGGCGAAGTACGCGCAGCGCCCGGCCAGATCGTCCACGTCAGCGAATTCATGCATCCCCGATTTCAGGAGTTTTGCGAAACGATGCCCGCGACGCTGGGCCTCTGGCTTAGCCGGAGCACCACGGCGGCACGCGTGTCGGCGCCGCTGTTTCGCCGCGGCCGCCAGGTGTCCACCGGCAAGATCGGCGGGTTCATCGCGCTTTATCTGCTGGCCGGCCTGCGTCGCTGGCGGCACGCTACGCTGCGCTATCGAGTCGAGCAAGCGCGTATCGACGCGTGGCTTGAGCGGATACTGCAAACGACGGGTGCATACGATCTGGCCGTCGAGATCGCCGAGTGTCAGCGGCTGGTGAAGGGATATGGCGATACTCACGAGCGTGGACTGCGGCATTTCGATCGCATCATGCAATTCATCGATCGAGCAGCAGCACGCGCCGAGCTCGCCGCGCAGGTGCGCAGGCTCCGCTCGGCGGCGCTCGCCGACGAGGATGGCCGTGAGTTCGATACCGCGCTCAAGGAGCTCGCCGCGGTCTAGCCGGGCCGGATGGCCCGACTCAGATCGGATGCGCCTCGATGGAGCCTCGCAGCCGGGCCAACAGACGCATCAGCTCCTCGGCCTGCCCCGCGGACAGGTCCGAGAACATCGACTCCATCCAGCGCTCGTTGGCGGCCGCCATTTTCGCGAACGAATCGCGTCCCTTGCGCGTCAGCCGCACGCTCGCGTAGCGGCGGTCGGAGCGGTCCACGGTGCGGGTGATCAGGCCGTCCTCGATCAGCCGCGACACGACGCCCGTGACGTTGCCGTTCGAGACCATCAGAAACTCGGAAAGCGCCGACATCTTCAGGCCACGGGGATGGCGCTCGAGGGCCGCCAGCACATCGAAGCGCGGCAGCGTCGTGTCGAAATCCGCATCGAGGCGGCCCCGAAGCCGCTTCTCCACGATCAGCGTGCAGCTCAAGAGCTTCAGCCACAGCCGCAGCGATTGCTTCGACTGCGGGGCCCCCCCGAACCGGTCGGAGTACGACAACTTTTCCGCGTTGGCCATGAATCACCTCCCCAGCGCAATACCCGCCGGATCCCATGCTAATGCTTGACACTTAAAATATCCATTCCATACTAGACTCCGGTGGGAGGGCGTACATCCATGAAGCGCATCGTCTGTCTCGGCGGCGGCCCCGCGGGACTCTATTCAGCGATCCTGTTCAAGAAGGCTCTCCCGAACGCCAGGGTCGAGGTCTACGAGCGCAACCGGCCGGACGACACCTTCGGCTGGGGGGTCGTGTTCTCCGACAAGACCATGGCTGGATTCCGCGAG
>Ga0182012_10005303_pt1 | contig 13360 bp, 10 predicted proteins | sample 612S2SmetaG_FD_120486 | JGI IMG/M metagenome (GOLD analysis project Ga0182012, IMG submission 120486) | Permafrost microbial communities from Stordalen Mire, Sweden - 612S2S metaG | ecosystem: Environmental > Terrestrial > Soil > Wetlands > Permafrost | place: Sweden: Stordalen | collected... | reverse complement strand
GCGGTGAACCGGTCCACCAGATCGGCCAGCGCCCGTTCCGCCGAGTACAGACCGCCATCGGAAAGAGCTTGGCGGACAGCGCCTTTGCGGCATCCAGTCAGGATGTGCCAGTGCCCACCCGCAGCCTCGGTCAGCGCATCGAAGTCGTAGCGCGGCTTGCCCTTCTCACCGCCGGCCAGATGCGCCGCGGCCAGCTGTCGCGACAGCCGTCGGTAGCCTTCCGGGCCGCGGGCCAGCACCAGCAGGTGTGGGCCGGGCGGGTCCGGCTGCTCGGTGCGGGCAGTCGATCCCGGGAAGCATCCCAGTGAGAGCTCGGCGCCGAATACGGTGCGCACATCGAGCTCGGCAGCGGCTTCGGCGAACCGCACCGCTCCGTAGAGGCCGTTGTGGTCGGTGAGTGCGAGACCACGCAGATCCAGCCGGGCGGCCTCCTCAACCAGCTCCTCCGGGGTGCTGGCCCCGTCGAGAAAGCTGTACGCCGAGTGCGCATGCAGCTCGGCATAGGCGACAGACGAGCGGGCTATCCGGCCGTCATTCGGCGGTCGGTACGTCCCGCGCTTGCGCGATAAGGGACCATCCCCAGCAGGCTCGGTTGCAGCCGACGCGCCGGCATGGCGCGGCTTGCTGTCCAGCACCCGCTCCATTTCCGCCCAGGTCGGCGGCCCGCTGCCCCAGCCCACACCCGACAGTATATCGAACAGATGTTCGATTCAAGACGGTGTTTAAATTCAAGTACGGTTAGTTAAACGCATCTTCAACTTAAAAACACGTTCTTAACGCTGCGGGGCCTATCGCGGTCGGATGCCGCGTAGATACTGGTACTAGTGCACAAAGGCGACGGCGGGAATCAAGCATGGCACAACTGAAAACATTGGATACGACGTACCTCAAAGCTCAAGATCCGGATCAGCACGCGAGCCTGGCGATCGCCGCAGTCGCTATCGTAGATGGCTGCCCGCCCGATTCTGAACAGCTCAAAAACCTCGTAGCAGAACGGATTCAGTCGTTGCCCCGGTGCACGCAATTGCTGCGGACGCACCCTTCCGACTCCGTCCAGGAATGGATCGACTACCCGGGATTCGACCTCGCCCAGCACGTGCACCGGGTGGCGATTCCCTCGCCGGGCGACGACGCTGAACTCTTCCGGGCAGTTGCCTATGCCCTGGAACGCCCCCTCGACCTGGACCGCCCGCTGTGGGAGTGCTGGGTCATCGAGGGCCTGAAAAACAACCAGTGGGCGATCTTGATGAAGATCCACCACTGCCTCGCCGACGGCATCTCGGCTGCGCACATCCTGACCAGGCTTTGCGATGACGCCGACATCGATACGTTCACTGACCACGTTGGTGCCAAACAGTTTTCGCCGACGCTCACCGAGAAGCCATGCTGGTCCGACGCCCTGTGGCGGGCTTCCGGCATCGCGCGAACCCTCGCCGGCGCCGTCTGGCCTGCGGCGCGGACGCCGTCAATCGACTCGGTCCCCACCATGCGGCGCTACAGCTCGGTGCGAGTTCCCATTGACGCCGTCGACAGTGTGTGCCGGAAGTTCGGTGTCACCACCAACGACGTTGCGCTCGCCGCGATCACCGAAGGCTTCCGCACGGTTCTACTCAACCGCGGCGAACAACCGCGGGCGGACTCACTGCGCACCGTGGTGCGACCCGACAAGCGCATCTCGGCGATGCTGCCCTACCTGCCTGTCGAATATGACGACCCGGTTCAGCGACTGCGCACCGTACATAGCCGGCTGAAAGCCACGCAAAGCGATCAGCCTCAAACCAGCATCTTGGAATCAGCGATCAATTGCCTGCCAATTGTGTTGCGCAATCAAGCGATTCAACTGCTGACCCGGCTACCGCAACGCGGAATCGTGACGCTGACAACCAACGTGTCCGGACCACGCCACCAGCTACGGCTGATGGGCCGGCGGCTGGATCGCGTGCTGCCGATTCCGCCGACCGCGCTGGCGTTGACTACCGGAGTCGCGGTGCTGAGTTATGGCGACGAGCTGGTATTCGGCATCACCGCCGAGTACGACGCCGCGACCGAGATCGGGCAGCTTGCCGCCGGTATCGAGCTGGGAATGGCGCGGTTGGTGGCGCTCAGCCAAGACTCGGTTCTGCTGTTCAACAAGGATCACCGTCGCAAACGTTCGTCTCGAGGGTTTCCCAATCAAGCCCAACGAGGGCGGCGGTCGTCGCTCGGAGAACGAGCGCGACACTGACAACCGCACCCCGCAGGCCACCGCGAGGCCACCGTGAGAAGGTTGGTCGTGCGCACGTTGGAGCCGGTCACCATCGACCCACGCCGTCATGACGCGGTGCTGTTCGACCTCGACTCAGTGACCCGTCGCAGTGCGTTCGACTCCACGCTGGTCCGGCAGCTGCAGGAGATCGGGGTTGGCGCCGTCTCCTTTTCGTCAAGTCGCGCCGCCGACGGCCTGGTCGAAACGGCCGACCGCCTAGGCGCGCGGCCGGGCCGCTGCGTCGTCGTGGCGACTGATGCCGCGGGTGTCAAGGCCGCGCGCGATGCTGGATTCGCGTTGGTAATTGGCGTCGACCAGACAGGCGACCGCGACGGGCTGATTAGCTTTGGCGCCGACGCCGTCGTCGACGACCTGAGTCAAGTCGCCGTGCGCACCGGGGACCTGCGGATGTCAGAGCTTCCCGACGCGTTGCAGGCCCGGAACCTGGCCCACGACCACTTCACCCGGCAGCCGGCCGTCTTCTTCGACTTCGACGGCACGCTCTCGGACATCGTCAACGACCCCGACGCGGCCAGGCCCGTCGCCGGCGCGGCCGAGGCACTGCAGCAGTTGGCCGCGCTGTGTCCGGTCGCGGTGCTGTCCGGCCGCGACCTCGCCGATGTGACCGAGCGCGTCGGCCTGCCCGGTATCTGGTATGCCGGGAGCCACGGTTTCGAGCTGACCGCACCCGACGGAACACACCACCAGAACGACGCTGCGGCCGCGGCCATACCGGTGCTGGAACAGGCGGCCGCCGAGCTCCGCGACCGGGTCGGGTCGATCCCTGGTGTTATTGTGGAGCACAAGCGATTTGGCGTCGCCGTACACTACCGCAACGCGGCCCGCGACCGCGTTGGTGAGGTGGCCGCGGCGGTGCGTGCAGCGGGTCAGCGCGACGCACTCAGGGTAACCACCGGTCGCGAAGTCATCGAGCTGCGCCCGGATATCGACTGGGACAAGGGCAAGACGCTTCGCTGGGTGATCGATCATCTGGACGTGGGCGGCACTCAGAGTCCGCGACTGGAGAGTCCTCTGATGCCGATCTATCTCGGCGACGACATCACCGACGAGGATGCGTTCGACGCGGTACGAGGCGACGGTGTACCGATTCTGGTGCGACACGACGACGACGGTGACCGCGCCACCGCCGCGATGTTCGCGCTGGACAGTCCCGCACGGGCCGTCGAGTTCACCGAGCGGCTGGCGCGTCAGCTCACCGACGCGCGCGTGAATTAACACCAGGCGCTAAGCCTCCAGGTATTCCACCGCGCCGTCGTCCAACACCACCCGCGTGTCTGCGCCGTCGGAGCCGGCGACCTCGGTGCGGAACACCGCCTTGCCCGGTTCGGTACGCCAGATCGCCGTACTCAACGTCTCGCCGGGGAACACCGGCGAGGTGAACCGCGCCGCGATCGAGGTGATGTTGGCTGCGACGCCCTTGCCGAGCTCGGCTAACAGCGCGCGGCCGGCCACTCCATAGGTGCACAGCCCGTGCAAGATCGGCTTGGGAAACCCGGCCATCTCCTTGGCGAACCAGGGATCGCTATGCAGCGGGTTGCGGTCACCGGAAAGCCGGTAGATCAGCGCTTGATCCTCACGAGTGGGCAGGTCGACCCGTGCGTCGGGCGCGCGGTCGGGAAACTCCGGTGCTATCGGGCGCTCACCGGGCACTCCCCCGAACCCGCCCTCCTGGCGGATGACCAGCGTCGTCAGCGTCTCGGCGATCAGCGTCCCGGAGTCCGGATCCATGCCGCGACCGCGCAACACGACGATCGCGTTCTTGCCCGCGCCCTTGTCCTGCAAGTCGGCGACCTCGCTGACCACCGACAGCTTGCCCGCCGCCGGCAGCGGCGCATGCAGCCGGATGGACTGCGAACCATGCAACAGCAGGGCCCAGTTGAATGATCCGATCTTGGCCGCCGCCCCGAACGCCGGGCAGCAGATCACCGCGTACGTGGGCAGTACCTGCTGGGCGATGTCGTGGCTGTTGTCAGTCGTGAAGGGCAGATCCTGGGTCCCGGCGCCAACACCGAGGGCATACAGCATGGTGTCCCGGTCGGTCCACTCGAACAGGGTCGGCTCGGTTACCGCGCCGATCGCACTCGGATCAATCGCCATACGAATCTCCTCATCGATTCAAAATTCAAGCCTTCGCGGGCCCTTTTGCGTACCCAACCATCGCAAACTCTTCCCACCGACACTGTCGGCAGGGCAGGCTATCGCCATGGCCAACCGCAGCAGGAGCTGGAAGACCACCAAAGTCTCAGCCGTGCTCGCCGCAACGCTGATCGTCGCCGCCTGCAGCGGATCACCGCAGGTGCGCAGTATTACCCTGACCTTCATCCGGCACGCAGAATCGGAGAGCAACGCAAGCGGAGTCCTCAACACCGACGTCCCCGGTCCGAGCCTCACCCCGGAGGGCAAGGATCAGGCCGAACGGCTCGCGCACGACCTCGCCCACAGCGGCTATGACAGCATCTACGCGTCCACCATGGTGCGCACTCAGCAGACCGCCGCGCCGTTAGCCAGCGAACTGGGCAAGCAGGTCGAGGTGCTGCAGGGCCTCCAGGAGATCGACGCGGGCTGGTACAACAACACGCCGATGTCCATGGCCCCCTCGACATACATGCTCGCGATGACCGACTGGCTGGCCGGCGACCGCCACGACGAGATCCCCGGGTCGACGAGCGGCACACAGTTCAACGACAGATTCACTGCCGCCGTCCGAAAGGTCTACGACAGCGGCCACACCAAACCCGTGGTCTTTTCGCACACCTTCGCCATCATGGTGTGGACGCTGATGAACGTGATAAACGGCAAGAACAGCCTGCTGACCAGCCATCCACTGCCGAACGTCGGGCGCGTGGTGATCACTGGCAACCCGATCACCGGCTGGACGCTGGTGGACTGGGACGGCGTCCGCAACTTCAGCTAGTTGACGCGTGCGGCCGCGAGCCGCCACCATGGCTGCATGCGGTATGTCGTTACCGGCGGTACCGGGTTTATTGGCCGCCGCGTCGTATCACGTCTGTTGGGCACCGAGCCGGATGCGCAGGTGTGGGTGCTGGTCCGCCGTCAATCGCTGGGCCGCTTCGAACGCCTCGCCGCCCAGTGGGGTGACCGAGCAAGACCGCTGGTCGGGGACCTGATGGAGCTCCGATTGACTGACCAGACCATCGCCGAGCTGGGCGAGGTCGATCATCTGGTGCACTGCGCGGCAACCACCAATGTCAACGGCACCCGCGCCGTCATCGAGTTGGCGCGACGGCTGGACGCCACGTTGCACCATGTGTCGTCGATCGCCGTGGCCGGCGACTTCGCCGGGCAGTACACCGAGGACGACTTCGACGTCGGCCAGCAGCTGCCCACGCCGTATCACCAGACGAAGTTCGAAGCCGAGCTGCTGGTGCGCTCGACACCGGGACTGCGCTACCGCATTTACCGCCCGGCGGTGGTGGTGGGTGATTCGCGCACCGGGGAGATGGACAAGGTCGACGGGCCGTATTACTTCTTCGGTGTGCTCGCGAGGCTGGCTGTGTTGCCCAGGTTCACCCCGCTGCTGCTGCCGGACACCGGGCGAACCAACATCGTCCCGGTCGATTACGTGGTCGAGGCGCTCGTCGCACTCATGCACGCCGACGATTCAGACGGACAGACGTACCATTTGACCGCGCCGAAAACCATCGGACTGCGCGGCATCTACCGCGGGATCGCCGACGCGGCCGGGCTGCCCCCGTTGCGCGGGTCGCTGCCCCGCTCGGCGGCCGCACCGGTGCTCAAGGTGCGCGGGCGCGCCAAGGTACTGCGCAACATGGCGGCCGCCCAACTGGGAATTCCGGCGGAGATTTTCGACGTCGTCGACCTGGCCCCCACTTTCACCGCCGACGAGACCCGAAAGGCGTTGCAGGGAAAAGGCATCGAGGTGCCTGAGTTCGCCAGCTACGCACCCGAGCTGTGGCGGTACTGGGCCGAGCACCTCGACCCCGATCGTGCGCGCCGTGACGACGCAGCAGGGCCGCTGGTGGGCCGGCACGTCATCATCACCGGCGCATCCAGCGGCATCGGCCGGGCTTCGGCGATCGCGGTCGCACAGCGGGGCGCAACGGTGTTCGCGCTGGCCCGCAACGGCGACGCTCTCGACGAGTTGGTCGCCGAGATACGCGCGAACGGCGGCCAGGCGTACGCCTTCAGTTGCGATGTCACCGATTCCACGTCGGTGGAGCACACTGTCAAAGACATCCTGGGCCGCTTCGACCACGTCGACTATCTGGTGAACAACGCCGGCCGGTCGATCCGCCGCTCGGTGGTGAACTCCACCGACCGACTGCACGACTACGAGCGGGTGATGGCGGTCAACTACTTCGGCGCGGTGCGGATGGTGCTGGCTTTGCTGCCGCACTGGCGTGAGCGCCGGTTCGGTCATGTCGTCAACGTCTCGAGTGCCGGCGTGCTGGCCCGCAATCCCAAATACAGCTCGTATCTGCCTTCCAAGGCGGCGCTGGACGCGTTCGCCGACGTCGTCGCGTCGGAGACGCTGTCAGATCACATCACGTTCACCAACATCCATATGCCACTGGTGGCCACACCCATGATCGCGCCATCCCGGCGGCTCAACCCGGTTCCGGCGATCAGCCCCGAACGCGCGGCGGCGATGGTCGTGCGCGGCCTGGTCGAGAAGCCCGCGCGAATCGATACGCCACTGGGCACGTTCGCCGAAGCCGGCAACTACTTCGCGCCGAGGACCTCGCGGCGATTGCTGCATCAGCTTTACCTGGGTTACCCCGATTCAGCTGCCGCACGAGGGGTTTCACCGGTAAGTGTCGGCGACCCGGACCGCCCGGCGGAGCGTCGCCGGCCAAACCGCCCGGCCCGTGCCGTTGCCAGCATGCGGATTCCGAAGCCGGTCCGCAAGGCGGTCCGCCGGGTGCCCGGAGTGCACTGGTAGTCGCGCCGCAGAGCCGGCAGCACCGGCTGGTGGAATTGCCGGCGGGCGTGGCTGCGATGGAGGGCCGGGCAGCCCGGCCCCCGGTGGAATCGCCTGGATGGGCATCGGCGTGTCCTCTACCGTGGGGTGAGGCGCGCCCATTTTATGGCCGGGGGTTCGGGCTGCTCGGCTATGTCTGCTGTGATGACATCACCTGCCTTTCGCTCGAGTTGTTGACGTTGATCGCGGCTTGCTCTGGGTCGGAGGACTCCGTTGGACCGCGCGGACGAGGTGTACTGGTCCGAGCCGCGGGCGGACCAGTACACCGCACGATCGACGAACCGACCGGGTGCTGATGAGAGCGCATCCGGTGACTGGTGGCGCCGGCGGCCGACGGGCACGGCTTAGCGCCGCACACAGGATGGCGTCGACCTCGGCGATCAGCGCCGCGGTATCGGGATCCAGGTAAAGAATCTCCGGTTCCACACGGCTGATAGTGACGCTGATCGCTGGCGCCGCCGTGTTGCCTACCTGAGTCATTATGTGCCACCCCTGCCCGCTCTCACCGGCCGATCAGGCGTTGATGACCTTGCGGCCACTGCTGCTGCCAATCGTGATCTTGCGGGGCTTTGCCTTCTCGGCCACAGGAATTCGAAATCTGAGCACTCCCTCGTGATAGGACGCCTCGATCTTGTCGGTGTCCAGGTTCTCACCCAACACCAACTGCCGGCTGAACACCCCGCGGGGGCGTTCGGTCGCCAGCATCTCCGTGCCGGGGTCAACATCGGGACGCTCGGCGCGCACCGTCACCACGTTGCGCTCGACATCCAGGTCCAACGAATCGTCCTTGACCCCAGGCAGATCGAACTCGACGACGAAGTCGTCACCCTGACGCCAGGCATCCATCGGCATCACGGCCGGACGGGCCGCGGTCCCCGACACCTGCTGGGTGAAGCGATCGAGGTCACGGAATGGATCGGTTTGCATCAGCATCTTCGCCACCTCACTCTCTCAGTGTCAGAAGTCGGTATTTATCTATGCCATTCGGCATAGGTTTTATATAGCACTGGCCTCACGTGGAGGCAAGAGCCAGAACAAGATTTCTGACCGGAACTTCCCCGGGCAAAGTGCACTGGCAGTCGTCCGTGGGAGCGGTGTCACCCGGCCGCGTTGGGAAGCAGCGCCGGGCAGTTCCCCATCGCGTCCGTGGCCAATTCGAAGTGCCACAGCTCGTTGGCGTAAATCTGGCACAGCCCGAAGCGGGACCCGTTGGCGATGAGCCATTTGTCGGCACCCGCACCGCCGACGTCGACCGCCTGGCCGATGACGTGCTTGGACAACGCCGGGGTCTGCACGTATTGCCGCGCTGCGGACAAGCTGCCGTAGGTCTGCACAGCGTTGTCCAGCAGCTGCTGCTGAAGCTCCGCCGACCGCCAGCCCGAGGTGATGGTCATGGTGATGCCGTCCGCAGCGGCTGCGGTGGCGGCACTCTGGATGGCGCTCAACAGCGGCGGGACGAGGCGCCCGATCGCCGGCCGCTGGACATCGAATGGTGACAGCGCGCCCCCGTCGGGCAGCGAACCATCACCGGGGTCGCCAGGAGGATCCATGGCGACGGTGTGGTCAGCAAGCCTGATCGGCGGACCTGGCGGACCCGACGGATCAGACGGCGCGAGCAAGCCGAACGCCATGGCAGTGGCGGCGGCCATCGCGACCAATCGCATGCTCCACCTCCTGGCTGAGCTTGGCCTGGATAGCCTTACAGCCGTGGCTGCGATATTACGGATGTCGATTCACCGGTGAACGCCGCGGGTAAGTCGCCGATTTTCCTCGACGTCGATACCGGCGTCGACGATGCGCTGGCGTTGATTTACCTGCTGGCCAGCCCCGAAGCGGACCTGGTCGGTATCGCCTCGACCGGTGGAAACGTTGCGGTACAACAGGTTTGCGAAAACAACCTCCGCTTGCTCGAGCTGTGCGGGGTCTCCGGCGTCCCGGTGTCCAAGGGTTCCGACGAAACGCTGACCGGCCCGATGCGCACCCCTTCGAAGGTCCACGGCCCCAGCGGCCTGGGGTACGCCGAGCTGGCGCCGACCGATCGTCGGCTCACCGGCTACGACTCCGCGACGGCCTGGGTGCGCGCGGCACACGACTTTCCCGGCGAGCTGATCGGCGTGGCAACCGGCCCGTTGACCAACCTGGCGCTGGCACTGCGCGCCGAACCCGCCCTGCCGACGCTGTTGCGCCGGCTGGTGATCATGGGCGGCTCCTACGACCACCGTGGCAACACCACCGCAGTTGCGGAATGGAATATCAGCGTGGATCCCGAGGCAGCGGCCGAGGTGTTCGCAGCCTGGCCCGTGAAGACCGTTAAGCCGCAGCGACTTCCGATCCTGTGCGGCCTGAATCTGACCCGCAATGTCGCAATGACACCGGAGATCCTCGCCAGATTGGCCGCGGCCGCGGCCTCGACGACAACGGTGATGAGCGCGCGCGACGAACGGGGCACCCAGTCAGCAGCGTCCAATCCTTTGATTCGGGTGATCGAGGACGCGATGCGGTTCTACTTAGAGGGCTACCACGACAATGGGCACGGATACCTGGCGCATCTGCATGATCCGTTGGCTGCCGCGGTCGCACTGGATCCAGAACTCATCGTCACCCGTCCGGCGGCGGTGGACGTCGAGCTGACCGGGACCCTGACCCGCGGCATGACGGTAACCGACTGGTCGGGGCGCCGAGAACCCAATGCCCTGATCGGCGTTCACGTCGAGCCGACATTGTTCTTTGACCGGTTCATCGAACGGGTCGGACCATTTGCACGCCAGTTCGGCCCTCACTCATAGCTGCCCTCTAGGTACCACCGCCGCCGCCGATAGCACAGCAGCAACGCGCGCTCGCTCTCCAGCAATACCTGGGCGCGCGCGGTGCGACCCCCTTGACCGGCCCCTGCCCGATCCGCGTCCCACCACCGCTCGTCGACCGGCCAAGGTCCGGCCCACCAGCGCAGCCGGTTGTCCTGACCGTGGACCGTCAGGCGCGCAGGGTCCGTGGAGAACATCCCCCGACTGGTCACCCGTATCGGAATTCCCTGGGCATCAAGTAATTCCACCGGTTCATCGAGCAGCACCGCCGGCGACGGCCCGGGCAGCCGGCCCGGCCACGGCAGACCCGGATCAGCCTGCGGTACCGGCTCGTCGCCAAGCGGAGTCAACGTGATGCGTTCCGCCGGCCCACGCCCCCCGGACAGCACCGGCACCAGCACCGCCTCCGGGCCGAGCAAGCCCTGCACCCGCACCAACGCCCGACGGGCCCGAAGCCTGTCTTCCTCACCAAGACCGCCCCACAGCGGCAACTGCAACGCCTCGGCGGATACCACCTCCACCGCCTGCAGCCGTAACAGCGTCACCGGTGCTGTCGGGCGGGCCTGACTAGTCCGGTTGCTCAACCACCCATCCAGTTGCCAACGCACCCGGTCGGCAGTGGCGTCCTCGGTCAACGGCTCCGCGCACCGCCACACCCGGTTCAGTTCTTCGCCGTTGGCGGTGACGGCATGAATCGCCAGCCGGGTGCATCCCACTCCGGCGGCCATCAGCCTCTGATGCAACGTGCCGGCCAGCGAACGCCCCGCGAATGCCGCGGCATCAACCCGGTCGATCGGCGGATCGCAGTCCAGCACGGCCTCGAGTTCCGGCGGGGGCTCCCGTCCGGACGGTGCCCGCTCGGATTCGCCGCGGGCAAACCGGTGCGCGGTCACCCCGTCGGCACCGAACCTGGAAGCCACGTCGGGACGACACAGTGCGGCGAACTGCCCGATGGTGCGAATCCCCAACCGCCACAACAGATCTGTCAGGCCTTCTCGCCCCGGACCGGACAGACTCGGCTCGGTGGCAAGCTGGCGGATCGACAGCACCGACAGAAACCGCGCGTCCTGCCCCGGCTCCACGACGCGGCCCGCCCGCGCAGCGAAGACCGCGGTGGACAACTGGTCGGCGATCCCCACCTGACACTCGGCTCCGGCCGCGGCCACCGCGTCGACCAGCCGCTCGGCCGCCTGTTGCTCGGACCCGAAATAGCGGGCCGCCCCGCGCACCGGCAATACCAGGAGCCCGGGCCGCAGCACCTCAGCGCGGGGCACCAGATCGTCGACCGCCGCGATCACCCCCTCGAAGAAGCGGGCATCGCGGTCAGCGTCGGCGGTGGCGACGTGCAGTTGGGGGCAGCGGGCCGCCGCCTCACGGCGGCGCAACCCTCGTCGCACTCCCGCTGCACGGGCGGCCGATGAGCAGGCGATCACCCGGTTGGCCAGAGTGACCGCGACCGGGGCCGTCGCGGGCTGGCCCGCAGCTGCTGCCGCCGCGACTGCGGGCCAGTCCATGCACCAGATCGCCAGCACTCGGGATACATTCACCCGGATTCACCCGGCTCGCGCCCGGCCGATTACCCGTCTACCCGCACACACTCCGCTGACCTGCAACCGCACCCCACTGATCCGTCCGAATCCGCAGACAGGTGTGCCCCGGCCGCCGGCCGTGATCTCATAGCCGCAGACCCGGGCCTGCAGCCGCGTCGGCGCCCCTTGCCAGTCGCCGTCGGTGACCAGCAGGGTGCAGCCCGTATGGCGAGCGCGGGCCACCACCGCCCGAGCCCGTGTCTGCGGTACCAGGCCCCCGCCCAGACCAAGTACCACGAGATCCATGCCGTCGATGAGCACCGCGGCCACCTCCACCGGATCGGTCCCGGGATCCGGTATCACCGCGAGCCGGCTCAGATCGGCTCCCATCTCCACAGCGGCCAGCAGGCCGATATCGGGCTGACCGACGATTGCGGCGTTACCCCCGGCTGCTGTCACCGCGGCCACCATGCTCAACAGCAGTGACCGGGCACCCGACAACACCGCCACCGTGCCCCGCGGTAACTGTGCCGGCAGCACCTCGGCCAGCCACCGTGGTACGGCCAGCCGAGATTCCGAATCCGGCAGCAGATCATCGGCGGGAGCAGCAGCTTTTCCGGAGACCTTCCCCGACATGGAATCCATCCGCCGGCGCAGCGATTCGAGCTGCTCAGCACGGCATAGGCCTGGACCAGAGGCATCAGAGACAGTAGCCGCGGTCATCCAAGCCTCCTACCAGCTTCTTCGCGTCATACTCGAAAATTTGTTCGAATATATGTTCGAGTAAACACCTCCCCTCCGACAAGCGTCAAGCAACGCGAGAGGCTGCTTTATACGTTCGGTGCTGGTGTGGCTAATGGTGCTTTCTGGCCGCATTACGGCGGCGGTGGCGCCGCCCGAGAAGGGGCGTCGGCAGTTGCACCTTCGCGGCTCTCTACTCCCACTCGATGGTGCCGGGCGGTTTGCTGGTGATGTCCAGCACTACGCGGTTGACCTCGGCCACCTCGTTGGTGATGCGGGTCGAGATGCGCTCCAGCACCTCGTAGGGCACCCGGGTCCAGTCGGCGGTCATGGCGTCCTCACTGGACACCGGCCGCAGCACGATCGGGTGCCCGTAAGTGCGGTTGTCGCCCTGCACGCCGACCGAGCGGACATCGGCCAGCAGGACTACCGGGCACTGCCAGATCTGATTGTCCAGACCCGCCGCGGTCAGCTCCTCGCGCGCGATCAAGTCTGCGCGCTGCAAGGTTTCCAGCCGCTCAGCGGTGACCTCGCCGACGATCCGGATGCCCAGGCCTGGGCCCGGAAACGGCTGGCGTGCAACGATTTCCTCCGGCAGGCCCAATTCCCGCCCGACCGCCCGCACCTCATCTTTGAACAGCAGCCGCAGCGGCTCGACGAGCTTGAATTTCAAGTCGTCGGGCAGGCCGCCGACATTGTGGTGACTCTTGATGTTCGCGGTGCCGCTGCCCCCACCGGATTCCACCACATCCGGATACAGCGTGCCCTGCACCAGGAACTCAACGCCAGCACCAGAATCACCAGAATCACCAGAAGTATTGTCGCCCAAAACATCCCGTACCGCGCCCTCAAAGGCCCGGATGAACTGGCGACCGATGATCTTGCGTTTGCCCTCGGGGTTGGTCACGCCGGATAGCGCCTCGAGGAAGGTCTCGGCCGCATCGACGGTGACCAGGTTGGCGCCGGTGGCGGCCACGAAATCGCGCTGCACCTGCGCACGCTCACCGGCACGCAGCAATCCGTGGTCGACGAAGACACAGGTCAACCGGTCGCCGAT
>Ga0182012_10005302_pt1 | contig 13360 bp, 22 predicted proteins | sample 612S2SmetaG_FD_120486 | JGI IMG/M metagenome (GOLD analysis project Ga0182012, IMG submission 120486) | Permafrost microbial communities from Stordalen Mire, Sweden - 612S2S metaG | ecosystem: Environmental > Terrestrial > Soil > Wetlands > Permafrost | place: Sweden: Stordalen | collected... | reverse complement strand
TCTAGCGTGCGGAACGTGGGACACATTCAAACACGGCGAGTATTACAAACATGCCGCGCATCGGGACACCGCTATTTGGCACGTCAAATGGAAGCTTGGCCTACTTGCCGGCGATGACGACGTTTTTCGCCTCTGGGGTCCGCTGCCTTGGCGCAGCGGGAAAGGCCTCATCTCATACCCAGCGTGTGGAGAAGGATGGTATCACGCGAGCGAAGTTCGGGCAGCGCTCGCGATGTTCCCGAACAACATCGAAGTCATCGAAGGCTGGGTTTACGAAACGCCGTGCGAACATCGGCCGTTTGCGTTCGTCGATGACCTGTTTCGTCAACGTGCGGAATACAAAGCGAAGGGAATGGCAGAACAGTTAGTCCTTAAATTAGGGCTTAATTCGCTTTACGGAAAATCCGCACAGTCAACCGGATCGGCGAAATTCGCCTCGCCTGTCTGGGCTGGGATGATTACCGCTGGCACGCGGGCACAATTACTTAGCGCCATCGCACAATCACCAGAGAATGTTCTGTCGACCGCGACCGATTCTATTAGTTCGCGGGTTCCGCTTGACTTGCCGATCGGCAAAGAATTGGGGCAATGGGAACATGAAAAAGTCGACCATATATTTATCGCCGGGGACGGGCTATCGTACTCTCCCGGTACTAATTCTCGCACTAGAACTAGAGGCATTGGTGCAAAAGATATTGTGTGGGACCGTTTCCTTGATGCTTGGCGTTCTAGCTTCTGGGCCGGAAAAGCGAAATTCAAAACCACACGCTTCGAGGGTCTAAAAGTCATGGTCGCACGCGGAAAGCCTGACCTCGCAGGACGGTGGAACAAATCGGTACGCGAGCTATCATTCGGTTCGCACAAACGGATGCACAGTAGTGCGTTCGATGAACCGCACAACACGTTTCCGCATCCATGCAGCAGCGGCGAAATTAGCGCACCGTATGAGAAGAACATCGGGCTTGCCGACGCTTTCGCGGTTGAAATGGCCTACGTCGCGGACGCCAAGGATGGGGAGGACTTCTTTTTAGAAGCCCTCGCCTAGCGGTTCGGCGTGGCGAAACGCGACCGGATCGGAAACCCTAAGCCCGGGTCGATCCGCTATGAGGCGAGGTCTCGGGGTGTTACCGAAGCGGCCATCCGGCGCGAGCGGGCGCTAGCCAAGGGGCAGAATCCGCAGACGATCGGTCGCGGCCATGCTCGCCCGGAGCTAGGCGAGGTTCCGCCGGCTTTGGAGAAAGCCATCCGGCGCTTCTCGAAAATGGATGACGCCAAGCAGGAGGCTTTCATCAATTCGATGAGGAGGACGGCGAACCGGGCTGGAATGTCAATGCACACCCTCTGGACCCTCCTCGTGTCACCGAACGGAAAAGCGTAAATGAGCGGACAAGTCGTAAACTTCCCGGAACCCAGCGGGCGGACGCCTCGCGCCAAAGCCGCCCGGATGCGGGCCATGGTCATCGAACTGATAACGTCGATGACGCAGTACAAGGGAGACCTCCCCAAAGCGTTTCTGGGGATTGCGCCCTTCATCCCTATCCTGGTAATGAAGCTCGAAACGATCGAAGATTCGACCTGGCTTTCACTCATCGGAATGTTGGAGACCAAGCTACACTTCGTCAAGACAGGAGACCCATTAGCATGAACACCGGCGGTTTTCAAAACGGCAACCCATTCCTCGCAGGCGTTTACGTCCCGCAGCCGACGACCCAGGCGGTCGCGTTCTACATCCGAGTGCAAACAAGTAGCTAACCCATGCAGACCATTCGCTATCACCTACGCGCCGACTGCGGGCACGAAACGAACTGCGGTTCTCGCCACGTCTCCGGCCGCGACGATCGAGGAATCCTTATCACGCAATGCTGCTCTTGCTGGGTCGGTTCCAAGCCGGGAGGCGGACTCAGGCGGTCTGCCAAGTCCGGCAAGCGTTCGACCTACCTCGGGGGTCGGCGATGACACCCCACCGCTACGTCGTTATCGAAGGCGACGCGATAGCCGAGATGCGGGAGAAGTTAAACGAGGGATGCTCACAATGTCGTGACGGAGAAGGTCCGTGTGCGGAGCATATCGCCATCGCCATCGGCGTCCTCACGGCCTGGATGGATGTCGCGTGCGAACATGGACGTTGCTGCGCTCACTGCACCGGCATCCATCCAGGCGTCCAATGTCCTTCGTGCGATCGCCCAGTGCCAGGCGTGTGTTCGTTTTGCAATCAAAGCTTCAAGAAGTGCGTACCATCATGAGTAAGTCGATCGTCGGATTCACCGTGACGGACCAGGACGGCAACCCTCACGAAGTCATTACCGATCCGGCCGAAGTTGCCCGGATCGAAGAACGCCTCGCCAAGGCTCGCGCCGCGAACGCTATCCGCATGGTAGTCGGCGAACGCCTTAAACAGTCGGACGTTGCGTACCATTGCATGTGCTGCACGCCCAGCCGGCCGGTACTTGCAACGCTCGATCCGCAGGGCGAGGAACAGTACACCTGCCTAGCGACGAAAATTACTATGCGGAAAATGCGGTGCCGTCCGCTCCCATTCACCGATCCGGTGACCGGCAGGGTTGAATACCGGGATACTTCAACCTACGTAGCAGGACACCTAAGACTTCCAGGTTAGAGAGGACTTCATGCCCCGTGGAAAACGAAACGACAGTAGTCGTAACTACGCCCCAGCCGGCCATTTCCGCACCGACGACGGAACCTTCGCCCCCCTTAACGGTCGTGCTCGCAACACCGCCCTCCGGGACTGGCGACGCAACAACGGCCGACATCCTAGAACGGGTTCGCCTGTTGGAGGAGAAGCTAGCTTCGACCGAGCGGACAGCGGAAGCGGCCATGACGACGGCCATCTCAGCGGACGTGACAGCGACCTTAGCGACGATCGAAGCGGAGGAGGAGGAGGAACCGCAGACGGAGGGAGTGCAGGAAATGGTCATCCCCGAATCGTCCGACTCCGGGCCAAAAGCAAAGGACGCGGAACCAAAACCGGCCGAAAAGAAGGGGTGGCTTCATCATTGGATTTAGAGGCCGACGAGGACCTGTTGAAAATCAACGCGGTCATCGTCGGCACCTTCGGGACCATCGCTATGATCCGGCAGTATCCGGGCTGGCAATGCTCCCCCGAGGATGCAATGGTCCTCTCACAGCCTCTTTACGACATTCTGAAAAAGTACCCCAAGGTATTCGAGAAGGTCCTTGATGCGTCCGCACCGCTAGCTCTTGTCACGGCTGCGGCATGGCTCGTCGGTCCCCGCGTCATGGCTGACAAGGTATACCACGACCAAGTTCGCGAGATGGTCCGCAACCAAGCCCGCAACGTTACCCCGCCGGGGCCATCGACGACCCAGGCCGGCCCGCAAACCGTTCCCCCCGGCCCGGTTCCTCCTGGCCCGGAAGCGCCTTCGCAGAACGGGCAGGGTGCGCCATTCCCGAAGGACCTCTCCGGTATCGCCGGCTGGACGGCCGAGGAGGTCACGTTAGCATGAGCGGTCTGCCCCGCCCGGATGAACGAGTAGTATTCATCGGTCCTACCGGATCGGGGAAAACGTACCTCGCCCAGCACATGCTGTCCAAGTACCAGCAGGTCGTTGTCATCGACGCAAAACACGATTCAAAAACTTGGGGCAAATGGGAGAAGAACAAAGCGGTCATCAAAGCGGGGTCTCTCTCGCAACTAGAACGAGGTCTAAACGAGATGCGTAAGGGAGGCGGAGCGGTACTCTACCGTCCGCCCTTCGAGCACCTTCGAGCATCCGGGGTCGAAGGAATCGACGTTGTTTTCGAGCTAGCGTTCCGGCGCGGTGACACTATTGTCTACATCGACGACCTCGTACTGCTCGCCCGCAACTCGGCTGCGTTCGCGAAGCTTCCGAGCTATCAGGACTGTGTGACCTGCGGCCGATCGAAGGGGGTTGCAATATGGTCATCAATTCAACGGCCGGCTCGCGTACCGCTCATCTCGATGACCGAGAGTGAACATCAATTCGCCTTCTACCTACGCAACGGTGACGACCGGCGGACAACCGATGACGTACTTGGTGACGATCCGCCCGTCAACTGGTCGCAGTTGCGGGCGTTGAAGTATAGCTACATGTGGGGAACGAACGAGGCGCTACGGGGGCCGTTTATCTTTTCGACTTCAGCAGGTACTTTGTCGAAAGCGAGCTAAGGGGCAGGAGTTAGCGACCCGCTCGGCGGGTAGAAAGCGACTTCATGGCTCAAGCTATCCCTTTCCGCGCAGGCGCGTGCCGTCACCGGAAATCGCTCGTTTACTCACTGCCGTTTCAAGCCGGGCAGCGGGTCATGCTGCCCCTCAATAACGTCGGGTACCTAAACGAACTTCAGATTATGTTGAACCTTACGGTCACGTTCGGTTCGGCGGTCACGGTCGGAACGACGACCGACGACCAAGCTGCGGCATCGAACTTCCTGCCGTACATCAATCTTCAGACCCCCCAAGGCGAGCAGGTCTGGACGACCAACAGCCGCGACATTTACGACTTCCAGTATCGCCTGTTCCACGGCGCACAGGGCGCACTCGGTATTCCGTCAACTGCCCCGCCGTTGTTCGCCTCCGGTAACAACGCAGCCCAGGCGCAGGGTGGCCCCGTCGCGTTCGATCCGTCATACGCGATGTACGTTCTCGCAACGACGACCGCACAATCAGTCATCGTCCGCTATCGCATCCCGGTCGCCTTCAACGACGGCGATAACTTCGATATGGGTTTACTTATGAGGCAGATTTCAAATAATCAATTTTATTTGACTCTGCAAATGGCCCAAACGACCGACCTGTTCGGCAATGCTACTGGTGGCACGTTCACCACGGCAACCGTCACCGGATCGGTCATCGTCGAAGAAATCTATTACGAAGCGGTAGCGAGCGGTGGCCCCGTCGTTCCGCCGAACTTCACGAACATCGTTCGATTGCGGTCGGCGCAAACGTCCGGTCTCGTCAACGGCCTGAACGATCTTCGTTACGACCAAGGCCCCGTGCTTTGCGACGCGTTCATTCGTCCGATGAACGCAGGCGTTGCCGACACGACCGGCCCCGGCGCTACGACGAACCCCTCGAACATCGGTTACATCCAACTGCTCGCCAACCTCGGAAACGAAGTCGACAATCGCACCGGCTACCGGCTGCGCTATGACAACGCCGAACATCTCGGCAAGGTCCTGCGCCCTGGCGTTTTTCACGAGGACTTCTTTGACGATTGCGGCGGTGGGACGCTCGTCAACGTCACCCGGATGCGAGACCTCATCAATAGCAACGCAGCCTCGCAAATCGACTTCTGGGTTCAATACCTCGGCACTCCTGGGGCCGGATCGAACCTCGCAGCCTTTTACCGCGAAGTCGTCGCACTCGGAGGCTAACGTATGGCCCGTTTAACAGCAACCCTCTCCGACTTCTACGGGCCGACCGCGACCGCTGCGGCCGGTTCCTCCACGATGGGTGCGGCATTGCCGGCCGGCCCTGCCGTGTCAACCAACACGAACCTTTCCTCGGGCATCGGCGGCGCCGGCGGATCGGTTCCAGTCACGTCGGTTCTGGCTGGCTGGCAGGGGTCGATTCTCGCCCGTCCGCTCACCTGGCTTTTCGGTCTCGTTCTCGTTCTCGTCGCGTGGAAGCTTATCGAAGAACATCGTGGCGGTAAGGAAGCCTTCTCGAAGGTCAAAGTCGATGGAACGAACCTCATAAAAATTGGTTTGATGGCGACCATATTTCTCATCATTGCGCGCTACTTCTTTGCACGTTACAGCGTGCCGGGAATTTCTGACCTCATCGTCGGAGGGACCTAATTCGTGGCCTCACTTGCCCAACAGATTGCCGAACTGCAAGCCCGCGCCAACGCGGAGGCGCAGGCCCTTGTCGATGCGGAAAAGGCCCGCGTCGCGAAGGCGAACATCTCGGGGTCCAAACTGGAAGAAAGCGAACTGGCGAAAAAGTTCGACGACTTGCAGGACGCAATCAACGCATCGGCCCCGCACCCCGTAACGTACATATTCGCAGACCTCATCAAGCATGTTCTGTCGGCCGTTCACGAGGTCAACGAAAGGCTCGCGAATTTTAACGCCGACGCTAAAGCCCCGCCTGCGGAGTAAGCAACGATGCAGGACCAAAAGTCGATCTTCGGTATCGCGTGCGGTCTCGTCGCATTATTTTTCTTTTGGCTTTGGGCTAGCGGAAAGTATGCGTCGTTCCTCAGTTGGGCAGGTGCTACACCCAGCGGTACCGGATCGGTTGCGACCGGCGCGAACGCAAGCACGACGAACGGTCAAACCGGGGCGGTAGCAGCCGCGTCGGGCGGATCGTCAACGGGCGCGGTATCCGAACCGAACTACGTCAACACGTCACCGCTCGCATCCGCACTCGCTGCGATTCAGGCTAGCCCTGCGTATTCAAGCGCGCTAGGCGGATACACCACGAACGGCGCGGTCGGAGGTGGGACGCAGATAACGCCTACCGTTCTCGCTAATTCGTCGGCGGTGCCGGCAACAACGCCGTCGCTTTCATCCAGCAACTGGCTAGAAACGCTTCTCTCGGGAGGCGCGATCATTAGCTACACTAGCCCGACTTCGGTTTCCGATCCGACGCAACAGGGACAGAACGGAACGCTCGATCCGGTCACAGGCCTTGCCCAGGGAGGCGTTTAAGTGGACACCGCAAGCGTTATCGGATCGACGAACACGACCCCGAACCTTTCCGTCACGAACCAATTACAAGCGTTCCTCATATTCTCGGTTGCCATGCTCGTTCTCGGATCGTTCCAAAAAACGCACATGCTTGCCGTTTGGATAATGGGCATCGTTTCGCTCGTCATCGTCATAAAATGGGCAAACGGCGGGTACGCACAATCTTCGACAGGAGCTACATCATAATGGGAACGTTCGACCTCGGGAAAGTCGTGGGACTCATGCTCACGATCGTTCTTATCGGCGTGATTCTCAAAGATAACTCGGGCTTTGACAACGTGATGAAAGGTCTCAATAGCACGCTGTCCACGCTCGAAGCCGCCGGCTAGGGAATGGAAATTTCCTGGCAAGCCTGGGCTCGGCTTTATGCGCCCTATCTTTTCATGGCTGCTGCCTCGATCGTCGGCGCTATTTACGGGCTGGGGTACCGCAACGGTATCGCAGCGGTGTTGACAGCATCGAAGGATGATGCGACACAACCGCGCCGAACGGTGCCGTCATGCGCTCTCTGAATCCGCAAGAATACTTCAGCACCCCCAACGTCGGGAACCCTTACGTTACGTCGGCTGCGCCGGGGTTTATAGGCGCACAGTCTAACGTCAATCCTTGGGCGCTCAAGGTTATGCCGGACACGGCGCTATGGCAGAACCAAGTAACGCGACGGAATTTTGATTCGCGCTACGGCATCGTTGCAACGGTAGGAATGTGCGGCGCGAGCGAAGGGGTTGCTACAACTGGCACGTTCATCGACCTCTCGGAAGGGACGCGGTTCAATCAAGGTTCGTACATCCGAGCGAACCCGCGTGCAGCCTATCCGATGCGGCCTATCATTCTGGGTAATCAGTATGCCCGTACGAACCCGACCCAGAAATGGTATGCGGGCGGGTACACATCGGCGGTTCCCAGCATGTCGGATGCGCTTTCGTCGATGCTCAATAAGCCGGCAACCGGAGGCTATGCGGGCTAATGCAAAAGCAGGAGCAAGTCGTCGCTATCATCGGCGGGGTTCTCGTCGTCGGTCTCATATTCTGGGTCACCGCGAACAACTCGAGCGGTTCCGGGTATGCGTCGCTGGGTCCGTCCGATGCGGTCTCGGAGGCTGCGCTTTCGGCGCAAGCGCAAAGCAACGCGGCGCAGGATTCGCTCTCGGCGGTGCAATCGAACAACGCGACCTCGGCGTTTAACTCCTACGTTGCCGCGTCCGATGCGCTTTCGTCCGCTCTAGCATCGACGCAGGCCGGTGTCGCCAACACGACCACGAACGCCAATTCGCAAACAACGATCAATGCCGCGACCGACGCAGCACAGGTGCAGATCGCGAACTTGCAAACGTCGTCGGCGACTTCCATCGCGCAATCGGCTGGGCAGACAGCCGTATCCGTTGCACAGGCCGGATCAGACGCAGCGGTCGGCGTGGCGCAGGCCACCGGGAACGCAACGGTCGCAGCCGCGCAGGCCACCGCTGCCGGTCAAGCGCAGGCGGCGAAGAACGCAAACCCCGGCAACTCTACCGGCGGAATCATCGGCTCGATCACCTCCGGTATCGCCGGAATCCTTAGCTTCCTGTAAGGGGGACGTATGGCAACACCAGCGGCCGGAATGGGTCTCACCGCTACCCAGCAATCCATCGTCAATGCGGCTATCGCGAAGTCGGTTGCCGGGGTCGGCAGCGGTGAGACGAACGCGCAAATTCAATCGAACTTCGCGAGCTACTTAGGGCAGGCGTCGAACAACGTTGCCGGGTCCCCGGTAGCGCCGAGCGGGCTTGACTTCACGACCGGCGCGAATCCGAACCCTGACTTTCTCGGCGGAACGACGGCAACGACGCAAATGGTCGACGCTGCGTTTAACACTGTGTCGAACAACGGGCACAATTCTAGTTTTTACGAACAGGGCAACCCGTCCGTTTTTGCGTCGTCGTGGATAGCGCAGGTCGATGCACTCTTCAATCCGGTAAGCTCGCAAGCAACTTCCCCGGTCGTCGCACAAGCGCCGGCAGCAACACCTGCGCCTGTTGCGACGAACCCTATCGCAGCCGCGCCCTTGCCGGTCGCGGGGACGACGACAGCACCATCGAACCCGACCGCTGCGCCGATCGGATCGGGCACGGCGGCCATGCCGGCACCTAACCCGAACCCAGACGTTACCGGCGATGTAAACACGACGACCGCGACGACCGCGACGACCGGGCAGAACTTAGCGTCGGCCGATCCGGGGACGGTGCTGGGGCAGTTGCTTGCCGCAATCTCGAACAGCGGTGCCGGGGCCGGCAGCGGAACAAGCGGTAGCGTTTCCATTCCACCTTCGGCGATCGTTCCAACCGACACATCCGGCGGTGCGACAAGCGGAACGACGACCGGAACGTCGTCCCCGTCGATGACCGACATGATAGTGATAGGTGTAATCGCCTCACTTATTGCAGCCGCAATATGGTATTTCGCAATTAAACATGGCTCGATTAAGGGCCTGGAAAAGGAGCTTCACGTATAATGCCTACGTCATCAATGGGTTGGGTTTGGCTCGCTGTGTTCTTGGTCGCAGCATACTTCGTCTACTCGCATTTCATCAAGCAATACGTTAGCGGTTAAACCGGATGGCTTATTCGTTGGCGCAGTTAGAAGCGTTCTGGGAACAGGCGGGCGGAAGCATTGCGTCGGCCCCTCAAGCTGCGGCCATCGCATACGCTGAATCTGGCGGTAACGCGACCGACGTAAACCCGAACGATCCGAACGGCGGATCGTTCGGGCTTTGGCAAATCAATGGGATACATGGTACAAGCCTCGCATCGTCCGGGCTTACGTCATGGCAGACCGATCCGCTGCAAAACGCGGAGGCTGCGGTGCAAGTTTGGAAGGGCGCAGGGCAGACGTTCTTTTCGCCGACGAACGGCGGGGCCACTGGTCCCTGGGCTGCGGAGGGAATCGCCGGCAGCAGCGGGGCTGCGAACTACCAGTATGCGCTCGCGCAGGAAGCAGCCGGGAACCTCGGCACGCCGGCAACCTACCCGCAGAACGCCGTGCAGCAATGGATCACCGGCGCACTCACCGGGCAAACCGGGCCGAACGCTGGGACTGCGACAGCCCCGGTCGCAGGGCAGGCCGGCGGTGCGGCAGGGACGCAGGTGGCGACGACCGGGGTTGCGACCCCCTCGGACCCCCTCGGCATCGGAACGGCCATCTCGGGCTTGCAAACGTCCTGGTCGACGTTCTGGACGAACCATCCGGCCTGGGTCATCCTGGCCGGCCTCGTCCTGCTCATCGTCGCATGGTCCCTCATCTCGGGGTCGAACGGCACGACGGTGAACCTTTCCACAAACGCGGCCGGAACCGCAGCGGAGGCATAATGCCAAGTCAGAACTGGGGCGGACTGTTCACCCCGATCCAACAGCCCGACGAGAAAATAAACGAAACGCTTTCGCAGCCCACAGGCGCTACGACGACGGGCGATGGGCGCAAGGCCACCCAGGCTATCCCAGGGCTGAAGCGGGTCGATGAAGGCCCGCAACCTACCGCCGCGACCGCGCCATCCGCGTACCCGTCGAACACCTGGACGCAAATCGGGACCTCGCAACTCCGGGGGTCGCCTCCCGATCCGTGGATCAAGCCGATCGGGCACGATTCACTGCCGGGCATGTCGGCGGACCAACAGGCCGCAATGGGCGCGATGCTGGCGCATCTCGCGAAAATGGATCAATTCTTCGAGCGTATGCGTAAGGGCATCGAACCGAAGCCCTGGGCGGTGGTGTCGGCCGGCGGAATCGGGACCGGCCTGCAAATGGGGTCGATCGGTGCCGGCACGATCTATCCGACGAAGTGTATGCTCGAAGGCATCCACAACCCGACTTCGACGCCCGTGACGTTCTCCGTCACCGATGCTGGCAGCGGCGATCCGCTGCCGAAATACTCCTGCACGGTCGGCCCCGGAACGACGACGATCGTCGGCGTCCGTGGCATGTACTTCCCGCACGGCATCATGCTCATGTCGATGACCTCGGGCGGATCGTTGACGTTCTTCGGATCGGATAGCGCAGAGTAATGCCAAACTATCCTGCGCCCTTCGGAAACGGGCTTCAGACTTCGCAGCAGAACGCTTTTCCGCCGTCCGCGACGACGTATGACACAGCGGTTTCCGTATCGGGCAACACGGTTTGCACCACTGCCGGCGGACCTGCATCGTTCATCGTCGGAATCGAGAACACGTCCGCATCGGCGCAGACCGCGACGTACACATTCTATGACAACGCGACGACGAACAGCGGAACGGTGAAATACACCTGCGCTACCCCCGGCCCTGGGCAAGTCATTATCTTCGAGGGGGCCGGTCTATCGCTGGCAAACGGTTGCACCGTCAACGCCTCGGGCGCAGCGGTCGGCAGCGGTATCGTGGTAACGGTGCGATGACATGGCCGTTACGCTGGCGCAAGCAATGGTATTTCAAGGCGGATCGACGAACGTCGTTACCATTTCCCTTGGAAGCCCGCCGACGCCAGGAAACCTCATCGTCATCGGTGGGGCAGGGAACGATAACGGAATAAAGCCTGCCGGGTTCACGACGAGCTTCGCCGATAGCGGATCGCTAAACGCCGCGCTCTACGCATCGTGGAAACGCGCATCCATCGGAGACCCCGCAGGGCCATACCAATACACAGGCTTTGCCGGTACGTACGATTACGGATTCTTTATTGCAGAATTCGCAGGGGCCGGGAACCCTAGCGTATGGGCCGAGGGAAACGCCGCGTGGACGCTCGCAGGAACGACTGAGGTCTCGAACGGCACGGTCAACACGCTGGCCGGGTCGTTTATCATCGAGCTATTTAACGTCAACACCGGCTCGACCACGATAGCGCAAGGTGCCGATTCGGTGAATGAATCGTTCAATATCGTGTTTCACAACGGGCTTTCAACGTCATCGACCGGTAAGTCATACGAGGTCATTGCGACTCGATCGGACGCGACCGCATCGACCGCGAATCCGACGGCAACTATGCCGAACGTCACGACGGCGAATAGCAACCAGTCGCAGTTTGGTCTCGTCATTCCGCCCGGTAGCAGCGGTGGGAACCAAGGCGTCGGCTCATGCTGGGGCAACACGAACCTGCCGAACACGCAACTATGGCCGGCGTGGTTCTAAATGGCACTAACGCTTGCAGGGGTAATGAGCCCGAAGGTTGGCCCATCGGTTCTCACGTTCACAGCGCCGAACCCGTCGACAGGGTTCGGTTCGATCGTCGTTTATAACGCATCGAATAGCGCCGTCAATCTTTTCCTCGGTTCGATCGGTATTTTAACGCTCGTCCCCGATTACACCATTTCCGGCGGATCGGTTATGACGCTTCCGATACCGGGAATCTCTGACTTAACGGTTGCGTTCGTGACGTTCCCGGCCGGTGGTGGGAATGTCAACATCTCGATAACCGACACGGTGCTTACCGCTGCGTCGAACGGTCTACCGGCTGCGGTCGGCGCGAGCGGGGTTCCGCCTGGTGCATCGGTACAGAACAATTATCTCGGGAACATCGGCGTGATGCAGTCGGCCGTCGCGTACGTATCTGGGCTTCAATCGAACAATCTAGCGTCATCGGTCAATCTTACGAACGGGGTTCTGGCTGCGAATTATCCGACGTACGTTTATACGCTATCTATCACCGGATGTGTCGTCGGTATCCCTCCGAATACGAATTTGGGTATGTTTCTGAAGTTCGTCGACACCTTGACGCTTGGAACCGACCTGTTTTGGATGGTAACGCAGTTCACGCTCGCGACCGAATTAGGTGCGGGCTTTACGATCGGCGAGCTAGCGTATTTTTTAAGCGGTGGCGACTTGCCGTTGTTTCGCATCCCAGCCAATACGGGACTATCGCTCATCGCAACATCGACCGGCGGAGCACTGAACGACATGCAGGCCTTTCTTTCGGTATGCTTGACGTATGCTCAATTCTAAGGACGGAGACGACATGATGATTACATTTGGCGAGCGGTTAGCGAAGCTCGAAGTCAAGCTTGACGAAATCAATGAACGTGGATCGGCGCACGTCGCTTCGGTCGATCGGCGCTTCCGGTATGCGTTCATCGGTCTCTTTTTGCTCGCTGTGAACCAGCATGTTCCGAACGATCTTCTGTTGAAGGGCGTTGAATCACTCGCGTTTATCCTCACTCACCACCCGTAGGAGTATCACCGAATGTCCTGGCTGCCAGCGTTCCTCACATCCATCGAATCCACAATCAAGGCGGTAGAAGCGGTCGACCCCGCGTCCGCGACCAAGCTTTTCAAAGCCGCCGGTACCTGGCTTGCGAACCTCGAACCGCTTGCGGCTGCGGTCGTCAATGCGTCGGCCGACGCATCGACCGATAAGCCGGTAGCAGCGGCGGAAAACATTCCCTCCTAATGCACCGTATATTCGCAGTCGCCTTCGTTGCGGCATTGGCGATTGTCACGGGGCCTGCGCTCGCGCAGGTCCTTCCGTGGCAAGTTGGTCCGTACCAAAGCGCCGGATGTTACGGCGTCGATGCGACGAACACGCTGTATGTATATCCGTGTGTAACGCCGTCACCGTCACCGTCCCCGTCCCCAACACCGACGCCAACACCGACACCGACGCCGACACCGACGCCGACGCCGACCCCGACACCGACGCCGACACCGACGCCGACGCCGGCACCTTCTCCGA
>Ga0182012_10005301_pt1 | contig 13361 bp, 8 predicted proteins | sample 612S2SmetaG_FD_120486 | JGI IMG/M metagenome (GOLD analysis project Ga0182012, IMG submission 120486) | Permafrost microbial communities from Stordalen Mire, Sweden - 612S2S metaG | ecosystem: Environmental > Terrestrial > Soil > Wetlands > Permafrost | place: Sweden: Stordalen | collected... | reverse complement strand
GCGCGGGGGTTGAAGCCTTTGGTGTAGTGATAGACGCCTTCGCGATGATAGAGCGAGTTGACGTCGAGTTCGGTTTTGCGGATGAGGAAGTAGTCGGCGATCATGATGCCGGCAACGGGGCCCATGAGGCCGGAGTAGCCGATCAACCATCCATATATGAAGGCGTCGGGCGTGGCGAGGAGCTTCCAGGGGCACATGGCGAGGCCGAGCAGGCCGGTGATCATGCCACCGGTGCGGAAGCTGATGAGCCGGGGATAGAGGTTCGAGAAGTCGTTTGAGGGCGAGACCACATTTGCGCCAAGATTGACGTTGAGCGTGGAGATGAGGATGCCGATGAGGGCGATGAAAGCGACGAACGGCTGATGGAATGCGCCGATGAGGATGATGGGATTCCAGATGGGGTGGCCGAAGAGCACTGCTGATGCCGAGGTGACGGCGATGCCAACGAATGTATAGAGGACCATGGCGAGGGGAAGGCCAAGAGCCTGTCCCCAGGCCTGGCCGCTTTGCGACTTGGAGTAGCGGGTGAAGTCGGGGATGTTGAGCGCGAGCGTGGCCCAATAGCCGACCATGGCGGTGAGCGAGGGGAAAAAGACGGCTAGAAACGAGCCGGTGGAGTGGAACTGGCTGGGCGTGGAGAGCATGGCGCCCCAACTGCCCGCCTTGGAGTGAACCCAGAAGAGGAGCAAGCCGGCCATGACGAACATGAGCGGCGCGCCGACCGCCTGGAGGTGGCGGATGGATTCGACGCCACGCCATACGACAACCATATTGAGCAGCCAGAAGCCGATGAAGCTGGCCCACAAGACTACCGGCTGTGTGGCGACGGATGGCCAGATTACCTCGAGCATGGCGTAGATCGCCGTACCACCGATCCACGACTGGATGCCGAACCAGCCGCATGCGACGATGGCGCGGAGGATGGCGGGGATGTTCGCGCCGCGGACACCAAAGGGCGCGCGGATGAAGACCGGGAACGGGATGCCGTACTTGGCCCCGGCATGAGCGTTCAGCAGCATGGGGACGAGCACAATGAGGTTGCCGAGGAGCACTGTGCCGACCGCCTGCTTCCAGTCCATGCCTTTGGCAATGAGGCCCGAGGCAAGCTGGTATGTGGTGATCTCCATGCACATGGAGAACCAGAGGGCGGTGTAGTTGTAGAGGCCCCATGTACGTTGCGCCGGCGTGGTGGGAGCCAGGTCACGGTTGGATAGCGACGGGTCGACGGAGCTCAAGCATCCTCCCTTGCAAGTGACGGTCTATGCAGTTGGACCATGGCTCAGGGGCGGTCATCAGCCCAACTGCGTTTGCCATTCGGTCTGCGACATTCCCTGAAAATACAGGATTGGGGATGAAAAAGCTGCAGGAGAAATCATGGCTCCTTGTCGGGTGAAGCGGGTGGTACGGATGGTCGGGTGATCGAAAGGTGAGCGAGTTCCACAAAACCCTGCCTGGTTGATCTCGTTGCCGGGTTAGCACCTATGAAACCAAATGTTTGTCCCACAAAGACTGGCGAGTAGAATTTGTTATGGTTACGCCACGAAAATCACCTAAATCAGAACCACCGCAAACCACCGAAGCGGAGCTGCCAACAATCTGCGTGGTGACGGTGGATGAGGAACTTGTTGATAGCCTTTCCCGCGAGCTATCGCCTTGGTGCCTGGTGGTTGTTCGCGACAGCTATGAGGGCCTGACCCGCTGGACACGTGAAGCCGGGGTTGCCGCAGTGCTGCTCAGCATTGACACCGAAGGCGAAGAGCCATTCGGTGGTCTCCCAGTTCTGGACGAATTACGCCGCCTGAATGAGAGTCTGACATTGATTTCCATGAGCCGCGCACGCGCTCGGGCAGTGGAAAAGCGGGCGCTTGAAAACGGCGCGGACGCCCACTTTCGCAGCCCGGTGGATGTGGATGAGCTGCGCCTAACCCTGGTAGAGATCATGCGCCTGCGTGCGGAGAATGCCGCACGCCAATGGCTGATGCAGCGCTCGTTGGCGGCGAGCCGATTCCAGGACTTTGTTGGCGGCAGCGAGCCGATGCGGCGGGTTTACGATGCAATTCAACAGGTGGCCGACAGCAGTATCAATGTGCTGATTCGCGGCGAGAGTGGGACCGGAAAGGAGTTGGCGGCGCGAGCGATTGTCGCGTTGAGCCCTCGCGCCAAAAAGCCATATATCCGGTTGAACTGTGCTGCACTGCCCGAGACCCTGATTGAGTCAGAGTTGTTCGGCAACGAGAAGGGCGCTTTTACAGGTGCGACAGAATCGCGGCCAGGACAGGTCGAACTGGCCGATGGAGGAACACTATTCCTGGACGAGATCGCCACGCTAACGCCAGCGCTGCAGACCAAGCTGTTGCGGGTACTCGAAGATCACCACGTTCAGCGGCTGGGCGGACGCACACTTCGCAAGATAGACTTCCGGCTGATCTGTGCGACCAACGAGCCGTTGGAGGAGATGGTTCGAAACGGGAAATTCCGCGAGGATCTCTACTACCGGATCCACGTGGTGCCTATCGTTCTGCCGCCTTTGCGGGAACGCACGGGCGATATCCCGCTTCTTTGCGAGTACTTTCTTCAGGTGCATTGCCTTGCAAATGGCATTCCGGTGAAACAACTTGCGGAGGATGCTTTGGCTGCGCTTGAAGAGCACACCTGGCCGGGGAACGTTCGCGAGCTTGAAAATCTTGTCCAGCGACTTGTAGTGACCGTGAGGCGGGATGAAATTGGAGCGAGTGATCTGCCGTCGCGGGTGTTGGCACAAAGCGTAGCGGCTCAGGAGGCAATCCTGGTGCCTGAAGCGGGGACCGACTTCGACGAAGAGGTCCGGCGCCTGGAGATCGCTTTGCTGACCACTGCCCTGCGCCGCACGGGTGGCCACAAGTCAGCAGCGGCGCGGCTGCTGAAGATCGATTCTCAACGCATGAAGTATTTGTGCCGGAAATATGGGATTTAGACAGACAGAGGTTAATAATTTACCCCTGTGTAGGTTAAATTTTAACCTTTCTGGCCAGTGTACGACCCGAAGGCTGAATTTATGAACAGTTTGCATGGCTAATAGAATCATAAAGATACGAGTTTCCAGGGCCCTGTGCTGAGTTTGGCACGCCGGATGCCAATAGTAGTGCGTTGGTAAATCTGCAAAAACCTACCTGGGAGATTAATTATGACGATCGCGAAGAAATCCTTGATCAACACCGGAATGACCACCAAGTCCGACAAGAGCGCGAAGCTCTCGAATGTGTCTGCTGCCACGAAGATGGTTGGAGCAAGCAAGGCTATCGCGGCTAAGAACGTTTTGGCTAAGAACGTTTTGGCGAAGAATGTTCTGGCTAAGAACGTCCTGGCTAAGAACGTCCTGGCTAAGAACGTGCTGGCGAAGAACGTGCTGGCCAAGAACGTCCTGGCCAAGAACGTCCTGGCTAAGAACGTCCTGGCCAAGAACGTCCTGGCGAAGAACGTCCTGGCCAAGAATGTTCTGGCCTAATTCCGGCGAGTTGATCGACTTTGGCGTTGGTTGGGGTCAAGATCATCTTCCCAAGCAGCACAGATGATGATCTAACACTCGAAAATGAATGTTCAGGATTCCCGTTTAGCGGCTTCCCCCCTTGCGGCGACCGGATCTGTATGAGTCATCGAGGAATTGCGGAAGCTAAAGGCAGTTCGTGCGGCCCTCCCCGAACAGTTGAACTCCGAACAAGCCTTCTCTCTTCTGCGAACAAGAGCGGTAATCGCGCAAGCGGTTTCCGCTTTTGTTTTTTGGGGGCACTTTTCCATCACCAGACATGCGCTTTTGTGAGATTGGCCAGGATGGTGTAGGCCCGCGACGCCAAGCTACGGCGTTCGCCGAAGATTCTGGCCTTTCCCGCCACTCCGAACAAAGGATTACCGGTCGAAGCAGGAAGCGGCATTCGAGAGCAATAGAAAGCGGGCAGCTTGACGCCCTTGTAGTTCTGCTTTGGAATCAGTCCGTCTGGAAGTGCCTCTGCGTCGCCCCCGAACGGGGCCAGCTGCAAGCGCAGGATGGAAAAACGATCAGGAAGGGCAATCGCCACCTCGGAACCGGCCGGGATGCGGTCGAGAGCTGAGACCGGGATGTAGACGCGGACTACAGGCGGGCCGGCATTTGCCAAGTCAAGAAGCGACTGGCCAGCCGCAACATCCTGGCTGAGCAGGGAGCCGGGATCCCGAGTTAGGATGATCCCGTCAGAAGGCGCTTTGATCTCCAGCGAGGCCGCCGCCTCACGAGCGAGCGATGTCGAACTGCGCGACGCCTCTTGCTGGGCTGCCGCACCACCGATACTTTGACCCTGAAGTTCGGCGGAGATGGCCAGGAACTGCGCGCTTTCAGTCTGCGCAGCCGCCGAAGAGTGCATTGCGCCTGCCATCACGCTGCTCATGCGCAGGAGAGTCTGACCGGCGTGAACCTTCTGACCCTGTTGAACCAGCACCTGCTCAAGTCTGCCTGGTACGGCCGCATGGAGGGTCTCAGTGTGCGACGGCACAATCACGAACCAAGCATCCTCGCGGTCGTGCCAGATGGGTAAGAAGAAGACCGCGGCCGCGAAGGCTGTTGCGAGTAGAGGAAGCGGGCGGAAGAAGTGAGAAGAGCGGATCTTCAGCTCCCAAAACTGAATAGCAACTTGACGGAGTGAGCGCAGGCGCGCGCGAAACAAGATGAAGGCCAGGTAGCCAGCTGGGATGAGAGCGAACTCCGCGAGCCACTGAGAAAAGACGTTGTAAGAAAGCCGGATAATGAAGAACAACAGCATATAGCTGTAGGCGCCGGAAAGAACCGCGTAGATGATGAAGAGTGGGACACGGCGGCGAGGCACTACGATGGTTTCGACTGGTAGGCGCAACACGCGGCTCTGAAACCACCCGGTCATAAATGCCGTTGAGCGCTCCTTTAAATCGGGTAAGCCCAGCAACTCCGTGAGACAGTAGTAGCCATCGAGTTTGATCAAGGGGTTTAGATTGATGACGACGACGGCGACGCCAGTGAGCAGGATGATCTGGTAAGCGAAGTCATGGAGCCATTGGCCGTTCTGCGTGTTGACCCACACGATCATGGCTAGACCGCAAACTACCATCTCGCTCCAGATGCCTGCGAAGATAGTGTAGATCCGCTCTATCTTGCTAGCCGTGGCCCAGATTTCAGTGACATCGACGAAGAAGCAGGGAGTAAGGTACAAAAACATGAAGCCCATGCTATGCACTTCGCCGCCGAAGTGCTTACAAGTTAGACCGTGCGAGGATTCATGGATGAAACCAACTGCCAGGAGCAGAACCCAGAAAACGACCATATCCGAAAAGCCTTTGTTGTAGAAGTTGTAGTAGAGCCGGATATCGGGCCCCATGAAACTCCACTTATCAATAAATACCGCGAACTCAAAGATGAAGAGTATAGAAGTGATAAGCATGCACCATGGACTGTAGAGGTAACGGCCTATCCTTCGATTGAGCCAATCGAAATAGTGGTCGGGGTCCCAGGCGGAGAATGAGATGTGAGCCAAGTTGAGCTTTGATTTTTTCTCTGCACGGCGGCCACGTTGAGCGCTGGCTTTCTGGCTGAGGGCGATGTTCCTTTCCTGAGGGCTTTTGAACCAGAAATTTACTTCTTCCATATTGTCCGCAAAGAGGCGGAGGTCAGCCGTCTCGATCTGCTGACCTGTTTGCGCTGCAAACTCCCTGGCAATCTCGTCGTAGGAACGAACTCCATCGAAGAGGAGAATGAGCTGCCATTGCTCAGGCGGGAATCGGAAATAATTGCTCCCCTCGCGCTTTAGGACACCAACGACGGGCGCACCGTCGATATTGTCTTCGCGTACGATCAGGTTCGGGTCGAGACGCGGTGGCCTGCTTCGCGCCAGGCGTTGAAGCGGGATCTCGGGCAGAGCTGCATCAAGGGCTTCAGTCAGGTTCATGGCGCAAGACGGATCTGCATGGACATTCCGGGTTTAAGCCAGGTAGCAGGGTGATCGACTTTGCCGATCACTTGGATGCTACCGCTGGCCGGATCAACGACTGGACTCACGCGGAGGATGTGTGCAAGCTGGTGCTTGCCGGGATAATCGGGGGTGGTGAGGTCGAGCGGCTTACCGGGTTTGAATGCCGCCATCGACGACTCAGGCACAGTGAAGAGCACCCGCAGCGGAGCTTCAGCTGTGATCCAAAAAAGTACGTCTCCGGCCTTGACTTCCTGTGAAGGAAAAACTGAACTGCGGCCGACGACGCCAGCGAATGGCGCAACGATGCGCGACTGCTCGAGCTGAAGGCTGGCCGAGTTGAGGTCTGCCTCCGCGGCGGCCGCTTCACTGTGATAACGGTTGACCTCAGCGATCGTTTCGTCGACTCGATACTTGGCATGCTCCCAGGTTTCTTCGCTGACGATCTTCTCGTCGCGCATGAGGGCAGCGCGACGCAGGTCTGATTTTGCCGTCTCTTCTTCCGACTCCCACTCGCGGACCTGTGCCTGTGCTGAGGCGATATGTGCCTTTTGCGACTCGCACTGGGAGCGCAGGAGACGGTCGTCGAGCGAAGCGAGGATCTGGCCGGCCTTGATGCGATCTCCGATCTGAACATTGATGCTGGCAATTCGGCCCGGGCGTTCGGCGGCGATATCTGCCTGCTGCTCGGCAACGATGGGGCCGGTGGTCATGAAAACCCTGGAATCGGTGGATAGTGAAGTGGAAGCAGGGGATGGAACTGGCGCCGCCACGGGCACGTCTGCTACAGACGCTGCAGGAGGCTGTGAATGAGTACTGCAACCGATGGTGGTGAACAAGACGGATATCGCAGCGAGGAGAGAGGCAGCGCCGGGGAGGCATTTGGTAAGTGTTTGAGGTCTCATGCTTGTCACCAGCCAATCCAATTCCAGAGAGTCTGCCAGATCCAGAGCGCAGGGCCACGCAGCAGGACGTAGCCGGCCGGCTTCCAGCCGATGGAAATCTTCGCGCGTCCGCTCATTCCGGAACGGAGCACTGAGTCGCCATTACTGATTGGGACCTCGGCGTTGAAGGTTCGCACTCCATCGCCTGCCTGTGCCTGGGGGCTGACCACGGAGACCGTACTGCGCCAGGTACGTTGCGGGAAACTGTCGAGTTTGACGGCCGCGCCCTCGCCCGGCCGCAGCAACGAGGCATCGCGCTCGGGAATAGCGATCAGGACGACGGCGCTTTTGAGATCGATTACCTGGGCAAAAGGGTCCCCGGCCACCAGATGTTCACCCGCAGCGCTTTCGAGGTTACGCGAGACGACGATGCCGGTGATCGGCGAGCGCAACTGGGCGCTATCAATGCGAGCACGGATACGGGCAACTTCAGAGCGAAGGTACTCAGTCTGTGCGCGGTCGGCTCCGGCCTGCGGAGCGCCGCGTGTCAGATCGTTCTGCATGGTCAGCGATGCTTCCTGGTATTTGGCTTCGGCTGATGCAAGGTCGGAGCGCCACTGCCAGTCGTTCATGGACCCCAATAGGTCGCCTGCCTTCACGCTCTGGCCCTCGTGAACGTAGACAGCTTCCACGTTGCCGTCCATCGGAGCAGCAATCGTGACGAGGTTCTGAGGCGCAACCGTTGCATCCCCGGTGACACGCATGGGCAATGGGCAAAATACCATGAACAGCACAACGGCGGCAGCAATTGCGGCAAAGGTGAGCCTGCGGCTGCGGCTGGTGCTGAGAAGCGCGATTTTCCTTTGCACCAGTGGTTCGAGAATATTGATCAGCGGGACTTCGCGATAAAGTAACGCGTTGCGAATAGCGACCGTCGCCTGGCCCGCGAGGATTTTGATCATCTCGACGTGAGGCACATCGAGGAAACTGGGATCACTGCTTTCATAGAGCAGCAGGCCCACACGTCCCTGATCATCCGTGAGCGGCAATGAGAAGAGTCCGCGGTTGCCGCTCAGATCAAAGTGACGGAAGACCGCCTCAGGAAGCTCGACTTGCCCATCCGAGCCTTCCTGAAGCGAGAGTTGAACTACTCCAGGCTGAGTCGAGAGCCAGCGGAGGAGTTCTTCTACCTGAGAGACCTTTGCGTCGCCCAAAGGCAGGCTGGCCATACCGGAGATTGTTTTCAGCTGCAGACGTCCTCGGTTGTCCAGGGCAATTGCGCAAAGCTCGTATGGAAGGACATTCTGTGGGCTGTTGGCGATGATTTGGAGCAGGCGATCGAGGCGCAGCGTGGAGGTAATCTCCGAGCTTACATTGACGAGGGCTTCAAGGATTGCGAGCTTACGCTCGGCATGCATAAGGCTGGCATTCTTAAGGGCGCTGCTGACCGTTTCCGCCATTGACATGAGGAGGAACTCGTCGTCCTCATCGAAAGGCCTGTCCTCGTGATTTATGGCTTCGAGAACTCCAACTTCGGCCTCGTCCTGCATCAGGGGAACGAGAAGCGCATTCATCACAGGCAGAATGCTTCTGTCCGCGTCGAAAGTTTGATTGCGCATTGCAAGGCGCTCATCGTTGGGGTCGGCAATCAACAATGCTTCGCCCTTCTCGGCCATGTCGGCGACATAGCCCTCTCCCGGAGCCTGCAGCATCTGGAGCTCAACTGTCGAATCCTCGCCGCAACTAGATACCAGGCGCAACGTCCCTGCATCGAAGAGCCAAAGGTGAACTGCCTGGCAAGGCAACATGGCGATCGCCTTGGCTGGAATCTGGCCGATCACCTGGTCTAGTTCGAGCGTAGAGTTCAGCGACTTTTCGAGATCGTAAAGCTGCGACATTCTATGCACGGAGTCGAGCAGTTCCTGGCGCTGGGCACCGGCGCTCTCGGCGGCCACAATGGACGGGGCGGCAAGGTCGACAACGGGTGCAAGCTCGCCGACTTGTTGCAGCTTGAGTTCGGCGGCAAAAGTGATGAGCTCGATGGCGCCAATCAGTTGCCCTTCAAGAAGCAGAGGGATGTAGGCAACCGATTTGACAGACCGGGAGACATGGAGGTGACTATAGTCTTCGCGGCGCACCTCGGCACTCGAGTAGATGGCGACCTGAGGTACTTGGGAGAGGAGCGGAGCAACAAGTGAACTGCCGTCAGGAATGGACCCCTGCACATGAGCGGCATCGCCGGCAACGGCGAGGAAGAGCCAATGTGGGCCGTCTTCGGCGAACCTCACCCGATGGACGGCGCAGGCTGAGTCAGGAGTCAACCGCGTGATGGCCGTCGCCACAAGTGCCGTCCGCGTCACGGCATCAGGCGCGATCAAGAGGGATGCGCCAAGCTCAGAAGCCGCGTCATGAACAGTAGTGATCATTGGGGTGCAGAACAGTGTGGCAAAACTTCGCTTGACAAGGGGAAGAAGGCGTATTGATTCTGAAGTAGTTGGAGCTTAACAAGCCTCACTTCTTGAAGTAAAGAAGAATCTTGATCGGCGATTGGGGACAATGTGGATCTCGATATCAGAGAGAGCGGCAACATTTGTACGCTAAAGCTGAAGGGCAGGCTGGTAAGCGGCGAGGCCGTCAATCAATTCGAGACGGCGTTTCAGTCCGCTCTTGCGAGCGGCCACATCTTTCTCATTCTCAATCTCGAGGCGCTGCCCTACATCGATTCGTCGGGCATTGGATCAGTTGTCAACGCATTGCGGATCTCGTCAAAGTCAGGTGGCAGCACAAAACTGGTGAAGCCAAGCAGCTTTGTTGCTAAGACCTTCAAGATGGTAGGGATTCTATCGCTTTTCGGGGTGTTTGAGACAGAAGCCGAGGCTGTGGCCGCTTGCGGGAGCTAGTGAACAGGGCAGGTCACGCTTCGGCCTCTACATCAAGTTCGAGATCTTCAAACCGGCGAACCTTGTAGATTGCGATCGAGGCAACCCAACTCAGCACAAAGAGCGCGATGATGCAGTAGCCAAGCAAGCCGAAGTTCTCGTTGAGGGTGCCGACTGCGCCCCAAAACCGGCCCTGTAAATGCATCTGCGATCCAAGCAGTCCTAATGCTTCTATGCTTCCCACCACAAGGGCAACCAACACTGAGACGGAAGTAATCGTCAAGTTGTAGTAGAGCTTGCGAATTGGCTTTAGGTAGGCCCAACCGTATGCACCCAGCATGAGGATGTTGTCTGTGGTGTCGATAAGCGACATCCCCGCCGCAAATAGAACAGGGAAAACAAGAATGGAGGCGATGGGTAGTCCGCGCGAACCTTCAGCGGCCGAGATGCCAAGCAATCCAATCTCTGTGGCTGTATCGAATCCGAGACCAAAAAGCAAGCCCAGCGGGTACATGTGCCAGCTTTTCGTGATGGTCGCAAACAGCGGTCTGAAGATTCTGGCAAGGAATCCGCGGCTCGACAGAACAAGGTCGAGATCCTCGTCGAGATATGGCTCACCCCGTCGCACGCGTCGAAAAGCCTGCAAGACTGAACGCAGGATCACCAGGTTTGCAAGGCCAATGGATAGCAGGAAGAACGTTGAGACCAGCGTTCCAATAATCCCGCCGATGCTGCGAAAATGATCAATGTGCTGCTGCAGCTTGATTGCGGCAAATGCGAGGGCTAGTGATCCGAGCACAACGATGGTGGAGTGACCAAAGGAAAACATCAGCCCCACAGAAACGGGGTACTTGCCCTCGTGCATCAGCTTTCGTGTGACATTGTCGATCGCGGCGATGTGGTCAGCGTCGACGGCGTGACGCAGCCCAAAACTGTAGGCCAGAAACGCTGTGCCGAGCAACAGAGGATAGTGGCGGAATGCAACAACGGCCCAGAGCCACGCGAAGAGATTAAACATGAGAAGAAAGCCGAAGATGCCGTAAACCTTGGCCCGCGTATTGCCGGCATGGTCATCAAACAAGGTTCGCAAGGAAATCGACATGGGCCCCTTCGATCGGCGCTTCGCGCCCTGGCTGGCAGGCGGTAGCACGAATTCCATCATTGTACTACCGGGCCCTGGTTTAGAAGAGCCAGAATGAAATTGCAGTCTGCTTGATGTGCGCGACTATTCGGCAAGGATGACCCGCGCAGTGTGGTCCATCGCGCGGGTTATCCTACACTCGCCCGCGCGCGTCCTGCCAAGTTTTAAGGTCTATGCCTGCGGAGGCGAACTTTCCCGGGAGCATCCAATGACGTTTTCTGTTCAATCCTTGACCCAAAAGGCGTGGCTCTTCACTCTGCTTTTCATTCTTTTGCCTGATACAAGGACGCTTGCGCAGGGTAAACAACCGGACGCCATTCAAGCGCGCACGATCCTGGTTTTGATGGTGAGCGATATCCATTTCGAGCCTTTCTGGGATCCAGCGAAGGTCACGAGGCTGGCGTCTGCGCAAGTCGCCTCATGGGATGCAATCCTCGCAGCTCCACCGTCGGCCGATCGCCAGCAGAGCTTCGATGCGTTGCAGGCCAAGTGCCATGTGCGCGGCGTCGATACACCCCTCCCTCTGTTCAAGTCCAGCCTGACGGCCATTCAATCACGGGCGGGCAATGCAGGGTTTGCGATTGTAGGGGGCGATCTGGTCTCGCATGGCTTTTCATGCAAGCACAGTACGCTGTTCCCGCAAGCATCTCCCCAGGCTTACAGTGCATTTGTGGAGAAGACACTCGACTATGTCTTGCACGAACTTCGCAAAGAGCTGCCGGGTGTTCCAGTGTATGCGGCACTCGGGAACAATGATTCGGGGTGCGGAGACTATCAGTTGGATGCAAACAGCGAGTTTCTGCGTGTGACCGGATCTGTAATCACCGAAGGACTGCCGCCGGCTGTTCGCGAAGAGGCTTCAAAAGAATTCGCTTCCGGCGGCTACTACAGCATTCCTTTGCCCGCACCAGTGGAGCGCGCACGCCTCCTGGTACTCAATGACCTTTTCCTTTCGCGGAAGTACTCAACATGTGAAGGAAAGCCTGACGCAAGCGCTGGGTTATCGCAGGTTGCATGGTTGCGACGAGAGCTTGAGCGGGCACGTGAGCGCAATGAGAGAGTTTGGGTGATGGGGCACATTCCACCAGGGATTGATCCCTTCAGCACAATCCTCAAGATGAGGAATGTTTGCGGAGGCAAGTTGCCTGACGTTTTTCTGGCATCAGATGATCTGGACAAGACGATCGGCGAATTTGGCGACGTGGTGAAACTAGCTGTTTTTGCGCACACGCACATGGATGAGATACGGTTGCTCCGATCCTCGAGAAGCGATGCGGCGTCGAATGCCCAAGCCGGTGTACCAGTCAAACTCGTCCCTTCGGTCTCGCCGATCAACGGAAACAACCCCTCATTTACGGTGGCCCGGATCGATACTGCAACGGCTGTGATGATGGACTACAGAGTTTTCGTGGCATCGAACACGTCAGGGGTTGACGCCAAGTGGACGCCCGAGTATGACTTTGCGGAGACCTTTCACGTGCCGGATTTCTCCGCAGCTTCACTCGGCAAACTGATTGCAGAGTTCAGTGGCGATCCCGGTGCCCAAACCGAAGCAAGCCTGAGCTACATTCGCAACTACTATGTGCGCGACCTCTCGGATGAGATCAAGGCCTTCTGGCCGCAGTACTCCTGCGCCCTTTCGAATCTAACGGCAGACTCCTATAAGAGCTGCGTTTGCACGGCGCAGCATTAGGTAGGCCATGCCAGGAATAAACCCCAGGCAAGCAGAGTAAAGAATCTCTGAACCCAATGCGATCCTGTGGCGACCTGAATTTGCTTTTAAGACCCGCTAGGGAATGGGGGCCATGAATTGTGGCCTGGCACCATTCACAGCCGTCGCCGAGGGGCGGCGACTGCGAATGGTACCGGAAACCGCAAAGCAACATCGCCAAGTCCCAACCACCTATTGGCCCGTGCCGAGCAGGAGCGTAGACTGTGGCGAGCCAGTAGCGCTATCGGCCACCGAGAGGTTCGCGGAAAAGCCGCTGACGACGGACGGTGTGAAGGTGATGTAGAAGGAACAGCTCGCGCCGGCAGCCAGTGTTGCGCCGCAGGCGTTGGCGCCCGTCGTGATGGCAAAGTCGTCTGGATTATTACCAGTGATGCTTGGAGCGATGCCGGTCACCGTGTTGGTGCCGGTATTGGTCAGCGTGGCTGCCAATGCAGCAGAGGTTGTGTGCGCCGTCGTGTTCGGGAAAGTCAGCACAGAGGTCAACGCGACCGAGTTAGGAGCCGCGATGCCCGTGCCAAGGAGAGTCGATACCTGCGGCGAGCCTCCGGCGCTGTCGGCGACCGACAGCGTGGCTGAGAAGCCTGAGACGACGGACGGTGTGAAGGTGATGTAGATGGAGCAGCTCGCGCCGGCGGCCAGTGTTGCGCCGCAGGCGTTGGCGCCCGTCGTGATAGTGAAGTCGTCGGGGTTATTGCCTCCGATGCTTGGGACGATGCTGGTAAGCGTGGCGCCGCTGTTGTTAGTCAGCGTGGCTGCCAATGCCGCTGAGGTTGTCTTCGC
>Ga0182012_10005300_pt1 | contig 13361 bp, 6 predicted proteins | sample 612S2SmetaG_FD_120486 | JGI IMG/M metagenome (GOLD analysis project Ga0182012, IMG submission 120486) | Permafrost microbial communities from Stordalen Mire, Sweden - 612S2S metaG | ecosystem: Environmental > Terrestrial > Soil > Wetlands > Permafrost | place: Sweden: Stordalen | collected... | reverse complement strand
CTGGCGGAGGATGCGGCGCAGTCGAATGTTCTGCGTGGGGAGAATGGTGGTCGGACTCTGCGGCATGTTGCCGTGGTGCGGGATTTGAAGGAGATGGGCGCAGGGGCGGCGGATGGTCGGGTGCTGTCGCTCAAAGCGCCTGCTGGGAGTGAGTCGCTGCGGCTGGTGGTGTTTTTGGTGGATCGGCGAAGCGGGCGGGTGGTCGGGTTGGCGGAGCGGACTGTGGGGCGGAGTTGAGCGTTCCTCCCGCCGTTGCCGGAAAAACAATGACCCGGCGAGGGTGGGCACGCCGCAACAGCAGTTTGCCACGGGGAATCTCAGGGAGAAAAGCAAGAGCAACGACGGGCGGGCTTTTCCGGGTTCCCGCAATGTCGCCCCATTTTGGGCGAATCGGCCCCATTGGACGCTTTGAAATTCCCCACCGGCTCGGCTTTCCATCGAGTACAGTGATATTTTTTGTCACTTGATTCCCACGGCTGCCGATATTCGCTTCAGGAGAATCGCCGAGGGGATTTCTGGCCGCTTCTCCTTTGGGGGGGGCATGTTCCTGGTAGAACGTATCGGCAACCGGCTTTATGTTGCGTTTATGCTGATTTTCCTTTTCTGGGGAATCACCACCTGGATCGGATGGCGCCAGATATTGAAAATCCAGGCGCTGTCATCCAGAGTCGCCCAAGACCAATGGCCCAAGACAGTATTGGCCAACAAAATCATCGCCCTTGAGAATATGAACGGGCGTGACACGCTCTCGTTGATGCTATTGAACGATCCCGACGATATTCAGTCGAGTACGGTCGCGTTGGAAGAGACTTCGAAGGTGATCTCAGGTTTTTATTCGCAGCTCGATGCCATCATCACGAATCCGGACGGCCGGGAAATGTTAGAGCAGATTGATGCCCGGCGCTCGGCTTACACCAGCAGCCGTAAGACTGTGATCGAATTGGTGCTGGCTGGGAAGCGAGAGCAGGCCGCCGGTATGCTGATGAACCAAACGACCCCACTCCAGAACGTATACCTGCAGGCTATCTACGGACTCATTGCAATGCAGGGCAAAGACATGGAAGCCACCGTCCATCAGATCGACGAGGCTGGTTCTCGCACGATTAGGATTACGTTGCTCATCGGCTCCTGCGCTGGGGTGGTGGGGATTTTTCTGGCTGTGTTTATCACCAGGAGTATCATCGTTCCTCTCGACCGCGCAATCGCGATCGCCGATTCCGTGGCGCATGGGCAACTCGACAATCAAATCGCCATACAGGCCGGCGGCGAAACGGGGAAACTTCTGGAGGTTCTCCAATTGATGCAGGAAAAGCTGGGTCTGATCCTGAGGGAAGTCGGCGATAGCGCGCGTGGCATGGGGCAATCGGCGATGAACATCACCTCCATCTCGAACGAGATATTCCAGGTCAATCAACAGCAGCAGAGCCGCTCCGGGGAAGTGTCGGAAGCGATGGAGCAACTGCATCGAGCTTCCTCCAGGGTAGAGGCGCAGGCGATGCAGGCAGCGGAGCGATCGGCCGAGGTTGAAACCCTTGCGCAACAGGGAATAGAAAAGCTGCGCCAGAATGTCAGCTCGATGGAGGAGACCACGCTTGAGGTTCGCCGCGCGGCGGATGAGATGCAAGAGTTGGAGCAATCCGCGGGGCAGATCCACGCCATGGTCAACACGATTAAAGAGATTGCCAACCAGACCAATCTGCTTGCCCTCAACGCTGCGATCGAAGCGGCGCGCGCCGGTGAGGAGGGGCGAGGCTTCGCGGTTGTGGCGAATGAGGTCCGTCAATTGGCCGATCGCACGGCGAAGTCGGCGTCGGAAGTGAATCGGATTACGGAACGGTTGTCCGGCCAAATGCGCCAAGCGGCCTCGACGATGAACTTGGTGGTCAACAAAGTGGAGGTTACGCAAGACGGAGCGAAAGGCACGGCATCGATTATCGAGAAGATGGCAAGCAATGTCGTCACTGCCGCCAACGCGAATCAGACCATCTCGGCCGCGAGTCAGAAGCAACAGAGCCAATTTGCGCTTCTCGAAACAACCACGAATACATTGTTTGCAGTTTTGAGAGAAAGCGGCGCCAAAGTCGAGGCTACAGCCATTATTGGCGATGAGCTGCGCGTTGTGGCGGATCGGCTCAACAAGATCATGTCCGGCTTTGTCTTTCACAGCGATCTCCAGATAGAGAAGGAGCAGCACGAAAAGCGGCGGGCACCCCGAGCGTATAACAGCCTGCGAGTCCGGGTGATGCAAAACGGTATGAACGTCGAGGCAGTCTCAAGCGATTTCTCAATGAATGGAATGAGCCTCAAACTACCCCGGGCGCTCCAAGAGCAGGCACCCGCAGAGTTTGCTCTTTTTTTGCCCAGTGAAGACATCGTGGAGTATGAGGCTCAGGAACTCTTGCGCCTGAAGGGTCGCGTGGTTTGGCAAAGAGCCGAAGATGGCAAATTTGAATGCGGGATGGAGTTCTTAGACGTGGATGCGGAGCGGGAGCAACGATTGAAAGAATGCTTTCAATTCTTCCACAAGAATCATCAATTTTCGTAAGGCAACCTGGCTGTAAGTTGCTTAAAATCTCGAAGGGCAAAGACCGGTCTACTGCTCAAAATCGAGATGTGGGGAAAGCGAATTTTTTGCGATTGCCGGCTACTCCGATCTCAGGGCCTGCATGGGATCGATTCTGGCGGCGCGGAGGGCTGGGAGTAACGAAGCGGCGCTGGCGATGGCGACAAGGGCGAGAACGGAGCCGGAGAGCACCCACGGATCGCGGGCGGAGGTGCCGTAAAGGAAGCTGGCGAGGGCTTTTGAGACGAGCAGGGCGGCGATGAGTCCGGCTGCGCAGCCGGAGACGCTGACCCAGGCGTTTTCGCGGAAGACGAGTGCGACTACTTGCAGGCGTTGCGCGCCGAGGGCCATGCGGATGCCGATTTCGCTGGTGCGGCGGGCGGTTGCGTACGCCAGCGTCCCGTAGAGGCCGATGGCGGTGACGAGCAGGGCGCAGGCGGCGAAGAAGACGCTGAGCAGGGCCATGAGGCGCTCGGAGCTGATGGAGTCGTCGAGGGTGCTGCTCATGGTGGTCATGACGGGGGCCGGGGTGTCCGGGGCCATCTGAGCGGTGAGTTTTCTGGCTGCGGCGGCAAAGGGTGCGGTTGCGCCAAATCCATTCGCGAGGCGTACGACGGCGGTGTAGGAGGTTTTGTCGTCTTCATCGCGCTGGGTGATTGGAAAGTAGCCCTCCGGGGGCGCTTCTTTGCGGATGGCGTCGTAATGGATATCGCCGGCAACGCCTATCACCTGCAACGTTTCTTTTCCGTGAGGGAGGGTTTGGCCGATGGGATTGCGGCCGGGAAAGAAGAGTTTTGCCGCGGATTGGCTGAGGATGATTTTCATTCCCGAAGATGCGGTGTCATTCCAGGAGAAGTCGCGCCCTTCGATCAGCGGAATATGCATGGTGTGGAAGTAGTTGGGGGCGATATCGTTCAGGTCTACCTGGTGATCGCCATGGCTGAAAGGGGTGGCAAGAGTGGTGGCTGTCATGCTCCCGCTCAATGGGGTAATCGAAGCGAAGCTGACGGATTCAACGCCGGGGTGGTAACTGAGAGCGTCGGCGAAGGATCGATACCAGCGGACCAGGGCTGAGCCTTTGAGGGCCTGCTTGTCCATGTCGAGATCGAGATTCACGACGCCTTTGGGTTCAAAGCCAAGGCCCGTCCGGTAAAGGCGGACGAGGCTGGTGGCGAGCAGGCCTGCGCCGAAGACGAGCATGAGTGCCAGCGTGACCTCGGAAGCCATGAGCAGGCGCGGCAGAAGGCGATAGTGCATGGGCTGCCGTTTTTGCGAAGTGCGGGCGTAGGCGCCATTTTTGATCTGTTCGTTGAGCTCGCCGGAGGTGGCGCGTAGCGCGGGAACGAGGCCAATCAAGACCGAAGTGACGGCGGTGAGCGTGGCGGCGAAGAAGTAAACGCGGATATCGAGCGAGGTGTCGATCACGATGCCTTGTTCATTCCCTAGCAGCATGGTGGCGAGCCCGCGGCTGACAAGCGGCGAGACGGCGAGGCCAGCGGCCGTGCCGAGGGCGGCGATGAGCAGGCTTTCGAGCAGGAGTTGTTGGATGAGGCGCGTGCGGGATGCTCCGATGGCGAGCCGGGTGGCGAGTTCGTGCTCGCGACTGGCGGCGCGGGCCATGAGCAGGCTCGCCAGGTTGAGGCAGGCGAGCAGCAGGACTGCTCCGCAGAGCGAGAAGACGGCGATCAGGGGCTTTCGGAATTGAATACGGAGGTAGGTGAATCCTCGAGCGCCGGACTCAGCGCCGAGGGCGAAGTGCCGTTCCTCCTCTCGCTTGAGAACATCGGCGGGTGGATCGGCGCTCTCGAGAATGGACCGGGAAGATGCTTTGAGAGCCACGTCGGCTTGCTGCAGCGAGACTCCGGTGTCAAGGCGCGCTAAGATGCGCAGCCAGATGGAGTGAAAGCCGGAGGCAATGCTGTTGTAGGGTGCGTCGGTGATCAGCTCGGCGGCCAGAGGCAGGTAGAGGGAGGGGCGGGCGATCGGGTCGGCCCCGATAAAGCTGGCGGGCATGACGCCGGCGATGGTGAAGGGAACATTGGCAACGACGATTTTGCGCCCAACGACGTCCGGTGCTGCGTTGAAATGGGTGCGCCAGAAGTCCTCGCTGAGCACAACGGCGAAACCTTGAGGGTTGGCCGCCACGTCATCTTGCGGAGTCAGATAGCGGCCAAGCCGCGGCGGGGTCTGCATCATGGCAAAAAACTGCCCGCTGACGAGTTCGCCGGAAACCTGTTCGTTCCCAGAGGCGCTGCGGACCTGCAGGATGCTGCGACTGAATGCCGCCATCTGCTGAAAGCCGTCGTGACGCTTTTCCAGAGCGCGGATCAGGGGAGCGGAAAAGGAGTAGCTGGGCCCGGGATCGTCGGTGCTGACGGAATTGATCACGACGAGCCGGTCTGCATGGGGGACGGGAAGCGGCCGGAGCAGGAGGGCGTTGATGAGCGAAAAGATGGCAGTGTTGGCGCCGAGTCCGAGGGCCAGGGTGAGGATGGCCGTGAAGGCGAAGCCGGGGGCGCGGCGGAGCTGGCGGAGTGCGAAGCGGAGGTCGCGTGCGACCTGGTCCAGAAGCGGAAAGCCGCGGCGCTGGCGGTAAGTCTCTTTGGTCTGGGTGAGGCCGCCGAAGCTGCGCAGGGCTTCCCGGCGGGCTTGTTTTCGGTTCATGCCCAGGGTCATGTTTTCGGCGGTGGCGAGGTCGATGTGGGAGCGCAGTTCTTCGTCCAGCGCGGAGTCGAGATGATGGCGGCGGAAAAGGGCGGCGATTCGGCTGAGCAGGGTGCGGAGCTGAGTCATGAAGGTTTCCAATCGGGAGGATTTTTATTCGATTCGCAGCGCATGCATGGGTTCGACACGCATGGCGCGGCGCGCGGGGATATAGCAGGCCAGGAGTGCAATGGCGGCCAGAGTTGCCGAAACGCCAAGGTAGGTGACTGGATCGGTGGAGCTGACGACGATCATGCTGCCGAGCAGATGGGCGACGGAGAGGCTTGCGGCTATGCCGAGGACCAGGCCGATGCCGAGGATCCAGAGACCCTGGCGGTAGACGATTCGCAGCACGTCGCGGCGCTGCGCTCCCAGCGCCATGCGGATGCCGATCTCGTGGGTGCGCTGGCTTACGACGTAGGACAGGACCCCGTAAACGCCGACGATGGCGAGGATGAGGCCGAGGGTTCCCATCACGCCGGCCATGGCCGCGGCGACCTGAAAGATGAGCAGGCCGTTGGGCGAATACAGCGCCTGGTGGAGAGTCTTGACCTCAAAAACCGGTAGGTTGGGAGAGATTTGCCGGATGATATTTTGAACCTCTGGAATCATCGCCCCGGGATCGCCGGAGGTGCGGAGTTCGAGGGTGCGGAGCGAGTTCTGCTTGTAGTTCTGGAGAAAGGGCACGTAGAAATAGGGGTCGATGGCGCCGGTGAAGCCGTGGTAGCGCGCGTCTTTCGCGATGCCGACGACTTGCATGGGATGGGATGGGTCGCCGCCGCGGGCGAACTGCTTTCCGATGGGATCCTGATTGGGCCAGAATTTTTTGGCCATCGCCTGGCTGACGATCGCGATGTGGGCGGAGTTTTCGTTGTCGGAGTCGGCGAAGCCTCGGCCTTCCAGCAGCGGGATCTGGAGGGTCTGAAAATAACTGCCGGCGATGATGTTGTAGCCGTATGCGGGTGGGAGCTGGCCGGGCGGAGGCTGGTATCCGCTGACGATGACGGTGTCGCCGGCGTTGTCGATCAGGCCCATGGGAACGGAGCCTGCGGTGGTGGCCAACTGGACGCCGGGAAGCGATCGAACGCGCTCCAGGAGCGAGGCATAGAAATCGCGGGTTTGCGGATCGTTGTATCCGATCTCGGCGGGGTCCATGGTGAGCAGGAGAACGTTGGAAGGATTGAAGCCGAAGTCCATGTGCTCCGCCTGGCGCAAGCTGCGGATGAAGAGCCCGGCGACGACCAGCAGCATGAGGGCGCTGCCGACCTGAAGGATGACCAGCGCATCGCGAAACTTGTTGCCGCCTCTGGCGATACCGCGGCCGCCCTCGCGCAGGACGAGATTGAGATTGGCCCGCGAGAATCGGATGGCGGGAACGATGCCGACGACTGCGCCCGCGAACAAGGCAACCGCCCCGGAGAATGCCAGGACATGCCAATCGAGACCGAAGTCCAGATTGAAGGGAATGTCGGTCTGAACGTTGATGGAACTGAGCAGGGAGCTACCGAGGAGTCCCAGGCCGATGCCCGCAATGCCTCCCAGCAGGGCCAGCAAAACGCTCTCGGTCAGCATTTGACGGATGAGACGGAAGCGCTCCGCTCCCAGGGCGGAGCGAATGACCATCTCGCGTTCGCGGACACTGGCGCGGACCAGCAGCAGGTTGGAGACGTTGACGCAGGCCAGCAGCAGGACCAGCAGAGCAAGGCCGATGAAGAAGGAGGTGACGAGGCCGACGGTGTTATCCGAATCGAGATCTCCGGTGCGGCCCTCGTACAAGGGGAAGGTGCGGATGGCGACGTCTTTTTCTTCGGCGGGATGTTCGGCAGCGAAACGACGGGCGAGGACGGCCAGCGCCGTGTCGGCCTGGGCAGGCGAGACGCCTGGCTGGAGGCGTCCAAAAAGCCGCATGGCGTGGCGGCTGCGCTTGCTCCAGTCGGCCAGGGGAACCGATTCGACGGATACCTGCATGGCCAGCGGAAGGTAGACCTGGAGGGAGAAGAGCGGGCTGATGCCGTGAAAGTTCTCCGGCGTGACGCCGACGACGGTGACGGGAAGATTGTCGATCGAGATCTTGCGGCCAACGATGTTCGGGTCGCCGCCAAAGTTGTGCTTCCAGTAGGAGTAGCCGAGAACCACGATCGGATCGGCGCCGGGAGTTTCGCCTTCCGAATCCAGGAAGAACCGGCCCAGCAATGGCTGGACGCCCAGGGTCTGGAAGTAGTTTCCTGAGACGTAGTCGCTCAGCACCCGGCCCGGCTTATTGCCCTGCGCGCTCAGGCCGTCCAGCGAATATTCTTCCACGACCAGGCTCGAAAACTGGCCTTTCAATTGGCTGCGAAGGTCGTGGTATTCGGGGACGGAAAAGCTGGAAGACCAGGATCCTTCCTTCTGTTGCATTCCCACTTCGAGGACTCGGCTTTCCTGCCGGATATGCAGAGAACTGAGCAGAATCCCGTTCACGATGCTGAAGATGGCGGTGTTGACGCCGATGCCCAACGCCAGCGTGAGGATCGCGATGGCCGTGAAGTTCGGGTTGCGGTGCAACTGACGCAGGGCGTAGTTTGTGTCGCGGATCAGGGTCTCAAGCATCGGGATTCCTCGCTGCTGGCGGTAGGCTTCTCTGGTTTGGGTAACGCCGCCGAAGCTGCGCAGGGCGGCGCGGCGAGCTTCGTGGCCGGTCATGCCGCGGGCGATGTTGTCCTCGGTGGCCAGGTCGATGTGGATGCGAAGTTCCTCTTCGAGCGCGGAGTCGAGCTTCCGGCTGCCGAGGGGAGCGGCGAGGCGGCTGCGCATTGTGCGGAGATGATCGAGATTGCCGGGGCGCGATGTCATGGGAGACTCCAGGTCCAGGAATTCGCCTGCGAACTACTCGGTTCTAAGTGCGCGCATGGGATCGATGGAAGCGGCGCGGCGTGCCGGACCGCAGCTGACCAGCAGGGCGATTGCTGTAACAGCGACAGTGATGGAAGCAAAGATGGCCGGATCGTAGGGATTGACGCCGTAGAGCAGGCTGGCGCTGAGGCGAGCCATGGCCGCGGCCAGGAAGATTCCTGAAGCGACGCCGATGCCGGTGAGGAGCGCCGCGCGGCGCAGGACCATGCCGAGCATGTCGCGGCGGCTGGCGCCGAGGGCCATGCGCAGGCCGATTTCGCGGCTACGCTCGGCAACGCTGTTGGCCATGACGCCGAAGATGCCAATGGCGGCCAGTAGGAGGCCGATGAAGGCGTCGACGGTGAGCCAGGCGGCCACGTAGAGCAGGCCTGCCAGATCCTGGTCGAGAGACTGCTGGTAGGTCTCTACCGCGTCCAGAGGAACGGTTGGGTCCAGGCTGGCGAGGGCGGCGCGCACGGCGGGGGCGATGGCCAGCGGATCGCCGGTAGTGACGACCATGTAGGTCGCCTCGCTGGGCGGCATCTGGGCTGCGTTGAGGTAGACGGCGGGTTCCGTGGAGCGATCGACCCATAGGTAATTTACGTCGTCGCTAACGCCGACGATGCGCACCCAGGGAGCAACGTGGCCGGCTTCGGCGCTCATGCGGATGCGATGGCCGATGGGATCCTGGCCGGGGAAGTATTTCTGCTGGAATTTGCGGCTGACGACCGCGGTGGGTGCGTCCCCGTGAGAACTGCCGGCGGGAAAGGCGGTTCCGGAAAGGATGGGAATATGCAGGGCGCTGAAATATCCGCTGCTGACGGTGAGGCGGGTCGCGCTTTGAAATTTGCCGGGCTGGAGGGGGTGGTTTTCGATCTGGAAATCGTCCATCCAGCCGTCCTGGCCGTCGGGGAGGATGGTGGTGATTTCCGCGTGCTGAACGCCGGGCAATGCGCGGAGCCGCTCCAGGCTGGCGTTGTACCAGGCTGCCGTGCTGGTGTCGTTGGCGTAGCGGGCGGGCGGCAGGTAAATGTTGAAGGTGAGCGTCTGCTTGGGTTGGAACTCGTCCGCCATGTGGAGCATGGCCCACATGCCTTTGCACATGAGGGCCGCACCGACGACAAGGAGGACGGAGAGAGCAATCTGGGCGACGGCGAAGATGTCTCGGAGGCGGTGAGCGCTGCGCGAGCCGCTTGCGGAGCGCGAACCCGCCTTCAGCTGATCCACGAGATTGAAGCGCAATGCTTTGAACGCCGGGAGGATTCCGGAGACCAGACCTGCGGCTACGGCGATCCCGATGGAGAATGCCAGTGCGCGGCCGTTCAGCGAGATATTGGACCATCCTGCAACATAGCGGGCGACCGAGTCGGGCATGGCGACGATGCAGAAGTGCAGGCAGAGTTGAGCGATCAGGACTCCGCCTGCGGCGCCGAGCAGTCCCAGCAGGATGTTCTCGGTGAGCAGCAGGCGCAGCAGGCGGCCGCGGCCGGCGCCGAGCGCAGCGCGGACGGCGATTTCCGGGCTGCGGGAGATGGCGCGGACAAATTGCAGGTTGGCGATATTGGCGCAGACGACGAGCAGGACGAATGCGGCGGCGATGAGGGTAAGGCGGAAGTACATTGGCGTCAGATCGCCGTTAATGGAGTCGAGCAGCGGCTGGGCGTTGACGGACCACCCGGCATTCGATGCCGGAAACTGATTGGCGAGGCGCGCGGCGATGAGCTTGAGTTCCGCCTGCGCGTCCGGGGCAGTGACGCCGGGCTTGAGACGTCCAATGACCATGTAATCGTGGTTGACGCGGTTGGCGAGCTGGGCCTGGGAGGGCGCAAGGGGAAGAAATATCTCGGCTACCGAGGGATACTGGGCGGCGCGGGGCATGACGCCAATCACCGTGTAGGCGCGACCGTCGAGCAAAATGCGCCTGCCGAGAATCGCGGGGTCCGAAGCGAAGTGCTTCTTCCAGAAACCGAAGCTTAGAAGGGCGACATCGTCGTGGCCGGGCAGGCACTCGCTGGCGCTGTAGGCGCGGCCCAGGAAGGGGATCGCTTTCAGCACCGCAAAGAAATTGGCGGAAGTGTAATCGGCTTGGACGCGGGCGGCGTCGCCTGCGCCGGTGAGGCTCAGGGTGACGTAGCTGCGAATGGCGAGGTTGTCGAAGGATTGGCTTTGCTGCTGCCAGCTTGTGTAATTGGCAAAGGATACCTGCTTGTCTTCGCTGGCGCCGGCGCCGCCCTGGATGCCGCCGGTCTGGCGCTCGGCGATGGTGACGACGCGATCGAGGCCGGGGACGGCCAGAGGGTGCAGGATGATCGCGTCCATCATGCTGAAAATGGCGGTGTTGACTCCGATTCCCAAGGCCAGGGTGAGGAAGCAGGTGAGGGTGAAGCCGGGGGACTTCCACAACTGGCGCCAAGCGAAGGCGAGGTCGCGGGCGAGGACTTCCAGGATCGGGAGCCCGCGCTGGTTGCGATAGGCCTCTCGGGTTTGCGTGACGCCGCCGAAGCTGCGCAGCGCTGCTGTGCGAGCCTGCTGGCGACTCATGCCGCCGTGGATGTTTTCCTCGGTGGCGAGGTCGATATGGCTGCGAAATTCTTCGTCCAGGGCGGCATCGAGTTTTCTGCTGCGGAAGAGGGATGCGAGGCGGCTTAGGAGGGTGCGGATCTGGTTCATGGATTGCTCCCAGACGAAAGATGTTCGGTTGAAAACTAGTTGCTGGGGGCGAGAAAGCGGGCCATAGTGTTGGCGACGCGCTCCCAGTTTTCGGTTTCCTCTTCGATTTGTTTGCGGCCCAGACGGCTCAGCGAGTAGAACTTCGCTCTCCGGTTGGTTTCGGAGGTGCCCCATTCGGAGCTGATCCAGCCACGCTGTTCGAGGCGGAGCAGGGCAGGGTAAATGGTGCCCTGATTGAGGATGAGAGAGTTGTCCGAGACCTGCTCAATGCGGCGGGCGATGCCGTAGCCGTGCAGCGGGCCCATGGATTCGAGGGTTTTAAGGACCATCAGGTCGAGAGTGCCTTGAAGTACGTCGGATTTGGATTCGCCCATGATCGGGGATGCTCCTGTTGGCTTTCTGACTATAGGGTGCGCTCGGATAGTCAGAATGTCAACAGGGAAATCCGAAATGACAAGAAACGCAGATCCTTCGCTTTGCTCAGGATGACAACAGCTTTGGTTTGCCGCGGTTTTGTCTGGGTTTGCCCGAGCCACCGAAGGCTGCAACGGGCTAGAATTCTTGTATGACTGACCGTGTCCGCAACGCATTTGCCCTTCCGCTCGCCCAGGCTGATCCTGAGGTGGCTGCCGCCATTGACCATGAAGTGCTGCGCCAGCACGAGGGGTTGGAGATGATTGCCAGTGAGAACTTTGTCTCGGAGGCGGTGCTGGAGGCTGCCGGTTCGGTGTTTACGAACAAGTATGCCGAGGGGTACCCCGGAAGACGCTATTACGGCGGCTGCGAGTATGCGGACGTGGTCGAAAATCTGGCGCGGGACCGGGCGAAGCAGCTTTTTGCGGTGCCGGGGGTCGAGATTCATGCGAATGTGCAGCCGCACTCGGGTTCGCAGGCCAATGCGGCGGCGTATATGGCGGTTCTGGAGCATGGGGACACCATTCTGGGCCTCGATCTGGCGCATGGCGGGCATTTGACGCATGGGCACAAGCTGAGCTTCAGCGGAAAACAGTTCCGGCCGACGTTTTATACGGTGCGCAAGGATACGGAGACGATCGACTATGACGAACTGGAGTCGATTGCGGTGCGGGAGCGGCCGAAAGTGATTATCGGCGGGGCGAGCGCGTATTCGCGCATCTGGGATTTTCCGCGGATGCGGCAGATTGCGGACAGGGTGGGCGCGAAATTGATTATCGATATGGCGCATATTGCCGGCCTGGTGGCGGGCGGGGCGCATCCGACGCCGGTGGGCCATGCGCAGATTGTGACGACGACCACGCACAAGACGCTGCGTGGCCCTCGCTCGGGGCTGATCCTGTGCGACCAGGAGCTGGCCAAGGCCGTGGACATGGCAGTATTTCCGGGTCAGCAGGGCGGGCCGCTGGTGCATATTATCGCGGCCAAGGCGGTGGCCTTCCGCGAGGCGCTGCAACCGGATTTCAAGGCGTACGCGCAGCAGATCGTCAGGAACGCTCAGGCGCTGGCGGCGGCGCTTGCTGAGGGCGGATGGCGCATCATCTCTGGCGGAACTGACAACCACATGATGCTGGTGGATGTGTTTTCCAAAGGCATGCTGGGTTCAGAGGCGGAACTGGCGCTGGGTAAGGCGGGGATTACGGTGAACAAGAATGCGATTCCCTACGATACGAATCCGCCGCTGAAGCCTTCGGGGATTCGCGTTGGCACGCCGGCTTTGACCACGCGCGGGATGCAGGAAGCCGAGATGCGGCAGATTGCGCTTTGGATCGGGCAGGCACTTGAAAGCCGCGGAGATGACGTTGTGCTGGCGCGGATTCGCGGCGAAGTTGCGGAGATGGCGAACCGTTTTCCGCTGTATGCGTGGCGGCGTGAATTGGTCGCTGCGGCGGTTTAACGAGCGCCGCTCCCAGATATCTGCCACCCCAACGCATAAGATCTGTTGTTCAGAACCCCCGCATCGAGATGCGGGGGTTCTCGTTTTCAGATCTGGTTCACGATGAGGTTCGAGTGCGTCCCCGTTCAACTCTTTTTATTCCAGCGTTCAACCCTCATTAACATTCACTCCTTACATTCGAGGCAGTTTACCCAAAGCACAGCTTTTTTGAGAGTGCTATTGTTTCGAATTTCTTTTGGAGGAAATACTTGAACCGCAATTTTGGAAACCAGTGGCCTGTGGCCATTACGGTATTAGTGTGCCTGTTATTCGCGATCACAGGCGTGACCCGGCTGCATGCGCAAGGCAGTACAGGCTCCCTACAGGGAACCGTCGTGGAGCAGAGCGGCCACGTCATCAAGGGCGCAAACGTTGCGCTGATCTCAGAGTCCCGCGATGTACGCAATGTCCTCTCGGGGACCGACGGCAAGTTCGATCTCACCGGTGTTCCGGCTGGCTCCTACACGTTAGAGATCTCGGCTCCCGGATTTGCCACGATCCAGCGCCCCATCACCATTGCCGCGGGCGCAGATCAGACTCTTCCCGTCACGCTGTCGATCGCATCGGTCTCCGAGGAAGTCACCGTCGAGGCGGAAGGCGACAACTCAATCGCCGCGCAGCTTGCTCCAGTGAGGTCGCTGCTGG
>Ga0182012_10005299_pt1 | contig 13363 bp, 7 predicted proteins | sample 612S2SmetaG_FD_120486 | JGI IMG/M metagenome (GOLD analysis project Ga0182012, IMG submission 120486) | Permafrost microbial communities from Stordalen Mire, Sweden - 612S2S metaG | ecosystem: Environmental > Terrestrial > Soil > Wetlands > Permafrost | place: Sweden: Stordalen | collected... | reverse complement strand
GGCCATCCTCGCGGATGGTGGTCTTGCCGAAGCAGTCGTCCTCCACCGGCATCTTCTTCATGTGCGCGACCGTGGCAACGCCGTCCTTTTTCGCTTCGGCCGCACCCATCGCGGCGACCGTCTTCAGGTAGTGGAGCGTGCCCGCGTAACAGCCGGCATGGATCATGTTCGGGGTGTTGGCCGGCGTCTTCGGCCGCACCCGGCTGGTGAACGCGCGCGTGCGGTCGTTCAGGTCCCAGTAGAAGCTTTCGGTCAGGCTCAGGCCGTTCGCGACGTCCAGGCCAAGCGCGTGCACATCGGTGACGAACATCAGCAATGCCGCGAGTTTCATCGACTGTGTCAGACCGAATTCGTGTGCCTGCTTGATCGCGTTCACCGTGTCCGCGCCCGCGTTGCACAGGCCGAACACCTTGGCGCCGGCCGATTGCGCCTGCACGAGGAACGATGAGAAGTCGGTGGTGCCGGGGAACGGATACGCCGCGCTGCCGGTGACCGTGCCGCCCGCTGCCTGCACCATGCTGCTCGTGTCCGACTGAAGCTGCTTGCCGAACGCGTAGTCCGCGGTGAGGAAATACCAGGACTCGCCGCCGGCCTTGACCATGGCGCCACCGGTGGACCGGGCGAGCATGTAGGTGTCGAAGCTCCAGTGAATAAAGTTGGGCGAACACTGCGCGCCGGTGAGCGCCGTGCTACCCGCGCCCGAGTTGATGTACACCTTGTTCTTCTCGCGCACGACGCCCTGCACCGCCAGCGCGACCGCCGAATTCGGCACGTCGAGCACCATGTCCACGCCGTCGCGGTCGAACCACTGCCGCGCGATCGACACCGCGATGTCCGGCTTGTTCTGGTGATCGGCGCTGACCACCTCGACGTTAAGTCCCTGGCCGGAGACCCCGAAATCCACGAGCGCCTGCTGCGTGCAGATGACGGAGGTCTCGCCGCTGATGGCGGAATAGGGACCGGACCGGTCGTTGAGCACGCCGATCCTGACCGTTGGCCTGATTGTGGGCGGATTCTGTGCGCGGACCCGCGCCGGCACGACAGCGGTGGCAGCGGCGGACGCGAGCAGAGCACGGCGAGACATGGTCATGGCTGGATCGCTCCCTTGTTGGTTTGGTTTCAGACGCCAAGGTACTCGTGCAGCTTGTCCATGCTGGTTTCGAGACGGTGATTGGGGATCATGTCCACCACCCGGCCGTGCTCCATGACGTAGTGGCGGTCGGCGACGGTGGCGGCGAAGCGGACATTCTGCTCGACCAGCAGCACGGTAAAGCCGCGCGCCTTGATCTCCCGGATCGTTCGGCCGATTTGCTGCACGATGACCGGCGCCAGCCCCTCGGTCGGCTCGTCCAGCAGCAGCATCCTCGCGCCGGTGCGCAGGATGCGCCCGATCGCCAGCATCTGCTGCTCACCGCCCGACAGCCGCGTGCCGTGCGCAGTGCGGGCGCGCTCCTGCAGGTTAGGGAACAGCCGGTAGATCGTGTCGAGGTCGAGCCCGCCCGGTGCGATGACCGGCGGCAGCAACAGGTTCTCGTTCACCGACAGCGAGCCGAAGATGCCGCGCTCCTCGGGGCAGATGGCGATGCCGGCGCGGGCGACCTGGTCCGGCAGCAGCCGGATGGTCTCGGCGCCGCGGAAGCGGATGCTGCCGCGGCGGCGCGGCACCAGGCCCATGATCGACTTGATCGTGGTGGTCTTGCCAGCGCCGTTGCGGCCGAGCAGTGTCACCACCTCGCCCTCGCGGACCGCGAACTCCACGCCGTGCAGGATGTGGCTTTCGCCGTACCAGGCGTTCAGGCCGCGGACCTCAAGCATCCACCGTCCCCAGATAGGCGGCGACGACCTCGCGGTTGCGCGAAACCGCGGCATAGTCGCCCTCCGCCAGCACCCGGCCGCGGGTCATCACAGTGATCGTGTCGCAGAGCCCTTCCACAACCGAGAGATTGTGCTCGACCATCAGAATCGTGCGGCCGTTGCGCACCCGTCGGATCAGCTCGACGATGCGATCGACATCGCCGTGGGCCATTCCGGCGGTCGGCTCGTCCAGCAGCATCATCTCCGGATCGAGCGCCAGCGTCGTGGCAAGTTCCAGTGCCCGCTTGCGCCCGTAGGACAGCGACGCTGCCAGCGTCCCGGCGAACCCGGTCAGGCCGACATCGTACAGCAGCTCCCGGGCACGATTGTCATAGACCTGCAGCGTCCGCTCCGAGCGCCAGAAATCGTAGCTGCCGCCTCGGGCGCGCTGCAGGGCGAGACGCACATTCTCGAGCGCCGTGAGATGCGGAAACACCGCCGAAATCTGAAAGCTGCGCACCAGACCGAGCCGGGCCACCTGTGCTGGCCGCAGTCTGCTGATGTCGCGGCCATTGAAGTGGATCGTGCCGCGGGTCGGTTGCAGGAATTTGGTCAGCAGGTTGAAACACGTGGTCTTGCCGGCACCGTTCGGGCCGATCAGCGCGTGGATGGTGCCGCGGCGCACCCGCAGCGATACGCCATCCACGGCGGTGAAGCCGCTGAATTCGCGCGTGAGGCCCTCGGTCGCCAGGATGGTGTCGCTCACCCCGGACGTCCTCCCTGGTTTATTGGACGAATCCCTCGCATATCGCCGTCGGCCGCACAACGTCGTTTCCCCTCCGATTCGCCACACGAACCGGACAGCAGCCGTCCCGCCGGACACATGGCGGTTACACGTCGTCCCTATGGGACGCGGTTCAACCCGATTGCGCCCCGGGGGGACGCACCGTAGAGGTTCGCCGTCAGAAGTAGGTTTGGCGTATTGGATCTGTTCAGTCTTGGGCGAGACGGCGCGGTTCAGCAACGGATGCGCCGGCCGTTCCGTGCCGGCGCCGTAACGGCGATCGTGCTGCTCGCCGGTTGCAATCTCGGTCCTGACTACCACCGTCCGGCGCTGGAGATGCCGGCGATCTATCGCGCCAGCCAAGCGACGGAGGCAGCGGCCTGGCCAGCGGCCGACTGGTGGCGCGGATTCGACTCGTCCGAATTGAATGAGCTGATCGACGAGGCGCGAGTCCGCAACTTCGACATCGCCGCCGCGATCGCCCGGGTCGTGCAGGCCGACGCCCAGGTGCGCATCGCCGGCGCCGCACTGCTGCCGACGCTGGACGCGACGGGCAGTGGCGGCTGGCAGCATATCGGCCTGGCCAGCGGCGGCAACAGCAGCGGCAGCGGCAGCCGGATCGGCGGCCGCAGCGGCAACGCCAGCATCGACACGCACAGCTACAGCGCCGCGCTCAACGTCGCCTACGAGCTGGATTTCTGGGGCAAGAACCGCGCCGCGCGTCAGGCGGCCGTTGCCAGTGCCATGTTCAGCCGGTTCGACCAGCAGACGGTGGCGCTGACGGTGGTGACCAACGTCGCCAACACATGGTTCACCGCGCTGGCGCTGGCCGACCGCATGCAGGTCGCGGAGCAGAACCTGGCGGACGCGGAGCAGACACTGTCGGTGATCCGTGGCCGGATGGACGCGGGCACGGCGACGGCGCTCGACCTCGCACAGCAGGAGGCGCTGGTCGCCGGCGAGCGGGCCACGATCCCGAATTTCCGCAACCAGATCGAGCAGGAGCTGCTCGGCCTGGGCATCCTGGTTGGCCGGCCGCCGGAGGCGATCACTGCGCGTCCCGGCACGCTGACCGCGTTGTCCCTGCCGCTGGTGACCGCCGGGCTGCCATCGGAGCTCCTGGCACGGCGGCCGGACGTGGCGTCCGCCGAGGCGCAGCTCATCGCCGCCAATTTCGACATCAAGGTCGCGCGGGCAGCGTTCTTTCCGTCGATCCAGCTTACCGGCCAGGGCGGATTTTCCGGAGCGGCGCTGAACGCGCTGTTTTTTCCGGGCGGCACCATCGCCTCGCTCAGCGCCGGGCTGACCCAGCCGATCTTTGATGCCGGCACGCTGCGCGGGCAACTCGAACAGGCCAAGGGCCGCTATGACGAGCTGCTGGCCGACTACCGCAAGGCGGTGGTGCAGGCGCTGACCGACGTGGAGGACGCGCTGACCGCCTGGCGCTACACCACTGAGCAGGAGGCGCTGGAGGCGCAGGCGGTGGCGACGGCGCAGCGCGCGGCGGACATCGCCCGGGCGCAGCTTATCGCCGGCACGGTGGACATCACCACGGTGCTGCAGGCGGAGACGACGCTGTTCAACGACCAGGACATCCTGGCCCAGGTCCGGCTGACCCGGTTTCAGGCGCTGCTGAACCTTTACAAGGCGCTGGGCGGCGGCTGGACGGAATCGCCGCGCCCAATTCCGGACCAGTTCCCCGGGCTTTCCCCGGGTGTGCTGAAGGGCGGGGTGGCCCTGCCGGTCGGGGGGAACATTCAGTGACGGCTGGCAGGGACCGCGCGCGCGCCGATATGATCGCTGGGAGATAGCCTGAGCATGGATGCCTTGACCCGCGACAACGCCGATCTGCAGACGCGCCCCCAGACGCGCCGGCGCAGCCGCTTGCGCAGGATCGGCGCGGTCGCGCTCAGCCCGCTGGTGGTGGCGGCGATCGTCTACACGATCTGGTTCTGGCCTTCGCACGGCGGCGCACCGGCTGCCCGCCCCGGCGCCGGCCTGCCGGTGCCGGTGGTGGTTGCCACGGCGCTGCAGCAGGACGTGCCGATCTTCCTGGAGGGGCTCGGCACGGTGCAGGCGTTCAACACCGTCACCGTGAAGCCCATGGTGGACGGACCGCTGATCGCGGTGAACTTCAAGGAGGGCCAGAAAGTCCACAAGGACGAGGTGCTGGCGCAGATCGACCCGCGCACCTACCAGGCCGCTTACGACCAGATGGTGGCGAAGAAGGCGCAGGACGAGGCCCAGCTTGCCAACGCGCGGCTCGACATGGCGCGCTACCAGAAGCTGATCGCCAACAAATACGCCTCGGAGCAGCAGTCCGACACCGCGCGGTCGCTGGTTACGCAATACGAAGGGCTGGTGCGGCAGGACCAGGCGCAGATCGACAACGCGAAGACGCAGCTTGGCTACACCACCATTGCCTCGCCGCTGGACGGGCGCACCGGCATGCGGCTGGTGGACCAGGGCAACATCGTGCATGCGTCGGACACCACCGGGCTGGTGATGATCACCCAGTTGCAGCCGATCTCCGTCGTGTTCACCCTGCCGCAGCAGACCCTGCCAGCGGTGGCGGCGGCGATGAAGCAGGGGACGCCGGTCGCGCTGGCCTACACCCAGGCGGCCAGCGGCGGCACCGGCAGCCTGCTGGATTCCGGCCATCTGGCGGTGCTCGACAACCAGGTCGATCCGACCACCGGCACGATCAAGCTGAAGGCGACCTTCCCCAACCAGCAGGAAACGCTATGGCCGGGAGGCTTCGTCGGCGTCCGGCTGCAGGTCGATACCGCGAAGGCGGCCGTCGTCGTGCCGACCGCCGCGATCCAGCGCGGCCCGCACGGCGCCTATGTCTACGTGACCAACGCCGGTGGCACCGCCAGCCGCCGTCCGGTGACGGTCGGGCATGAAGACGAGCAGGGCAGCATCATCTCCGAGGGCGTGCAGCCCGGCGACACCGTGGTGGTGGACGGCGCCTCGCGCCTGACCGACGGCGCGAAAGTGGCCGTCGCCCAGCCCGCCTCGGCCGGCGCGGCGTCCAAGGCCGGCCAGACCGCCGCCCCCGGCACCCGCGGCATCCGTGCCGGCGGACCAGGCGGCTCGTGAACATCAGCGCCCCGTTTATCGCCCGGCCGGTCGCGACCTGGCTGCTGGCGGTCGCCGTGCTGCTGGCCGGCGCGCTCGGCTACCACGCGCTGCCGGTCTCGGCGCTGCCGGAGGTGGATTTTCCCACCATCGAGGTGACCACCCAATTGCCCGGCGCCGGCCCGGACACGATGGAGACGCTGGTCACCGCCTCGCTGGAGCGGCAGTTCGGCCAGATGCCCGGGCTGCTGATGATGACGTCGCAAAGCTCGCAGGGCACCAGCCAGATCACGCTGCAGTTCAGCCTGAACCGCAGCATGGACAGCGCCGCGCAGGACGTGCAGGCGGCGATCAACGCCGCCGCCGGCACGCTGCCGCCGAACCTTCCCTATCCGCCGGTATATTCGAAGGTGAACCCGGCCGACGCGCCGATCCTGACGCTGGCGCTGACCTCGGACTCGCTGCCGATCGACGTGGTCAGCGACGCCGCCGATACCCTGCTGCAACCGCGGCTGTCGCAGATCGACGGCGTCGGGCGGGTGACCGTGCAAGGCCAGCTTCGCCCGGCGGTGCGGGTGCGGGTCGATCCGGCGCGGCTCGCCTCCTACGGGCTGTCGATGGAGGATGTGCGCACCGCGGTCGCCAACGCCAATGCGAATGGCCCGAAAGGCGGGTTCGACGGGCCGCGGCTCGCCTTCGCGCTGGACGCCAACGACCAGCTTGTGGATGCGGCGTCATACCAGAACCTGGTGCTGGCCTGGCGCAATGGCGCGCCGGTGCGGCTGTCGGACATCGGCAGCGTGATCCGCGGGGTGGAAAACGACCGCGTCGGCGCCTGGTTCCTGGGGACCGACAAGGCGCCCGAGCCGGCAGCGGTTCTGGACATCCAGCGCCAGCCCGGGGCCAACATCGTACAGACGGTGGAGCGGGTGAAGCAGGAACTGCCTCGCCTGCAAGCCGCCATGCCGTCCGGCATCAAGCTCACCAGTGTGGTCGATCGCACCGAGACGATCCGCGCCTCGGTGGCGGACGTGCAGCTCACGCTGATCATGTCGGTGGTCCTGGTGGTGCTGGTGATCTTCGTGTTCCTGCGCTCGCTGCGCGCCACGTTCATCCCCGCCGTGGCGCTGCCGCTGTCGCTGATCGGCACGTTCGCCGTCATGAGCCTGCTCGGCTACGGGCTCGACAACCTGTCGCTGATGGCGCTGACCATCGCGACCGGCTTCGTGGTGGACGACGCGATCGTCATGATCGAAAATGTCGTGCGCTATATCGAGAAAGGCTTGCCCCCGCTTGAAGCGGCGTATCGCGGCGCGGCACAGATCGGCTTCACGATCGTCTCGCTGACCGTATCGCTGATCGCGGTGTTCATCCCGCTGCTGTTCATGACCGGCGTGGTCGGCCGGTTGTTCAAGGAGTTCTCGGTCACCCTGTCGGTGGCGGTGATCGTCTCCTGCGTCGTCTCGCTGACGCTGACGCCGATGATGTGCGGCCAGATCCTGCGCGCCAAGGGCGAGGACAGACCCGGCCGGATCGCGCGGCTGAGCGAAGGGGGATTCAACCTGCTGCTGGCCGGCTACCGGCGCAGCCTGGACTGGACCTTCGGCCGCCAGCGCCTGATGCTGCTGGTGGCCGCCGGCACGCTGGTCGGCACGATCGGGCTGTACGTGATCGTGCCCAAGGGGTTCCTGCCGCAGCAGGACACCGGCCTGATCGTTGCGGTGACCGAGGCCGGGCAGAGCGTGTCGATCCCGCGCCTTGCGGCCTTGCAAACGCAGGTCGCGGAGATTGTCCGGCGCGACCCGGCGGTGACCGGCGTGGTTTCGTTCGTCGGCGCCGGCACGATCAACGCGACGCCCAATACCGGGCGGCTGTCGATCGCGCTGAAGCCGGTGCGGCAGCGCGATTCGGCCCCGATGGTGATCGCGCGGATGCAGCAGGCGATCGCCGGCATCCCTGGCATCACCGCGTTCTTCCAGCCGGTGCAGGACGTGCAGATCGGCACGCGGGTCAGCCGCACGCAGTTCCAGTACACGCTGGTCGATACCGACCAGTCGGAGCTGGCGGTGTGGGCGCCGAAGCTTCGCCACCGCCTGGCCGACCTGCCGGAGCTGCTGAACGTCGCCACGGACCAACAGAATGACGGGTTCCGCACCCAGGTGGTGGTGGACCGCGACGCGGCGATGCGGCTCGGCGTGTCGATGCAGGCGGTGGCGGACACGCTGTACGACGCGTTCGGCCAGCGGCAGATCTCGACCATTTTCGGCCAGTCCAACCAGTACCGCGTGGTGCTGGAGGCGGATCCGGGCTGGCAGGCGGACCCGAAGGTGCTCAGCCTGCTGCGTGTTCCCGGCGCGAACGACGCGCAGGTGCCGCTATCCGCGATTGCCCGCTTCGAGCCGACGGTGGCACCGCTGGTGGTCACGCACCAGGAGCAGTTCCCCTCGGTGACGCTGAGCTTCGACGTCGCCCCCGGCTACTCCCTGGGCCACGCGGTGCAGGCGGTGGCCGCGGCCGAGCGCGACATCGGCCTGCCGCCGACGATCTCCGGGAGCTGGTCGGGCGATGCGGCGGAGTTCCAGAACTCGCTGGCCTCCGCGCCGTGGCTGATCCTGGCGTCGGTGGTGGTGATCTACATCGTGCTGGGGGTGCTGTACGAGAGCTGGATTCACCCGATCACCATCCTGTCCACCCTGCCCTCGGCCGGCATCGGCGCGCTGCTGGCACTGATGATCTGCGGCACCGACCTGTCGCTGGTCGGGCTCGTCGGCATCGTGCTGCTGATGGGGATCGTGAAAAAGAACGCGATCATGATGGTGGACTTCGCCATCGAGGCCGAGCGCCAGCATGGCGCCTCGCCGCTGGCGGCGATCCGCGAGGCGTGCCTGCTCCGCTTCCGCCCGATCATGATGACGACCATGGCAGCGCTGCTCGGTGCGCTGCCGCTGGTGCTGGAACGCGGCGCCGGCTCCGAGCTGCGCTGGCCGCTGGGCGTGACCATCATCGGCGGCCTGCTGCTCAGCCAGTTCCTGACGCTCTACACCACACCGGCGATCTACCTGGCGTTCGAGCGGCTGCGGCTGCGGTTCAGTCGGGAAGGCTCGGCCCCGGTTCCGGCCGAGTAGCGGCGGATGAATTTTTCCGCCGTCTTCATCAATCGTCCGGTCGCGACCATCCTGCTGGCGATCGGCATCATGCTGTCCGGGCTTGTCGCCTACCAGTTCCTGCCGGTGGCCGCCCTGCCCTCGTTCGACGTGCCAGCCATCGTGGTGATCGCGGCCCGGCCGGGCGCCGATCCGGAGACCATGGCGACGTCCATCGCAGCACCGCTGGAGCGGCGGCTGGGCGAAATCGCCGGCGTGAGCGAGCTGACCTCCACCAACGCGGTTGGCAATACCTCGATCGTGGTGCTGTTCGACATCGATCGCGACATCGACGGCGCAGCGCGCGACGTGCAGGCGGCGATCAACGCCGCGACCTCGGACCTGCCGGCGGACCTGCCAACCCGTCCCTATTATCGCAAGATCAACCCGGCCGACATGCCGATCCTCCAGCTCGCCCTGTCGTCCGATACCCTGTCCACGGCGCAGATCTACGACGCCGCCGATACCATCCTGGCGCAGCGGCTGTCGCAGGCCGACGGCGTGGCGCAGGTCGTGGTCGCCGGCTCGGCCAAGCCGGCGGTGCGGGTGCGACTGGATCCGGTGCGGCTGGCTGCCGCCGGGGTATCCGCACAGGACGTGGCGAAGGCGATCCAGAACACCAACGTCCTGCAACCCACCGGCGGATTCCAGGGACCGACGCGGGCGGAAACGATCGGCCTGAATGGCCAGATGTCCCAGGCGGCGGAGTATGCGCCGCTGGTGCTCAAGGCGGGCAACGGCGCCATCCTGCGCCTGTCCGACGTCGCCACGCTGGTGGACGGCGTCGCCGACCGGCGGCTGGCGGCGTGGGACGGCAAGCAGCCGGCGATCCTGCTGAACATCACCAAGCAGCCCGGCGCCAATATCATCGAGACGGTGGACCGGGTGAAGGCGATGCTGCCCCAGCTCATGGAGTGGCTGCCCGCCGGCATCAAGGCGACAGTCATCATGGATCGCACCACGACGATCCGCGCCAGCGTGCAGGACATGCAGGCCACGCTTCTGGTGACGATCGCGCTGGTGCTGATGGTGGTCGTGCTGTTCATGCGCCGGCTGATCCCCACGGTTGCCGCCGCGGTCACCGTCCCGCTGTCGATCGCCGGGACGCTCGCGGGCATGTGGCTGATGGGCTACACAACGACAACTTCTCGCTGATGGCGCTGACGGTCTCGGTGGGGTTCGTGGTGGACGATGCGATCGTGATGATCGAGAACATCGTCCGGCTGCGCGAGAAAGGCATGAAGCCGCTGCAGGCGGCCCTGGCCGGATCGCGGCAGATCGGCTTCACCGTGGTCTCGATCAGCCTGTCCCTGGTCGCGGTGTTCATTCCGCTGATCTTCATGGGTGGCGTGCTGGGACGGTTGTGCCACGAATTCGCCATGACGATCACGATGGCGGTCGGCGTCTCCGCGCTGGTGTCGCTGACGCTGACGCCGATGGTCTGCGGCCGCTACATGCCGGACCGGGATGTGGCGCCGACCGGGCGCATCTGGGGACGCGTCGATCGCGCGGTGCAGGGCGCCTTCGTCGCCACGCAGCGCTGCTACGCCCGCACGCTCGGATGGGCGCTCGCACACCGCGTGTTCATGCTGCTGCTCAACGTGCTGGTGATCGTGCTGACGATTCGCCTTTATGGCGTGGTGCCGAAAGGCTTCCTGCCGCTGGAAGACACCGGGATGCTGCTGGGTTCGACCCTCGCCTCGCCCGACGTGTCGTTCCAGGGGATCGAGGAACGCCAGCGCGCGGTGGTGGCCGTGCTGCTGGCCGATCCGGCGGTGGCGAGCGTCGGCTCCAACGTGGGCGTCGCCACCGGCTGGAGTTCGATCAACCGCGGCCAGCTCACGATCAGCCTGAAGCCGCTCTCCGAACGCGGGATCTCGTCGGAAGCCGTGATCGCACGGCTGCGCGACCCGCTGTCGCATGTGGATGGCATCCAGACCTTCCTGCAATCGGCGCAGGACGTGCGCGGCGGCGGGCGGGTCGGCGGCGCGCAGTACCAGTACGCGGTGATCGCGCCGGATGTCGGGCAGTTGCGGCACTGGGCGCTGGCGCTTGAGGACAAGCTTAAGACGATGCCGGAGCTTGCGGATCTGAGCAGCGACCAGGACGCCGCCGGACCGCAGATGAATGTCGTGATCGACCGCGATGCCGCGGCCCGACTGGGCGTGTCGATTGCCGCCATCGACGAAGCGCTGAACAACGCCTATTCGCAGCGGCAGATTTCCACCATCTACACCGACCGCAACCAGTACAAGGTGGTGCTGGAAATCGATCCGAAGCTGCAGACCGATCCCTCGATGCTGGATCGGGTTTATCTGGGCGGAACCGGGGGGAAACAGGTCCCGCTATCGGCGGTGGCGCGGTTCGAGCGCAGCACGACGCCGCTCGCCGTGCAACACCAGGGGCAGTTTCCGGCGGCGACGCTGAGCTTCAACCTGCCGCCCGGCAAATCGCTGGGCGATGCCGAGGCGGCGATCCAGCAAGCGACGCGCGACCTGCGCATGCCCGAAGACGTGCACACCGAGTTCGCCGGCAACGCCCGCTGGATGCAGCAATCGATGGTGGGCAATCTGCTGCTGATCGCCGCCGCCTTCCTGTCGATCTACATCGTGCTGGGCGTGCTGTACGAAAGCCTGCTGCACCCGCTGACCATCATCTCCACCCTGCCCTCGGCCGGGCTTGGCGCGCTGTTGGCGCTGCTGATCACCGGCATCGACCTGTCGACCATCGGCATCATCGGCATCGTGCTGCTGATCGGCATCGTGAAGAAGAACGGCATCATGCTGGTGGATTTCGCGCTGGAGGCGGAACGGCAGCGCGGGCTCTCGCCGCTCGATGCGATCCGCGAGGCGTGCCTGGAGCGGTTCCGGCCGATCATGATGACGACGCTGGCGGCGATCCTGGGCGCGCTGCCGCTGGCCCTGGCGTTCGGCACCGGCGCGGAGCTGCGCCGGCCGCTCGGCGTCGCGGTGATCGGCGGGCTGATCGTGTCGCAGATGCTGACGCTCTACACGACGCCGGTCGTCTACCTGGCGCTGGAACGGTTCGCCGGCAAGCGCCGCGCGATCGTGGTGCCGGCACCAGCGGAGTAGCGCGCTGATGGACTGCCGGTCGGATGGCGTGGGCGGCGCGGCGATCGCGGATGACGCTGCGCTTGCACATAAATGCATTGCCGATCCGCTACATCTGGGTCGTTCCGCGAGGAGCACCCGGCTTCGGATGGTCATCCAGGGACGGCCAGGGTCTTGATTGCCGCCCCAGGCGGCCATCGGCCAGGGCGACCAGCCCCGCGGCTGAAGTTCGGACACAGAAATGTCCCGTAGTCGTCTCATTCGCGGGGTGATATTGGTCCTGTCGGGAACCCGGCCAGACGGGCCGGCCCCTGCCAGTTCACGAACAGCGAGTAGGAGGAGAGTACCTATGAGTGCAAATCCCGCAAGAACACTTTGGCTGTCGGTCCTCGCGCTCGGCATCGCAGCCGCACCTGCGTTGGCTCAGACCACCAAGCCGGTTCACACCCATCACGCGACGCACGCGGCATCGGCCAAGGGCAGCAAGGGTGCGTCACACGAATCCTCGACCGATTCACTCAACGCGCAGAGCCTGTCTGCGGCCCAGAAGGGCCAGGACTTCTCACCGGCGACGCCCAGCGCACCGGCGGCACCCAGCGCACCGGCCGCCAAGTAGCCTTTTCGTAATCGTTGAAACCTGCAGGGCCGGGCCACCTCGCCAGGATGGTCCGGCCCGGACTGCCCTCAGCCGCCGCCGCGCTCAGCCGTTCAGATCGGCGAAGCATTTCCCGGCTGCCGCCATCTCCCGCAGCAGCGGGGCCGGCTCCCAGCCGAGACCGGATGCCGCGTGCAGCGCCTCGACGCGTTTCAGCACCTCCGGAATACCGATGACATCCGCCTCGTGCATCGGGCCACCGCGCCAGGCGGGGTAGCCGTAGCCGTGCACCAGCACGACGTCGATATCCGATGGTCGCGTGGCGATCCCCTCCGACAGAATACGCGCGGCTTCGTTCACGATCGCGGCATGCACCCTGGTCTGGATATCCTCGGCCGAGACCTGCCTGCGCACGATGCCGCGCAGGGCGGAGGCGCGCTCGACCAGGGCCACCAGTTCCGGGTCGGGCTCGCGCTTCCCCTCGCGGTGCAGGTAGAACCCGCGGCCGGTCTTCTGGCCGAAGTGGCCGCGCTCGCAGATCCAATCGAACACCGGCACGATGCGCTCACGCGGGTCGCGGGTCGCGGCACGGCGCTTGCGCATCATCCAGTCCACGTCCAGCCCGGCCATGTCGAACACGGCAAAGATGCCCATGGCGAAGCCGTATGATTCCAGCGCCGCGTCCACTTCGGCGGGGAGCGCTCCGTCTTCCAGCGCGAATTCGCATTGCGCGCGCCAGCGCGCCAGCAGGCGGTTGCCGATGAACCCCTCGCAGACGCGCGCCACCGCCGCAATCTTGCGCAACCGCCTCGCCAGCATGAGCACGGTCGCCAGGACTTCGGGCCAGGTGCGACTGGTGCGCACGACCTCCAGCAGGCGCATGACGTGCGCCGGG
>Ga0182012_10005295_pt1 | contig 13370 bp, 9 predicted proteins | sample 612S2SmetaG_FD_120486 | JGI IMG/M metagenome (GOLD analysis project Ga0182012, IMG submission 120486) | Permafrost microbial communities from Stordalen Mire, Sweden - 612S2S metaG | ecosystem: Environmental > Terrestrial > Soil > Wetlands > Permafrost | place: Sweden: Stordalen | collected... | reverse complement strand
TTTGTGAGCCGCGTGTGTTTGGCGACGGTGCGAGAGATCGTCAGCGTGTAGAGGCCCTTCCCGAGCAGCTTCGAGGCGCTCGAGACGAACAGGGTGCGCCCGCCGCCCACGTGCCAGGTGCCCGTGGCCATGATGTGGCCGCGCAGCGACAGCGTGGCCTTCAGGGTGCTCGAGCCCTTCGGATAGCTCTTCGGTGGGACCGCGAGCGTCGGTGCGCAGCGCAGCTGCCGGCTCTTGCCCTTCTTGACCGTCTTGCAGGTGGCGAGCATCACCCGGTGGGCTGCGCCGCTCCTGCCCGCAGCGGGCACGCCGGCGCCGTTGAGGCCGTTGGCCCCGTTCAGGCCGGATCCGCTCGCGCCACCCGAGCCGCTCGCGCCACCCGAGCCGCTCGATCCGTTCGCGGCCCCCGCGCCGCCGGCGCCTGTTTCGCCTGCGCCGCCTTCGCCTTTTTCGCCTTTGACCGGCAGGACCCCGGTGCCCTGGAGGGCGATGCTGCTCGGCGAGAGCTCGCTGTCGTCGAGCGTGAGTGTGGCCGAGTAGGCTCCGGCTGCGGTGGGGTTGAACGTCACGGCGATCGTGCAGATCTGCCTCAGTTCGAGCTCGACTTCGCTGCAGTCATCGCCTTCGATGGTGAAGCTGCCCGCCTGGGCGCCGCTGATCGAGGCGCCGCTCAGGAAGAGGTTTTCGGCGCCGACGCTGTTTACGACGAGCGTCTGGGTGGCCGACGCGCTGCCGATGGTCTGCTCGCCGAACCGTCCCCCGGAGATCTGAGCCCGGGCGGAGAGGCCGCTCGAGTATTCCGCGCTGCGCAGGTAGCCTTCGTAGCCGTCTCCGCCTCCGACGAGCACGTCGCCGTCGGGAAGCACGGCCGACCAGGGATGCACGCGGTGCTGGAGCAGCTTGGCGCTGAGCGCTTCGAAGTCTTCGCTCTTCGGGTCATAGATTTCCGTCGTCGTCAGCACTTTCGAGGCGCCGAGCCCGCCGGTGATGAAGATGTGTCCGTCCGGCAGCACGACACCGGCCGGCTGGACGCGTTCGGTGACCATTTCGGCAGGCAGCTTTTCGAACGTGGACGTGGTGGGATCGAACGCTTCGGCCTTCCACAGCGTCGGGCCGCCCCCGGCGATCAGGATCTTGCCATCCGGCAGCGGCTCGGCCACCGAGGAGAGGCGTGATTCGGTCAGCTGCGAGGAGACCGCTTCGAAGGTGTTCGTCGCGGGGTTGAACAGTTCGGCCGTCTTCAGTTCGGCGGCGCCGGTGCTGCCTCCATAGATCAGGACCTTGCCGCTCGTCAGGGTCACGGCCGTCGCCCCGAAGCGAGCCGTCTTCAGTTCGCCCGTGATCGTTTCGAAGGTGTCGGTGGCGGGGTTGAACAGTTCGGCGGTCTTCTGCGCCGAACTGTTGTTGGTCCCGCCCGCGATCAGCACCTTGCCGTTCTGCAGGAGCGCGACCGATGAGAAGTAGCGTTCGCCGGTCGTTTTGGCCGTGATTTTTTCGAACGCCATCGTCGCCGGGTTGAAGAGTTCGGCGGTTTTCAGGATGGCCGAGCCGCTGTAGCCGCCGGCGATCAGCACGTCGCCGCCGGCGAGCGAGACGGCGACCGGCGCCTCTCGCGTTTCGGTCATTTCGGAGGGGACCTTCGTGAAGAACGAGCTCGCCTGGGCGCCCGGCGGCGTCACCGCGGGACCGGCCAGGGAGGTGAGCGCGAGGGCGCAGTGACAGAGGCCCGTGCGAAGCCGTGTGGCCGTCATCGCGGCGACCGCAGAACTGATCAAAGACATACTGATCTCGTCGGTCGCCGCCGAGCGGTGCTTGAGCTTTCATCGAGCGCTCCGGCAATGTGGGCGGTTTTTCCCGCGCCGCGGGGTGATCATGCGCCTACGGGTGCGATGTCGGGCGCTTGCAGTCGTGTGCGGATCGCCTCGATCGAGCGTGCAAAAGCCCCTGTGTCGCCGCGGAGGATGAACGCCGTGTTCGCCGCGACGAGCAGTGCCTGGAGTTCGAAGGCGAGCTGCGCTGGGTCGAGGTCCTGAGGTAGCTCGTCGCACTGCACCGCTTCGCGCGCGAGCCGTTCGAGTAGCGAAAGCCATTCGAGCTGCTGGGCGACGATCGCGTCGTGCGCCGGCCCCGGTCTGGTTCCGACGTCGACGGCGGCGGCGGAGAAGAAGCAGCCTCCGGGAAAGACGCGGCGTTCGATGTGGGAGAGATACTCGCTGCAGACCGCCAGAAGCCGCGTGATCCCTTTCGGCGTTCGGAGTGCCGGCCACATGACCTCCTCGACGAAGGTCTGCCGGGCGGCCTCGATCGTCGCGAGCTGGAGGTCGAGCTTGGATCCGAAATGGGCGTAGAGGCCGCTCTTGCTCATCCCGGTCGCATCGGCGAGCCGCCCGATCGAGAGGCCCTCCAGGCCCACTTCGGTCGCGAGCCGGGCGGACTCGCCCAGGATCGCCGCCCGGGTGCGCTGCCCCTTTGTCAGCTCGTCGCGCATCGACCTCCAAGCATAAAGGAACGATCGTGCTACTCTTCCGCGAATAGAACGACCGTGCGTTTATGCGCGAAGATCCTCCGGGGAGGCGAGATGCTGGCGGAAACTGACTATCTGGTCGTGGGAGCGGGAGCGAGCGGGCTGGCGTTCGCGGATGCTCTGGTGGCGAACGCAGATGCCGTGGAGGTCGCCATCGTCGACACCCGGCCCGCCCCGGGTGGCCATTGGCTGAACGCGTATCCGTTCGTGCGCCTGCACAGCCCGTCCTCCTACTACGGTGTGAACTCGGTGCCGCTCGGCGAAGACGCGATCGACCTCGCCGGCGAGAACGCCGGCTACTACGAGCGCGCGACGGGCCAGGAAGTGCGTGAGCACTTCGCGGCGGCCGCGCGGCGGCTCGCGGAAACCGGCCGGGTGCGGCTGCTCCCGGGACACGAGTATCTGGGGCCTGACAGCGCCGGCGAGCGAATCGGAGATCTGGAGAGCGGCGCGGTCTCGCGGCTGAAGGTACGCCGGAAGGTCGTCGACGCTCGCTACCTGGAGGCAGGGATCCCCGCCACCCATCGTCCGTCGTTCGAAGTCGCTGCGGGCGCTCGGTTCGTGCCCGTGAACGAGCTGCCCGCCGTCGCAGGCGAGGCGAGCAGCTACACGGTCATCGGTTCAGGGAAGACCGCCGCGGATGCGTGCATCTGGCTCCTGGAGAACGGCGCCGACCCCGACCGCATCCGCTGGGTCCGTCCTCGTGAGGCCTGGTTCTACGACCGGAGGCACTTTCAGCCACTCGCGCAGGTGGGAGCGAGCGTGGAGGGGCTGGCTCTCGATGCCGAAGCCGGAGCCGAGTCGGCGAGCCTCGAGAGCCTCCTCGAACGGCTGGAGGGATGTGGACGCCTCCTGCGCATCGATCCGTCGCGCCCCGCGGCGATGTTCCGCGGAACGATGCTGAGTGCCCCCGAGCTGCAGGCACTCAGAGGGATTCAGGACGTGGTGCGACTCGGACGGGTGCGTCGCATCGAGCCGGACAGGATCCTCCTCACGCAGGGGGAGATCGCGACCGTGCGCGGCACGGTTCACGTCGACTGCACCGCTCTCGGCCTGAGCGATGCACCCGCCACGCCGGTCTTCCAGCCCGGGCGCATCGTGCTCCAACAGGTCCGGCACCTCTCGCCGTGCTTCAACGCGGCCCTGATCGGCTTCCTCGAGGCCCGGCGGGACGACGACGCGGAGAAGAACCGCCTGTCCCCGCCGAACCCGTATCCACGCAGCGTCGAGGACTGGCCCCGCATGACCGCCACCACCTGGAGAGCCGAGGGGCGCTGGCTGCGCGAGCCCGATCTCGCGGAGTGGATCGCGAGCAGCCGCCTGAACCTGCTCGGTGCGCTTGCCGACCATGCAGGAGAGGAGTCGGTGGGTCGCTCCCTTCAGCGGTACCTCACGAACGTCAGCGCGGCGACGACACAGCTCGTGTCTCTCAGTCGAACCGGCGAGCAGCAGCAATACAGCACAACCCAATGAAGGAGGAGTGCAGATGCCGTTGATCAACGTCAAGCTCATCGAGGACGTGTTCACATCTCAGCAGAAGGGGGAAATGGTCGAGAAGCTCACTGACGCGATGGTCTCGATCGAGGGCGAGAACATGCGCGGGGTGACGTGGGTGGTCATCGAGGAGGTGCAAAGCGGGGACTGGGCCATCGGCGGCTCCGCCCTGAGGACCGAGGAGGTCAAGGCGATGGCCGCCGGCGTCTGAACGACCGCGTGCCGTCCGCGCTCAGGACGGGCCGCCGGCGATCCCCATCCTGAGCGCCTTGGCCGTGGCCTCGTTGCGCGTCCGGACCTCGAGCTTGCCGAGGATCGCCGAGACGTGGTGGTCAACGGTCTTGCGCGAGAGGATCAGCCGCTCGGCGATCTCGGCGTTGCGCATCCCCTGGGCCAGGAGCTCGAGCACCTCCATCTGGCGTCCGGTCAGCCCGAGCGGGTTGGCGAGCGTCTGCGCCCGGGGGCCGCGGCGCAGCCCCCGCTGACCCGATTCGCGCAGTCGCCGCGAGGCGATCGCTGCCGCCGGGCGGGCGCCGAGGTCCATCAGGAGGACAGCCAAACGACACTCCCGGCAGCGCCCACCTGCCGGCCGCTATCGTCGCGCCGCCCGCACGAGGCGTCTCTGAGCGGCGAGGAGGGCGGCGTGCCGCGTGCCCCCGTCGTCGCGGCTCTCGTGGGGGTGGCGACGCGGACGTCGAGCAAGGATGCACCTGAGGCAATCGGCCAAGAGCCGGGGGTACGATCTCCCGCGTGCTTGCCGTTCGAACAGTCGCTGCTGGCGGGTGAGTGGAGCCAGAGCTACGTGCCCCGTCGCCCGTATCCGCTGGGCATCGATGGTGCTCCTGTGCGTCGTGACGCTTGTCTGGATCGGATGCGGTGGAACCGGCGCCAATCGTGATGTCCCGACCGCGTTCGGCGTGCGGGAGCCGACGAGAGCCGCCGCGTACCGGTCATTCGCGAACGCCGTGAACCTTCGCTCCTCAGACGTGCCCGGGTTCCTCGACAGCCACGGACATGAATCGAGCGGTGGTCTGGATGGTGCTTGTGGGCTTCCGGGCCCGGCCAAGATCGACTTCGAAGCTGATTCGCCCCTGTTTACTGCAAAAGAAGATGCGGAGGTCGTCGAATCGGCGGTCGAAGTGATCGCCTCGGCAAAGGCTAACCGCGCCGAATTCGACGCCCTAAAAGCGGCACTTCACACAGGGCGAGGCCGGACCTGCATCGCGGCTCTTTATGACCTTACGAGGCACTACTCCCATCAAGGCGAAGAAGTCCACTACACGCATAGCCACGCATCTCTGATCCCGGACCAGTTAGGCGACCGCTCGCCAACCGGTTCACCAGCGATCGCCTACTCCGTCCGATACCTGGCGGCGATCACACGACGCCGGGGGAGCGTAATCAGGCACTTCCTAGTCCACAGCGAGAGGACCCTCGTCTTCATATTGGTAGGAAGGGCCTCGATCACCCTGTACACGGGGAACTTCGACGAGCCGTTCCCGCTTACGCTTGAGGGAAGGCTCGTCTCGCTCATTCAACGGCGAGCCTTGGCTGCGGCGCGCCTATATCCCGAAATCGAGAACTAATCATGGCGCCTTTTGGCGTCCACCGCCGGTATGCGCGGACCGTGCAGCGCGCTGTGTCGCGTCGTGGAGTGAGGGCCCCGGTCGCTCCTCGCTGCGTCAATCTCGGGACCGAATGGGGAGCGGATAGCAATCGCGGGCGGCCGGCGACCAGCCAATCGCGCCCATTTCCAGCCACTTTCTAATGCCCCGTGCGGGACTCGAACCCGCCCCACCGGATTAAAAGTCCGGCGCTCTACCAGATGAGCTAACGGGGCCTGCGGGCGACAGTCTGGCATATGGCCCTCGCGCCCGGGCCCGGCGCTACGGGTTTTCGGCGGCGGCGATCTCGAGCATCTCCTCGATGCTCGTGAGCTTGACCCTGGGGCGGCCCGCCGACTCGCCCCGGGAGCGCTCGTGACGATCGATCGCTTCCCAGCCGGCGTAGGTGACGAGCTGGGGCTGGCGCTCGCGTAGCAGCCGCTCGATCGCGCCGGGATCGGGCTCCGCGGGCCGGTGGGTTCCCGGCGCCGGATGGCCGTTGCCCGCTGCCAGGTCGGCGAAGATCGCATCGACGGTCTCCTGGGCGTCCTTCTTGTTCGTGCCTATCACGCCCGATGGGCCGCGCTTGATCCAGCCGACGGCGTACTCGCCGGGGAGCTGCTCGCCGGACTCGGGGTCCTGGACGCGCCCGCCGGTGTTGGGGATCACGGCTGCCCGCTCATCGAAGGGAACGGCGGGCAGCGCGACGCCGCGGTAGCCGATCGCCCGGAACAGGAGCCCGGCGGCGAGCGTCTCGCGCTCCTCGGTGGGGCGCGCTTTGAGCGCTCCGTCGGGGCCGGCGACGAGAACGTTGCGCACCAGCTCGACTGCGCCCAGGTGACCGCGCTCATCTGCGAGGAGCGCGGTCGGCGAGAGCAGGAAGCGCAGCACGATCCGCTTGGGGTGCCCGGCGGGCTCGCGCTCGGCGTAGGAGCGCAGGATCTCGACGTTGCGCCGGGCGGTGGCGTCCGCTTCGGCGGCCGGGTCGGCGACCGAAAGGCCGCGCTCGAGTTCGTCGCGATCGACGATCACGTCGGCGTCCGCCAGCTCGCCCAGCTCGAGCAGCTCGGGGTTCGTGAAGGCTGACTGGGCCGGGCCGCGCCGGCCGATCACGACGACCTCGTTGACGCGGCTGGCGGCAAGCACCTCGAGGGCATGGTCGGCGGTGTCGGTCGGGGCCAGCTCGGAGGGCGAGAGGACGAGCATCCGTGCGACGTCGATCGCGACGTTGCCGTTGCCGATCACGACTGCCCGCTCGGCGCGCAGCAGGTCAACCTCGAGGTCGGTGTGGTCGGGGTGGCCGTTGTACCAGCCGACGAACTCGGTCGCCGCATGCGAGCCCGGCAGTTCTTCGCCGGGGATCCCCAGGGGCCGGTCCGACGGCGAGCCGGTCGCGTAGACGATCGCGTGATAGTGGCGCAGCAGCTCCTCGCGCGAGACGTGCTCACCGAAGGTGACGTTGCCGAAATAGCGGAAGCGCGGATGGGCGGCCGTCTTCTCATAGATCCTCGTGACCGACTTGATCTTGGGGTGATCCGGGGCGACCCCCGAGCGGACCAGCCCCCAGGGCGTCGGCAGCCGCTCGATCATGTCGACCTCCAGGCCCGCCTCGGGATCCTTGAGCAGATGACCAGCGGCATAGAAGCCGGCCGGGCCGGAGCCGATCACGGCGATACGGGTTGGCGTCTGCTCTGGCATCTGGGGGTCTCGCGTCTCCGTGCTCGGGCGTTTGCGGGGGATGGGCGCGGCCCGACTCGAACGGGCGACCCCCTCGGTGTAAGCGAGGTGCTCTAGCCAGCTGAGCTACGCGCCCCCGACTTCGAGAAGCAAGGCTAGCGGGCCTTGATTGGAGCTTCCCGAGCGATCGCTGGGAGGCCCCTGGGTGGCCGGGCGGCGTGGATCGGTGCGATGCTTGCGCCGATGCACCATGGTGGCGGCCGGCGAGCGATAAGAGTGGTCCTCGCCGTTGCCGTGGCGCTGGTGGCGGTGCTCGTCCTCGCCCAGCTGATTCTGCCGGGCATCGCCGCGCGGAGGATCTCCGCGCGGATCGCTCGCTACGGGCATGTCGACGCTGTGAGCGTCTCCGCCTGGCCCGCGCTGAAGCTGCTCTGGGGTCAAGCGGACACGGTCTCGGTTAAGGCCGGAGCGCTCGCCCTGACACCGGCCCAGGCGTCCGCGCTGCTGTGGGAATCACGCGGGGTCTCGCGGATGCGCCTGAGCGCCTCCTCGGTCAGGCTCGGTCCGCTCGAGCTAGAGGGGGTCAGCCTGCAAAAGCGCGGCGGGCAGCTCGCGGGCGCGGCCACGACGAGCGCCGCCCAGGCCGCGGCCGCGCTGCCGGCGGGTGTCTCGGCGACCCTGATCGCCAGCCGCGAAGGAGCGGTCGAAGTCCAGGCCACCGGCGGCCTGTTCGGGGTCTCGGCCTCCGTCAGGGCCCGCGCCGAAGCACGCGAAGGAGACTTGATCGCCCATCCCGTCGGCTTCCTGATCGAAGGCTTCCAGCTGACGTTGTTCGCCGACCCCCACGTCCACATCGAGAGCGTCGGCGCGAGCGTCCGCTCGCAGGAGCCGCTCACCTACCGGCTGACGATCGAAGCCCTCCTGGGTTGAGGCCGCGGACCGTCGCTCAGGCGGCCGCCGCGAGCTCCGCGCGCGCCGGCCTCGCCCGTGCCCCGACGATCATCGGCACGCCCTCACGCGGGCTGATCGTCGGCATCTGGCGGATCTTCAGCTGAAAGGTGTCGGGCAGGGCGAGCGAGCAGTGGGCGAGCAGCCGCGAGGCGATCGCGCGCACCTCGAGCTGTCCGAAGCGCATCCCGATGCAGGTCCGCGAGCCGCCGCCGAAGGGGACATAGGCGCCCTTGGGCAGCGCCGCCTTGGCCTCGGGCGTGAAGCGCTCGGGGCGGAACGCCTCCGGCTCCGCAAAGACGTCGGGGAGGTGGTGGGAGGCCCAGGAGGAGTAGTTGACGAAGGCCCGCTCGGGGACGGCGACGCCTTCGAACTCGAAGCGCTCGCGCGCCCGCCGCGGGCCGACCCATGCCGGCGGGTACTTGCGCAGCGTCTCCTCGACCACCATCTCGAGCTCCGTCAGCTCGCCCGTGACGAGCTGTGCGGGGGTCGGGCGCCCCGGCTCGGGGAGGGCGTCCTGCTCGGCGAGGAGCCGCGCCACGATCGCCGGGTGGCGGGCCAGCTCGTAGAACATGAACGAGATCGTCGAGGTCGTCGTGTCATGGCCGGCGAACAGCAGCGTCATCACCTCATCGCGGATCTGCAGGTCGCTGAGGCTGTTGCCCTCCTCGTCCTCGGCGTCCAGCAGCAGGCTGATGATGTCATCGCCTCGGCGCCCGTCGCGGCGGCGCTCGGTGATGTCCGTGTAGATCAGCCCGTCCAGCCGGCGTGCCGCCTGCTGCATCCGCCCCCATGGCGAGCGGCGGTGACGGAAGACCCGCAGCAGGTAGTCGCTGGAGTAGAACGAGAGCGCCTCCTCGAACAGGCCCGCGGCGTCGATCGCGCGGGCCGCCTGTCCGTCGGGGTCAAGCCCGAACAGGGCGCGCATCGCCACCCGCATCGCCAGGTGCCGGGTCCACATGTAGAGGTCGACCTCGGCGCCCGGCTCGAGCTGGGCGAGCGCGGCATCGGTCTCCTCGAGGACGGTCTGGACGGAGGTCATGATGTGCTCGCGGTGAAAGGCCGGCAGCATGATCAGCCGCGAACGCCGGTGGAAGTCGCCGTCGATCGTCAGCAGGCCGTCGCCCATCAGGCCGATCAGGTCACGGAAGTGCCCCTCGCGCCACTCGAAGTTGGCGGCATGGGAGAGGGTGATGTAGTTGTTCGCCGCCGGTCCCAGCATCCAGACGACGTTGGAATGGAACAGGCGGGTCGTGAAGATCGGGCCGTAGCGTTCGTATGCCTCGACCAGCAGCGGCAGCGGTTCATCGGCGAAGGCGCGGGTCCGGCGCATCGAGAAGCTCGTCTCTCCCGGCGGAAAGGGAACGCTCGCCGCCCGCTCTTCGCGGAGGTCCTGGAACATCACCGCCAGCGGGTTGACGTCGCGCATCGGGGGCGGGCCGACCAGTGCCATCGCAACAGCCTAGAGCACCAACTGGCCGCGCAGCCAGTCTCCCTGCGGGGCCCCGTCGCGTGAGCCTTGGCATACTGGTGGCGAACACGGTCCCCGGGCCGTGCCGTCCCAAAACGCGGGGGCGTAGCTCAGCAGGTTAGAGCGCTGCCCTGTCACGGCAGAGGTCGCGGGTTCGAGTCCCGTCGCTCCCGCTTTCAGGCCGTCGGCGCCCGCGCCGGCTACGGGCGCCCCCCCGCTGCGCCCGTAGCCTGTTCGCGAGCCGGTCCCCTAGCTGTAGGTGTACTGGTCGGCCGGCGGGTTCTTCTTGCTCTCCGCCGCGCCGACACCCGCCCGGACGTCCACCGTTCCGACCGACCCCGCGGGAGACACGACCGTGCATTCGGTCGTTGAGCTGCATTGCACCGAGGTTCCGTCGTTGTGCCCGAACTCGAACGTCGTCGTACCCACGCCCGGTGCGAAGCCGCTGCCCGTGATCGTCACGAGCGTGGCGCCAGCCGCCGGCCCGCCGCTCGGGCTCAGGTGGGTCACCGTCGGCAAGCCGAACTTGAACGGCTTCTTCGACGATGCTTCACCGCCGGGCGTCGTGACGGTCACCGGTACCGAGCCGGTCGTCTCGGCAGGGGTGCTCACCGTGATCTTCGTCCCGGATTCGACTTTGAGTTTCGTCCCTTCGAGAGATCCGAACGTGACCTTCGTGGCGCCCGTGAAACCGGTGCCATTGATGGTCACGGTCGTCCCCCCGGCTGCGGGACCCTGACTCGGTTCGAGCTTCTTGATCGTCGGCGGGACGCCCCCCACTTCCGTCTTGAACTTGGCGTTGCCGCCGAACGTCGTGCCATACGCGTTGGTGGCCACGATGCGGAAGTCGTAGGTGGTGTTTTCGCTCAGTCCCGCGAGTTTCGCGGATACCGCTACCCCGGTTTCGCCTGCGCCTGGCAGTGACGTGCACGCGGCGTGACTCCCGTAGGCGGCCGAGGTGCCCCATTCGAATTCGCATGAGGTGACGTTGTCCGCATCCGGGTTGACCGTCGCGTTGAGCTGCGCCGAGTTGGCGCTCAGGTTCGACGCCAGGCCAGTCTGGACTTTCGGTGGGGCGGGCGCCGTCGTGAATTTGCGGTTCGCACCGACGCTCGTCCCTTCGTTGTTTGTCGCGACGATCCTGAAGTAGTAGGTCGTTTTTTCCGCCAGGCCGCTCAGCGCGGCAGAAACCGCTACTGGATCTTCGCCCGAGCCCGGCTCGGTCCCGCATGGCGCCGTCGACCCATACGCCGGTGACGTGCCGTACTGGAATTCACAGGTCGTGTTTTCGCCGTGGGGGTTGACGAGCCCCTTCAGAGTCGCCGAGGTGTGGCCGACTTTGCCCGCCGGTTCGGTCGTGGCAGACGGCTTTGTCGGCGGTGTGACGAATTTCGTCGCGGCCGAATAGGTGGTCCCGTACAGGTTCTTCGCCACGACGCGGTAGTAGTAATGCGTGTGCTCGGTCAGGCCTTCGGCCATCGTCCGCACCTGGACGAAGACTTCGCCGGATCCGGGGCCGACCGCGCAGTTCGCCCGCGTCGGCGATTCGAAGGCGGGCGACGTCGCCACCTGGAAATAGCATTCGGTGACTTCGGCATCGTTCGGGTTGACGGCGCCGTAGAGGACCGCCGACGTGCGCGTGATCCCGGTGGGAACGCCGACGTTGGCTTTGGGTGCGGTCGGGGGCGTAGTGAAGTGAGCGGGTGCGCCTTCGCTTTCGCCGAATTCGTTGGTTGCGACGATACGGTAGTAGTAGGTCGTGCTTTCTTTGAGGGCAGCTATCGCCGCAGAGACGATGACGAAGTTTTCACCCGATCCGGGACTCACGTCGCAGGGCACGGTCTGTTCCATCGTTTTCGGCGACGTGCCGTATTCGAATTCACATTCGGTCACTTCCGAGCCGTTTGGGTTGACGATCGCGTTCAGCGTTGCGGTCGTCCGCCCGACACCGGTCGCGTTCTGAGTCAAGACGGTTGGCGCTTCCTGTTCGCCTTCCGCGCGTGCGACCGTCGGGTAGAGCGCCATCGCCGCGATCAGCGACAAGAGCGCTCCGACGGCGAGCGCCGACCTCATCGTCCTGCCGCCCAACGTCCCCGCGCCCTGCCTTGAGAACTCCACGGCGTTGCCCGCGTACCGGTCCCGTCGAAGCATGGTTCCTCCCCCTGGCGTAGTTGTCGACGCAGCCCCTGCCAGCCACGGTCAGACAGACCGAAACCCCGTCTCCGTAGCGGCCTTCGAACCTCTTAACGCGCTTGGCGGGAAAAGGTTGGCAAGCGAGCCACGATCCGTGGATGCTCGAGGTAGGCGCGGGTCTCGCGGATGTCCCCGAGTCCCGCCGGCGGGGCCGTGGCCGGGGACGAGCACCAGCGGGTCGAGCGTGCTTGATCTGCCCATGCGGCCACCGATAGGGTCCAGACAGCGAAGAGCCCCGTCTGGGAGACGCGCATGTGGTGGGTGCTGCTCGCGCAACTTGATCCGTAGGAACACTTTGGGGGGGCTTGATGTTAGGGGCGGCTGGTCATGTGCGGCGCGTGTCATTCCTGCTGGCGCTTGGCAGACCCGCTGCCTTGCGGGGCCTCCGGGGCATGGTCCTTGGCATCGGCGTCTGCGCGGCGGTGCTGATGTGCTCAAGCCAGCCCGCGAGCGCGAGCCTCGCGACCTACACGAGCTGGCTTGAATCCCCTCGCACGAGCGGGTTTCGTACGCTCTCACAGGCTGTGATGGCCTACGAACCCGGGCTTGAGAAGATCGTGTTCGACACGGGCCTTGGGTACTTCTTCAATGAAATCTGCCATGGCACAATCGTCAACGGCACCTGCTCTTCCTACCACGAACCCGTTACCTCGAATGAAGCGGCGACGTGGGACGGCGGGAAGTGGACACTTCTCAACCTGCCCGCGAACGAATCAACGCCCGACCTTCGGGGCGCATCGATGGCCTATGACGAACACACGCAGCAGCTGCTGCTGTTCGGGGGAATCAGCGAATTCTCGCATTATGCACAGCCAGGTTATGGATTTTATGGCGCCAGCAACGAGACCTGGCGCTTTATCGGGCATGGCTGGGTGCAGGATGTAGGCGTTTCGCCGCCGTCGGCGCGCTGGGGCGCCGCGATGGCCTACGACCCCGCGACCAACCAGACCATTCTCTTCGGGGGTAACAGCGACTCGGGCACTCTGAACGAGACCTGGAACTGGAACGGAGGCAGCTGGGAACAGCTTCACCCCGCGTACACGATGCCGGCACTCGCCTGGTCATCGATGGCATACGCTCCGGGCATCGGCCTGGTTCTCTTCGGTGGTGGCACGCACTTCGGCCGAAGTGAACCCTACGACCCTTACACCGACGAACTGAACGGCACCGCGACAAACGCCACATATCTCTGGACGGGAAGCAACTGGACAAAGCTTTCGCCAACACTCAGCCCGCCTCACCTGTTCGGTGCGGCGATGGCCTTCGACCCGGTCCTTGACCAGCTCGTCCTCGTTGGTGGCAGCCTCGGGAGCAGCGCGTCGAACGAGACGTGGACCTTCGACGGGGCGACATGGACACAGCAGATCCCTGCCTACCCGCCACAGCCGAGGATCTTTTCCTCCAGCTCCAATTCCGCCAGCGCGGCGCGGCCGCGGCCGCTGATGAATTCCCCGCACAC
>Ga0182012_10005290_pt1 | contig 13380 bp, 10 predicted proteins | sample 612S2SmetaG_FD_120486 | JGI IMG/M metagenome (GOLD analysis project Ga0182012, IMG submission 120486) | Permafrost microbial communities from Stordalen Mire, Sweden - 612S2S metaG | ecosystem: Environmental > Terrestrial > Soil > Wetlands > Permafrost | place: Sweden: Stordalen | collected... | reverse complement strand
GCTGGAAGTAAGCGCCAAGGTTATGAAAGCTCATTCCACTGCCAACAATGAGCACGCCTTCCTCGCGCAGCGGCGCAAGAGCGCGTCCGGCGGCCAAATGAAGCTGCGGATCGAGACTGTGAACCAGCGAAAGCGTTACAACCGGAATCTGCGCCTCGGGAAAGGCAACCTTCAGCGGGATAAACACTCCATGGTCGTAGCCGCGCGTGCGGCTGATAGCCGATGGCAGCCCTGCGTTCTCAAGCAATCCAGCCACGCGCTCTGCAAGCTCCGGATCGCCGGGCGCGGGCCAGCTTAGTTGGTAAGTATGCGCAGGAAAACCCGAGTAGTCGTAGATAAGCTCCGGCGCTGCCGCCGCGCCCACCGTGAAGGCCGGCTCCTCCCAGTGTCCGCTCACCACCACCATCGCCTTCGGCGGCGCTGGCAATGTGGTGTGCAGTTGCTCAAGAAAGCGCTTCGTCTTGCGCCAAGTGTCCGCTGGCCCCCAGGTCCAGTCCATAAAAAAGCACGGCCCTCCGCCGTGGGGAAGGAAGATGGCGGGTTGGCGCGGGGTGTCTGGCATTCATCGCTTTCTGTGGTGTCGCGGGATTTCTGCGCAACCCGACTCATTACTTCCAGTAGCTGTATTTAAGATGAATAAATTACAGAATGGGATTCAGAGTGCGGTCTTGCGTAATAAATTGATATGGATATAAATCGAAATCGCGATAAACCGATTCAAAGGTTAATGCGAGGCCACAATGAGCAAAACGATCGGGAAAAGATTTGCGAATGTTTGGGATGCGATTGCCGACTCACCGGAAGAAGCGGCGAACCTGACCTTGCGCTCAGATCTGATGGACGAAATCGAGACGATCATCAAGACGAAGGGCTGGACTCAGGCCGAGGCCGCGAAGCGATGCGGCGTTTCCCAGCCGCGCATCAACGATTTGCTGCGCGGTCGCATCTCCCGCTTCTCCCTCGACGCCCTCGTCAATATTGCTTCAGCGCTCGGGCGCAAGGTTCGGGTCAGTCTCGACGATGCGGCGTGAATAAGACCGTTGCCGCATCCATGTACCCGTGAGCCGGAAGATTGTGAACAAAACCCCATCGCAAGGCAGCATCGGCCAGATTTGACTTTGTTTGAGGCCCGAGTAGAGGCCAAAGATGTTTCACTAAAGCCGAATCGGGCAGGAATAATTTAAATAATTTTAGCCAAACAGCGTTTATGGCCTCCCGGTCTCCTGAAGCACAGACGCATTCCATAAACTCGCAAAGACGGGGCAAGTAATCCCCACTCGCTGCCTTCGCAAGTTCGACTTTCAAAAATGGTTTAAACACAAATGCGAGGACATTGTAGTTTCCTGGGAACTTGCCTCCCCAGGACTCCAATTCCGCTTGATAGCTCGCCTCAATCTCAGGAAACACCATTCGAAGCTCGTCTACCAAATTATGTTCCGTAATCTTCTCGTTTGGCACTTTAGGCTCGATCCATTTCTTGCTGGCTGGTCATGGTTCGCTGGCGAGATCATGCCGCAGATAGTCGCAACTCGACCTTCGATTTCGTCGCTGCCGCAAACCGCAGCAGTGTCTTGGCGCTGGGCAGGGTCCGGCCGCTTTCAAGACGCGCGATGGCGGATTGACTGGTGCCCATGCGCTCGGCCAGTTCTACCTGCGAGAGCCCGGCGCGGAGGCGTGCTCGAATCAACTCCGATGCAATTGCAAACTCTGCCTCCAGCGCGTCGTATTCGGCCTTGACCTCCGGGTCCGCCAGAAGCTCTGCCTTGATTACTTCGAAAGGAATTGTCATCTAACCTCCTTAGCCCGTTCAAGCGCTAAATCAATCTCGGCACGGGGCGTTTTCTGCGTCTTCTTGACAAATAAGCGGACCACTACGATCCGCTTCCCAACCGCTGTCACATAGAGAGCGCGAGCGATCCCGTCCCGGCCGGTCAATCAAATCTCCCAGAGCTTGCCCTCGATATGTTTGACCTGCGGTTCTCGCAGATTTTCCAGACCAACTTGCGAGACCAAATCCCCGAACCTGACAAAGCGCGCCCGCATGTCCGACGGCACTATGTCGTTCAGGACTTCAACATGCCAGTTCATAGCCAATTTTATCTCAAATTTGAGATAATTGCGAGAGCCAAAACGGATCGGTGCTACCTTCCCGTCCCCCCCACCGTCATCCGGTCCAGCTTGATCGTCGGCATGCCTACGCCCACCGGCACGCTCTGCCCGTCTTTGCCGCAGGTGCCGATGCCTTCGTCCATCTTCAAATCATTTCCCACCATCGATACAAACTTCAGCGCCTCGGGCCCGTTGCCGATCAGGGTTGCATCCCGCACCGGCGCGGTGATTTTGCCGTCTTCGATGAGGTAAGCTTCCGAGGCTGAGAAGACAAACTTCCCGTTCGTAATATCCACCTGGCCGCCGCCGAAGTTTACGGCGTAGAGGCCGCGCTTCACGCTGCGCAAAATATCTTCCGGCGCGTCGTCGCCGGCAAGCATGTAGGTATTCGTCATGCGCGGCATGGGTATCGACTGATAGCTTTCGCGCCGCCCCGAGCCCGTATTCGCCATGCCCATCAGCCGCGCGGAGAGCTTGTCGGACAAATAGCCTTTCAGTACGCCGCCCTCAATCAGCACCGTCTCCTGTGTCGGCGAGCCTTCGTCGTCTACGTTGAGCGAACCCCGTCTTCCAGCAATCGTCCCGTTGTCGACAACGGTCACTTTCGGGCTTGCGACGGATTGCCCAATCAGCCCGGAAAATGCCGAAGTCCCCTTGCGGTTGAAGTCCGCTTCGAGGCCATGCCCCACAGCCTCATGCAGCAGAATTCCCGGCCAGCCTGGTCCCAGCACCACTTCCATTTCGCCCGCCGGCGCAGCCACCGCGCCGAGTTGCAAGATCGCTCCACGCGCAGCCTCGCGCGCCAAACTCTCCGGGCTCTTTGACCCGACAAACTGCTCCAGCCCCGCGCGCCCGCCGCCGCCGGCCGAGCCCTTCGTCGTAACCGCGCCATCCTTGGCAATCACAAACGCATTCAGCCGGCACAAGGGCTGCGTATCGCTTGCGAACTCGCCATCGGAGGCCGCAATCAAAATCCGCCTTAGCTCTTCGTGGTAGCTGGAACGTACCTGCACCACCCGCGGATCATACGCCCGCGCCGCGCGGTCCGCGCGCAAAATCAATTCGAGGCGCGCCGCGAGGTCCAGGTCGTAGCCGCCCAGCGGAACCGGATACAAATCCGCCGCCCGCGTTTCGGTAAATCCCTGCACAGGCTGCTTCGCCGGCCCGGAGGCAATCAGCGCCGCCGTCCGCGCCGCATGAAGCAGACGTTCAGGAGATAAATTGTCCGTATACGCATAACCAGTTCGCTCGCCACTCAACACGCGGATGCCGCAACCGGCGCTGGTACCCTGGCTGGCGGACTTCACAATCTGTTCGTCCACGCCGAGCGTCGTCGCCATCACCGACTCGAAGTAAAGATCCGCATAGTCGCCGCCGGCAGAGAGAGCCTCGCCCAGGCAGCGCTCCAAGAGGCGCTCGGTAATGCCAAATTTGTCAAAAAAGAATCGCTTGTGGTCCGGTGCGGGGGAAGCGGCAGGCACATTCATCATCCCTTCAGTTTACGCCCCTGCCAAACCGTCAGTCGCGCCCCTCCGCCCGCCGTTCCCATTTTGGAGACGCACACATTATTTTCATGACGCACGAATCCCATTCGTGCTAGATTTCTGGAATGAAGAAGATTCTCGCAGCCGTCCTGCTCTTGTTAGTGTTCACAGCCCCCATGTACGCCAGAGGGCGTCATCATCGCCGCCACCACACCAGCACCACGCACCGTCACTAGAACGAAGCCAAGCAGAACCGCGAATGGCTCCTCCTCAACGGATGCAATATAGCAGGTGTGCCTTCGCACTTGTGAGGCGTCACTGCAAAATCCAGACTTGATAACATTCCTGCCGTGAGTGATATGCCTGTCGTGACCGATATCGAAGACCCGCGCTATCCCATTGGCCGATTCAAGCCCCCGGCTTCGGATACTCCCGAGGCGCGCTCTGCTCAGATTGAAAACATCCGCCAGCTTCCCGACAAGCTGCGCCAGGCCGTCAGCGGACTCAACGACGCGCAGCTCGACACGCCCTATCGCGAGGGCGGCTGGACCGTGCGCCAACTTGCGCACCACATCGCGGACAGCCACGCCAACAGCTACATCCGCATCAAACTGGCCCTCACCGAGGACTGGCCCACCATCAGCGCCTACGATGAAGTCGCGTGGGCCAACCTGGCCGACAGCAAGCTGCCTATTGAGAGTTCGCTTCAGGTGCTCGACGGCCTTCACACGCGCTGGGCAGCGCTGTTTGAGTCTCTCACGGGAGAAGATTTTCAAAAGGGCTGCGTGCATCCGGAAAATGGGCGCATGAATCTGGCCAGAGTGCTGGCCATTTACAGTTGGCACTGCCTGCACCACACCGCGCACATCACGCGCCTGCGCGAGCGCATGGGCTGGTAGCCGCGCATGGCCGCTCACAGCTCTGAAGCTCCCTCCGCCGCCCGACTCACGCAAATCATCGAGAGCTATCTAGCCGACCATCCGGCCGCCGCAATGCTTGAAGACGGCCGCGTGATCTTCGACATGCGCACCGCGCATTATTCCGTCAGCGAGTCCCACGCCCGCTGTTCGCTGCAACTGTGGAGTGAAGAGCGCAATCTGATTCGCACTGTAGTCGACGCGCAGGAGCGGGCTCAGTGCCTGCGTCTGGCAACGCGCAAGATGGGCGTGACAAAGCCGCAGATGCTGGAGCTTGTTCCCACGCGCGACCGCCGCACACCGACGGCTCGCGATGCCGCCCGCCGCAATTACCAAAAACTATTGGAACGCGTCCTCACGCGCCAGTTCATCGGCTCCAAGGTGGACGGCCTGCGCTCGGCCATGGATCTCGAACACAGCTTCGGTCCCGCCTACGTTCGCGGACGACTGCTGCGCGGCACAGCGGCGGAAGCTGTCATCGGCGTTAGTGAAGCCGAGTCCTCCGCAATGATCGACGGCATTCTTACCCTCGGCATTCTCTGGCTCGACTACTGCCGCCAGAAATCCGACACCCGCCGTCACGTTGGCGGGCTCAAAGTCATCGTCCCGGCAGGCGCATGGCGTACCACCGCCGAGCGCATGGCCTGGCTTAACCACGCAGCCGCCGATTATCAACTGTTCACCCTCGACGAAAGAAGCGAAGAACTCGAGCAGGTCGACTTCCGCGACACCGGCAATCTGGAGTCGCATCTGGTTCATGCATTCTCTTCCGCCGCAGCCATCGACCGTTGCCAACCCGGCATCGACCGCGTCCTTGCGCTTCTTCCCCCGAAGGCGAAAGAGCGCGTTGAGATCCGCGCCAACACTGCAACCGAAGTCGGCCTGCACCTGCACGGCTTGGAGTTTGCCCGCGCGCGTCACGGCGTCGCCGCCCACTCCTTCGCTCGCGCCGATGAAGTAACCTTTGGCGCAGGCGCCAACGAGACTCCGCTGACGGAAGAGAACGAAACCCTTTGCCGCGAGCTCTGCGCGCGCCTCTTCGCAAGCCGCCACGCGGACGGCGTCCACACCGATCCGCTCTTTCGCATGCAGCCCGAGCGCTGGCTTGAGTCGCGCCTGCGGGCCGGAATCGCCGAGCTCTTCCCCGGACTCCGCGGCGACCTGCTCTACACCCAGGTGCCCGCGCTCTCGGTCGGCGACCGCGGCATGTTGGACCTCTTAACCCTCGATCGCGAAGGCCGCCTCACCGTCATCGAGTTAAAAGCCAACGAAGATCTCCACCTGCCCCTGCAAGCTCTGGATTATTGGATTCGCGTCCGCGCGCTGAATGCAGATCGCCGATCAGAGTCTGGAGGCAGACCACTTTCAGCATTCGAACGCGCAGGCTACTTTGATGGAGCTCAGGTCTCCGAACGTGCTCCGCGACTACTACTGGCCGCACCCGCTCTGCGCATCCATCCGGCAAACGAGCCTGTCCTGCGCTACTTTTCTCCGCAGGTAGAGTGGGAGCTCGTTGCTCTCAGTGAGCAATGGCGCAGGGATCTGATGGTTGTCTTCCGCAAGCGCAGCGCGTCTTGATAAGGAATCGTCCAGAATCGCTTTGACCCGAAGTCCCCAGCACGCATCTCATAAATCCTGGAGCGCCGACGGAATACATCCCTCAGCAGCTCCCTGCTAGGGGAAACCGCTTCATGCCGTCTTGTTGCCGGGCCTCTTCAAGGCCAGCACGAGAAACGTGTCCCAGATGACAGCAGCGATCTCTCGCACGTAAAATCCAGCCCACTTGATCGTCCCTGTATAACTGCGTCCGCTTTCCACCCGCCCGGCCAATGTTCTAACCCCGCACAACCGAAACAGCCAGCGGCAGCGCGGCATGTGATACGTGTCGGAACAGACATAGATTTCGCCTATATTGTCTATCGTCTTGAGCATTCCGGCACACAGCCTCACCGAACTGAGCGTGTCGTCCGCAACTTCCTCGACCAGAATGCTTGAACTCGCGACGCCCATCTCGATCAGCAGCTCACGCATCACCTGCGCCTCAGCCGGCGGCGCGTTGCCCACGCCGCCCGTAGGCAGGAACAGAACATTCTCCAACCCCCGCGAAGTCTCGAATGCGCCCTGCACTCGCCGCCTCATCGCGTTGCTCGGAACCCCTCCCGGCCAGACAGCCGCGCCCATGATGATGACGACTTTAATGCTTGGACTTGAGCCAATCGTCACAGGAGACCTCGGCACGCGTTTTCTGGTCGTACACGCCCAACTGATTCTTCGGCACCTTCAAATTCGCTTCCGCCCATCGGCAGAGCGGGGTACTATCCGCCGCGCTGAAGGTGAACTTGATCTGCTCGGTCGGCAGTTGGTAGCCGAGCGCGGTACCGTAATTCGGATTGTGTTTCTCCGGCCACGGCGGCCGCAGGCGCATCACCGCCGTGACCGTCATGCCCGGCTTCAGCACAATCGGCAGCTTGCGGGGATTGAACGCATCCCGCCAGGCCTTGTTGCTCGCTTCGTCGATCGAGGAGCCGGTGAAGATTTCATACCTGTCGGCCACATCGGAAGACACGTAATTACCCGACCATTTGGAATCGAAGTTCTGGCTGTGCCCATCCACCTCCGGCGCATCGCGCAGCGCAATATACGGCCGGCTCACCGTCTCGCTCGCAATCTTCTGCCCGTTGCGTAGAAAGGTGACCGTAATCGCGATGCTCTCGGTACCGTCCGTGTTGCCGGTGAAGTCCAGGTTCTCCATTCCGAATGCAACATCATTCCACTCATTGGCCCGAAGCGGATACGTCATATCCTCGGGAAAAATTCCGTCGGTGAAAATATTCTTCCCGTCCGCCGAGAGCGCAACGTAGTAGCGGTCTGCCCCGGACACAGCGCTGCCGGGTTTGAAACTGAAATCGAACTTTGTATAGCCGGGCCGCTCGTTGTCTGCCATCCCTGCCAGAGTCTTCAGCGAAGGCACCACCCACCCCGGACGTCGGACCGAATCGGCATTGCTCGCCGCGTAGGCAACCGTCTCCGGGTAGAACAGCGACGGCAGAAAGAAGTGACTCCCAGTCGCCGCCGGACAACCGTCGAAGGTGATGTTTTCGCATGACACAGCCTGGCATGTGCCTGGCTCCTCGAGGTGATCTCGCTGGCACTTGATCGAGATCGCGGAGTTCTTGCCCGCCAAATGCGGATCCAGGCTATATTTGCCCTGAATCGTAAACTCGTGCTGCACATTGCTCACATACTCCGGCGCTTTCACGTAATGGCCGATGTAGTGGAGAATCATCAATCCAGAGTTGAGAAGCGTCTCGTTGACCAGGTAATGCCGTGCGCCTTGCCCTGTTTGCAAAGGTTGCTGGCTTAATCCAGGGGCCGGCTCCGGCCCCTCGACCCAGTACTCCGCAGTGCCGGAAGCATTGTCCGCGTTGTCATCGATTTCGAGATTGAATTGTGCAGGCATGCCAAACGCGGCTGTGAGGCCGGGATCGCCCGAGTGCAGCCCCCAGACCAGTCCAAATGTCATGGCAACCGTCAGCCCAAGCGTCAACACAATGGCCGATAACGGTAGAGCCTCATCGAAAAGCCAATGGCGAAATGCAATCAGTCCCGCCCCGCCAAGGATGCCGCCGGTACTGAATATCCACTTCAACGCCTTGGCATCCATTTGAACTGGGAAGAGGGCAAAGAAGTGATCGAACACATCCGAATTTCCCTTTACGGCGGAGTAAGCCCAGGCGAAGGCAAGCGAGAAAAACAGTGCGATGCCAAGCACAAACAGAAGGTCGATCGGTTTCCAAGCGCCTGATTTCGAGCTTTGAGGGGAAGTTTCATCCATGGATTAGCCTCATTTGAGCGTACCGCTACAAGGGCTCATTTTGTGGCGAATAGTATCAGAGTTTCAGGGCCAAGTCCATGGGTTTTGAGAGGAACGCGAATCGTCGAACGGAAAACCGCACACGTATCCCACGCAAGAATAGCTAAGAGCTAAAAGCTAACAGCTGCACTTCTCAGTCCGCGTATGCCTCTTCGCGAACCTTGGCGCGCTCGTTCAGCTTGCCGGGGTAGTACGCATTGCGCGTGTACTGGCGCACCATGCGGTCGGTGTTGAAGTAAGACCCGTTGTAGGCGATCGTCGTCCGCATCATGCGCGCCCATACCTCAGGCGCATCCAGCCACATCGGGACAACGGAATTTTCCAGTTTGCGGTAGAGCGCCAGTGCCTCTTCCTCATCATTGGCGCCGTCTTCGATGGCCCACCCGGTGACGCCCTCCACGCAGCCCTCAATCCACCAGCCGTCGAGAATCGACAGGCTGGGAACGCCATTGAGCGCGGCCTTCATGCCGCTGGTGCCGGAGGCCTCATACGGCCTGCGCGGCGTATTCACCCATACATCCACGCCCGCCGTCAGCAGCGCGCCCAGATCCCATGCGTAGTTTTCGAGGTAGATAATCTTCAGCTTGTCGTTGGAATACCTGTGCGCGTCTTCCACCACCTGGTGAATCAGCGCCTTGCCGGGCACATCCTGCGGATGCGCCTTGCCGGCATAGAGAATCTGCAATCCGCCTGCCTTCTCGGCAATCTCCTGCAACCGCGCCGGATTAGCAAACAGCAGGCTGGCGCGCTTGTAGGTGGCAACCCGGCGAGCAAATCCCAGCGTCAGCACGCCCGGATCGAGCACATGGCCGGTGCGCGTGGCCACCTCGGCCAGCAGTTCTTCCTTGGCCCGCGCATGGGCTGACAGAATCACCGGCTCCGGCGTGTCGATCAGGTTGCGCAGGTAGAGATTGTCGCAACGCCAATCCGGAATGCGGATGTCGAACATCTGCGCCATCGGCGCAGAGGTCCAGGTGGAGGCGTGTACGCCGTTGGTAATCGAATCGATCGCGAACTCGGGGAACATCTCCCGCGAGACCTTGCCGTGCTGCATGGCCACGGCGTTTGCGTAGCGCGAGAGCCGCAAGGCCATCATCGTCATGTTCAGGAAGCCTTCGTGAAAACAGCCCAGCCGCTCCAACCTTGCCGTACGGTCCCCGCCCAGGATTCGAATTGCCTGCTCGGTCGAAAAGCGATCGTGGCCGGCAGGTACCGGCGTATGCGTGGTAAACACGCATCTGCTGCGCACGGCTTCAATATCGGACTCCGTAGCTGCGCCCAGCGGGCCGCCGCCCAACTGCTTCTCAAGCAGAGCCAGCGTCAGCAAGGCCGCATGGCCCTCGTTCATGTGGTATACATTCACTCGCAGGCCGAGTGCGCCGGCCATGCGCAGGCCGCCCATGCCCAGCACAATCTCCTGCTGCAAGCGGTAATTGGTGTCGCCGCCGTAAAGATGGTCGGTCAGGCCGCGGTCCCAGCCTGAGTTCCCGTCCACATCCGTGTCGAGCAGATAAATCGGCACAATATGGCCGAAGCGGCCTTCCATGTCGTAGCGCCAGGCCCGCACCGTTACAATGCGGTCTTCAATCGACACCGTGACTCGCGCCGGCTCTGGAACGCAATAGTCCGCAGGATTCCACGGTTGAACCGTCTCGCTCTGCGAGCCTTCCCCGTCCAGATGCTGCTCGAAGTATCCCTTCCGATGCAGCAGCGAGAAGGCCGCTACTGGAACGCCCAAATCAGCGGCGGAGCGGAGCGTATCTCCAGCCAGCACTCCCAAGCCGCCCGAGTAAGTGGGCATATTGGGATGGATGGCAATCTCCATTGAGAAGTAGGCAACCTGGCCTGAATGAGGAAAAGTCTCGAACGTAAACGGTCTTGCTGATGACGGATCCATATTTCCCTATCTCTCCGCGTGACTCAAAAACTCCAAGCCGGCTCATCATTCCATACAAAGCCGATTTTCAGTGCTAAGTTGCGCCGGGGCCCACGTTTTCAGTTATCGGGACAATCTACCCCAAGTTTAGCAAGGAAGCCGTTTAATGTCGTCAACCGGGGACCACTTCGGACGCGGCAGCGCTCAATCGCTCCCAAATCCGGCCCAGCCACTGCTCGTGTTCCGGCTTCATCAGTACTGAGCGCAAACAGGTTACGCTGCCTGACACGTCGAAATCGGATTTGGGAAACCATGATCCCGGCAACTGCACCAGCGCCAGGTGCAGGTCACGGGCGGCGCATGACTCAAACACCTGCTGCGCCAAACGGCTGGAAAGCCCATCGTTCTCTGCCTTCACCTTCCAAACCACAATGTCCAGCTCCGGAGTCCCGGCCGCCATCGTCTCAAACCGCGCATCCCCGCGCAGGCGGCGATCAAGTTCAAGCGCGGCGGCGCGGCCCTGTCTTAAGCCATGCGCAAACTTGCCCTCCGGCGTGAGCGGCAAAAGCTGCTGCGTAGCCCATAGAGCCACGGCCGCGGCTCCGGCCCGGGAACACTCCAGGCTGATTTCGCCTAGATGCAACTCCTTTGAAGTGAAGTACGTATACGGCGAATCATGCCTGTAAAGCTGCCCCACTCCAGGGTCCCGAAACAGAACGCAGCCGCATCCATAAGGCTGCAGCCCGTGCTTGTGCGGGTCGATCACAATCGAGTCCGCCTGCATGAACGAATCCGTCTGTCTGACGGCCGCATAAGCCCGTCTCGCCGGCTCATCCAGCGCATCCGCGATCAGCCCAAAGTACCCCCCATAAGCCGCATCCACATGAATCCGAAAGCCATACTGCTGCTTCAGCGTCAGAATTTCATCCAGCGGATCCACGGCTCCGATGGCCGTCGTGCCCAGCGTAACCACGACCGTGCCCACATCCCCCTTGCGCAGCTCATCCTCCAGTGCGTCCAGCCTCATACGTCCCCTGGTGTCCGCCGCAATGGATTGAAACTCCAGCTTCAGCACCCCGGAGATACGACTATGCGTGTAGTGCGCCTGACTCGAACCAACGATTTTTCGTCCTGTTCCCTTTTTCTGCTCCAGTTGCCCTGCCACCCACAGCGCCTCCAGGTTGGCCAAAGTACCGCTCGAAGTAAGGTGGCCCAGAAACGACCCGGATACGCGAGAATCCGCCCAGCCAAACATGGCCGCAATCTGGCCGACCGCCTCCATCTCCATCTCCGAGCTGGCCCGGCCTCCGTCGCGAGCATGGTTGTTGGGATTGATCTTCATGGCCAGCGCATAGGCCGCCCGCGCCGCCGGATGCGGCGGTTTGAGCATTTGCCCGGCGTAGAGAGGGTGGAAATACGGATAATTGTCGCCCAGACGCTTCGCGGTCGCTTCCAGTACCCGAGCCATGCCCGCCGGGTCTGTGCCGGCTTCGAATTCCGGCAAGCCGGCGAACTCCGCCTCCAAAACTTCGGTGGCGCGCGCCAGCAGGCCGGGAACAGTATCTTTGGGCATAAGTACCTACCGGAGAAGCATATTCATTATGTACGCTCGGAGGTCCGAAGCCCAAAAACCGGGAACTACATAATTTAACTCCAAACGACTCGATATCGCCGCTGACTCGCTGACTTGTTACAAACCGCATAATCCAGCATCCTGCGCTCATGATTCTCGTCCAGAGATAGAAGCATTTCGATGCCTCGGCCCGGTCACAGTGAGTCCTGGCCGCATTCCGCGATAAGACGGCCATTTAAACTTGTCTTTGAGATGCGGCGCTTGCGCGACCTGCGCACGGAATGGAGTTTCCCTTGCCAAATGCGAATGAAGACACGAATGCAAAGACGATTTACGACGTGGTAGTGATTGGCGGCGGCCCGGCAGGATATACGGCGGCAATACGCGGGGCGGAGTATGGGTTGAAGGTTGCGCTCATCGATGCCAGCCCAAAACTTGGCGGAACCTGCCTGCACGTCGGCTGCATTCCGACCAAGGCGCTGCTCTTCAACGCCGAGCTTTGGGATCACTTGAAGTCCGCGGCCGAATATGGGATTGCCGGCATCGGCACGCCGCAACTCGATTGGACGGCGGTGCAGGCGCGGAAAAACGCCATCATTACCAAGCACGTCAAGGGACTTGAGTTCCTGATGAAGAAAAATAAGGTGACCGTGCTGCCGGGCTTTGGCCGGCTTACAGGCGGCGCGGTGGATGGAGTGCATAGGGTAGATGTGGACGCTGCGGGCGTGAAGAGCCCGGTGCAGGCTAAAAATGTAATTCTGGCCACGGGCTCTGAGGCAAAGATGCTGCCAGGGCTCAAGCCCGACGACCGGATTTTGACCAACATCGAGATTCTCGCGCTGGCCGAGCCGCCGAAGTCGCTCATCATCATTGGCGCGGGCGCGGTGGGCGTGGAGTTCGGATCGATCTTCAGGAGCTTTGGCGCGGAGATTACGATCCTGGAGTTTTTGCCGCGCATGGTTGCGGTGGAGGACGAAGAAATTTCCAAGGAACTGGCTCGCGTCTTCCGCAAGCGCGGCATTGAGACCAATGTTGGCGCGCGCGTGGAGAAGGTGGAGAAGACCGAGACGGGCGTGAAGGTGAGCTACACCGATGCCAATGGCAAGCCGCAAGTTGCGGAAGCGGAGAAGGTGCTGGTGGCTGTTGGCCGCGCGCCCCAAACCTCGGGAGTGGGAATCGAAAAGACCCGCATTGAACTCGATCGCGGATTTGTGAAAGTGAACGAAGCGCAGGAAACGGCGGAGCCGGGCGTGTTTGCCGTGGGCGATATTGTGGCCGGGTTGCCGCAGCTTGCGCACTCGGGCTCCATGGCCGGAATGGTGGCCATGGCCAGGATTGCCGGGCAATACTACCGCCCGATCCGCCGCGACCGGATTCCGGGCTGCACCTATTCCGAACCGCAGATCGGGTCCGTGGGATTGACAGAGGCGCAGGCCAAAGAAAAGGGACTCGAAATCAAGGTGGGCAAGTTCCCGTTCGCGGGAAATTCGAAGGCGACGATTGTGGGCTCGCACGATGGGTTTGTGAAAGTGATCGCCGACGCGAAG
>Ga0182012_10005288_pt1 | contig 13381 bp, 11 predicted proteins | sample 612S2SmetaG_FD_120486 | JGI IMG/M metagenome (GOLD analysis project Ga0182012, IMG submission 120486) | Permafrost microbial communities from Stordalen Mire, Sweden - 612S2S metaG | ecosystem: Environmental > Terrestrial > Soil > Wetlands > Permafrost | place: Sweden: Stordalen | collected... | reverse complement strand
TTCATCACTTCAGCATCGTAGCGCATTCACGCCGCGAGTCGCCTGTCCTGCACAGCGGCCCCCGCTTTAGCTCGACTTCGCCGCCAGAAAGCGCTCCATGAACTTGGTGTCAAAGTTGCCGGCTCGGAACTCTTCATCGGCAAAAATCTCCTGATGCAGCGAGATCGATGTGTCGATCCCCTGCACAATGAACTGACGAAGCGCGCGCTCCATTTTGGCAATGGCTTCGGCCCGGTCAATCCCATGAACGATGAGCTTGGCGATGAGCGAATCGTAGTAGGGCGGAACAACCCCCTCGGCATACTGCGCCGTATCCACGCGCACCCCGTTGCCGCCCGGCACGTTGAACGCGGTGATCTTTCCAGCAGAGGGCGTGAACTTTTGCGGGTGCTCGGCGTTGATGCGGCACTCTATGGCGTGGCCGCGGATCTCGAGCTTCGGCGGCAGAATGGTCTCAAGCCTCTCGCCATTCGCAATGCGCAACTGAGCCTTCACCAGGTCGATGCCGGTAATCGCTTCCGTCACCGGGTGCTCCACCTGGATGCGCGTATTCATCTCGATGAAGTAGAGTTGGCCGTCGGTGTCCATCAGAAACTCGACCGTACCCGCATTTTGGTAGCCGATCTCGGAGAGGCAGCGGCAGAGTGTCTTGCCAATCTCTTCGCGCATCTTGGGCGTCACCTGGAGGCTCGGCGCCTCTTCGATCAGCTTCTGGTGGCGGCGCTGGATGGAGCACTCGCGCTCGAAGAGCGATACTACCTCCCCGTGCTGGTCGGCAAGGATCTGGAACTCGATATGGCGCGGCTGCTCGATGAACTTCTCCATGTAGAGCTCGCCGTTGCCGAAGGCGTTCGCAGCCTCTGTGGACGCAGCGTGGTAGAGATTCGGCAGCTCTTCGGCCGAGCGAACAATGCGCATGCCGCGCCCGCCGCCACCCGCCTTGGCTTTCAGAATGACCGGATAACCCACTTCCTTCGCCCATTTGAGAGCCTCTTCCTGCGAGGCGATCACGCCGTCTGACCCGGGCAGAATGGGCACCTTGGCCTTCTTCATCGCCTGGCGGGCTTTTTCCTTTTCGCCCATCAGCCGGGTCACTTCAGGCGGGGGTCCAATAAACTTGATATTCGAGGCGCGGCAGACCTCGGCGAAGTTGGCGTTCTCGCTCAGCAACCCGTATCCGGGGTGGATGGCTTCGACGTCTGCAATCTCCGCTGCTGAAATGACAGCGGGAACGTTCAGATAGCTGTCAGCCGGGCGCGGAGGCCCAATGCAGATCGCCTCATCAGCAAACTTTACGTGGAGGGAGTTGCGGTCGGCTTCGCTGTAAACAGCCACCGTGCGGATGCCGAGTTCACGGCAGGCATTGATGACGCGGAGAGCAATTTCACCGCGATTGGCAATCAGAACCTTACGAAACATGCATGACCTTTAAGGGGCTTGAGCGGGCTTGGTTAACGGGCCGTCGTTACTGGGTTGCTGATCCGGTGAACTCGACCTCCGCCCATCAACTCCGCAACAGCTCAACCGCCGAGCTTTTCCTTACGCTGGACGGACTGAAAACAGGGGCTGCCCAAACTCGATGGGCTGACCGTTGGATACAAAACACTTCACAATTTCGCCGGCCATGTCGGACTCAATCTCGTTCATCAGTTTCATGGCTTCGACGATGCAGATAACCTGGCCTTTTTCTACCCTCTCACCCGGTGAAACAAATGGAGCTGCGCCGGGCGAAGGCGAGCCGTAATACGTTCCGACAATGGGCGATTTTACAATGTGCAGGCCGGCATCCGGGTCAGCCGCAGCCTCTGCAGCCGGAGCGGACGGGGCAGGTGTATTGCCCCCGGCATGGCCGGTGGAGGGTGCCGAAGCCACATACCGTGCAATGTCGCTGAAATTCGTACTTGAGCCCTCCGGCTGCCTGAACTTGAGCCGGATCTTCAGGCCGTCGCGGTCTACCTCAAACTCAGCAACCTGGTGCTCCTTGAGGAACCCAATCAGCTGTTTTAGGTCTTCAATATCTTCTTGTTTCATTCGTTCCTTTTTTCGGTTTCCCGGCGGGTTTCACTGAACGCTGGGTACGCGTTGCTCAGAATTGCTCAAAGTTGAATCAGGGCCTTGGGTGCAGGCGTCAGCACTGTGCCACCGGTTCGCGTAACAACCACCATATCCTCAATGCGGATCCCGAACTGACCCGCCAGGTAAACTCCGGGCTCAATGGTGATGACCATCCCCGGCAGCAGCCTGTTTGTTTGTCCAGCCCCGATGCGTGGCGGCTCATGAATCTCCAAGCCAACACCATGACCGCTCGAGTGGGAAAAAGCCTCAGCTAAACCCACCTTTTTCAACACGCCACGGGCTGCCTCGTCCACATCCCCGCAACGCGCTCCTCCGCGTACAGCCTCGACCCCGGCTTCCTGCGCTTCAAGCACTGCCTCATAGGTTTCCCGTTCTTTTACGGTGGGATTCCCCAGGTAGACGGTGCGGGTCATATCACTCAGGTAACCCTTGTGGATTATACCGAAGTCGAGGGTCAGAAAGCCTTTGCGCGGAAGGATAGCAAGAGTCGCGCGGCCATGGGGCAGCGCCGAACGCTCGCCGGAGGCAACGATGGTCTCGAACGACATACCCTCGGCGCCAAGTTGCCGGGCCTTGTACTCAAGCTCCGCAGCCACATCTATTTCGCGCAGGCCGGGGCGAAGTACGCCCAGAATGTGCTCGAAAAGGCGGCAACCGATGAGCGCAGCCTCGGAGATAAGTGCAAGTTCGTCCCCGTCCTTGACCATGCGCAAGGGCATCACGAGCGGTTCAGCCAGTTCCGACAGAAAGCTTCTCCGGACACGGGCAGGCAGCGAAGCCCTCCAGCGGCTGAGTTCGGCAACAGTGGTTGCGCCCGGATCGAAGGCTGCGCACGCAACACCTGGCTGGGTGCGGAGCCACTCGATAGCTGCAATGGCAGGCGGCCCAGTGACGATGCCCACGCCCGCGCGTTGAACTTCTTCGGCAGCCTGCGTGGTGTAACGGCCGTCAGTAAAGAGACGGGCATGGCGCCGGGTGACGGCGAGAGCGGCGCTCGAGCCGGTGAACCCGCAGAGATAGCGCAGATCGGGAAGATGAGTGACAAGCAGGCCTGAGATGCCCGCTTTGGTCATGCGGCGGCGCAACAGGCTAATGCGGCGTAGGTAGTTCACCCGGACAGTTTTATCACGTTCGCTGAAACGATGCGGGGCGCACTTGCTGCAAATCCCAGCCCGGCCCTTGCTGCTACATCGCGGGCCGGACGGGCTTCTTCTGGTGCGGATCGAGTTCCGCCTCCGCCCCTTGGATGTCTGACTGGCGATCCATCCATTCGTCCAGGCGCGAACGCTTGAAGCGCCAGCGATTGCCCAGCTTGAAAGCCGGAACAAAGCCCTCCGAAGCGTACTTGTAAAGTGTATCGGGCGAGATGCCAAGATAGTCCGACGCCTGACGGATATCCATTACCTCGCGCACCTCAGGAACCAGCAGATTGGAACGGACGGCTGCGTTGCGCATTTTTTGGGCCTCCTGGAGGCGCTTGGGGCCTCAAAACAAATTCCGGCAAACCTGCCGGTGTTCTTGTATATAACGCGGTTTCACCCGCGACTTCAAGGTATTTCAGGCAGTTACCGGAAATTAACGGGCTTTCGGACAGCATCTTCCTGGCCGGGAAGCTCCCGCTAGATGCCCTAAATCCAGCCGCTTGTGGTGGATAGATGAGAGGACCCAACCTCTGGGGTTGTTACGACGGATGGTGCGGAGGCAGGGAGCGGATACCGTGAAACTTCGTTGACTTGTCGTGGAATGGGTCGAGTCGGGTGCTTGCGCCCTCGTAGCTTGAATTACCTGACCTTGCGCCACCAAGCCGTCTTTTCGATGCTCAGGAAGTGAGTCTTTTCGCCGCGCGAGAGATAAAAATCAAAAACATCGTCCCTGTGGAACACGTTGCAGTCAGGCCAACTGGAGTCTTTGAGCAAGTTGGTTGCCGAGTCGTGCTTGTCGAGCAGGGTGATGTCGTCAACGGAGCACTCGATCACGCTCTGTGCCTTGAGCGAGAAGGTTGTGCCCGCAGGCGGCTCCGGCGGCACCTGATTGGCAATCTTGGTAAGTACCAGGATCGCCACAAACGCAGCCACACAGATCGCGATCTTCTTCACGGATGCAGCTCACCCCAGGCGAGAAGACGGCCGGCAGGACAAAATCACGCAAAGCTCGTCAGTTCCCTGCTCCGGTATCGAGTTTCGACCCGAAACACGCAGACCAGCCCGATTCTCTCCGAACCAGCTTAGTCCGCCACAAAGCGCAGCACAACCTAAAGGGTTGGCGGCGTTGGCTTAATCCAGCCCAGTTTGGGGATGTTTCGTTTTGGGTTCAGTTCTGGTCGTCGCGGCGGTGAAGCGTTGGTTTGTCGTCGTCACCTGAGGTATCAGATGGCGTGGACGCCCCAGCCGTCCCAGTAGCGTCGCCAGTCGAGGTCCCGGCGCGGCGCAGCGAAGGCTTCTTGGTGTCTTTGGAATCGGTAAGTCTGCGCTTGTTCTCGATCCGCGCCAGGCGAGCCTTCACATCGTCGAACTCCGACGTCGTGACTGTATATTCATCGCGGGCCGGCAAGATGCGGGCAATCTCCTCCTGCGAGTGCAGGATGCGGTCAGGCGTCTGCGGGTGATCGCTGAAGGCCTTGGCCACCAGCCCAGGCTTGCGCTTTTCGAGGGCCTGGATCTTTTCAAAGAAACTGATGAAGGCCTGCGGATCATACCCGGCGCGGTACATGTACTGCACGCCAAGGTAGTCGGCCTCGGACTCGAACTCGCGCGAGAACTTCAGGAAGGTCATGGGAATGCCGATGCTCGCCGCTTCGTAGATGCCGTAGCCGGTCCAGCCACCGATGAATATCAACGGAACCATCCCGATCTGCGCGTAGTTGGAACGGGTCATCTCTCGGGCAATGTGGTGCGCACAGACATGTGCGGTCTCATGGGCCATCACGCCGGCCAATTCAGCCTCTTCGTCGGCATTCAGAATGAGCCCGGAATTCACGTAGAAGAAGCCGCCGGGCAGCGCCATGGCATTGATCTCGTCGGAGTCAATGACCTTGATGGTGAACGGTACCTTGCAGTCGGAGTTCTTCACGATGTTCTGGCCGATCCGGTTGATGTATTCCGTCACCACCGGGTCGTTGATCAACTTGGTGCTCTTTTCAAGCTCCATGGAATATGCCTTGCCCATCTTGATCTCATAGTCCACGGAATACCAGTTCCCGATGCCGCGAGCGCCGATATCGCGATTGCCCACCGCCCCGACATCGTCTCGGCTGCCTGGCTTGACATTGACTCTTTGGCTTCCGACCTCAACCACCTTGTCTGGGTTCACCGCGGAAGCGGGAGCGGCAGCATCGCCCTCAACGGGGGCGGTTCCGGGGGCGGGCTTTTTGTCCTTGGGGTCGACCTTGGGAGACGCGTCTCCGGCAACGGGCGCTGAGCCAGGCGAAGGGCTCTGGGCGGCAGCTGGCGTGGACTGACCGGTGCTGGACTGAGAAGCAGAGGAGACACCGCCCGACGGCTTCTCGGGGGCAGGCGCGTCACCGGCTACGGGAATCGATCCGGGTGCGGCAGACGGAGCGGTAGTCCCTGCCTGGGCGGGGGGCTGGCTGTTTGCAGGCGCTGAACCAGATGGTGTGGACTGACCGAGGACTGAGCCGGTAAAAAACACGGCCAAAGCACCCAGCGCTAAAGTTCTCAATTCCAAGTCTCTTGAAAGCATTCTCGCCCCTCCTGCATTTCTCCGGGGTCCCACACTACCGGGCAGCCCGCTTCGCTCCATCTGTTTAGACGCTAGTATCCCCCTGTTTGGCAACAGAAAGAAAGAAGATTCCGGGTTTGCAATTCAGCAGCGCGACTTTCGACCTGATTTGGGCTCAACTCCACATCCCATATACGTGGGAAAAGTTGCAGTTGGATTGCGCTACAAAGCCGGCGCGAATTGGCTTTTGGTCCGGCCCTCCCCTCTGAATTAAAGTGGAGTGCACATGGGAACTGGCAATACCAATCTCAGCAGGATCGGCGGCAGCAGTTCCGGTAGTCCTTTGGTGGGCTGCGTCCGCCGAATAGTTCTCGCCGCTGCAGCCTTTACCGCATTCACTTCCCTTGTGATTGCGGCGCAAGAGACAATCCCCACGCCTCACAGAGTGCCGCTGCCGGCCCAGACCCCGGATGCGCCAAGGACCGGGGGGACACATATTGACGTCGGGTTTGGGCCGGACCACAGTCAAGTCCATGGCGTAAAAGCCCAGCCCCCCACCGAACTGATCTTTGACGCCACTCACCTGGGCTCCCCGCTCATACTGGAGAAGGGGTGGCGGGTAGGCATTACAGCCGACCCGGCAGCCGCCCTGCCTGACTTCGACGACTCGAAATGGGCGGTGAGGAACGCCGCGGACGCCTTTGAAGACGTCAGCGAAGATCACCCCGCGGGCGATCCGACCGATGACGAAGAAGGCGACAAGCCCGGCCTCTTCCATAAGGAGGACATACCCCAAAAATACGTCTGGTTTCGCCTGCATATCAAGCTGCCGGATCATCATGGCCCCGTCTTTCTAATGGTGGAGCTGCCTACCTCGCAGAGCACAGCGATTAACATCAGCTCTTCCGGGCCTGGCTTTGACGTGTTTTCAAACGGCAACGAGATCCATCCAGAGGGCCCTCACGCAGACACCCCGCAACACTATCAGCCGATATCGCGCATCTATGACCTGAAGGTTCCTGCGGACGAAACCAACCTGACCCTGGTGGCACGGACCCACTACAAGGCATTCGGCTATGGCGCCTACACATCATTCTTTGCTCACCGCAAGCTGCGGCTGGGCCACCGCGAGGAGCTGGATCGTGCGCTGGAGTTGTGGAATGTTCATGGGCTCTTTGAACGGCTTCCGCGCATCGTTATCTCGATCCTGCTGCTGGTGCTGGCGATGTTCCTCTTCGCGCTCTACTTCACGCAGAAGGGACACCCTGAGTATCTGTGGCTGGGTCTGCATGAGCTGGTGATGGCGCCCCTCGCATTTATCGAGCTTGCAGGGAGTTCGGCCAATCTCGACAGCCTGTGGTTTGCAGCGGTCTACTTTCAGCTGGTGCTCATCTCCGCATACCTCTACTTCGAGTTCCTGATCGCGTTTCTTGGGCTGCGACGTCGCTGGTACATCTGGTTACTCCGTTATTCGTCACCGCTGCTGCTTGGCGTGGCGCCAACGCTCCTGCTGGTGGGCCAAAGCACACTGGTTGGAGTCATGCTCGCGGCCGTGGCCCTATTCGCCGTGCTCTGGATTACAGGCTGGACGATCTTTGTCTTCCTGACTCTGATCGGGGCGACCCTTCGAAGAAACTTTGAGGCGGGACTACTGCTGATTCCTCTCACCTTGAGCCTGGTGGGCATGATGGAGCCTCTCCTGATTGCCGTAATCACATCCATGGGCAGGGAGAACTATCGCTCTCCTCTCACGCTCCGTGCAGGCCCCGTTCCAATCCACTTTGCGGCCATTGCAGACTTCGTTGGAATCCTTGTGATCGTATTGATCATTTTTGTACGCTTCCTGCGCATCAACCGTGATCAGGAGCGGGCCTCAAGTGAGCTGGCGGCTGCCCGCAGCGTGCAGGAACTAATGATCCCCCAGGAGAACATTCACACTCCGGGGTTTGAGGTGGAGTCGATCTACAAGCCGGCGAATGAGGTGGGCGGTGACTTCTTCCATGTGCAGTCAACCGGGGACGGAGGCCTGCTGGTTGTCCTCGGCGATGTCGCGGGCAAGGGCCTGCGCGCAGCGATGAACGTCTCCATGTTGATGGGAGCGCTGCGACGGACATCGGATTTCAGTCCGGGACGGATACTGGAGTCGTTGAATCGCGTCCTCGTAGGTGGGGAGAGCTTTACCACCTGCCAGGCGATATGCTTCAGAAGCGATGGCGAAGTTGTCATGGCAAACGCCGGCCACCTCCCGCCCTACCTGAACAGTCAGGAGGTAGCGCTGCCAGGCGGGTTGCCCCTTGGTTTCGTGCCTGAGGTCGAATATGAAGAAGTGAGCGTCTATCTGCACCCCGGCGACCGGCTGCTGTTCATGTCGGATGGGGTGGTTGAAGCGCGCGCCAGTTCCGGTGAGCTGTTCGGCTTCGATCGAATGCATAACCTTTCAGGCCAATCGGCGTTTTACATTGCCGACGCTGCAACGGCCTTTGGCCAGGAAGACGACATCACCGTCCTGACGGTTCGGCGGGTGGCACAGGCAATGGCAGCTTGAGCCGGGCAAGCGGGCCGGATGGCCCTGCCACAACCATTGGTATGCCTTTTCACCAAACGACCAAGCCATGTTGTCTGCCTGAGGAATTGATAAGTATGATGCGAGAACGGGGCTGACGCCCTTCCCGCTTCCAAGGAGCATTTCCGATGGCACTCAGCCGTACTCGGCCCTTTCTGTCTCTCCTAGCCCTCTTGACGCTGACCGTACCCCTTGCAAAAGCTGGAGTCGCACTCGTCGGCGAAACCGTCCAGTTGACGGTCGACGCCACCAAGACCCAGCAGAAGATTCTCCACGTCCACCTCTCTATGCCGGCGCATGCCGGCGCCCTGACGCTCTATTACCCCAAGTGGATCCCCGGCGAACATTCGGCTGGTGGCCCGATCGCCGAACTTACTGGCCTGAAATTTGAAGGCGGAGGCAACGCGATTCCGTGGAAGCGCGACCTGCTCGATGTGTACACCTTCCATCTGGAGATTCCTCCCGGCGTGAGCCAGTTGAAAGCGAGCTACGACTACATCGAACCGGAGGGCGAATCGGCTACCGACAAGCTCACCGTCCTCGAGTGGAATTCCGTGCTGCTCTATCCGGCAGGAATACCCGCTGAACAATTGACGTACGAGGCGACTCTGTTGCTGCCTGAAGGGTGGAAGTTCGGCACTCCTCTTCCCATAGAAAGCCAGGCCACAAACAAGATCGCCTTCAAACCGATTTCACTCGACCTGCTTGTCGATTCTCCGGTGATTGCCGGAGAGTTCTACCGCGCCATCGACATTACCCCTGCGGGTGAACCGATCCACCACGAACTGGACCTGGTGGCCGACAGCGAGGCTGCGCTTGCCATAAGCCCCGAGGTGCGGAAGGAGATGACCAATCTCGTGGCTGAGTCGGGAAAGCTCTTCGGCGCGCGCCACTATCGCGACTATCACTTTCTGCTGACGCTGAGCGATCATGTGGCCCATTTCGGGCTCGAGCACCACGAATCCAACGACAGCCGCCTGCCGGAGCGAGTCCTGCTTGGGCCAGAGGCAGGCTACCTCGTGGGTGGCCTGCTTCCGCATGAGTTTGTGCACTCGTGGAACGGCAAATTTCGCCGCCCCGCCGATCTCACCGTCCCCTACTATGAGCAGCCGATGGAGACCGACCTCCTGTGGAGCTACGAAGGCCTCACGGACTACCTCGGTCCGATGCTTGCCGCTCGCTGCGGCTTGTGGACCAACGAGCAGTATCACGATTACCTGGCCAGCATCGCTGCTGCGCTCGGTCCCGGACGGCCCGGCCGCACGTGGAGAACGCTGCTGGACACCGCCGTTGGCGAGCCGGACGAGGGCCTGGCTCGGAGTCAAGGCCCATGGTCCAACTGGCGCCGCGGCGTGGATTATTACGACGAAGGTGATCTGATGTGGTTGGAGGTCGCCACCATCATCCGTCGGGAGACTGCGGGCAAGAAGTCGATCGACGACTTCACGCAGGCCTTCCACGGAGGTCCGAACAACGGCCCTGAGGTGAAGACCTACACCTTTGATCAGTTGGTCGGCTCTCTGAATTCAATCGCGCCTTACGACTGGGCCAGCTTCTTCCGCATGCATCTCGATTCAACGTCGGCCGAAGCGCCAGTCGGCGGGATAGAGAACGGTGGATGGAAGCTGATCTTCAACGATAAGCCGTTGAAGCTAGAGGGGAGACGGGCCAAGTTCGGCCAGATTTACTCGATCGGACTGCAGTTGAATGAAGACGGATCGGTGATCGACGCAATTGTCGGTAGTCCTGCTTTCGATGCAGGCATCGCTCCGGGCATGAAATTGATGGCGGTGAATGGCCGCGTCTACACCCCCGACGTGCTGCTGGATGCTATCAAAGCATCAAAAGACATCACTCAGCCTATTTCGCTGCTTGTCCTGTCGGATGAGTACTACAGGAACTTCCCGCTGAACTATCACGAAGGTGAACGGATTCCTCATTTGGAGCGCGTCGAGCAGAAGCATGACTATCTCGATGAGCTGATTAAGCCACACACGACAACCGAGTAGACGTCACGGCGTTTGTACAAACCTCAACTAGAAAGCCCCATCCACTGCGGATGGGGCTTTCTGGTGGGGCAATTTGCTTGAGAATGCTGGCCTGAGGGTTGGCCCTTAGTCGTAGTACTCGAGGCCGAGGTGGGTGATCAGGTCCTCGCCCATGATGTGGCGTAGCGTGTTCTTCAGCTTCATCGACTGAATGAAGAGATCGTGCTCCGGGTAGAGGCCCTCCGCTGTCTGCGGAGACTTCAGGTAGAAGCTGAGCCACTCTTGAATGCCGATTGACTTGAGCGAAGGCGTGCGCTTGGCCAAGTCAAGGAAGAGCACCAGGTCGAGCGCAATGGGTGCGGCAAGAATCGAATCCCGGCACAGGAAGTTCACCTTGACCTGCATTGGGTAGCCAAGCCAGCCAAAGATGTCGATGTTGTCCCAGGCTTCCTTGTCGTCGCCGCGCGGTGGGTAATAGTTGATGCGGATTTTGTGGTAGATGTCCTTGTAAAGATCCGGGTAAAGGTCGGGTTGGAAGATGTACTCGAGCGAGCCCAGCTTCGACTCTTCCTTCGTCTTGAACGACTGCGGGTCGTCGAGCACTTCGCCGTCGCGATTGCCCAGGATGTTCGTGGAGAACCAACCCGAAACACCGATCATTCTCGCCTTGAAGGCCGGCGCCAGGACAGTCTTCATGAAGGTCTGGCCTGTCTTGAAGTCCTTGCCGCAAATCGGCGCCGACTTCTTCTTTGAGAGCTCGATCAGTGCCGGGATGTCAACAGTGAGATTCGGCGCGCCATTGGCAAACGGCACTCCCTCACTCAATGCCGCATAAGCATAGATTTGCGAGGGCGCAATTCCGACGTCATTCATCTCAAGGCCCTTTTCAAAAGCCTTGATCGTCTGGTGCACTGCGCTTGGCTCGAGAAATATCTCGGTCGACCCGCACCAGATCATCACCACGCGGTCCACCGTCTTCTTGAAGTTGCGGATATCCGCGATAACCTGGTCTGCCAGGTCGCGCTTGTTTTTGCCCTTCTTCACGTGCGTGCCGTTGAGCCGCTTGACGTAGTACTGATCAAAGACCGCCGGCATTGGCTTGATGGCCTCAAGATACGGCTTCAATTTGGTCAGAGTCTCTTTGTCGAGCACCGCTGCGTGGGCGGCCGACTCGTACACGTTGTCCTTGAAAATATCCCAGCCCGTGAAGACAACATCGTTCAGGTCGGCGATCGGGATGAAGTCCTTGATCAGCGGCGAGTTGTTATCCGTACGCTTGCCCAACCGGATGGTCCCCATCTGCGTCAACGAACCGACTGGCTTGGCCAGCCCGCGCCGTACCGCTTCAACGCCCGCGATCATCGTGGTGGCCACAGCGCCCAGGCCAACCACCATCACGCCTAGCTTGCCCTTTGCCGGTGCAACCTTGCTGGATGCCTTGCGGGTGCCAGCGCTCTTCTTTTTCGTTGCCATGATTCGATCCCTCTCTTCTCTTGTTTCAATCATTGAATTTCTAACCGGGAATTGGAGTTGAATCGTCGTGGTGCGGTGACCAAATCCAAATCTGCGTTCCCGCCATCACGGCTGATCCCATGAGGTTATCGAGCCTCAGACGGTGTCTCGCTTGCGAGATCTGATCACGTGGCTCCAGATAAACCAGACGACTCCCGCCGCCAATGCCACGACCACGACCAAGTGAAACCGATGAAACCACTCATGCATGCGCGGGTCCGTGTCCCATGCCGCTCCCAGCTTCATTCCAGCCCACGCCAGGAAGAAGTACCAGATCAGCGAGCCCACCGTGGTGTAAATGTGAAAACGCAAACGCGACATCCGGGCGATCCCCGCTGGGAATGCGACGTAGGTCTGCACGATGGGCAACATGCGCCCAATCAAAATCGTGATTGAACCGTAGCGCTTGAAGAAACCGCTCATGCGGTCCAGATCGTGCTCACTCATCAGCACCCACTTGCCATACCGCTCTACAAGTGGCCTTCCGCCCTTGGCCCCAATCCAATACGCCAAAGCTGAGCCTATATTGCAGCCGATTGTTCCTGCTATGGCCACAAGAATGAGGTTGAAGCGGCCCTGATGGACCAGGTACCCCGAGAACGGAAGTATGACTTCCGAAGGGATAGGAATGCCGGATGAGTTGAGAGCCAGAAGCGCCATGATGCCCTTGTAGCCACCAGCACTAATGACGCTTTTGACCCACTCTCCAAGAAGCGCTATAAAGTTTTCGATCATGCCTTAGCGAGTATAGCCGCTCTGTTCAGCCATTTTCGGGGTGCGCCCGTAGTTTGTTTATCCAGCGCCGGAAAGTGTGCGAATCTCAATGAAATTGCAATACTACCCAATGCTTAAGTGGATATGTTTATACTAGTCACTACGAAATATGAACTTTACTGGAGACAGAGTGGCCAGAAAATACTCCATGCGCTGTTCGATCGCCAGCACGCTCGACATCATCGGCGACCGCTGGACCATACTCATACTCCGCGACCTGTTCCTGCACCAGACGCGACGCTTCCAGGACTTTGAAACCAGCCTTCCCGGCCTCACGCCAAGTGTGCTCTCGGCTCGCATCAAAGAACTCACCGCGCACGGCATCCTCACCAGCCGTCTCTATGCCGACCATCCGCCCCGGCCTGAATATATGCTCACGCGAAAAGGTCGCGCGCTGAACCCGATTCTCATTGCGATGAAAGCATGGGGAGAGCAGTACGCCGCCTTCGCGCCGGGAGCGGCAAGCCTCGAGAGCGACCTGCGCAACTGACCACGGTAACTTTGTTAGGATGAAGCAGTCCGCAACGAGGTGTGCTCCGTGTCTGAGTTCTCTCCTGTTCCTCTCACCCTTGAAGGTTCTGCTGTCCTCCACCAATTCTTCCGCTTCGACTGGAAGGCGTGGCGGGCCTTGTCCGCAGCCGACCGCGACCGCGTCGCAGCCGAATCTGTGGCTGCACTCGAACACAAGGGCCCCGGCCCTGCACGCTCGGCCTATTATTCGCAGCTTGGGCACAAAGGCGACCTCATCTTCATCCACTTCCGCGACAGTTTTGAGCAGTTGAACCAGGTG
>Ga0182012_10005287_pt1 | contig 13381 bp, 9 predicted proteins | sample 612S2SmetaG_FD_120486 | JGI IMG/M metagenome (GOLD analysis project Ga0182012, IMG submission 120486) | Permafrost microbial communities from Stordalen Mire, Sweden - 612S2S metaG | ecosystem: Environmental > Terrestrial > Soil > Wetlands > Permafrost | place: Sweden: Stordalen | collected... | reverse complement strand
TTTCCGCGATCCAAACATCGAACCGCAGGCCACGGTAAGGAGCAATATCATGCAAACTTCGAAAGCGCGGCGTAACTTTCTCAAGCAGACTGGATTAATGGGCTCGGCCGCGATGATGGCCGGTCTGCCCCAGGCCGCCATGGCCCTTGGCGCGGATCCCAGCCGCATCATCGAAGACGCGGTCGTGCCCCAGGGCGCCGAAGAACCGCCGAAGAATCACATCAAGTTTGCCGTCTGTGGCATGAGTCACGACCACATCTACGGCATGATCGGCGCTATCCAGCGCGGCGGTGGTGAGCTGGTCGCCGGCTGGGCAGGCGAACCCGATAAGCTTGCCCTCCTCACCCGCAGGTTTCCCGACATAAAAATCGTCAAAACCCAGGACGAGATCCTCAACGATCCGTCCATTCAGCTCGTCCTCAGTTCACAAATCGCCAATGAACGCGCGCCTCTCGGCGTCCGCGCCATGAAGCACGGCAAAGATTTCCTCTCCGACAAACCCGGCATCACCACGCTCGAGCAACTCGCGGAAGTGCGCAAAACCATCGCCGCCACCGGCCGCATCTACGGCATCATGTACAGCGAGCGCCTTGAGGTCAAAGCCGCCGTCTATGCCGGTGTCCTCATCCAGCAGGGCGCCATTGGTAGGGTCATTCAAACCATCAATATCGCGCCCCATCAAATCGTTCAGGGCCACGGCGACGCGGGCGGCGGAACCGGACGCCCTGACTGGTTCTGGGTTCCCGAGCAGTACGGCGGCATCCTCTGCGACATTGGCTCCCACCAGGTGGACCAGTTCCTCTACTACACCGGATCGAAGCACGCTGAAGTCGCCGAGTCGCAGATCGCCAATGTGCGCCACCCCGACCATCCCCGCTTTCAAGACTTCGGCGACATGGTCCTTCGCGGCGACCGCGGCCTCGGCTATGTCCGTCTCGACTGGTTCACGCCCGACGGACTCGGCACCTGGGGCGATGGGCGTCTCTTCATCCTGGGTACGGAAGGCTACATCGAGGTCCGCAAATACACCAACGTAGCCGTAGGCAAACAGGGCAACAATCTCTTCATCGTCGATGCCAAACAGTCCCGCTACATCGACTGCAATAACATGCCGCTGCCCTTTGGCCCGCAGTTCGTCGCCGACATTGTGAACCGTACCCATGTCGCGCAGGATCAGGATCAGTGCCTGCTGGCAGCGGAGCTGGTCATCAAAGCGCAAAAGAACGCAACTGTCATCACCCTGAAAGATTAAAGCGGGACGAGCCGCAGAAGCATTCCGTTCTCGATAGGAGCAATCATGATCACCAGGCGCGATGCGCTTGCCGGCCTGTTCGCCATGCCGGCCGCACTCACCTCCGTTGCAACCGCCGAGCCCACCCAGTCCATCATGGGCCCCACCGTCTTCAACTGGAACGACATGAAGCCGGTGAAAAATGCCACCGGCGAAGTGCGCTCGCTTTGCAAGAGCCCCACCGCCACTGTGGACCAGTTGGAGATGCATGTCACCACGCTCAACCCCGGCCAGAGTCCCCATCCGCCGCATCGCCACGTCAACGAGGAACTCATCATTCTCCGCGAAGGCGAATGCGAGACTCTCTCCAATGGCAACTGGGTAAAAATCGGCCCCGGCTCAGTCGTCTTCAATGCATCGAATAGCCTTCACGGCTTCCGCAACATCGGCACCGTCCCGGCCACCTATCACGTCATCAACTGGAGCCCCAACAAGGACCAACCCACGAAGCCGCCCTCATAGCCCGCTTTGCACACACGTCATGCTTGCGCCGGCAGCGCACGGCTTCCCATTGGCTTGGCGATTCCGTCCGCCTCCAGGAACACCAGCCACGACTCATCCTGCGCCAGCACTTGCTTCAGTTCCAATTCGCTCAATACCATGCACGCCGTCGAGAGCGCGTCCGATTCAGCCGCTGTATCCGTCAAGGCCCACGCACGATTTTGGCGCAACGCCGATTGCCCGGTGCGCGGATCAACAATATGGTTTCCCTTCACCGCCAGCCCCGAGCCGCTCAGCGAAGCGTGCCTTAGAAACAATCGCTGCGTCGCGTTATCCTCGCCCAGGCCGCATGACCAGCCGGGCGAATCCTTCGGCGCATCGCCCGCCAGAATACTGCTGCCGCCCGCGACCACCAGGAACGAAAGGCAATCCCAGCTTCGCAGCAACTCCGCCATGCGATCCAGCGCAAACCCTTTGCCGATGGCGCCCAGATCGAACTGCAACCTCCCGCTCTCGCACACGATCGATTGTTCCTCTGGCCGCAATCTCCACTGCGGTACAGAGGTTTGTGTTTGCAACGCGGCCGCTGTTGCGGAAAATGCGCCCCGCGTGGCCAACTCCATCTTCTTTGCGATTTCCAGGCACGCGAATGCCGGCTCGCTCAGACGCATCCTTTCGCCGGGCGCGAGCTGAGCAATCTGCGCCATGTCGCTGCTCGAGCGAAAGCGACTCAAACGCGATTCCAGCTTATCCACAAGATCGAGCGCGGCCTGCGCAGCCTGCGCGGCATAGTCTCTCTCTTCGTCGGCGATGCGCACCTCGAAGTAAGTCGCCATGGCGCGATGGTTGAACTGGTGAATGTCAGCCATTCGATTTCATTTCCGTGCGGGCTCCCACAGAAGAATCAGCACTCCCGGCCGGACTCCAAAAAACTCCGGCTGAAAATCTTTCAATTGATCGCTGTATTGGTCCGCCGCCTCTGTCGATGTGATGTAAAAATCCGCGGGCCCCACCTGCTGTCCCGGCTGCCAGAATCCAACCTGGGAAAAGTGCCGCAGATACCACGGCAAAGGCCATGGATCGGAGGCAATCACGGCGATGCGCGGCGATGCGAGTCCGTCCTGCCGCGCAACCTCTGCAATCTCCCCAGACAATCCAAGCAAATCCTCCCCCGTGTGGGCATACGCGTATGGATTGTTCTCATCTGCGGGATGCACAAAGACGCGCTCCCGCGTATCGTGTGCTATCAATACCGCGGCCACTGTCCCCAACAGAACACAAAGGGCTCGCATGGGTACTTGAAGCGCGGGATACCGTCCCGGAATATTCCACAGCCGCGTCATTGTTATGCCGGCGAACAACGCCATGGGCAGCCAGAGATTCAGCGCCAGCCACGGCGTCTTGTACGGAATCACGCTATAAATCACGGCAACAAACACCGCGTACCACCCCAGAAATCCATACGGGCCCGCGTCGCGCTTTCTCACTGTCAGGAACAACCCGATGCAGGCCAGCGCGGAGATCAATCCGCCTGACCATCCACCGATTAGAAGCTTGCCAAAATACCAGAACGGCTTCTCATGTCCTTCCCCGCCTGCCCGCGCCAGCATACTCGGTCCCGCGTGCATCAACCCGGCAATCGCACTCCAGTTACTCCCAAACCAGGTAAACAGCATCAAGCTCACTAGCAGGAAAACCGCAGCCGCCGTCAGCACCATCCCCAGCCGCAACACCCCACGATGTCGCTCCCCGCGCCGATTCCACAGCCAGAAAACGAGCCCGGCAGCAGCCAGCGCAAAGAAGTGGAGAACAGCCGTCTCCTTGCAAGCCAGCATCAACGCGGCGCAGGCCCCAGCGATAGCAGCCAGCATGGCAGAGCGTTTGATACATGCGCGCCAACCTGCCAGAAGTAAACCAAACGTGGCGACTGCAAACAACGACTCATGAATGAAATAGCGATCGTAGTAAACAGGCAACGGAGCAAAAGCAAACAGCAGCGCGCCAATCACGCACGGCGCAAAGCCAAACATGTCCACACCCGCGCCAAAAAGCAGAATCATGAACGTTCCCGCCACCACCGCGGTCAAACGCAACTCGGATTCCGTCAGTTCGGGAAACGTCTTCGCACCGTGCATGCGCGCCAGCGGAAGCGCCAATGCGGCTAGCGCCGGACCATGGCGGTCCTTGGCATCGTAAGTGAAAGCTTGTCCGGCCAGCAATTGGCCCACGATGTATGCATTGACGGCTTCATCTGTGTGCATGGGCCGCGCGCCCAGTTGCGGCAGGCGAACCGCCAGTCCCAGAAGCGCGACAACGACAAACACTGTCCAGCGAATCCACACCGGTTGCCGCTCTCGAACATCGGCGCGGCCAGTCAGCGGTTTCAGGCTGCCGGTTTGCCCCACACTTCGACCTCGATGTAGTGGTTCAATTTGTTGGACGTGTTTCCGTTGCTATACAAGCGGACATAACGCCCCTTCACGCCTTTGGCGTCAATCAGCTTTCCCTGGTAGGTTTCGATGTAACTCAAATCCTTACCCGCGCCAAGGCCGAGGTCGTTGTGGAAGTCACTGTTGAAGATCGTCGTCACACCGGACTTGAACGTGGGATCATCCGACACCTGCACCACAACATCGCGATACACGCGCGCCTGGGAATGGAAATGCCAGATTAGAACCGCATAGATATTCGCGTCCCTCGCCAGGTCAATCTGCACCCATTGTTTTCCTGGCCCCAACTCCACCCATGAGCCTTCGTTCCCGTCCTTGTCGCCATCGTCAATCATGTCCAGCGTTCCAACATCGGGATTGTTGTCACTGGCTGTGACCTTCTTGTTTTTGGCCAGGTTGATCGTCCCGGCAGGAACATAAAAATCGGGGCGCTTGCCTTTAGTCGGTGGCTCAAGATTCGGAACATTCAAGGGCGCCGGCGTCCCAACAAAAAGGGGTGCCGGCAATTGGGTCTTCAATACAACTTTGTCCTGCGCAAGCGCGGCTGTTGCCACCAGCAGTACAGTCAGAACAGCAGATTTCATTGATCGGGGATTCATCATTGTTTCAAGCTCTCACTTCTTCGGCGGTAATGGCAAGTCTCGTCTGCGCGGCAACGGCATCGTTCGCCTTATGGATCACATACTCGCTGCTGAACGCTTCATCGCCGGGGCAATTCAGTTTTGCCGTGCCGCGGATCGTGTTGAAAAAATTCTCCAGGTGCGGCTGATGCGGCGGCTTATTGAAGAACACGGGAATCTCGTACTCCGCCAGTTGCGCTGTTTCGCGCACATCCACTTTAGCGGCGTCGTCGCCTAAAGCCGCCTTCTCGCGGACGTAGCCCTTCTGTGCCAGGTCGTCCCATGAAACGGAAGTGGCTCGCGCCTCGCGATAGATGGCGCATAGAGATGGATCTTCTGACATCTTGATCGTTCCATCGTCGCCCATGAACATCTCAAAGTAGCCGCCGCCTGCGCTGGTGGTTGTCTGCACCTGGTAGGAAGCCCGTGCCACGCCTTGGGGCATCTGATACTCGTAGATCACAAACGCGTTGTCATACCAATCATGGTTCTTGTAGTAATCGAGTCCGCCGCTCGCAATCACCGATTTCGGCGTCGTTCCCATCCACCAGTTGAAAATGTCAATCTGATGCGCCCCAAGGTCCGACAGTGGCCCACCGCCGAGTCCCTTGTACCACCGCCAGTTGCGGAACTGGTGCATGTCCTTGTAGCCGTATTTGGCCAGTGTGCCAGCGGGCATCTCGTATTTCTTGGGCCAGCCAAAGTCTTCCTTCACCGCCCGATTCCATTGCGCCTGCGCCGCTGTCAACCGCCCGCAGAACTGCGCCTCGTGCAACAACCGATTCAGCGTGAAGAGGTAGCGCGGATTGCTGCGCCGCTGATGACCAATCTGCAACAGCTTGCCTGTCTCGCGCATGGTCTTCACCATCGAACGCGCTCCGTCAATCGTGTTGCTCATCATCTTTTCGCAATACACATGCAACCCCGCCTTCAGGCAGGTGTTGGTCATCGGCGCATGGCAAAAGTCCGGCGTGGCAATCACCACCGCCTGCAGGTCCTTTTCCTTCGCCAGCAGATCCTCATAATTCTCGTACGCGCGAACCTCGTTGCCCATTTTCTGCAGATAGCGTGCGCCCTCGTTCAGGTGGTAATCCCATATATCGCACAGCGCCACCAGCTTCACGCCCTCAATGTTCATCAGGGATTCGAGCAGCACCTTGCCTTCTTCTCCATAACCGATGAGCGCAATGTTGATTGTATTCAGCGATGATTTATGGACAGGCGCCGCTGCTTGCTCCGACTCGGACTTGCAGCCGCTCAATAAAAGCCCGGCGCCCGCAATCGCGGTTGCGCCAATAAATTCCCGACGACTCAGTACCGGATCTACCATCTCTTCAAGACCGCAAATCGGTTGTGTTCCGCCAGCAGAAAAGCCCCTGCCACAAGAGCGATATGAATGCCCAGCCAAGCCACACCGTCGTTCTGATCAATCAGAACCAGGCCAACGGTGAGCGCGATATAAATCAGCGCCTGGACTATCAGCGAAACGCGCGTGCCCAGACCAATAATCAGCATGATGCCGGTCAGAATGAATGCCGGGCCAAGCATCTTGTCGAACGCCATCAAGGCGAATTTAGGAAACAGCGGCTCGTGCGCGAACTTGTCTCTCAGCGCGGCAGGAACCCCCGCATAATTAGCCAGCGCGTACGACTTGATGTTCACGTTGACCATCACCCCGCTTGCATCCGGCTGCCCGGTCGAAGGATCGATCAGCGGCGTCGCCACGGATTTGTAAGCGGCGTACTTCTGGATACCCACAAACAAGGCGCGCACGCCGAGCCAAAGGCGCAATGCCCAAAAGGCAAAGGTAAAGTCCCAGTTGACCCTCCGGCCAGAATTCAGTTTTCGCTCTCTCGAATCAGTCATGTCTCCCCGGTCGATGCCCTGGTACAAATTGAATGCTCAAATGCAAAGGTTTTCATCTCGCATCCGCTGCAACCGTGGGCGCCACGAAACCCGGCTGCGCTCACAGAAGAACTCAGCTCATTTTATAGGGCGCCCGATATTCGCGCGTCATCAGCTTGCTCGCTTCAGCATCGCCAATAATCTTCTCTGCCTGCGCGTCCCAGCGGATCTTTCTTCCCGTCTTCATCGAAATCAGGCAGAGATGCCCCGGAATCGCCGAGTTGTGTCCAACTTGAACCGGCGTGACTGTTGCTTCGCGTGTCCTGATGCAATCCAGAAAATTCTGCTGGTGGTTGGCAGAGGTGTAAAGCTTCACTTTGCGCAGATCCCTGGCGAGGTATTTCCCTGGCTTCCAGTCTGGATTTGAGGTCTCAAATCCGCCACGGTCCACCCACACCCAGCCTTCGGTGCCAATCCACTTAACGCCCATCTTGATGGCCGGGTCGCCACCGGCAATCGTCATTGTCACGCCCTGCGGATACTTCAATTCGAACCGGTACTTCGGCGCTGTGTTCCAAACCGCGTTGGCCGGAGGCAGTTCACCGCCGCCTTCCACGTCGGTCGGTCCGACATGATCGAAGCCCAGACCCCAATGCGCAATGTCGCAATGGTGCCCAATCCAATCCAGAAGCTGCCCGCCGCCGGTGTTGTAATTCCACCGCCAGGTTTTATGCGAGCGCACCCGCATGTACGGCTCCATCTTCGACGGTCCCACCCACGTCTCGTAATCCAACTCCGCCGGAGGATCCACCGCCAGCAAGTCCCAGGCCTTCGAGCCCGGCAGAACCTGATCCATGTTTGTGACATTCACTCCGTGGGCCGCCAGCTTGGCCAGCGCTTCCTTCTGCGCGCCGTCAAAATCCGCATTACCGCCCGGCAGGCCGACCTCGACATGGGTCACAGTACCGATGAGTCCGTTGCGCACAATCTCAGCGGCTTTATGAAACGTCGGAACCGACCGCTGCCACGAGCCCATCTGCCAGATGATGTCGTTCTGCTCCACGGCGCGAACGATCGATTGCTGTTCGGCGATGGTGTGCGCCAGGGGCTTTTCCGCGTAGATGTCTTTCTTATGGCGCGCCGCTTCCGTCGCCACAATCTCGTGCCAATGATCCGGCACAGCGATCATCACCGCATCGATATCCGGCCGCGCAAGCAGCTCACGATAATCGTGATAGCCCTTGCAATCCGACGTCCCGTAGGTGTCGTTGACCATCTTGACCGCGTCTCGCAGATGATTCGCGTCGATGTCGCATGCCGCCACAACCTGGCAATCGTCCAGCCCCAAAAAGGACTTGGTATTCCCCGGCCCTTGCCAGCCCATGCCGATCACGCCCAGGTTGATGCGGTTATTGGCTGAAGCGCCCGCGCTTTGCTTGGCGTAGGCGGGAAGCACCACGGGCAGGATCGCGGCCGATCCCGCAGCTTTTAAAAAATGGCGGCGATTGAATGTGCGGCGTCGCAGAGTGTCATCAGAACCAGACTGTCCAAACATGATCAATTGGGATATCACCTTCCACCGTGCCGATGCAAGCGCGCCTTCCTTTGCCACGCGCAAGTCGAATGGATCCAGCAAGTTCATGCTGAATTTCAAGCTTAATTTCAGCTGAATTATTTGAAGTGCGGAGAAGAATTCCGAAAGGTGTCCTGGTAGCGCTAACGGGAATCGAACCCGTGTTTTAAGATTGAGAATCTCACGTCCTAACCCCTAGACGATAGCGCCACTATTTTCAACAACTTACTGTAAATCTATGGTCGAAATACTGCTAGTAGGCCTGCTAGTACCCCTTCTTTCTGCTCGGTCCGCTACCAAACGCGCGACTTCGGCCTCTCCTCGAGATGCCGACAAAAGTCTTGAAACAAGTAACATCTTATGAGGTACTTGGAAAGACATTGGGCCGCAGAATTCCTTCCCGTTTGAACCAACATAAGTATCGCTGAATCGAGTGAAAATGGCAATTCCCTACCAGATTCTAAGCTTTGGGGAGGTTGTTAGGTTCTAGCCCCTATACGGAATATTCCCGCTGTTGTGGGAGGTATGACGAACCGATTCTCTCAGGTGAAAACGTTGACGCACGGATTCCGCGGAGCAGCAATCAGTCATTTGAGGTGCGCAGTGTCGTTGACTATTGCGGATTGGCCACGCCATCGAAGACCATCATTTCCATGTCACAATCGGGTCGTAAAGTCTCGTTGGAACGGCGGGTCGCACATATTGCGGAAGCCGCTTTGTCGCGCCAGCAATACGTGCGCGCCATTGATGTGTTGTGCGGAATGGGACTCTTGCTGCCCACGCACGTAGACTCCGGGCGCAAAGGACGGGTCGGTTACCTGGAGCGAGTCATTCAAGGAAATCTCCACAAAATCTCTTCGTCCATGAAATATTCCGGCGTTGGGCTCGGGAAAAAGGCCTGAAGCCAAGTGAAACCGGCTACATGCGCAGAGCGAGGTCCGGGACCATCCCTTTGCAATTCAGCAAGAGCGGAAGCCCGGCGATCGAGCGGAGTTACCGAACTCACTACATATTGCCCGCGCTCTCTGAGCGGAAGAAAGAGAAGCTCCAGGAAGAACTGACTCGCGCTACACAAGCAATCGTATTTCAGGCCCTGCGCGATTTCGGGGAACCGTGTTTCATCGCTGCAGTTCGAAATAGAGATTACGATTGCCGGAGTCGATGAGTCCTCGTCCAGGCGCCAGGGTGAGGGTCAGGCGTGAACCGCCCAGCACAATCGAATAGATGCCTCTGTCTGAATCAAAGAGAGTCCAAGTGCCATGTGCGCCGTTGGAGGCAACGATGCTTCCATCCGGACGAAACTTGACGGCTCCGAAATCGTTGAGTTTCGCTACGTAGGTCCCGACGATCGGAGCCGGCCCTGAGCCAGCGCCAGTGGCAGCAAAAGACACATTTCCGCCAGCGGTCAGGACGTAATTCGTCGTCTGGCGAACCAGGGAACTCTTGCTCGGGTCTACTTCGACAATGACACGAGTTCGCTGCTTGACTGAGCCTTCGAAGGTGGTGCCGGAAGCCGATTCTTGCCATTTGAGAACCGCGCCAGGTGTCTTTGGGGCAAAGGCTGCCCCGGCAACAGCGCGACCCCCGATGGTAAAGCCCTCTTGCGTGTCGCCTCCGCCGAAGCGCAGATGGAAGCTGCCCGGCTCCGCGTAGAAGAACCAGTAGTGCGATCCAATAAAGCTATCGACGGCTGCCTGGTTGTTGCCTGCGCGCATGGGAGCGGGACTCTCCACATGCAAGGATTGCGTGCTTGCAACAAGCGGCAGGGCAAAGAGCGTGGTGATAACTAAGAGCCAGCCGCGAAGCTGCGCGAGAAAAATGGATTTCACTGTCTACCTCGGAGTGAGAGAAGTTGTTCGAGCTATTTGCTGCGGCCGCCGAGTCGAAGCAGCACTCCGGCGGAAAGGCGCACATCGTTCTGGCGATTCTGCTGGTTGTTGTGGAAGTTGGTAAGTTCGTAGTCGATTCGCGCGGGCTGCAACACAAGGGCGCGTGTCAAGCGAAGTTCCACGCCGCCGCCGGCCAGAAGCACAATGGCGTTGGAGGAGCCTCCGATGGCATTGTTCCCAGGGGCCAGCGAGCCCAGCGCATGAGCCCCACCGAAGAGGGTTTCACCAAAGGGCCGAAGCTTCAGGGTCGGCAATGGAAAGTAGCGCAGGCCAAAAGCATAGTTGACCTGGGTGAGCGTGTAGCCATCCGGCGTAATCCCTCCACGGTTCGTTGCTCCCGCCTCTGCGACGGCTTTGAACTGACGGTTGAGTCCGACGGTCGCCTGCGCATCGCCGCCATTCATCGAGAAGCAATTGCAGCCGGGCAGGATATTTGTATGCAGGTAAGTGTAACTAGCTCCAATTTGCACGGGATGCGATTGCTGGGCGTTGGCCACCAGCGCCGGAATTGTTGCTGCAGCCAGGAGCAATCCAGCGCCGAAGCGATACGAGCAGAGACGAGGAGTCAGTGCGGTCATGTGGATTCTCCTTACTTCAGGGTGAGGGTGACGGTGGCGGCGTGGGTTAGCATGCCGCTGGCGCCGGTAACGGTGATAGTGGACGTGGTCTGCGGTACAGCGAAGCCGGTGCCGGAGCAACCGGTGAAGGCTGCGCACAGCCCGCCGATGAAGACGAAGAAGAACAGCATTCGGACGGAAGAAAGCTGCCTGCGCGCCCGCTTGATTCTTGCGAGCCCAAACGCGAGAAGCAGCGTGGCGAAGGCGATGGGCGGGGCGGTGGGATGGCGGTTGGCAGGGATGTTGCGGTTGTCGCTGCTCAAAGCGGGGATGGTGACGGTCATGACGCTGGAGGCTGTTGCAGCGCCTGGCGTGACGCTAGCCGGGGCGAAGGATGCCGTTGCACCGGCAGGAAGGCCGGAGACGGTGAGGGTGACAACGCTGTTGAATGGGTTGGTTCCGACGAGAGGAGCAACGGCAAGCTGATAGGTCACCGATTGCCCGAGGTAGCTGGTCTGTGCGGCGGGTGTTGCGGTCAGGGTGAAGTCGGGCGGTGGAGGAGGTGCAATGCCAACCCCGCTGAGGCTGGACGTTTGCGTGCCAAGGGAATCAATCACCGTTAGAGAAGCGGTCTGATGTGTTGTGGCCGAGGGCGCGAAGTTGACCGCGATGCTGCAGGTACTTCCCGGGGCAACGGCTGTGCCGCAAGTGTTGGCGGCGATTGTGAAACTGGACGAGTTCGCTCCAGTCAGAGCAATCGACGTAATGGAATAGGAGGCTGTGCCTACGTTGGCCAGGGTGAAGGTCTGGGACGTTGCGGTGGTTCCTTGGGTTACGTTGCCGAAGTCGATGGAGGCCGGCGTGAGGGTTGCCTGACCGATGCCGTTGACAGTGCCAGATAGAATGACCGTTTGCATTGTGGGTGCGGCATTATCGGTGACGGTGATGGTTGCGCTGTAAGTGCCTGCGGAAGCGGCGGGGAAGCCGATCGCAATGGTGCATTTGCCGCCGGCCGCGAGCGCTGTGCCGCAGTTGTTTGAGGCAATGGTGAAGGATGTGGCGTTGACACCGCTGATGACAACTGAGGAGATGTTTAATGTTGCGTTGCCGGGATTGGACAGGGTGACGTTCTGGTTGCCTGTCGCCGCGTTAGTCAGTGCGGTGAAGGCAAGCGACGTTGGACTGAGGATTGCCTGGGGAGCGGGCGCGGCAGTGCCTGTGCCGGAGAGCGTGACGGTCAGCAGCGAGCCGGGGTTATTAACATCATGTATGGAGTAGGTGGAGGTGAGCGCACCGGTAGTCTGCGGCATGAAGGCGAAGGCGACGGTGCAGGCGCTGCCGCTGGCGACACTTCCATTGCAGTTGTCGCTTTGTGTAAAGTCGGTGGAGTCCGTCAGCGAGCCGGCGCTGAGGTTGACGGTTTTCCCGGTGCTGTTGGTTATGGTGGAAGTTGCCGGTGATCCACTGCTGCCGACCGCCGTTGAACCGAAGGCCTGGGTGACGGGTGCAATGCTGAGGCTTCCCGTAACGGTGCCAGTGAGCGTGGCGTTTTGTGTTTTGGGCGTCGCATTGTCCGTGACGGTGAGTGTTGCGTTATAAGTCCCTGCCACGATGACCGGGAAGCCAACTGTCATGGTGCAGGTGGCTCCTGCCGCGAGTGAGCTGCCGCAGTTGTTGCTTGCAATGGTGAAGGAAGACGCGTTGACCCCTCCGATTGCAACCGAGGAGATATTCAGCGGGGCGTTGCCAGGATTCGATAGCGTAACGCTCTGGTTGTAAGCCGCCGTATTGACCACCGTGCTGAAGGTGAGCGACGTCGGGCTGAGAACTGCCTGCGGAACCGGTGCCGGATTGCCTGCTCCTGAGAGCACCACGGTCAAAGGCGAGTTGGGGTTATTGAGGTCGTGGATGGAGTACGTCGAGGTAAGGGGACCGGTGGTCTGCGGCGTGAAAGCGAAAGTAACGGTGCATGTACTTCCGCTTCCGATAAGGCCGCTACAGTTATCGCTCTGGGTGAAATCCGCCGCGTCTGTAAGCGAGCCCGCGCTGAGATAGATGGCGCTCGACGTAGTGTTGCTGATCGTCGAAGTCACCGTAGATGAAGTACTGCCCACCGTAGTCGCACTGAATGTCTGCGTTACAGGTGCGATGGTGAGGGCACCGGCACCGGTGCCGATTAGTGTGATCGTCTGTGTGGCATAGGGGCTGGTCGCGTTCAGACTGTTGTCCGTCAGCACAAGCGAACCGCTGTTGCTGCCAACACTGACTGGAGTAAAGTTCACCTCGAGATTGCAGCTGCTTCCTTGCGCCAACGTCCCCGCTGACGAAGATGAACTCAATACGGGACATGCCCCGCTTTCGCCGGTATAGAGGGAGAAGCCAGCGGAGACGCTCGCATTTGTCCCGGTCGCAGGCGGCGGCAGAGCGAGTGGCGCGTTGCCGATGTTTGAAATGACCACTCCCAGCGGGCCATCTGTCGTGTCGGTCGATCCGACGGCAGTGGGCGTGGCAAAGGTCAACGTGGGGTTGCTGACATCCGATTTGCGAACTAGATTGTTCTTCGTGTCGGCGACGTAGAGGTTACCCTTGCCGTCCAGCACAATCTTCTGCGGGCCATTCAAAGAGGCCTGCGTTGCCAGTCCACTATCGGCAGCACCTTGGGTGCCATTGCCAGCGACGGTAGTGATGGTTTGGGTGGCTGCGTCCACTTTTCGG
>Ga0182012_10005286_pt1 | contig 13381 bp, 10 predicted proteins | sample 612S2SmetaG_FD_120486 | JGI IMG/M metagenome (GOLD analysis project Ga0182012, IMG submission 120486) | Permafrost microbial communities from Stordalen Mire, Sweden - 612S2S metaG | ecosystem: Environmental > Terrestrial > Soil > Wetlands > Permafrost | place: Sweden: Stordalen | collected... | reverse complement strand
CGCTCCAGGTTTATCGCCACTCCACGGCCCACTTACTCGCTGCCGCCGTGCTTGAGTTATATCCTGAAACGCAGCTTGGCATCGGTCCGCCCACCGATACCGGTTTCTATTACGATTTTCAGCGCGACGCCAAATTCACTCCCGACGATCTGGAAAAGATCGAAGCGAAAATGCAGGAGATTCAAGCGCGCAACTTGCCCTTCGACCGTCAGATGACGCCGAAGCAAGTTGGCCTCGACAAGTATAAAGACGATTGGATGAAGCGCGAACTCATTGAAGAACGTGCCGGCGATATTTTCTCCGAATACACGCTGGGCCCTCACTTCATCGATTTCTGCCGAGGGCCGCATGTGCCGTCCACCGAAAAGCTCAAGGCGTTTAAACTTCTTTCTATTGCCGGGGCCTATTGGAAAGGAAACGAGAAGAATCCGCAACTGCAACGCATCTATGGGACTGCGTTTTTCACCAAGAAAGACCTCGACGATTACCTAAACAAACTAGAAGAGGCCAAGAAGCGCGACCATCGCAAAATCGGGCAGGAACTCGATCTCTTCAGCATTCAAGACCTCGGTGGGCCGGGTCTTATCTTCTTCCATCCGAAAGGCGGAGCGGTCCGCAAGGTGATTGAAGACTGGATGCGGAACGAATACATCAAACGCGATTACTCATTGGTCTACACACCGCACGTGGCGCGCAGCGATCTGTGGAAGACGTCCGGCCACTACAATTTTTACGCCGATAACATGTTCGCGCGGATGGAGCTGGACGACGCTGAGTATCAGCTCAAGCCGATGAACTGTCCGTTCCATATCTTGATCTATCGCGACCGCATGCGCAGCTATCGCGATCTGCCGGTGCGCCTCGGTGAATTAGGCACGGTATATCGGTACGAACGTTCGGGCACGATGCACGGCTTAATGCGGGTGCGCGGGTTTACGCAAGACGACGCGCACATCTTCTGCACTCCCGATCAGATTGAAAACGAAGTGGTGGATTGTTTGCAATTCGCCATCGATACGCTCAACACTTACGGCTTTACTGAATACGAAGCTGAGCTTTCCACCTGGGATGGCGGCGCTAGCGGGAAGTATGATGGCTCGCCCGATCAATGGGACATGGCTGAAAAGGCACTGCATCGCGCGACCGGTCGGCTCAATATGAAGGTGAAGGTTTCGCCCGATGAAGCCGCCTTCTATGGCCCGAAGATTGACGTCAAGCTGGTGGATGCGATTGGCCGTCTATGGCAGCTCTCTACCGTGCAGTTTGATTTCACGCTGCCGCGCCGCTTCGGTCTTGAGTACATTGCCGAAGATGGCAAACAGCATCAACCGCTAATGGTGCATCGGGCGCTTTATGGCTCTATCGAACGTTTCTTTGGTATCTTGATTGAGCATTACGCGGGCGCATTTCCGGTTTGGCTTTCGCCGGTGCACGCAATCGTCCTGCCCATTACGGACAAGCAAGCCGAATACGCCAAAGAAGTCTATGGGAAGCTCAAAGCCGCTGGTTTCAGGGTGGAACTCGATGATCGCAGTGAAAAGGTAAATTTCAAGATTCGGGAAGCGCAATTAGCCAAGATTCCGTATATGCTTGTAATAGGGGAACGCGAGGCGGCAGCCAGCCAAGTTGCCGTTCGCAATCGCAAGCATGGCGATCAAGGGGCAGTGAAACTCGATGAGTTTATGAGCCGTCTGTCTGACTTGGTTGCTTCACGCAGTTTAACGGAGTAAGAACCGTCCGCGTTGGGGAACGCGGGGCGCGTAGTTCTAATTGGGGTTTGGGGTGTTCATATCAAGCTTGGTTTTGCTAGGCTTTTGGGTCTATTGCGTTCTCGCTATTGTTGCTGCCGCTCGTCATAAACGCCAGCAAAAGCCGAAGGCACTCAAAGAGCCGGTATCTGTTAGTATTCTTAAGCCTCTAGCCGGGCTCGATGAGGGGCTTGAGGAAAACCTGCGAAGTTATTTTGAGCAGGATTATCAGTCGTTTGAATTGCTGTTCGCCGTTCGCTGGGAGACTGATCCTGCTGTGCCTGTTGTGCGTCGGCTCATGGCTGCATATCCAGCTGTTTCGAGCAAACTAATCTTCACCGGCGAGCCGCCGTATGCGCACGCCAAGGTGTTTAGCTTGAAGTGCATGTTGGACGAAGCGGCTTTTGATTTGATTGCCATGGCCGATAGCGATGTACGTGTAAATCCTGATTTCTGTAGCACGATCGCGGCGGAATTTCAGGATGAACGCTTGGGCCTGGTCACCTGCCCATATCGCGCGGTGGCTGGTTCGTCAATCTGGTCGAAGCTAGAAGCAATTGGCATGAATACCGATTTCCATGCTGGCTTGTTTACCGCCGTGATGATGGAGGGAGCGAAGTTCGCAGTTGGCCCAACCATCGTCGCTCGGCGCAGCGCCCTTACAGCCCTCGGCGGCATTGAGCGCGTGAAAGATTACCTGGCGGAAGATTTCATGTTGGGTCGGTTGGCGTCAGATCACGTTGATGTTCGTATTTCGCCGTACGTGGTTGAACATCGCATTGGCAGCGAAGCGGCTTTGCAGAACTTCGCTCACCGGTTACGCTGGGCTCGTTCGTCCCGGCGTTCGCGGCCTTTGGGGTATATCGGTCAAGTGTTCACATACCCGCTGCCGGTTTGTTTCTTGTTAACGCTGATCTATCCGGCCGCTTGGCCACTGTTAGGAGTGACGGCGCTGCTGCGCGGTGTAGCCGCTTGGATGGTGTCCACAAAGGTGTTGAGCGCACCTGTACCTTGGCTGCTGTTGCCTTTTCAAGACATACTTGCTTTCGCATTTTGGATCGCTGGTTTCTTCGGCAACTCGATTGAATGGCGGGGCCGCCGCTATCTATTGAACCGCGATGGCACCATGCAACTCGCAAGTTAAACTGAGGTTTGCCAAGTCAACCTAAACTAGCTCTCAAAGATTCCGTAGCTCTGGTAACCGGCGCGGGCGGCGGCATTGGCAACGCGCTGGCCCTCAACTTAGCTCGCCGCGGTTGCCACCTGGCGCTCGCCGACTACAAAGCCGAGACTCTAGCGGGAACCGCGCAAGCCGCTCGGGCCTTGGGCGTAACGGTGAGCGAACATGTGTTCGACATAGCCGGCCCTGCCGCGATCGCCGCTTTTCCGGCAGCCGTCGAGGCGAGCCATGGCCGTCTCACGGTGCTTATAAATTGCGCTGGGGTAGCGTTAGCCGGCACGTTCGAACAGTGTTCACTCGACGAATTCGAATGGCTCATCAATATCAATTTCTGGTCCGTTGTCCGCATGACCAAAGCGTTCCTGCCGCTTCTGAAAGCGCAGCCGGAAGCCCAAATCGTGAACATCTCCAGCATCTTTGGCTTGGTTGGCACACCGGGGCAAGTCGCCTATTCCGCCAGCAAGTTCGCCATCCGTGCAGTCTCCGAATCGCTACTTCAAGAGTTTGAAATGGATGGCATTCATATCGGCGTTACTTGCGTGCATCCGGCTGGGGTCAAGACGCCGATCGCGCGCAATACCCGCGTCGCTGCGGCCATGCCTCAGGAATTGGTGAATCGCGACATGTGGGAGCGGCCTCTCACCGACCCGCCTGAGATCGCCGCCGAGCAGATCGTAAACGGGCTCGTTCAGCGCAAGAAGCGCGTGTTGTGTGGCAAACTCGCGGTTATGGCCGACATCGTTCAACGCGTCTCGCCTACTCACTATTCAGACGTTTTCAAAATGGCGATGGGTGGTGGCCGTCCACCTAAACGGTAACGGCGCATCGCTCTGATACGCTAGCGTGGAATGCCACGAATGGTAGCGTTGCCTATCAAAGATGGAGTCGCCGTAGTGTCGGGTGCGGCAGGTGGGATCGGCGGAGCCATTGCCCTGAATTTGGCCCGGCGAGGTTGTCATCTTGTGCTGACGGATTTCAAAACGGAACCTTTGGCGCAAACCGCCGCGGCCGCTCGCGCGTGTGGCGTCGAAGTAAGTGAACATGTTTTCAATATTTCCGATGCTGGCGCTATTGCCGCCTTTCCTGCTTTAGTTCAGTCGCGCCATGAACGCGTTTCCATTCTCGTCAACTGCGCTGGCGTTGCCTTGAGCGGCAGCTTTGCGCAAGTAACCTTGGAGGAGTTCGACTGGCTCTTCCAGATCAACTTCTGGTCTGTTGTCCGCATGATGAAGGCCTTTCTGCCATTGCTCGAGCGCGAGGCCGAAGCTCAAATTGTTAACATTTCCAGCGTGTTTGGTTTGATTGGACCTCCCGGGCAATGCGCCTATTCCGCTAGCAAGTTTGCGGTGCGCGGCGTATCCGAAGTGCTGCGTCATGAGTTGGAGTTTGCTGGCAAGCATATCGGCGTAACCGTTGTTCATCCGGGCGGTGTCAAAACCGGCATCGCTAAGAACGCGCGCATTGCGGCCGCTATGCCGCAAGAGGAGATTGACCGTCTGCAGGGACTTTGGGAATCGCTATTGCGCGATTCTCCCGAGAGCGTGGCTGAGACGATTGTCTCAGGTGTTGAACGCCGCGAAAAGCGGATCCTTTGCGGAGCTGATGCTACGCGCATTGACCTGATCCAGCGCTTGCTGCCCGCTACGTATTGGAATTTATTTCGTGCGAAGATTTCGCCAAAGGGGAAATGACGAATGGCTAGCTTGCAAGCGCACCTGTTTTCCTCCGTGCTCAAGTGGCGGTTGAAACCCAAATTGAAAACCGCACGCAATGAAGCGCGCATCCGTGAGTTACTGAATCCGCCGCCATTTGCCGTGCCGCCAGAGGTGCGCATTACTCCTGAAGACATCGGCGGAGTTCCAGGCGAATGGGTTGAGACAGATCGCTCACGCGGCACGCTACTCTACATACACGGCGGCGGTTACATCGCATGTTCCATTAAAACCCACCGTCCCAACACTTGCGCGCTTGCTCAATTGGGCTTGCGCGTATTTGTGCCTAATTATCGGTTGGCCCCGGAACATCCGTTTCCCGCAGCCATCCATGATGTGGTGCAAGTGTTCTTGGCAATGACTGGTGAAGATGCGCACCCGGTGTCGCTAGCCGGCGATTCTGCGGGCGGTGGCTTGGCACTCTCGCTCATGCTTTCATTGCGCGATGCGGCACGCCCATTGCCTAAAGCGGCGGCGCTGTTTTCCCCGTGGACAGACTTAGCGTGCACCGGCGCATCGATTCAGTACAACGCCAAGAAGTGTTCCATGTTCGAAGGCGAAGGTTTGCAGCGGGCAGCAAGCTTATATCTGGCAGGGACACCCGCGACGGATCCGTTGGCATCCCCGGTGTACGCCAAGCTGAATAAGCTCCCGCCGCTGCTGATCCATGTGGGTGCGAACGAAACGTTACTCGACGATTCGACTCGCTTAGCCCAGAATGCCTTTGAAGATGGCGTCGAAGTGAAGCTCAAAGTGTGGCCGGTAGTTCCGCATGGCTGGCAGCTCTTTTATCCACGGTTGCCTGAAGCGCGCACGTCTTTGCAGGAAGCCGCGGAGTTCCTGGCGTGAAGGTAGACGTGCTGATCGCCGGGGCTGGCTTTTCCGGCTTAGGTATGGCGATTCAGCTCCGCCGCAAGACGCCAGCGACCACTTTCCTGATTGTAGAAAAGGGCCACGACATTGGCGGCACGTGGTATGAGAATCATTATCCCGGCTGCGCCTGCGACATCCCGTCGCACTTGTATTCGTTTTCTTTCGAACGCAACCCGGATTGGTCGCGCTTGTTTGCGGGTCAAGCCGAGATTCAAGCCTATCTGAACAAGTGCGCTCGGAAGTACGGTTTGCTGCCTCACATCAAACTGAACACCCGGCTGCGTGAGGCTAATTGGGACGAGTCATCGTCTAGCTGGCGCGCCACGACCGAAAACGGTTTGAACATCGAAGCGCAAGCTTTCGTGTCTGCCGTGGGCGCATTGCATATACCCAACTATCCAGACCTGCCGGGCTTGGACTGCTTTCAAGGTCCGGCATTTCATTCCGCGCATTGGGACCATTCGGTAGATCTAGCTGGCAAGAAGGTGGCTGTGATTGGCACTGGCGCGAGTTCCATTCAGTTCGTTCCGCAGATTGCAAAGCAGTGCGGCAAGTTGCTGCTCTATCAGCGGACGCCCGCTTGGATCATGCCGAGGCCCGATCGTCCAATTGCCGAGAAGTGGAAGCAGCGCTTCCGTCGCTTTGCGCCACTCGCGTGGGCTTATCGCCAGCTGATTTTCTGGTTGCTTGAAATTCGAATCCTGGGCTTTCTGGGAAACCTCTGGATGCGTAAGCAAGGCGTCGAATTGGCGCGCAAACATTTGGAGCGCCAAGTGCCCGACCCAGCGCTGCGTTCCGCGTTAACGCCTAAGTACGAAATGGGTTGCAAGCGAGTCCTCATATCGAGCGACTTCTATCCCGCGTTAACTCGCCCGAACGTGGAACTGGTGACCGAACAGATACAACGGGTAACCGCCCACGGCGTAGTTACGGCTAATGGTGAGGAGCATCCGGCAGACGTTCTGATTTTTGGAACGGGTTTCAAAATATCTGAAATCCTCCATGACGTAAAAGTAATCGGGCGCGATGGAACTGATTTGAGCGATCGCTGGAGAGCGCGGCCGCAAGCCTTCTGGGGCATCACGCTGAGCGGCTTTCCCAACATGTTCTTGCTCCTGGGTCCAAACACTGGTTTGGGACATAACTCAGTTGTGCTGATGATTGAGGCGCAGGTTCAGTATGTAATCAGCTGCCTCAAGCTATTACGGAGCAGGCGGAAGCGCGCACTCGATTTGCGCAACGGGAGGTTAGAAACCTTCATGAAGCAAATCGATCAGCGGCTTGCCAAGACCGTTTGGCAAAACGGCGGGTGCCGCAGTTGGTATCAAGATCAGAAGACTGGTATGAACATCGCCATATGGCCGGGTTCGGTTGTTGAGTATGCGCTGCGAACACGTCGCGCGGCAGCGAGCGATTACCAGTTCACCGATTGAAGTCCAGCCAGAAGCGCGGCCGGTTTGGCAATCGATTGCATACGTGGAAAGACTATGGATTCGGTCTCTTTTACACCCGATAAGGGCAGAACCCCGTCATTCAGAAGTGTTTGGCAATCGTGCTCCGACAACAGAACCTCAGTTGAAATCGTGTGGTGTACCGTCATGTTGTCGAGCCGCAGATTGGCTGGTGTCGGCGTGAGTGAGTCTTGCCGCTGAAATAGTTGGCCCAGGACGAGGGCGCAAGCAAAGGCCGGGTTCCCCCAAAGGTAATTGGTGTGAACGGGCTCACCTGGCATTTCTTCGAACTCGAACGATTCCACTGGCGAGGTCTGATTTCCGTAAGGCAACCTCAACAGGAATCGTGGCAAGGCCAAGCCGACATATGAAGCGGATGACGAGTGACGGAAGGCTTGCCAGGCAGCTTCTGCTTTTGCATTCTCAATTTGCGACGGAAGCCACTCCGCAATCAGCGGCGCACCCATCGTCCGGGCAATCATGCCAAGCCGTTCGAGTAGCTCAACATCGGAATGAATCGCGCGGTCGAACCCGAAATTGGCCGCCACTAAACCCCAACGGCCACCCGCTTTTGCAGCCTCCAATAATTGGTTGGCGAGCTTTTCCTTTGAACAGTCGAGGATGTGAAGCTGAATGGCATGATCGGTATCGAGACCACGCACAAGTAGATCGAGCCCTCGCCAAGCTGCTTCAAGGGCCTGAAACTGGTCATCGTGAAGAATGTGCGCCATCAAGAGGCTCAGCCGCTGCGCTCGTTCAGCAATAGCGCGCCGGCTCTCTGGGGTTTCAGCGGGCTGCGCATACGGAGCAACGATGCGCTCAACCATGGATTGAAACTCATCGATTCGCTTCGGAGCGGGCGCTGCTCCACCGTAATGGCCGGACGATTTCTCAATGATCGCGTCGAGCAGGCCTCCCGGAGAGGTGAGCTGTTCAATCTGTTCCGGAGTTGGCTTCAACGGCGGGTGCGATTCGCCTTCTTCGGGCTCGGAGTATAGTTGCGCGCCTAGCTTCTCCCGCAGGGGCGCAAAGATCTCACTGTACCGGTAGATCCGATCGGGCTCAAAGTCTTCGAGTGAGGCGAAGGTCAACTCAGTTTCGCCCAGTTGGCCGTTTCCAAGCGCAAGTTCTACACGCGGCGCCAATGTGCGAAGCACGGTTTCGAAGTTGTCGATATCAATCCGCGTTAGTTTGCCCGTGGCTTGCCCGCTAAAGTTGGCAAGAACCAGAAGACGTAATGACGAGCGGGGCTCTAGCTCGTGCACCGCCTCTAGTTGCGGTTCGGCGTTGTATGGATCAAGATCGATCTCAATATCGACACAGGCAGAACTGTTGGCCATAGCGCTCCTCATCAGCTTATCGCTAATTTGCGCAAGCTATTGGGGCTTCACTTTCAGCTCGTGCTTTGCCTCAACCTGGTTGAATTGCATGGGAAAGCTTTTGCCCACATAATAAGCGCGCCACTGATCTTCAAAATGGCTGGAGGCAACGTTACCCGATTCACCCAGCACCAGGTTTTGGACCGACTGATCAAGATTGCCCAAATCAACCACCATGCGTTCCGAAGGCCCCATAACCGAGGTTGTTTGCTTGATAGTAGTGGATGCCCCACTCATTTCGAAAGGGCCCTGACTACGCTGGTAAACGGAATCGAAGAACCACAGCACCGGAGGAAGATGTTTGATAACCGGGTGGTCAAATTTCCAATGCAATAGATAACCCAAGCGCCACTCGTTCACGGCACTGCCCAGCTTGGCGCGGCCTCCATCCAGGGAGCGCGAGAACACGGATATCAACCACTCATCCCAGTTATCATTCGGCACCCAACCGTTGGGCCTTTGCTGAAGCAACGTTTCCGCCACTTGCGGGCGAGGCAAGATATCCGGCAGTTCCTTCGCTTTTGGCACCAATAGCTTTAGCAACGACAAGCGCAATTCGGCACTAAATAGCTCGGCAATGGCCGGTGCGGATTGATCGTGCTCCATCTGGCCGTTCCATTTACTCAGCACGTCTACCGCAGGTTTCAGCAGAGCGTTATTGGTTGGGCTTCCGAGCTTGGCATAAGCGGCCGCGACTTGCTTTGCAAGAAACAGGTCATAAGAGGAGAACACATCTTTCTGAGTGGCGAGCATGTCATCGACGCTGAGTTTGGGCTTTGCACTCAACAAAGCGCGGATTTGATGCACTCGATACGTGTCGGCAAAATTGCCGGCAATCCGGTACGGGTAATCTTTGGGAAAGGGATTTTGATTAGCAGTAGCAACGATGCCGGAAGCAGGATTGTAGATGTTCGGCATCTGTTCGAATGGGATGTAGCCGTCCCATTCAAACTGACCTGAAGGGCCGTCGAGCGGCACATTGCCGTCGAAATTTCGGCGAATGGGAACGCGCCCAGTAGCCTGATAACCGATGTTGCCTTCTCGATCGCCGTAGACGAAGTTTTGGCCTGGGCCCCAAAACGGCTCAAGATCCGCGCGGAACTCATTCCAATTTTTTGCTTGGTCCAGCTTAAAAAAGGGAAAGCCGAAGCCATCGGCAGCCGACCACCGCACGCTATATGACTTGCCATCTTCCGTGAAGACCGGGCCATGTTGCGTCACCCAAATGTTGAGGGTCTCTGGCTTCGCTCCTTTTACGGCAATGCTCTGTTGATCAAGCTTGGCTTGCATCTCTTTCCCTTGAAACATGTAATGGCCGGTCTCAAGGTTGATCTGCTCGGAGTAGACATCAAGTACATCGGCTTCCAAATTTGTAACTCCCCAGGCGATGTTCTCGTTGTGTCCGGTGATGACGCAGGGAACACCTGGCAACGCCGCTCCAGACACATTGAGCCCTGGAGCTTTCAGATGGACGAGATGCCAAGTGCCAGGGACGGAGTATCGGAGATGCGGATCGTTGGCCACCATTGGTTTACCATCGGCCGTGTGTGCGCCGGAGACCGACCACGCGTTCGAACCGGGGCTGACTCCTGTGCCGAAGCCCGTTGGGAAAAGGGTGGCGAATTTCGCAGGATCGGCGCCCAAGCTCAGGAGCGCACCTCGACGAGTATCCGCCTCGGTGGTATCGGTGAGGTCTCGGAACATGAGCAGGCCCACTAGCACGGAGTCAGTTAAGGTCCACGGGCGCGGATCGTAGGAGTTGCCAGGGATGGAGAACTCAAGCGGGTAATCGCCACGATGAGTATCTATGAAGTAGTTCACGCCGCGAGCATATTGCACCATGATGGCGCGGTTTTCGTCTGAGAGGTGGGCTACGTTCGCTTCGGCAATCGGCCGCATACGCAAGGCGCGCGCACGTCTGTCGAGAGGTAGGGCATCGGGCCCGGCAATCTCGGAAAGGTCACCGGCGGCATATCGGCGCAAGCTATCCATCTGCCACAATCTATCTTGGGCCGTAACGTAACCTTGCAGAAAAATGGCGTCTTGCCAGGAAGCGGCTTCAATGTGCGGAACGCCACGGGCATCTCGCAGAATGGTTGCCGGCGCGGTAATTGGCGCGCTGAGTTCGCCCGAAGTTTTGGGCAGCGGCCGGATTGTGAACCAATAAATCAGACCAAGAAAGAGAATTACGATAGCTGTAATGCTGATGTTGACGAAGCGTAATAGGCTGGATAACACTCATCGATTTTACTCTGCTCGCGTAAACCCACCATTTGGCGTCTTGCGATGGGCATAAGATTCCTGGTTGTGGTCTTTATTCTTGGCGCCAACGGCTTCTTCGCCGCCGCCGAAGTTTCGCTTGTTTCGGTGCGGCAATCGCGCTTGCGCGAGCTGGCGGAGCAGGGGCAAGCGGGCGCGCAGAGCGCCTTAAACCTGCTGGCCAACCCAGGTCGTTTGCTTTCGGTAACACAATTCGGCGTCACGTTGGCGAGTCTGGGTTTAGGTTGGGCAGGTGAAGGCACGTTGTCCCAGCTGGTGCGAGACACGCTGGCGGGATTTCAACTCCCGATTTCACCAGTAATCATGCATGGTGTGACATTCACGCTGGCATTCCTGGCGATCAGTTACGCGCACGTGGTAATTGGCGAGGTTGTGCCAAAGAACCTTGCGATTGAGAAGGCCGACCGTGTGGCAGTGCTCGCGGCGCCAGCGTTACTGATTTTTTATCGCTTATCGCAGCCCTTAATTGTTGTGATTGAAGGTTCGGCAAATCTCATTTTGCGCATGCTGGGATTGAGCAGAGGGCATGGGGATGGTGGCCATTCGCCGGAAGAGCTGAAATACATTTTGCAATCGAGCCGCCGCCAGGGCCACTTGCAGCAATTCGAACAAGACGCCATTCAGCGTCTTATGGAACTTTCTGAATATTCCGCGCGTGAAATCATGACGCCGCGCCACAACATTATTTCATTGCCGGTGGACGCGCCTTTAGACCAAGTGCTGGCGGTGATGACAGAGAACAAGTTTTCGCGCGTGCCGGTGTACGAAGATCGTCCGGAGCAGATTATCGGCATCGTGCATTACAAAGACTTGATGCGCGTTTGGGATGAGCGAAGATTTGCGCACGATAGCAAGCGCACCACGCGGCCGTTTCGATTACGGCGTTTCGTGCGCAAGCCGGTGGTGGTGCCAGAGACGAAGCCACTCAATCAATTGATTGACGAATTCCGCAAGAGTCATACGCATCTGGCTTTGGTGGTGGATGAGTTTGGAACGATTTCGGGCTTGGTTACGCTTGAGGATGTTTTGGAGCAAGTGTTCGGCGACATTGGTGATGAGCATGACGCGGTTAGGCCCGAGCCTGCCAGCAGCGAGAAGGTTCTTTCTCTGGAAGGCAGCACGACCATACGCGATTTGGAAACACGCTACAACATTGCTCTGCCCGCCGAGGCCGGCTTTGAAACGCTAGCCGGATTCTTGCTTTTTCAATTCGGTTATATTCCCAAAGAAAATGAGCGTGTTGATTATGGCGGGCGGCGCTTTACGATTACAAAGATGGATCGCAATCGCATTGCGGACGTAGCGATAGAGAAGCTTGATGCCAAGCCACAAAGCTAATCGCGTAGCCTATTTGGCGTTAGTTGCGGTGTGCCTTTTTTGGGGCACAACGTATTTGGGAATTCGCATTGCTCTAGAAACGCTGCCTGTTAGCTACTTTATTGGTTTGCGCTATTTCTTTTCGGGCGGCATTCTGCTGATTGCGGCGAAGCTTTGGGGCATTCCCCTTCCGCGGGGGCGCGAGTTCTGGCTCACAGCGCTTTGCGGCGTCATCGGCATTAGCATCGGCAACGGTTTTTTGGCACTTGCCGAGCTATACATTCCAAGCGGCACGGCAGCGCTGTTCTACACGACCGCACCCTTTTGGATGGTGGGCATTGATGCGTTTCTTCCAAATGGGAAGAAGCCATTGTTGTTAACACTGGCAGGACTATTGATTGGAGTCTTCGGAGTGGCGTACATGATTTATCCCTCTGCCATGCACGAAGGGATGGGCGGAAAAACTTGGCCGGGATTTCTGATCATTCAAGTGAGCGCTTTTGTCTGGACATTAGGTTCATTGCTCCAAAAGCGCGTACGTTCAAAGGCGCCACCGTTTGTAAGCGGAGCAGTTCAACAATTCGCGGCGAGTATTGCGTGTCTTTTGTTCGGACTCGTCTTTGAAAAGATGCCAACTGCGTTAAGCACGCGCGCGATTTCAGCAGTAGCCTACTTGGTGGTCTTTGGATCAATCATTGGCTATAGCGCCTTCATCTACGTTGTGAAGAATTTGCCGGTGGCGATGGCTTCGATTTATTACTTTGTGAATCCGCTGGTGGCAGTGTTGTTGGGTTGGGTGTTTTTTCGCGAGCCGTTCGGCTGGAGATCGGCGCTGGCAATGCTGATTATTTTCGCCGGAATTGCGCTAGTGAGATGGAGCGAAACGGCGAATTCGAGCTTGGTTAGGGCACAAGCAATTAGCGTAGAATCGATAAACGATGAGCCAGCCCAAGCCAGAAAATCAAATTGATTACATTGAGCTTCCTGCGAGCAATATAGAAGCGACGAAGAAGTTTTACGAGGCCGCATTTGGTTGGAAGTTCGAAGATTGGGGCCCCGATTACACGAGCTTTCATGATGGACGACTGGCGGGCGGGTTCAACGCTGAAAAGGAAGCGCCGTCGAAGGGGTTGCTACTGGTGATTTATGCAAGCGATTTGGCGGCGGCCCAACAGAAGATTAAAGCAGGCGGCGGAGTGATTGTGAAGGATACATTTTCCTTTCCGGGCGGGCAACGGTTTCATTTCACCGACCCGAACGGGAATGAGTTGGCGGTTTGGTCGGAGTGAGAGTCAAACAATAACTCCGGCGACGGGGGGGCGCCCTCTCGGGTAAGGGTTCTGATGGACTTGAAGGGCCACCCCGCGATGATTGGCGATCAACCGTGGCTTGACAAGTCCTAGCGCTTGCCTCCCATGACTACTTGGCCGGGCAGTGGCTT
>Ga0182012_10005285_pt1 | contig 13381 bp, 11 predicted proteins | sample 612S2SmetaG_FD_120486 | JGI IMG/M metagenome (GOLD analysis project Ga0182012, IMG submission 120486) | Permafrost microbial communities from Stordalen Mire, Sweden - 612S2S metaG | ecosystem: Environmental > Terrestrial > Soil > Wetlands > Permafrost | place: Sweden: Stordalen | collected... | reverse complement strand
TCGTCGTGATCGTCAATTTGTGCGTGCCGGGCGGGCGACTGAGATTGGTGAACGCGGTGGTGGCCAGCACCGAGTTCGGCGTGATACGCATTCCGCTGCCGGTGTCGATGTGCACCGCCCGCCAGTTCACCTCGACGACGCGTCCCTGCGCTGTCCCCGTGTCCAGCCACTCACCGATCCGGAAAGGCTGCTCGAAGAGCATGAACAAGCCCGACATGATCTGGCCGACCGAGTTTTGCAGCATCAGGCCGATGACGACCGAGGTGACGCCCAACGCGGTGAAGAGTCCACCGATCCGGACGCCCCAGATGTACGACAACATCACCGCCAGGCCGACGCCGATCAGGCCGAAGCGGGCAACGTCGAGGAAGATGCCGGGGAGCCTTTTGCGCCAGCTCTTTTCGGGCGCGGCCTCGAACACGGTGGCGTTGAGCCCCGACAGCAACAGCACCAGCACCAGCAGGCCGAACACCGTGGTGAGAACTCGCACCGGGACGTCCCGGGCCGGAATCTGTGAGGCCTGGACGAGAAGAAGCAGAAGCGCGCCGAGCGGCAGCAGGTAGTTGCGCAGCAGGCCCACCTGCCGGGCCAGTCGGCTGTTCCGGCGGACGAGTAAGTCTTGCAGCTCGGTTAGCGAGATCAGCGCGCCCGGCAAGCCGACCGCGATACCGATCGCCCAGTAAAACCACGACGAGTCGAGCAGGTTCATCACCGCTCCAGCAACCGGTAGATCGGCTCATCGGTACCGCCGACCGAGATCGTGCCGGCGGGAGCGAATTTCCGGACCTCCCGCATCGCGTCGTATACGCGCGAGCTGACGTAGACGCCGGGCTGCGGTGAGCCGCTGTGCATTTGGTAGGCTAGACTAACCGCGGCGCCCCACATGTCGTAGACGAGGCTGGAGCGGCCCACCAACCCGCTCACGACATTGCCCGTATTGACACCCACCCGAAGCCCCAGTTTGTGGCCGGTTTCGCCGTTGAACCGATCGATGATGCGGCCGATTTCGAGGGCGAAGTCAACGCTGCGGTGGATGCTGTCCAGCCGCGGGGTTACAACGCCGCAGCTGGCGAGATACCCATTGTGGAAAGTGCGAATCCGTTCGACGCCAAAGGATTCCGCGGCCGAATCGAACTGCCGGAAAAGTCCGTCGATGGTCCCGACCAATTCATGTTCCGGCATCTCGTTGGACATCTCGTCCAAACCGAAGATATCGGCATAAATGATGGCAACGTTTTGGTGTTTCTGCGCGATGTTTTCCTCACCCTCGCGATAACGTTGCACTACCGACTCTGGCATCAGTGCCAGCAACAGGCGGTCGTTTTCGCGGCGCTGCTCGTTGAGCAACTCTTCCTTGATCGCGAGGCTCCGGCTCATCTCGTTGAAAGCCGCGGTCAGGTCACCGATTTCGTCCCGCGCCATGACCGGAATATTGACCTCGTAGTCGCCTGAGCCGATCTTGCGTGTGCCCTCCTCGAGCCGCCGGACGGGTCGCACCGCTGCCTGGGCGATGATCATTGAGAACACGCAGATGGCGAAAACCATTGCCGCGACCGCAATGACGAGTCCCTTGCTGAACCTGCCCAGCCGCGCGAAAGCATCGGAGTTGTCCCGCGTAGCCAAAACCGACCAATGCAGATCGGAGTTCGGAACGATGATTGGGGCGTAGGCTTCCAACTCCCTGTTTCCCATGTAATCAGTGGCACTCATAACTCCGGTCTCGCCGCGTTGGGCGGCGCGCAGTCCGGCCGTCGGAACCGGCTGCACAAGCACAGTGGTACCCAAACGGATCGCCCGGTCCACGACGTCCGGCGGGGTACCGGCGTCGATGGCGTCGCGCCCGTATTGCTTCGGGTCTTGGAGAAATTCCCGCGAATCGGAACGCATCAAACTGTCGGGGCCCGCCAGATACGTCTCGGTCGCGGTGCCCATGCCGGCGGCTTCCCAGTGTCCGCTGGCGGTCATGATCTTGTTGATCTTGGCGATCGGCACCGGCAGGGCCATAACGCCGTCGATTTTTCCGTTCTGGCCGATCGGCGACACCACCCACGCCGTGGGGGTGTCGAGTTGCGGCTGGTACGGCTGGAAGTCGGTAATCCAGAGGAAGTCAACGTCGTTGGAGGCCAACGCTTTTTGGTATGCCTGCCGCAGATTGGATTCGCGATACGGGCCAGTGAGGATGTTGGTTCCCAGGTCTGGGCCTCTGTTCACGGTGAAGACGATATTGCCCTGCAAGTCAAGGAGGAGCGCGTCCCGGTAGTCGAAGCGCGTAACGATATCGCGGAGGAGGAAGTCGTAGTGGACGCTGGCCGCCGACCACGCACTGCCGTCGCCTGCGTCCACGGGAGCCTGCGAGTCGGTGGTGGGCCTGGGCCGGGCCGTGTAGTTGGCCTGCAGGTACTTTTGCGCGTTGGAACTCGGCAGAACTGCGTTGAGATCGATGTTGTCGCCGGTCAACTGCTTGATCGGCTTGATCATCTGGTTCTGGTAGTACGTGACGATATCCTGCTGCTGGGCGGGAGTGATCGTCGCGTTGGCCAATTGGTCGAAGCCCGCGCTGAACGCCGAAACCGCCCCGACAACGGTGTACGTTTCGCTGTAGAGGATCATCGAATTACCTACCTCACGAAATAGCGCCTCCACCGCCCGCTTCTGGCCCTCGCGCAATTCGATCAATCGTTCGGACTCGACCTCCCGCAACGCGGTGCGTCCGGATACAGCCCCGATGAGGCCGATTACCGACACCCCCAGGATGCTCGATAGCAGCATTGCCAGCAGAATCTTGGACTGGATGCCAAACCGGAAACGCGTCCACAACAGAGGCCGGCGCGACTTCTTTTGAGCCTTATGAGCCGGCGCGGTCTTGGGCTCCGGTTCCGCTTCTGCTAGTCCGCTCGACGTCAAACGCGATCCCCTCTCTGACAGGATTCAGCACCGACTACCGCAGCAGAGTACGCGTGGGAATTGAAGATATCCCGCATTTGTCACCCCGAGACCGGTAACAAAATGCGGTGAGTGGCAGATTTCGGTGGTGCTATCTGCGCGCCGACCACTACCGTCGGCAGAATGGCGGCGCGTGTCTGTGTGGTGGGCAGCGTGAACATGGACCTCACGCTCGACGTCAACGCCTTGCCACGTCCGGGCGAGACGGTGCTGGCATCGTCATTGAGCTACGCCCCCGGCGGGAAGGGCGCCAATCAGGCCGTGGCCGCGGCGCGGGCGGGCGCGCGGGTGCAGTTCGTCGGCGCGCTCGGCGATGACCCTGGCGCCGAACAGTTGCGGGCTCACCTGCTGGCCAACGGCGTTGGAATGGACGGCACCGTCAACCTGCCCGGACCTAGTGGCACAGCGATCATCGTTGTCGATTCGACCGCCGAAAACACCATCGTGGTGGCGCCTGGCGCCAACGGACACCTGACGCTGGCCGCCGATGCCGTGCGCGCGGTCGTCGCCGACTGCGATGTGTTGTTGACCCAGTTGGAGATTCCGCTAGCGACTGCGACGGCAGCGGCACGGGAGGCCCGGTCGAGCGGAGCAGTCGTCATCGTTAATGCCTCGCCGACCGGGCAGAATCCCGCGGCGCTCGCCGAACTGGCGGCTGTCGCGGACGTGGTGATCGCCAACGAAGCAGAGGCCGACGAATGGGAATGGCAGTCAATCCACCTCGTGGTTACCCGGGGAGCCCACGGCGCCCGCTATGCCGGCGCGGACGGTGAGTTCGACGTGGCCGCCCCCGCGGTCAGAGCGGTGGACACCACCGGCGCCGGGGACGTCTTCGCCGGCGTGCTCGCCGCGAACTGGCCGCCCAGCCCGGGTGCAAATCCAGCTTTAAAGGCCCAGCGGTTGCGCGCGTTGCAGCGAGCCTGCGCCGCGGGCGCGCTGGCCACACTGGTCCCCGGCGCCGGTGACTGCGCACCGGACGCTCAGGCAATCGACGAGAGGCTAGCTGATGCCGAATAGCATTGCCGCCGACATCGCACTGGTGCTCCTTGCGGTGTTCGGTCTGCTCGGATTCGGTTGGCGCAGTTGGCTACAGTACCGGCGCACCGGGTCGAGCGGCTTTCGCGGCATCAGCGGCGGTCCGACGGACTGGCTTGCCGGGGTAGGCTTCGTCGTCGCGCTCGTGGTGGCGGTAAGCGCTCCAATCCTGCAGCGAGCAAATGTCATTGAACCGATCGGCAGCCTATGCGCGGTCTGGGTCCAGGTCGCGGGAATCGTCGTCGCGACGGCCGGCATCGCGACAACGATCTACGCGCGACTCGCGATGGGTGATTCCTGTGACCTGCTGCGTTCCAGCGCGGTCGCGATGCGCGGCGCCGGGAGCGGTGCCTGATGGCCACACTGGGCAAGCTTTTGCGTCGGGTCCGGGCCGGCGAGCAGCGCGGCCCGTTGGCCGGCAGCGCCTTCACCGCGCCCGTAACCATCGCGGTCACCAGCGCTGCCTTCGCCGACGGCGGCGCGATGCCGCAATCCAGCGCGGGGAAAGGTGTCGGTGCCGACACCTCGCCCGCGCTGCGCTGGACCGGAGTGCCGCCCGAGACCCGGCAGCTCGTTCTCATCATGGACGACATCGACGTTCCGCTGCCGAGGCCGCTATACCACACCATCGCGGTGATCAAACCGACGGTTGACAGCGTCGCCGCGGGCTTGTTGCAACCGGGGACCGAAGGTATCCGTTTCGTCCGAGCGGATTTGGGCAATCGCGGCTATGCCGGCCCGCGTCCGATTCCCGGGCACGGGCCGCACCGATACCGGTTTCACGTGTTCGCGATCGACCAGCCCATTCCGGACAGCGTGACAAAGGCCAAAGCACTGTTAGCGACGGTGGCCGGCCACGTGCTGGCGCGGGGCACGCTGACGGGCACCTACGAGCGCTGAGCCGGATTAGCCCTTCGAAGGCCTGCACGGCCCTTTCAGCTCTGCTACGCGCACTGGCGGCGCTGGCTCCGGTGACGAGCCGTCCGGCGCTAGTGGAGTAGTCGTCGAAAGGATGCATAGGAGAGCTGTAGTCGGCGGCCGCCTTGGTCACCGCGTCGACTGCGGGAACGATACTATCGGACGTCAGCATCGACGTGTCTTCGATTCTGGCACAGGCCGCTTCCGGCGGCGCTCGCCTAGTCCTCCGGCACGTCGCGCTCGATCTCGTCGAGCCAGACCCGCGCGGACATATCCGACGGCGCGCGCCAATCCCCGCGCGGCGACAACGCTCCCCCGTGGGACACCTTGGGGCCGTTGGGCATCGCCGAGCGTTTGAACTGACTGAACGAGTAGAACCGCTGCACGAAGACCTGCAGCCAGTGCCGGATCTCGGAGAGCGAGTAGGACGGGCGGTTGTCCGCGGGAAAGCCGGGCGGCCAGTCGCCCTGGTCCGGGTCACTCCAGGCGTGCCAGGCCAGGAACGCGATCTTGGAGGGCCGGAACCCATAGCGCAGCACGTGGAACAACGAGAAGTCCTGCAGCGCGTACGGCCCGACCTTGGCCTCACTGCTCTGCAGCTCGTCAGCCGCATCGCCAGGAACCAGTTCCGGGGTGATCTCGGTGTCAAGCACCGATCGCAGCACGTCGCCGACCTGCGGCTCGAATTGCCCCGACGAGATGACCCACCGGATCAGGTGCTGGATCAGTGTCTTGGGCACTCCGGCATTGACGTTGTAGTGCGACATCTGGTCGCCGACACCGTATGTCGACCAGCCCAGTCCGAGCTCGGAGAGGTCACCGGTACCCAGCACGATGCCGCCCCGCTGGTTGGCCAGCCGGAAGAGGTAGTCGGTGCGCAGGCCGGCCTGGACGTTCTCGAAGGTGACGTCGTAGACCTTTTCTCCGCGGGCGAACGCATGATCGATCTCCTTCAACATCAGCCTGGCGGTATCGGTATGTCGATTTCGGAGAAGGTGACGCCAAGTGCGCGGCAGAGCTCGACCGCATTGCGCTTGGTGTGCTCTCCGGTCGCGAACCCGGGCAGCGTGAACGCCAGAATGTCGCTGCGCGGCCGGCTTTCCCGGTCCATCGCGCGGGCGGCGACGATCAGCGCGTGGCTCGAGTCCAGCCCGCCGGAAACACCGATGACCAACTTCGGGTAGTGCAGGGCGCGCAACCGCTGCTCCAGCCCGGCAACCTGGATGTTGTAGGCCTCGTAGCAGTCGTGCTCCAGCCGGGCGGGGTCGGATGGCACGAAGGGGAACCGCTCGATCTGGCGAAGCAGTCCGATGTCGCCGGCCGGCGGATCCAGCCGGAACTCGATGCGCCGGAACGAATCCACCGACTCCCGATGGTGCCGCCGGTTGTCGTCAAACGTGCCCATCCGCAACCGTTCCGAACGAAGCAGCCCGGTGTCCACATCGGCGACCGATCGTCGCTCGCCGGTGGGGAAACGCTCGGATTCGGCGAGCAGCAGCCCGTTCTCCCAGATCATGGTCTGGCCGTCCCAGGCCAGGTCCGTTGTCGACTCGCCCTGCCCCGCAGCGGCATAGACATAGGCGGCCAGGCACCGCGACGACGCCGAGCGAGCCAGCAGGCGACGGTCTTCGGCGCGGCCGATGGTGATGGGACTGCCGGACAGATTGGCCAGCACCGTTGCACCCGCCAACGCCGCCTGCGCGCTGGGCGGAATCGGCACGAACATGTCCTCGCAGATTTCGACGTGCAGCACGAAGCCGGGCAGATCCGATGCGGCGAACAGCAGATCAGGTCCGAACGGGGCCTCGATGTCTCGGATGCGGACAGCCCCGCGCTCGTCATCTCCGGGCGCCATCTGCCGGCGTTCGTAGAACTCCCGGTAGGTGGGCAGATACGACTTGGGCGCGACGCCGAGCAGCACACCGCGGTGGATGACCGCCGCGGTGTTGTAGACGCGATTGCGATAGCGCAATGGGGCGCCGACCACCAGCACCGGCAACAGCTCGAGGGAGGAGGCGATGATGTCGAGTAGCGCGTCCTCGACGGAGTCGAGCAAAGCGTCTTGCAGCAGGATGTCCTCGATGGAGTAGCCGGACAGCGTCAACTCGGGGAAGACGGCCAGAGCGACACCGTCCTCGTGGCACTCGCGGGCCAGCCGCAACACCGAAGCGGCATTAGCCGCGGGATCGCCGATCGCGGCGTGATGCGTGCACGCGGCGACGCGGACAAACCCGTGGTCATAAGCCGAATAGAAGTTCATCGTCCTTCCATTGTCGCCTGACCAGTGTCAACGGGCATGACCCGGGTATCAGGACAGCATGAGCGACACCGCTTGCCGTGCGCGTTCGGTCGAGGCGATGGTCTTCCCGCCCAGTTCCACGGCGGGAAGCGGGCGGGGCGTTACCCCGTCAGTAGCGGATCAGCCCGCGCAGGATTACCCCGTTAAACATGTCGTCGTAGCCCTGGTTGATGTCCTCGAGCGCGTACTCGCGGGTGATGAGCTCGTCGAGCTTGAGCTGGCCCGTGCCGTAGAGGTCGAGCAGCTTGAAGATGTCGTTGCGAGGGTTCGATGAGCCGTAAACTGATCCGCGCAACTGCTTTTCGTAGAACAAGAGGTCGAACAGCGACATGTCGACCGTGGTGTCGGTGGGATGCGGGACCGCCGTCAGTACCACCCGGCCGCGCTTACCGACCAGGCTGAGCCCCTGGGCGACATAGGCGCCCTCCGCGACGTCGGTGGTCAGCACGCAGACGTCGGCCATCTGTCCGCGCGTCAACTCCGTAACGAGCGCCAGCGCCTCCTCGACGGTGGCCGCTGTATGCGTAGCGCCGAATTCGAGTGATCGGGTGCGCTTGTACTCGACGGGATCCAGCGCGACGATGGCGCGCGCGCCGGCGATTCGGGCGCCCTGGATCGCGTTGATCCCGACGCCGCCGACGCCCATCACCACCACAGTGTCGCCATCGCGGGTTTCCCCGGTGCGGACCGCACTGCCGTAGCCGGTGGTCACGCCGCAGCCCACCAGCGCGGCCTTGTCCAGCGGGACGCCCGGGTCGACCGTGATCACCGACGAGACCGGCACCACGGTGTACTCGGAGAACGTCCCGAGCACACACATCTGGCCCAAATCCTGCCCCCTGGCATGGAAGCGATACGTCCCGTCGAGCTGGGGCCCATTGAGGATGTTCACGCCCAACTCGCACAGGTTGCTCATGCCCCGTGCGCAGGCCGTGCAGCGGCCACAGGCGGGAATGAAACTGAACACCACCGGATCGCCCTCGGCGACATCGGTGACCCCTGGACCCACCTCGACCACCACACCCGCGCCCTCATGCCCGCCGACCACCGGCAACGGCAGCGCCATGTCCCCGGTGACCAGGTGATGGTCGGAGTGGCAAAGCCCGCTGGCGGTCAGCTTGACCAGCACCTCGGCTTCTTTGGGGCCGTCGAGGTCCACTTCCTCGACTTCCCACTTCTGATCCAGCCCCCACAAAACTGCGGCTTTGGTCTTCATCGTCCTTGCGCTCCTCTGCGTTGTCGGCGGATGCGCTCGATTATTGACGTCAGAAGGCCCTCACCGCGCCAAAATTGGACAGCAACATGAGCGACGAGGCGACGCGACGAATACCGCGTTGGGCCGGTGATGAAGCAATGGCCGTGGCTGCGCACTGCCCGCCCCGTACCCTCGAATACGTGACCACTCGCGACGCAGAATCGCCGGAGTTGGTCGCGCTGCTGTCCGGCCGCCGGATCGCGGCGCTCACCGGTGCGGGGATGTCCACCGACTCGGGTATTCCCGACTACCGGGGTCCGGATTCACCGCCGAGCAATCCCATGACCATCCGCCAATTCACCTCGGATCCGGTGTTTCGGCAGCGGTACTGGGCGCGCAACCACGTCGGCTGGCGGCACATGGACGACACCCTGCCCAACGCCGGGCACCGGGCCCTGGCGGCGCTGGAGAACGCCGGGGTGGTGACCGGTGTGATCACCCAGAATGTCGATCTGCTGCACACCAAGGCCGGTAGCCGAAAGGTGGTGAATCTGCACGGCAGCTACGCGCAGGTGATCTGTCTGAGCTGCGGCCACACCACCAGCCGGGCCGCGCTGGCCGAGCGGCTCGAGGCGCTCAACCCGGGATTCATCGAACGCACCGCGGCGGCCGGTGGGCTGGCGGTGGCTCCGGACGCCGACGCAATCGTCGCCGATACCGCATCATTCCGCTATCTCGACTGCCCGCGCTGCGCCGGCATGCTCAAGCCCGACATCGTGTACTTCGGCGAAAGTGTGCCCAAGGAAGTTGTGGACCAGGCATTTTCACTAGTCGACGAAGCCGACGCGGTGCTGGTCGCGGGCTCGTCGCTGACGGTGTTCTCCGGCTACCGGTTCGTGCGACACGCCGCGGCGCTCGGGATCCCGGTCGCCATCGTCAATCGCGGACCGACCCGCGGCGATGACTTGGCCACCGTCAAGGTCGACGGCGGGTGTTCCGAGTTGCTGACGCTACTGGTGAACGAGCTGGCCCCGGTGGCCTCGCGGTGAAAGTACAGGGCATGCTGCGGACGGCGTGAATGAAATTGCCTGGCACGTATTGCGGATCGCCTGCCTGGATGTCCGGAATCTGACGGAGTAACTCGCCGAAAATGGCGCGCAGTTGCGCCCTGGCCACATGAGCGCCAAGACAGAAATGCACTCCGCCTCCGCCGAAGCCGACGTGCGGGTTCGGATTGCGGCTCAGGTCCAGACGCTCCGGGTGGTCGAATACCTCGTTATCCCAGTTGCCGGACGAATAGAACATCACCACCTTCTCCCCCGCCATGACAGTCTGGCCGCCCAGCTCGAAATCCGATGCGGCCGTGCGACGAAAAGTCATGACCGGGGTGGCCCAGCGGATGAATTCCTCGACGGCGGTTCCGATGCGGTCCTCGAAAGCCGCCAGCAGCCATGCCCTTTCAGCGGGGAAGTCGGTGAGAGCCTTCAACGCGTGACTGGTGGTCTGCCGGGTGGTGTCGTTGGCAGCCACCGCAAGCAACACGAAGAACGCGGCCACATCCGCGTCGGCCAACCGTTCGCCGTCCACCTCGGCGTGGACCAAGCTGCTGATCAGGTCGTCACCGGGATGCGCGCGGCGCTGCGCAGCCAGCGTGCCGGCGATTTGGTGCAGGTACATTGTATTCTCGACCAGAACCTCCAAAGGGTTGCGGCCGTTCAGGAAAGCCGCATCGGCCCACGACACCGCCGCATCGGTGGCCTCAGCCACACGTTGCCGCTCGGATTCCGGGATCCCCACCATGTCCGACAGTGTGCGGATCGGCAGTTCCTTGGCGCAGTGCTCGACGAAATCGGCACCGCTACCGGCGGCCCTCAGCTCTTCGACGATTGCTTTGGCGTTCGCGTTGATCGAGTCCTCGATGCGGCCTACCTGCCGCGGGGTGAATGCGGCGCTGACGACTTTGCGGAGCGTGGTGTGCCGCGGCGGATCCATCGCCAGGAAAGACTGCGAGGCTTCGAGCAGTTCCACCGGGAAGGTCTCGAAGAGGACGCCCTTGCCGGACAGGAACACGTCGTTGTTGCGGCTGACCGTGGCGATGTCGGAGCGTCGAGTGATCGCCCAATAACCGCGGTCCAAGGGATCGTCCATCAAGGCGTCTTCGACCGGGGGATGCCAGCTCACTGGCCGCTCGGCCCGCAGCACGGCGAACGAGCGTTCCCGCTCCGCCGCCGTCTTGGACCAGAAGGCGCGCGAGGAAAGATCGATCGGGTCGTAGGCACGGGAAACCCCAGGCACCCCTGTCGTACCGCGCATAGAAGTCCTCCACCAAACCGGAATCGAGCACGACACTATTAGAGCAGCCTCGGCAAGCTGACCCGCCGCTACACGGCGACGAGGTCGTCGGCGTGCACGGCGGGCCGGCGCAGTTCGTCGGGCAGCTCGGAGGTCGACCGGCCGATCATGGTGGCAAGCTCGGTCGCGTCGTATGCGACCACGCCACGGGCCACCATCGTCGACTCCGGTCCGCGCAGTTCGACGACATCGCCGCCGTGGAACCGCCCCGTCACCGCGGTGATGCCCGCGGCCAGCAGCGAACGGCGTTGCCTCACCACCGCACGCACCGCACCCTCGTCGAGCGTCAGGGAGCCGGCCGAATCGGCGGCATAACGCACCCAGAACCGGCGCGCCGACATCCGGTCCGGCCGCGCGGCAAACACGGTGCCCACCGAGGCATCGGTGAGCGCGGGCGCGGCGTCGGCCGCGGCCGCCAGCAGCACCGGCACCCCGGCGTCGGCAGCCAGTAGGGCCGAGGACATCTTCGACGCCATTCCCCCGGTGCCCAGCGCGCTGCCCGGGCCGGCGATCACGCCGTCCAGGTCCGCCGATCCGGCCACCTCGGGAACAAAGCGTGCCCCGGGATTCTTACGCGGATCCGCGTCGTAGAGCCCGTCGATGTCGGAGAGCAACACCAAGGCATCGGCACCGACCAGGTGGGCCACCAGCGCCGAAAGACGATCGTTGTCGCCGAACCGGATCTCGTTAGTGGCCACCGTGTCGTTTTCGTTGACGATCGCCACCGCGTGCAGCACCCGCAGCCGGTCCAGGGTGCGCTGGGCATTGGTGTGCTGGGCCCGCATCGAGATGTCGTGCGCACTGAGCAGTACCTGCCCAACTGTGCGCCCATACCGGGCGAAGGCACCGCTCCAGGAGTTCACCAGCGCGACCTGCCCGACGCTGGCAGCGGCCTGCTTGGTTGCGAGATCTTTTGGGCGACGGGGTAGCCCCAGCGGCTCGATGCCCGCGGCGATGGCACCCGAAGAGACGATCACGACGTCGGTGCCGGCCTTCATCCGCGCCTCAATCGCTTCGGCGAGTCCCGCCAACCGGCTGGTGTCGAACACCCCCGACGGCGTGGTCAGCGCGTTGGTCCCGACCTTGACGACCAGACTGCGCGCCGTACGGATGGCTTCCCGATGTTCGCTCACGAGTCGTCGCTGGCCAATGGGCCCGGTCTCTCCTCGCGCAAGCGCTCGTCGCCCCGAGCCGGTTCGCGGCGCTGACGCCGGGCGGCCTTTCGCTCGTCGGCGCCGATGCGGTCGGTCTGCTCCAACCGCACGTCGGTGCCGCGGCCTGTTAGCGCGACGTGTTGCCCAGCAGGCGTTTGCGGCTCCCAGTCGAAGGTCATCTCGCCGATGGTCACCGCACACCCCGGTTGGGCACCTTGCCGCAGCAGCTCGTCTTCGACGCCGAGGCGCGCCAGCCGGTCGGCGAGGTAGCCAACCGCTTCGTCATTGAGGAAGTTGGTCTGGCCGACCCAGCGCCCGGGCCGCGCCCCGGTGACGACGAAACCGCCCTCACCATCCGGTTCGACGGTGAAGCCACTGTCGTCCACCGGCACTGGCCGGATCACCGGTCGTCGCGCCACGACTTGCGGCCGCGCCGAGTTGTAAGCCGAGACCATCTGCCACAGCCCGAAAATCAGCGGCTGCACGTTTTCGCGAGTGGCCGCCGAAACACAGAACACCGGCCAGCCACGCTGGGCGATGTCGTCGCGGACAAACTCGGCGAGCTCGCGAGCCTCTGGCACGTCGATCTTGTTCAGCACCACCGCGCGGGGCCGCTCGGCAAGGTCGCCCAGCGCCGGGTCCCCCTGCAGCGTGGGTGTGTACGCCGCGAGCTCGGCCTCCAGCGCATCGATGTCAGAGATCGGGTCGCGGCCCGGCTCCGCAGTCGCACAATCCACCACGTGTACCAGCACCGCGCACCGCTCGATATGGCGCAGAAAATCCAGGCCGAGGCCGCGGCCCTGGGACGCGCCCGGAATCAAGCCGGGCACGTCGGCGACGGTGAACGTGTGCTCGCCGGCCGACACCACGCCGAGGTTGGGAACCAGCGTGGTGAACGGATAGTCGGCGATCTTAGGTTTGGCCGCCGAAATCACCGAGACCAGCGAAGACTTTCCCGCGGAGGGGAACCCGACCAGGCCGACATCGGCGACGGTCTTGAGCTCCAGGGTGAGATCGCGGGATTCGCCCGCCTCGCCGAGCAGGGCAAAGCCGGGCGCCTTACGGGCGCGCGACGCGAGCGCGGCATTGCCCAGGCCACCGCGCCCACCGGCGGCGGCCTCGAAGCGGGTGCCCGCGCCGACCAGGTCAGCCAGCAGCCGGCCGTTTTCATCCAGGACGACCGTGCCGTCGGGCACCTTGACTTCCAGGTCCGTGCCGAACGCGCCATCACGATTGTTGCCCATGCCCTGCTTACCGGAAGCTGCGGTGACGTGCGGACGGAAATGGAAGTCGAGCAAGGTGTGCACGGCAGGGTCGACGACGAAGATGATGCTGCCGCCGCGGCCACCGTTACCGCCGTCGGGGCCACCCAACGGCTTGAATTTTTCGCGATGAACCGAGGCGCAGCCGTTTCCGCCGGAACCTGCCCGCGCGTGAATTACGACCCGATCGACAAACCGAGGCATCGGGCTTCCCCTTAGATTG
>Ga0182012_10005284_pt1 | contig 13382 bp, 13 predicted proteins | sample 612S2SmetaG_FD_120486 | JGI IMG/M metagenome (GOLD analysis project Ga0182012, IMG submission 120486) | Permafrost microbial communities from Stordalen Mire, Sweden - 612S2S metaG | ecosystem: Environmental > Terrestrial > Soil > Wetlands > Permafrost | place: Sweden: Stordalen | collected... | reverse complement strand
TAACCACTTGGAAAACTTCGCGATGAGCGATGTTTGGGCGTGTGTCCCGGTGAAGGAGTTCACTGGCGCGAAGCAGCGTTTGTCGTCGCTGCTCAGTCCACAACAGCGAGAAATCCTGGCTGAGACGATGCTGGAGGATGTGCTGGCGGCGTTGTCCGGCGCCACGCGGCTGGCGGGCATCATGGTGAACACGGTCGATCCGCGGGCCGCGGCGCTGGCGGAACGTTACGGGGCCCGCGTGGTGAGCGAAGGCGCGCGAGACGGTCACACCGGCGCGGTGAACGGCATGGGCAGGGTTCTGGCCGTCGAGGGTAAGGGCGCGCTGATGACGTTGCCGGGGGATATTCCCAGGGTGTCAGCGTGGGAAATCGACGCGGTGGTGTCCTCCTGCCTGGATGCTCCGTCGTTCACGATCGTTCCGGCGCATGATGAACTTGGTTCCAATGCCGTGGTTTGCGCGCCGCCGTTCGCGGTGCCGTTGCGGTTTGGCGATGACAGCTACTTTCCGCATTTAATGGCGGCGCGGAAGCAAGGGATCGAGCCAACGATCGTGCGGATGCCCGGCATTGGGCTGGATATCGATCATCCGGTGGATTTACTGGCGTTCCTGCGGGCGAAGCCACGACAGCCGACTCTTACGCTGCGTTTGTTGGAAAGTTTCGCGTTATGACATGGTCGATTGTCGCACACGATGCGAAAACCGATGCGTTCGCGGTGGCGGTGGCGACCAGGGCGTTCGCGGTGGGCGCGCATTGCCCGTTCGTGCGGGCCGGCGTTGGCGCGGTATCGACGCAATCGATGACCAATCGCTATCTGGGGCCGGCGATTCTGGATGGGATGGCGCGAGGGTTGCCCCCCTCGGCGGCGATCGAGGGTGCCTTGGCCGGCGACGAGGGCAGCGGACTGCGTCAGGTGCACGCGGTGGATCGTTTCGGCCGCACGGCGGCGTGGACCGGACGGAATTGCGTGGAATGGCGCGGCTCGGTCTCCGCCGAGGGCATCAGCGTCGCGGGCAACATGCTGGCCGGGGAACCGACGATTGTCCAGACGTTACGGACCTGGAATGTAGAAGACGAATTGCCGATGCCGGAACGATTGATGGAGGCGATGCTGGCGGGTGAGGCCGCGGGTGGCGATCGGCGCGGCAAGCAGTCGGCCGCGATGGTGATGGTGACGACGGAAGATTTCCCCGACCTGAATTTACGGGTGGACGATCACGCGGAACCGTTGGGCGAACTGCGGCGACTGTTGGGGATCTGGCGGATTGAAGGAGTATCGCGTTTGGGGACCGCGCCCTCGAAGGCGAACCCGTCGGGGTTGATCGATCTGGACGCGATCGAAGCCGGGTGGATCGCGCGGGGGTTGGATTTGCGGTTTCGGCGGTAAGGGCGCGGCGCGCACTTCAGGTTGCTTGTGAAAAACAATTCAACCGCGGATGCACGCAAGGAATTGAAACGCTAACCTTCCAATGCTTCCCGCCGCATTTCCAGTTCCAGCCATCGTTCCTCAGCTTCGGCCAATGCGCGACGGGCGGCTTGCAGCGCGGCGGTCGTGTCGGTGAACCGCGTGGGGTTTCGCGTGTAAAGATCGGGATCGTCCAGGACTTTCGTCAACTTCGCCGTCTCGGCTTCCAGCGAAGCGATCCGCGCGGGCAAGGTTTCCAGCGCGTGGCGATCCTTGAATGTCATGCGTTTCGTGCTGTCGCCGCGTCTCTGGACTTCGGCCTTGGGTTTCCCCTGAGGCTCGGCCGTCACGACCTTCGCCGGGCCGCGCTGCGCCAGCATGTCGGTGTAGCCGCCGGCGTACTCGATCCAGCGCCCGTCGCCCTCTGTCGCGATGACCGAGGTCACCACACGATCGATGAAGTCCCGGTCATGCGAAACCAGCAGCACCGTGCCGGCATAATCCGCCAAAAGTTCCTGCAACAACTCCAACGTTTCCAGATCGAGATCGTTGGTCGGCTCATCCAGCACCAGCAAATTCGACGGTTTGGCGAAGGCCAATGCCAAGGTCAGACGCGCGCGCTCGCCCCCCGAAAGTACGCCGACCGGGGTGTTCGCCTGCTCCGGCGCGAACAGAAAGTCCTTCATGTAACCGACGACATGGCGCGTTTGGCCGGCAACCACCACGCTGTCGCCCGCGCCGCCGGTCAGGGTTCGCGACAGAGTTCGGTTCGGATCCAGAACATCCCGCCGCTGATCCACGGTGACCTGAAGCAGGTTGGTGCCGATCGCCACTGAGCCCGCGTCGGGTTCCAGCACGCCGGTCAGCAAATTGAGCAAGGTCGTCTTACCGGCGCCATTCGGGCCGACGATGCCGACACGGTCGCCTCGCAAGACGCGGGTGGAAAAATCCCGTACCACGACACGATCGCCGAACGCTTTCGTGACGTCTTCGGCGACCGCGACCAGACGGCCGGACAGGTCGCCCTCGGTCGCGCGCATTTTGACGCCACCGGCCGCGCCGCGCAGTTCCTTGCGCTTCTTGCGCAACCCGTGCAGATCGGCGAGCCGCTTCTGGTTGCGTTTGCGCCGAGCCGTGACACCGTAACGAAGCCAGTCTTCCTCCATCACGATCTTGCGGCCGAGCTTGTGCCGGTCGGTATCTTCCTGCTCCAGAACCTCATCGCGCCACGCTTCGAACTTCGAGAATCCGGCCTCGAGTTGCCGTGTGATGCCGCGATCGAGCCAAACGGTCACCCGGGATAACCGTTCCAGAAGCCGCCGGTCATGGCTGATCAACACGATACCGGAACGGAGACCGTTGAGTTCGCGTTCGAGCCACTCGATGCCCGGCAGATCGAGGTGATTGGTCGGTTCGTCCAGCAGCAAAATGTCCGGCTGCGGCGCCAGCACGCGCGCGAGGGCGGCACGGCGGGCTTCCCCGCCGGAAAGCAGCGATGGGTCCTCGGTGCCGTTCAGTCCGAGTTGTTCCAGCAAATACGACGCGCGGTGGTGGTCGCCGGCGGCACCGTCGTCGAACCCGGCCTCGACATAGGCGAGGGTCGTGGAGAATTCGGAAAAATCCGGTTCCTGCGGCAAATAGCGGATGGTGGCGCCGGGCTGCGCGAACCGGCGGCCGGAGTCGGATTGCATCAGGCCGCCGGCCACGCGCAGCAAGGTCGATTTGCCGGAGCCGTTGCGGCCGACAAGGCAGACCCGATCGCCCGCCGAGACGCTCAGGCCAGCGCCGGACAGCAGCGGCGTGGTACCGAAGGTGAGGTGAATATCCTGAAGCGACAGCAAAGGTGGCGGCATGAGCGTGCCTATACAGCGCGGCGATATTGCCGGAAACCACGCGCGGCGCTACAGGGTGCGGCTTGCTCGGGGGAGACGCGCATTGGGCTTACCACGACGATCGTTCATCGCGGCGGTGGCCGGGGTCGTGACGCGGAGCCAGGCGCGCGCGGCCGACACCGCGCGGCTTGGCTTGTTGCGCACGTTGTCGCCGGCGCCGTTCTACATGGCCCAGGAGCGGGGATATTTCCGCGACGAGGGGCTGGAGGTGACGTTCCGGTTTTTTGAATCCGCGCAGCCGATCGCGGCGGCGGCGGTGTCGGGCGATATCGACATTGGCGTCACCGCGCTGACCGGCGGGTTCTTCAATCTGGCCGAGAAGGGTATTTTAAAAGTCATCGGCGGCGGATTGCACGAGGAAAAGGGCTATGAAGGGTCCGCGATTCTTGTCTCCAACAAGGCTTTCGACGCGGGCCTGACGTCGGTCGCCGGCCTGGGTGGGCATAGTTTCGCGATCACGCAGTACGGATCCTCGTTCGATTATCTGATTGGCCGGCTGGCGGAAAAGGGCGGATTCGATTTGAAGTCGGTGCAATTGCGCGCGGTGCAGCAGGTGCCGAACATGATCGCGGCGGTGTCCAGCGGCCAGGTGGACGCGACGATCGCGATCGCCTCGCAGGCGAAACCATTGGCCGCCGCCGGCCAGGCGCACATCGTTGGCTGGATTGGCGATCTGGTGCCGTACCAACTCACCGCGCTGTTCACGACCGGGCGCATGATCCAACAGAATGCCGCGACGGTACAGCGGTTTTGTAAGGCCTATCAACGCGGGGTCGCGGATTACCGGGAAGCGTTCTTGCGGCGCGACACCGCCGGAAAGCCGATCGTGGACGGGAAAACCGACTCGGCGATCGCCAACATCACGGTTTATGTCTTCACCGGAGATCCCAACGCGCGGGAGAAAATCCTCAACGGCATTGGGTATTACGATGAGGGTGCCGCGCTGGATGTGGCGGATGTGAAAGAGCAGTTACGCTCCTTCAAATCGCGCGATCTGGTGAAGGGTGACGCCGATCCGGATTCATTGATCGACACACATTTTCTTCCCGTGCGATGAGCACGGGACTCCGGTTGATCTTGGATCGGGTCAGCCACGCCTGGAAGACGCTGAATGTCCTGGATGGCATCTCGCTGATCGCCGAACCGGGCGAAGTCATGGTGGTGATCGGCCCGTCAGGTTGCGGGAAGTCGACACTTCTGAACATCATGGGCGGCCTGCTGGCTCCGGTGTCCGGCACAGTGCGGACCGAGGGCGAGATCGCCGACGACTGCCTCAATCCGCTGACGTATGTGTTTCAGGATTTTTCGTTGCTGCCCTGGCGCAGCGTGCGGGACAACGTCGCACTGGTGCTGGAGCAGCGGTTGAGCGCCGAGGCCGTGGCGGAGCGCGTGCGGAATGTGCTGGCTCTGACCGGCCTGACCGAGTTCGCCGGTGCGTGGCCCAGGGAGTTGTCCGGCGGCATGCGGCAACGCGTGGGTATCGCGCGCGCGCTGGCGGTGCGGCCGGCGTGCCTGTTGATGGACGAACCGCTGTCCGCGCTGGACGCGCAGACCCGTGATCTGCTGCTGGATGAGTTCGTCACGCTGATCGGCCGTGCCGGAACAACAACGGTTTATGTCACGCATAATCTGGCGGAGGCCGTGCGTCTGGGTCAGCAAATCGTCGTGCTGTCTCGCCGTCCGGGCCGCGTGCGGGAGATTTTCCGGATCGATCGGCCATTGAGCGGACGTTCCGCTGACGATCCGGATCTGAAGGCCCTGGAACACACGCTGTGGCGCATCATTCGCGACGATGCCGCCGTCGCCGAACGGGAGTTGATCGATGCGCCGTCATGACGGTCCGGTACCGTTTCGCGGCGGCGGCTTTGCCCCGCGCGACCGATGGCTCGCCGGCGCCTCGACGTTGCTGCAAATCGTTGTTTATTGGCAAATATTGGCGTGGGCTGGGGTGGTTCAGACGTTGTTCCTGCCCTCGCCGGTGTCGATCGCCGCGGCCTTATGGCATCTGACTGTTTCAGGCGTGCTGTGGGACAATCTGTCCGCGTCACTGGCACGTTTGCTGATTGGTTGGTTCACCGGAACTTTCTTCGGCATGGCGATGGGGATCGCCGCCGGGTTGTGGTCGGCGATGCGATCCCGCGTCATGGCGATCGTCGCGGCGCTGTTTCCCATTCCGAAAATCGCCATGGTGCCGCTGTTCATTATCTGGTTCGGAATCGGCGAAGGTTCAAAGATCGTTACGATCGCTCTGGGAGTGTTCTTTCCGACGGTGATCGCGACGATGGGCGGCGTGGATAACGTGCCGCGCGGGCTGATCCGGATGGGGCAGAGTTTCGGCCTCTCGACGGGGAAGATCGTCCGCTCGATTATTTTGCCTGGGGCGGCGCCGGCGATCCTCAATGGGTTCCGGGTTACCGCTTCGATCGCGATCGTGCTGCTGGTCGCGGCGGAAATGATCGGCGCCGAGCAAGGCATTGGCGCGTTCGTTTTGTCGGCGGGCAATCTTTACGATACCGATGCGTTGATGGCGGGCATCGTCGTGCTGTCACTGATGGGATTGATCGCCGCCGGTCTGATCGGCGCCCTGGAGCGGCTGTTGTTGCGCTGGCGCTGATGGTGCGGCCTCGATGAAATCGACGGAAAGCCCTGAGTGGGACAGGGTATTCTTGACCCAGACACGGCCGTGGGGACAGCCTTCGCGAACCGGGGCGCACTCCGCGGTGCAGCCTCGGTGCGGCGGGGGGCCGCATTTCTGAATGAGATTGGCGTAACCTACACATTGATGTTGCGCGTCGCGGTACCCAGGTCCACCTTGGCAGCCGCATCCGGTACAGCGGACTTTGCAACCACCCTGGCCGGTGACGGCGGGGATGATGATGCGAAGGTCGTCCTGGGTCAGCAACGGGCAGACGCGGCGATGGTCTTCGTCGTCCTGCGCATGGACGGTTGGAGTGAAAAGGAGCGAGATGAGCAGGAGGTACGCCGCCTGCTTCAGTGGGCGGCGTTTCGACGGCCACCGGGGGGTGTGGTGAGAGATCACTGGGTCAAGCCCGGTGATGACGGATCTGATTGTTCCGGTGAAAAGACTTGTTGCTTCTGTGACGAGGGGTGTTGGATCCAGGGATCGTGATCAGCACCGCCGGCCACGAGCAGCGGGACGCCGGTCGCGAAATCCTCGGACAGGCGGGAGGACATCGCGCGGCCCGCGGAGCACGCTTCGACAACGATATAACCGGCTTCGATGGGAACCATGGCGCGCTCTCCCGCGACAGAGGAGAGTGGTCATTCCGGAGCGGCCGTCAACATTGCTTCCCCGGGCGGCTGCCCAGGAGACGTGTCCCGCACGGTCGCGGCGAGGATGCGCCATACCCGGTTCTTGTACGCGGCGAGATATTCTCGGTGATGCAGTTCCGCGTTAAGTTTGTCGTTCCGCTCGGCGACCAGGCGAAACTTCGCGCCCGCTTCGGTCAACGCGTGTTCCAGGCTCTGGACGGTCTCCCGATCGGCGGCGTGATCGGTGACGGCGGCACAAATTCCATCGTCGGAAGAAACCAGCGCGAGCTTCACGCCGGTCGCGCCGGACGCATCGAACACTTTTCCCGGTGCGCCATTCAGGAACGCCGCGCGCGCCGGATCTGGAACCTCCGGCAGGTTTAAACGCGTGGCCCATTTCCGCAGCGCCAGCGGATCACCCGCGTAAGGCAGGCAGGATTGCACGAACAGCGCGGATAATTCGCCGGCCGGACCAGCGAACGCGGTCGCGGGCAGCAGAAGCGCGAGAGCCAGAAAGGATTTTATCGCCGCAACTCCATTTCGATCGGACCCTCGCGGCGACCGTGAGTGAACTGATCGACGATCGGATTGCCGCTGTCCATCAAGGCCGACGCTGGGCCGTTCCAGATGATGCGGCCTTTATGGATCATCGCCACCTGATCGCCGATTCGTTTCGCGCTCGCCATGTCGTGGGTAATCGCGACCGCGGTCGAACCGAGCCGCTTGACGCAATCGACGATCAGGCCGTCGATGATGGCCCCCATGATCGGATCGAGGCCGGTGGTGGGTTCGTCGAAAAACAAAATGTCCGGTTGCGCGGCGATCGCTCTCGCCAGGGCCACGCGTTTTTGCATGCCGCCGGATAATTCGGCCGGCGCGAGTTCGCCGACGCTGGCGGCGAGGCCGACCTGCGCCAGGAACGCGGCTGCTTGTTCGGGGGCCTCTCGCCGCGCGATCTTGTGGCGCGCGAGCAAGCCGAACGCCACGTTTTCCCATACCGGCAGGCTGTCGAACAACGCGCCGTTCTGAAACAGCATACCGATATTGGCGCGCGCTTCCCCGCGTTCGGTGCGCGGCATGGTCATCAGGTCACGGCCATCGATTTCGATTGATCCAGAGTCTGGCTCGATCAATCCGAGGATGCACTTCAACAGGACGGACTTGCCGGAGCCCGACCCGCCAATCACCACCAGCGACGTGCGCGGCATGACGTCGATATCGATGCCGTCCAGCACGATCTTGCCGGCGAATTGCTTGCGGACGCCGCGCAGGCGGAGTTTGGGGACGGGATCGCTCATTCCGGGTAGATGGCAGTTGGTCCGTCCGGCCGCAAGATTTACCTCGGGACGGGTTCGTGATCTGATCGACGAACGCGAAAATCAGGAGGTTGTCCAATGAACGATAACGTGACGGCGACACAGACGCTCGCTCATGCCACGCCGGAGACGGCGAAACCGGTCGCGGGACGGCGGTCGTTTTTCAGTTACCTCGATCTTGGGGTGACGGACGCGTCGAACGGGGCGATGCGGGCGCAGGTCACCAAAGCGACCCAGGGATTGGGGAAACCGACAGGCTGGCACTACCACGTTTGCGATCAGCAGTTGGTTTACATGCTGAAGGGCTGGGTCGATCTGGAGTTCGAGGACGGGCGGAAGATTCGGTTGAACGCGGGGGATTCGCTGATGATCCCGGGCGGGATGCGGCACAACGAGACGGGGACGGCGGAAGAGTTGGAACTGCTGGAGATTTCGGTGCCGGCGAAGATGGAAACGGTGCCGTGCGACCCGCCCGAGGGGAGAAGCTGAGGCGGGACACGCGACGCCTCTTCCGGCTTACGACTGGCTGAAAAACATCTCCGTCAGCACGTAATCGAACGCCAGAATTAAAATCGACGCCGTCACCACCGCCGCCGTGGTCGCGGCGCCGACACCCTGAGCGCCACCTTTGCTGTTGTAGCCCTGGTAACATCCCATCAACGCGATCAGAAAGCCGAACACGGCGGCCTTCGCCAAACCGGAGACCACGTCTTCGGTTTGCACGAAGCTGATCGTATTGGCGAGGTAGGCGGAGGCATTGAAACCCAGTTTCAAGGTCGAAACAATAAAGCCGCCCATCACCCCAAGGATGTCGGCGATCAGCACCAGCAGAGGCAAGGCGATGGTGCCCGCCAACAGGCGCGGCGCCACCAGATATTTCATTGGATTGGTCGACAGGGTCGATAACGCGTCGATCTGATCGGTCACGCGCATGGTTCCAAGTTCGGCGGCCATCGCGGCGCCGACGCGGCCGGAGACCATCAACGCGGCCAGCACGGGCCCCAGTTCGCGGGTCACCGACAACGCCACCACCTTGGCGACGGCGCCTTGCGCGGAGAAGCGAGAAAACCCGGTGTAGGACTGCAACGCCAGCACCATTCCGGTGAATATCGCGGTCATCGCCACCACTGGCAGGCTGAAATAACCGATGTCGAGCAGCGCGCGCAGGAACAGGCGGCCGTAGAACGGCGGGCGGACGATGTGCGACAGGCCCTCGCCAGCGAAACGCGCCAGTTTGCCGGTTGCGGCGCAGGCGGCGAGGACCGCGCGGCCGATCGCGGCGAGAAAGGACAAAATCTCGTTCACGCGGGCGAGTATACCCGATGGTACCGGCGGCCGAGAGCAGTCAAAACCTCATACCCGATCGTCCCGGCGTCGCGCGCGGCGGCGTCCACGGCGCGATGCGGGCCGAGCAATTCCAGCCAGGTTCCCGGCCGCGCGGCTGGAAGATCGGTGACGTCGAACGTGGTCAGGTCCATGGAGACACGGCCTACCAGCGGAACGGGGTGGCCGTCAAAGAACGCCGCGCCGGCGTTGGAATGCGCGCGGTGCCAGCCATCGGCGTAGCCAATGCCGATCGTGGCGATCCGGGTCGGCCGGGCGGCGGTCCAGGTGGCGCTGTAGCCGACCGTTGTTCCGGCTGAAATGTCGCGAACCGCGAGCACGCGCGCCGCCAGGGTCACGACGGGTCGCATCGGATTTTCCCGGCCCGGCGTGGGGTTCACGCCGAACAGCGCGGACCCGGGACGGGCGAGGTCGAAGCCAAACCTCTGCCCCAGAAAAATCCCCGAGGAATTCGTGAGGCTGGCGGGCGCGGGGGGCAGATCGGTCCGGAAACTGACGAAGCGGTCGCGTTGCAGCGCGTTCATCGGATCGTCCGGACACTCGGCTGAGACAAGGTGAGACATCACGGCGCGGACGTCGATGCCGGCGAGACGGGCGTGGTCTCGGGACAGGATGGCTCGTTCCCGCGCGTCGAGGCCGAGCCGCGACATGCCGGTATCGACGTGCAGCCAGGCGGGGAGTGCCCGGCCGAGACGGCGGGCCAGCGCGGACCAGGCGTCGATTTCGGCCAGCGACCCAAGCGCGGGGATGATGCCGCGCGCGGCGTAATCGGCTTCGGCGCCGGGAAACAGGCCGCCGAGCACAACCAGCGCGGCATCTGGGATCGTGTCGCGAAGGGCCAGCGCTTCGTCGGGCGTGGCGACGAAGAAATCCCGGCAGCCGGCTGCCCGCAACGCCTTCGCCACCGGGATCGCGCCCAGACCGTAGCCGTCGGCCTTGACCACCGCGCCGGATTTTTGTTTCGAATGCAAATATCGCCAGTTGGCGACAATCGCGCCCAGATCGATGGTCAGCACCGCGTGCGCGGTATCAGCTTCCATAGCCGGAATGAACGACGTCGAGATCGGCGAAACGCGTGAACTCGCCTTCAAAGAACAGCGGGATGGAGCCGGTCGGACCGTGCCGCTGCTTGGCGACGATCAGGTCCGCCTTGTGATGCACCTGCGCCATCTTCTGCTTCCAGTCATCCATCGCGGCGTTGAATTTCTCACTGCCGCCTTCGAACGCGACCTCCTTCGGCATACGCTGTTCCAGGTAGTATTCGTCACGATAGATGAACATTACCACGTCGGCGTCCTGCTCGATGGAGCCGGACTCGCGCAGGTCGGAGAGTTGCGGGCGCTTGTCCTCGCGGCTTTCGACCTGGCGTGAGAGTTGCGACAGCGCCATGACCGGGATCTCCAGTTCCTTCGCCAGGGCCTTCAGTCCCTGGGTGATCTGGCTGATTTCCAGCACGCGGTTTTCCGGCCGGCTGCCGGCCGATGGGCGCATCAACTGCAAATAATCGATTATGACCAGCGCGAGGCCTTTGGTGCGTTGCAGCCTGCGGCAGCGGGTGCGCAGCATCGACATGCTGATCGCGGGCGTGTCGTCGATTTGCAGTGGCAACGCGCCAATGTCCCGTGCCACCTGAACGAATTTATCGACATCCTTCTGCGCGATGTCGCCGCGGCGGATGCGATCGCCGGAGATGCGCGATTCCTCACTCAACAAGCGTGTGGCGAGCTGTTCGGAACTCATTTCCAGCGAGAAGATCGCGACCTGTTTCTTCGGCTGCGCGGTGGGGTCCTCGGCGCGGGCCTGCTCCAGCAGGGATTTGGCGGCGCCGTAGGCGATCTTGGTGGCCAGCGCGGACTTTCCCATGCCGGGACGGCCGGCCAGGATCAGCAGGTCGGACGGGTGAAGGCCGCCGAGTTTGCCGTCGATGTCGCGCAGGCCCGTGGTGAGGCCGGTGACGTGGCCGGATTGCTGGAACGCGCGCTCGGCCCCCTTGATCGCCTCGGTCAGCGCGGTTTCGAAGGTGACGAAACCGCCGCCGCCGTCGCCGCCCTGGGTGGCGAGTTCGAACAAGGATTGCTCGGCGGCTTCGATCTGGCCCGAGCCGTCCAGTTCCGCGTCGGCGCCGAACGCGTTGTTGACGACGGTTTCGCCGATGTCGATCAATTGGCGGCGGAGCCAGGAATCGTGGATGGCGCGGCCGTATTCGCCGGCGTTGATGATGCCGACCATTGAGGACAGCAGTTGCGCCAGATACGCGGTGCCGCCGACTTCTTCCAGCACGCCGGAATGCTCGAATTCGGCTTTAAGGGTGACGGCGTCGGCCAGTTGGCCTTGCTCGATCCGGCGGGAGATGGACTGGAAGATGCGGCCGTGGATGGGGTCGGCGAAATGGACGGGGGCGAGGTATTCCGACACCCGCTCATAGGCGCGGTTATTGGCGAGCAACGCGCCCAAAAGCGCCTGCTCCGCCTGGAGATTGGAGGGCGGCAGACGCTGCGAGAGGCCGAGCAGCGGCGAATCGACGATGGTGTTCATGTGGCGTCACCATAGCCCGGCTCGCGTCCGGGCGCACTGCCGCGCGGGGTGTGAGTCAGGAGGATATCGGGGACGCTCCGCCGATTCGGGAGGCGGGTGGGACGCCGGAGCGCTCGCGAAAATCAGGACGACACTTCGGACGATACGCCCACGCGGCCGGAGCCGGCGTACAGATAGTCCCGGGTCAGCGGCACCGCGTCCTGGCGGACGCCGAGTTGAATTTGGAACACCATGTGGCCGCCGCGGCGGAACGCGAGTTCGGACCCGCACAGATAGAACTCGAACATCCGGCAGAACCGCTCATCGTAAATCGAAGCGATGGTGTCGCGGTTGGCGGCGAAACGCCAGCGCCAGTGACGCAGAGTTTGCGCGTAATGCAGCCGCAGGATTTCGATGTCGGTCGCGACCAGGCCGGACTTTTCGATCGCCGGCAAAACCTCCGACAACGCTGGGCTGTAGCCACCCGGGAAGATGTACTTATCGAGCCAGGCGTTGGTGCAGGTCGGTCCGTCGCCACGGCCGATCGCGTGCAGCACCGCGACGCCGCCGGGATTGAGGCAGCGCGCGACGGTATCGACGTAGGTCTGATAATAGCCGATGCCGACGTGCTCGAACATGCCGACGGAGACGACGCGGTCGAACCGCCGATCGACCGCGCGATAGTCAAGCAATTCGAAATTGACATGATCTTCCAGGCCTTCGGCGAGGGCGCGGTCGCGCGCGGCGGTCAGTTGCTCACGCGACAGGGTGATGCCGGTGACGCGGGCGCCGTAATCGCGGGCCAGGGTCAACGCCAGGCCGCCCCAGCCGCAGCCGATGTCGAGCACGCTCAGGTCCGGACGATCGAGGCACAGTTTCGCGGCGATGTGACGCTTTTTCGCCAGTTGCGCGGCCTCCAGCGTTTCGTCGCCGTTGGGGAAATAAGCACACGAGTATTGCCGGTCGCGATCGAGAAACAGGCTGTAGAGACGGCCGTTCAGATCGTAATGATGGGCGACATTTTTCTGGGACCGTCCAGCGGGGTTGTACTGGTCGACGCGCTTCTTCCATTTGCGCAACAGCGTGCGCATGCGCAGGATCGGCTGGCGGCGGAAATCGTCGGTCATGTTCGCGAACAAGACGTCCAGCACGTCATAGATACCGCAACCGTCGGGGGTGATGGTGCCATCCATGTATGCCTCCCCCATCGCGAGACCGGGATTGAGCACCAGACCGCGTATGGCGCCGCGAGAGCGGATCACGATCCCCGCCGATGGGCCATCCTCACCCGAGTAAAGACTTAAGCTTCCGTCCGGCCAGCGAACCGACAACCGGCCTGTCCCGATGAAACGCCGCAGAATTCCATCCAGCGCGCTTTGCATTATTGCCCCCTGATGCCCGGACCGAGTTCAAGAGAGAGATACCGATCATGGCGAGAAACGTTGGGCGCGTCAAAGCGGAAAACCAAGTACGGTGACGTACTGTCACTCCTTTCGACGGCCGACAGGGAGAATGTGACGCACGGACGAAAGTTCCGTCGTTTCGCCGCCGGTTTTCAGCGTCGTGTCCTTACCGATACGGCCCCGGATGGCCCCTCTGAACTCTCCCTATTCCGCGGCGATCTGCCCGGCCTGGGCGT
>Ga0182012_10005283_pt1 | contig 13382 bp, 10 predicted proteins | sample 612S2SmetaG_FD_120486 | JGI IMG/M metagenome (GOLD analysis project Ga0182012, IMG submission 120486) | Permafrost microbial communities from Stordalen Mire, Sweden - 612S2S metaG | ecosystem: Environmental > Terrestrial > Soil > Wetlands > Permafrost | place: Sweden: Stordalen | collected... | reverse complement strand
GTATTTCCACTATATGTTGAGTTACTCGCCCTATGACAATCTGAAACCGGGAAGTTATCCGGCAATCCTGGTGAAAACTTCACTCAACGACAGCCAGGTCATGTACTGGGAGCCGGCTAAGTACGTAGCCAAACTGCGCACGCTGAAGACCGACGACAATCCAGTGCTGCTGGTGACCAATATGGAAGCCGGACACGGAGGCGCAAGCGGACGGTATGACTATTTGAAGGAGATTGCCTTCGACTACGCTTTTCTGCTGCGGGAATTGGGGATTTTGTGATACTTTCTGCGTAACCTCCAGTCCAATCGCGAAGGGGAACCTATGCGACATGCTCAGTTGTTGCTTGTTTTTCTAGCGCTGACTGCCGGCGCAAGTGCTCAGCAGGAACTGGCGCCCACGTCGCAGGATGGTCCGATGGCCGTTCCCAGCGGGCCAGCGGCGATCCCTCAACCGGATGCGAACGGTATATACCGGCTTGGACCTGGCATTGTTGCGCCGACGATATTCACGGCAGAGCCGGCGATTTATCCGGTAGGGGCGCAGGAGTCCGATGTGCCGCATGTCGGCATCTATGCCGTCGTGGTGGGTACGGATGGCGCGGCAAACAGCGTGAAATGCATCTTTCCCAACGAGAGCGTATTTGACGCGGGAGCAATCGCGGCCATCCAGAAATCGAAGTTTGCGCCGGCAATGCTGGGCGACACTCCGGTGCCGGTGCTGGTGCATGTGCGGGTGCCGTTTTTCCATTTGAAGCCGGCAATGCCGATGATTCTGGATCGCTATGTATTGCACGCTGAAGGCAGAAGGCAGGCTCCCGGGCGGGGACCAGGAGCGGAACCGGACGCCGGGTTTGGACCGATGAATGAGGCAGGCGTGACTCCGCCCAAAGTGATCCACGCGGAAGATGCGGAGTTCTCGGACGAGGCGCGCCGGAAGGGGGTCGAGGGATACGTGGTTATTTCGTTCACGGTCTCGGAGAAAGGAAAGCCGACAGACCTGAGGGTCGTGAAGTCCTTGGGTTATGGCTTGGATGAGAAGGCACTTGAGTCGGTACGCCAGTACCGATTCAAACCAGCGATGAAAGATGGAAAACCGGTGGCGAAAGAAGTCTCGGTGGAAGTAAATTTTCGGACTCGTTAATCAGGCCTGCGCTGCTCTTGAGGACGATAACTTTCGGTTACGCGTTTCTCCAGCGTGAGTTAGCGATTTTTGATAGAGTGGGTGCCATGCGCGGAAAATATCTACGCTTGATTGTGATGACCACTGTGGCCATCGGACTTTCGTTTAACTTTGCTCTGGCGCAGCAACCGGCCGCGAGCGGAGATGATGACCTGCAAGTTCAGAAGCTAGATACTAAAACTGGCATGCATCCGCCGAAGGCGATCTTCCAGCCTGAGGCCAAATATTCTCCAGAGGCGAGAAAGAAGGGAATCGACGGTAAATGCACGATTTCGCTTGTTGTGGGATCGGATGGACTGCCGCATCGGGTGCGTTTAATTCGATGTTCTGATCCGTCGTTTGCAGAGAACAGTCTTGCCGCGGTCTCTAGTTACAGATTCAACCCAGCTACGACTGCCGGAGGCGTTCCTGTAGCGGTTGCGGTGACAGTTGCCGTGGATTTCAGGACCGACAACGGGAAAGAGTTTCCCGACCCTATTCGCTGGGGTTTCGCAAGTCCTCCTGGTATTGTTTCCAACGACGCCGATAGCGCAGGCGTATATCCGCTGACGAAGTTGGAAGTTCCGCCAACGTTAACGAGGTTCAACGACCGTGGATACGCACCGCGAGCTTTCGCAGTTGTGGGGAACAGCCCATGCGAGATATTGATGACCATTGACGCCAAGGGAAAGCCTGCAGAGGCCAATGTCTTGCACTGTGAGCACGAAGTTCTCGGGCCACTGGCGCTCAATTCCCTGCTTGCGTCCAAGTACTCCCCGGCGACGCTCAATAGGAAAGCTGTCCCGGTGAAGTCGCTAGTCCCTTTGGAATACGGCGAGTTTCCGGCTGAACCTGCCAAATAGATTTGGATATCGCTCCCGCTTCTCAGTCGGAGTCAAGCGGCTGGGATATCCGTTTTTGCGAAGTCACCACCTTTGAAGAGGAGCGGCTCGGCGGCGGATTTGGCGAGGGCGTAGCTGAAGCAGTCGCCGAAGTTGAGCGCGGCGGGATGGCGGCCTTTTCCGTAGTGGCGGAAGGCTTCGAGCGCTAGTTTGGCGTGGGATAGACCAATCGGCACCACATCGATCCGCGCAGTAAAGAGCAGGTGATTGATTTCATGCTCGGCGGTGGCGCCAAAGCGGCTTGTCAGTACCATTCCGGCTTCCATGTAACTGACAGATGACAGTTGCCGAGAACTGGCCCGCGACAACTTTCGCGACAGCTCAGAGCGATCTGGCTCCATGAGCAGTATCGCGACGATTACTGAGGTATCGACAACCATCAGTCGAAAAATCCTTGTTCGTTGTAGCCGAGAATTTCGTCTTCGGTACGCGCATCGAGCAGGGGCAACTTATTGAGTCTCTGCACGATTTCCTCAATCGCCGCCACGTACTCTTCCTCGGAATTGCGAGGTTGCTCGGGTACAACAGTACGAAGGCGCTCGCGGAGGGACGCGTTTACGGCCTGGGTGATGGTTTCACCGGTCAACGCGCTCAATTCGCGAGCCAAGCGGTCGGTCTCGGGATCCTGGATATGAATCGCCATGTACATAGACTACACCAGATGTACATGGATGGCGCTGCGGTTCTACCCCACCGGCACAGCATCGCCCTCGCCCGGAGCCAGGAACAGATTCGCCTCCAAACCATGCTGGCGGGTGTAGAGGTCGAAATAGCGGCCGCGCAGGGCGAAGAGTTTCTCATGGTTGCCGCGCTCGACGATCTTGCCGCCTTCGACGACGAGGATCTGGTCGGCGCGGCGGATGGTCGAGAGCCTGTGAGCGATGACGAAGGTGGTGCGGCCGAGCATGAGCTGGTTCAGCCCCTCCTGGATCATCGCTTCGGACTCGGAGTCGAGCGAGCTTGTCGCCTCATCCAGAATCAAAATGCGCGGCTGAGCCAGCAGCGCGCGGGCGATGGAGAGACGCTGGCGCTGGCCGCCGGAGAGCTTGACGCCGCGTTCGCCGACGATGGTGTCGTACTGCTCGGCAAATCGCTCGGCGAATTCATCCACGCGCGCGGTGCGGCAGGCGGAGAGGAATTGCTCTTCGGTTGCGTCCGGCCGCGAGAACATGACGTTGTCGCGGATCGAGCCGTCGAACAAGAAAGAATCCTGCAAGACGACGCCTAGTTGCGAGCGGAAGCTGTTGAGGTTGACAGTGGCTAGATCCTGCCCATCCACCAGCACGCGGCCGACGGTGGGCGTATGGAAGGCGCAGACCAGGCTGATGATGGTGGATTTTCCCGATCCCGACGACCCGACCAGCGCGGTGACGCTGCCCGGTTCGGCGAGGAAGTCAATGCCGTGCAGGACGGGCTTGCCTTCTTCATACGCAAATTCGACATGCTCAAATTCGACTCGGCCGGTGATGGGCGGCATGATGCCGGTGCGCTTGGGGTCGGCGTTCTCTTCCATTTCGGAGAGGATCTCAGTGGTGCGGTCGAGCCCGGCGAAGGCTTCTGTGAGCTGGGTGCCGATGTTCACAATCTGGAAGACCGGGGCGATCATGAAGGCGAGAAACATGTTGTAGCTGAAGTAGTCGCCGACGGTCCAGGTGTGATTGAGGACCGCGTGGCCGCCCAGCCACATGACGAGGCCGGAGACGAGGCCAAGCACTGTAGTCGAGGCGGCGGAAAGTGTGCTGGTCATGGTGAGCGAGCTGACCACGTTGCGCAGCAGGCGATCGACGCCGGCGCCGAAGACGGTGGCTTCGCGGTCCTCGGCGTGGTAGCCCTTGATGACGCGCACGCCGCCGAGAGACTCGGTGAGGCGGCCGGTGACTTCGGCATTGATCTTGCCGCGCTCGCGGAAGATGGGGCGGATGCGCTTGAATGCGTATTGCAGAACGACGACGAAGACGCCGATCACTGTGAACACGGTAAGCGTGACCATGACGCTGCGGTTGAGCAGGTAAATAAAGGCGAGGATGGCGGTGAGCATGCCGCCGACGAACTCGACCAGGCCGGTGCCGATCAGGTTGCGCACGCCTTCGACGTCGGTCATGATGCGCGAGACGAGCGTCCCGGTGCGGTTCTCGTCGTAATAGGAGACGGAGAGACGGCCAACGTGCGCCTGCACCTGCTTGCGCAGTTCCGAAATGAGCTTTTGCCCTTCTTTTGAGAGCAACTGGGTGAGCGAAAAAGAACTGAGGGCCTGGATGGCCGTCGCACCGAAGACGATGTAGATCAGTTTAGGCAGCATCTCCGGCTTGGGATGCGCCGTAGCGAGGACGCTATCCAGGAGGAATTTGCTGAGGTAGGGCAGTGTGAGGCCGGCAACGGTTTTGACGGCGACCAGCGCGAAGCCGACGCCGATGAGGACGCGGCGCGGCTTGACCAGCGACCAGATCGTCGGCCACAGGCGCTTGAAGTCGACCTTCTTCTTAGGCGCGTCACTTCCTTTGCCTAATCCTCGCCCCCCGCGCTCGGCCTGCATGGCCATTCCGCCGCTCCTCATGCTGGGCATGGGCTATACCAACCTTGCTTTGCGGGCGGCGATGAAGCTGCGCACGCAGAGGATCACGTAGACCAGCGAGAGCACCGCCATGGCGGCCTTGGATTCGGTAGCCGGAGGATTCTTGACCGCGGCACCTGCCAGCATCTGGAACCACTGGATCAGGCCCATGATGGTGCCGAGGAAGCCGAGCAGGCCAAGCGTGACATTAATGTGCATGAAGAGCTTGCGGCGTTTTGGATCGGGCGAGAGCGCGACCGCGCCGAAGATGCCGAGCAGCAGACCGAGTACAGCCGGAATAAGCGCCGTAGGGTGCTGGCTGCCGGTCGCAACAAAGCCGACCACGCCGAGGGCGATAAAGATCACTGCAAAAACAATCGTAACTTTTGCCATTTTGGGGCAGAACCTCAGAGACTTCCGCGACTTCCGCAAATTTTTGGCTTGCAGATGTAAGTCTACCGGAAGGGATGAGACTGGGCAGGGTGCGGATTCAGGCTTTCAAAAATGCCAACACTTTGGCAACTTCGTCTTCAACGCTGCCGGAGCCGTCAAGGTGCAGCGTCTTGCCGTCGGCCGCCGGCGGTTCGAGCGTGCTGATCTGGCTGTCGAGCAGCGCGGGAGACATGTAGTGGCCGATGCGATGGCTGAGCCGTTCGGCGAGAACGCTCTTGGGCGGGTCGAGCCAGACGAAGCGGAGATCGGGAAGGCCGGCGGCGAGGTGTTCGCGGTAGGCGGCTTTGAGCGCGGAGCAGGTGAGGATCCCGGATTGGCCGCTTCGCTGCCAGCCGAGCAGAATCTGGTGCAGCGCGTCGAGCCAGGGAGCGCGGTCTTCGTCGGTGAGCGGGATGCCGGCCTGCATCTTGGCCTTGTTGGCGGAGGAGTGGTAGTCGTCGCCCTCGGCGTAGGCCCAGCCGGTGACGCGCGCGAGCTGGTTGGCCAGATGCGACTTCCCGGAGCCGCTGACACCCATCACTATGACGATATTGGTTTCTGGCATCGCTATGCCTGCCCTTTGGGATAGAGCTTGACCAGATCGGCCATCACTTCTTCCGGGGTCCACTCGTTGCCGGAGTAGAAGCGAATGACTTTGCCGTCGGGACCGATGAGGGTGGTCGAGAGCGTGTGGGTGATAGTGCCGTTCTGCTCGTTGGTGAGGCCTACATCGAACCATTGGGCCATGGTGGGCAGCTCTTTCTTGGAACTCACGGCAAAATCCCAATGTTCAAAGGCCTTGGGAGCGGCCGCGCCCATATAGGTTTCGCCGTAGCTCTTGAGGCGCGCAGGGGTGTCGCCGGCGGGGTCGAAGCTGGCACAGAGCAGGTGAGTTTTCGCGTAAAGAGAGGGATATTGCGCCAGAGATTTCTCGATGACCGCGAAGTTGTGGGTCACGCGCGGGCAAAAGTCGGGCAGCGGACACTGGGTATAGATGAAGGTGAGCAGCAGCGATTTGCCGCGAAACTGATCCAGATGAATTGGCTTGCCATCCTGGTTGATCAGCCGGAAATTTGGGACCGCATCGCCCGGCGCTGGAACGTGATACTGCACGGCGGGCCGGTAATCCGGCTTGGCGAGACCGGTGATGACGAAGTGATCGACGAAGACCGAGGCGTCCGAGCCTTGCGAGACGAGTACGTCCGCGGTGACCAGGTCGCCGGGGTGGAGTTCGCCGATCATCCGGGTGTCGCGCAGCTTGTAGGGCATAGTCATGGCTTCCATAAAGCCGGGGATGGCCTGCGCGTCCAGGGTGACTTCTCCGGTGGCGGAGTTGGTGGAGACGACTTTGCCGCGCAGCGGGTAGGTTTTGAATTGGGTCGAGGTGTCGCTTGCGGTGTCTGCCGGTTTGGAGTGGCAGCCGATAAGCGGAGTAAGCGGCAAAGCGCCGAACAGAAGCACGAGTAGGACGGAGCGTTTCACACTTCAGTGTACAACCGGGATGGGTAGCCGGCTTGGAGCCCACCCTCTCGACAAAGACAAGGACGCCGAGAAGGTGGGGCGCCTGGCTGCATCATCGGTGGGCTGGGCTTTAAGATGGAAGCCTGGTGGGCAATGGGTTCACAGCAGAGTTCGCAGCGAGTGGCGCGACAAGAGCGAGTGGAGGCCTGGCTGGCGGACGGCGGAATCGTGCTGGGGGCGAGCGAGCGAGCGGCGCGTTCGGTGATGGCGGACTTTCATGCCGCGCAACAGGCGATGAGCCGGACTGCCTGGCGCACACCTTTGATCTTTTCCCTGGATAGCTGGCTGCGGGACGAGTGGCAGAAACGGAATGCCGGGGGAGAATTGCTCCTCAATCCCTTGCAGGAGCAGTCGCTGTGGTTGCGGGTGATCCAGAGGAGCCGGCGGGACCTGCTGCATCCGGCACGGCTGGCCAAAGCGGCAATGCGGGCGTACAGGCTGCTTGCGGCGTACGCGCCGGAGGATTTGCGCGTTTCTGCGCGGCTGGGATGGGCGGGCGACGCGGCCGTCTTCAGCAGCTGGGTGGAGGCTTTCGAAGGCCGCTGCCGTCGCGAGGGCCTCGCGAGCGCGAGCCGGCTGGTGGTGGAGTTGACCGATAAGCTGCGCGGCGAAGCGGCGGGAACGGAACGCGCTCCGCTGCTGCTCGTCGGCTTCGACCGCGTGCTCGGCACACAGGAGGCATTGCTGACGGCATGGGGAGCGTGGGAGCGGCTGGAAACGACAGAATTCGCGCGGGTTGCCGAGTTTCAGTCTGCGCCGGATGCATCTGCGGAAGTTGCGGCGTGCACGGGCTGGCTGCGGGAGCGGCTGGCGGCTGATCCCACGGCCAGGCTGATAGTGGTGGCTACAAATCTGGAGGCGCGGCGCGGTGAGTTGGAGCGGGCCTTTGCGAATTCCGGACTGGATTTCGAGTTTTCGATGGGAGTTTCGCTAGGCCAACTCGGACTGGCTCGCAGCGCGGTTCTATTGCTGCGCTGGCTTCATGAGCCAATTGGGGAGCCTGAACTTGACTGGCTGATCGGCGGCGGCCAACTGGCGGCGAGCGCGGAGGAGGAGATCGCGCTTGCCAGCGCCATGCGGCAGATCCGGCGCGATGGCCAGGAGCGAATGAAATGGGAGATGGCCGAGTTTGCCAGCCATGCTCCGGCGAATCAACAAGGGAAGGCTCGCTGGGATCTGAGGTTGGTGGCCGCTCAGTCGTTGCTGGCCTCCGAGCCGGTGCAGCAAAGCCCGCTCCAGTGGGTAAGCGTGGCGGAGGGGCTCCTGGAGGTGCTCGGCTGGCCCGGTTTTCGGCCGCTTTCGAGCCTGGGATTTCAGGCGCGGGATCGCTGGCAGCGCGTTTTGGAGGAGTGCGGATCGCTGGGCTTCGACGGCAGCCGAATAGAGTGGCCGGAGTTTGTGGCAACCCTTTCCGACGCGATTTCGGGAACGATCTTTGCCGCCGAGTCGCGCGACGCCACGGTGCAGATTACCGGGCCTGCCGAGTCGGCAGGGCAGTTGGCGGATGGCATCTGGTTTCTGGGCGCGGATGAGGAGAATTGGCCGGGGCGCGGACAGCCGGACCCGCTGCTGCCGATTGGTCTGCAGCGCGAGGCAGGCATGCCGCACGCCAGCCCTCAGGCGGACTTGGCGCTTGCTTCCGAAGCCACGGAGCGGCTGCTGGCGAGCGCCGACGCGGTTGTTTTCAGCTACGCTCGGCAGGCAGGCGGCGTTGAGGCTCGGCCTTCGCGGCTGCTCTTGCAGCGAGTAGGCGCGGCGGTAGAGATTCCCGGCGGCATCCACATGGAGCGCCTGGATAGGACGGAAACATTCGAGGATTGGACGCAGCTTCCCTTCCCGCTCGGTGAGATGAGCGGCGGAGCGGCCACTTTGACGCGCCAGTCGCTGTGTCCTTTTCAGGCCTTTGCCGCGGTGCGGCTCGCGGCGGAGGATTTCGATCCGGCCGAGGCTGGGTTGAATGCCCGCCGGCGGGGTTTGCTGTTGCATGCGGTGCTGCATCATGTTTGGGCCGGCAAGAGCGAAGGCGGAGTGCGCAGCCTGGACGAGTTGCAGACGATTCCGGACCTCAGAAAGTTCGTGGGCCAAATCGCGAGCCGGGTTATGGCGGAAAACTTCGACCCGGCATTTCGCAGGCGGCGCAATTCCCTGCCTCGGCGTTTCTCTGAGCGCTATCTGGAACTGGAAGCCGAGCGGCTGACCGGCCTGGTAACCGAGTGGCTGGAGTTTGAGCGCAGGCGGCATCCTTTTACCGTGACGGAGACCGAGGTCAAACGCGAGGTGACCATCGCCGGGCTCACGCTTCACCTTCGGCTGGATCGCATCGACGAATTGCAGGACGGCGGCAGGCTAGTGATCGATTACAAGACCGGCGTGGTCGGCCCCCGCGCCTGGGATGGCGATCGACCGGCAGACGTGCAGTTGCCGCTCTATGCCACATTTGCGATTGAAGAAAAGCTGGAAGGGCTGGTCTTTGCCAAAGTGCGACCAGGTGAAACGCAGTTTTCCGGACGCGTCCGAGACGCGAATGGGACTTTGCTGACAGAGTTCGGCGCGAGGTCGGCGTTGGTGCAAAATCCGCTGAACGATGAGCAGTTAGAAGAGTGGCGAGAACGGATTGAGCGGCTAGGCGAGGATTTCCTCTCCGGGCGCGCCGAAGTCAACCCCAAAGATCCACAGAAGACTTGCCTGACCTGCCATTTGCACGCAATCTGCCGCATTCGGGAACGGGTGACGGTGCTGCAAGGCGAAGACACCAATGAGGACGACGCGGGAGAGACGGATGACTGAAGTGACAAAGCCAGCCGCCAAGCTGCCGCCGGATTGGCAGGCTCGGAACCGCGCCCTCGATCCAATGCATTCGTTTCTGGTGCAGGCGCCGGCCGGGTCGGGCAAGACGTATCTGCTGACGCAGCGATTTCTGCGCCTGCTGGCCCAGGCCGAGCGGCCGGATGAGATTGTTGCGATCACCTTTACCAACGCCGCGGCGGCGGAGATGCGCAACCGCGTTCTCGAAGCGCTGGAGACCGCGGAGTCTCAGTCCTCAGAATCGCTCCCAGGTCTCGGAAACGAGACCTGGGGCACCCGGACCGCCGAGGTCGAATCGCTGGAAGAGCTGGCCGCTCGAGCGTTGGCGCATGCCAGGCGCATGGACTGGCAGATTCTGGAGCTGCCCAGCCAGTTGCGCATTACCACTATCGACGCCTTTTGCCGCGGCCTGGCTTTGCAGAGCCCGCTAAGTTGGGGACTGCTTTCAGGTCTGGGCGGAACGCTGGATCTGACCCATCCCAAAGAGGTGCATCGCCGCGCTGCCCGGCGCACCATTGAACTTCTGGAAGGTGAAGATTCCCCCGCGCGGCGATCTGTCGAAGCGCTGCTGCGGTGGCGCGACAACAACTGGCAGGACATCGAGGATTTGATCGTCCAGATGCTCGCCAATCGCAACCGGTGGTTCCAGGATTTTGTCTTTGAACGTGAGGCCAATTGGGAGGCTCTGCGACAGCGGCTGGAAGCTCCCTTTCTGCGCGCGGCGCGGCGGAAGCTCGAAGCGCTCTATAGGATGCTGGATCGGCTGGATGGCTGTCGAGACTATGCGCTGGAACTGGCGCGATTCGCCTGCTCGAACGGCGGAACTTCGGTTCCAATAGGCCTGGCTGAGTGCGCCGAGTTGCACTCAGTGCTTCCGGAAGCCGGAAGCGAAGACGAGGCGCTGCAGCTCGAAGAGGCCATCGGTGCTTACCGCGGCTTGGCTGCATTTCTGCTGACATCGAGTGGCGGTACGTGGCGCAAGCCTGGCGGACTGAACAAGAATCACGGTTTTCCGCCCACCCCGCATGGCAAGGCTGGCAAAGAGCGATTTAACGATTTCGTAGCCAGTCTGGCAGAGGAGCAGGGGCTGGAGGCCGCGCTCGCTGCCTTCCAAAACGCGACGCCCCTGCGCTATTACGAGCAGGAGTGGGAGCTGATCCGCCATTGCTTCGCCGTTCTGCGCACCGCAGCCGCGCAGTTGCAGCTCGTCTTCGCTGAGACTGGCACAGTGGACTTTACAGAGGTAGCGCAGATCGCGCAGCGAGTGCTTGCCCCGGAGGGCGGCTACGCTTCGGACTTAGCGCAGCGGCAGGCAGATTCAATCCGTCATCTGCTGGTGGACGAGTTTCAGGACACCAGCCGCCAGCAACACGAACTGCTGGCTCGAATTGTCGCTGCGTGGCCGGAGCGCGAAGGGCGCAGTTGCTTCTGCGTGGGCGACCCCATGCAGTCGATCTACGGCTTTCGCGACGCGGAGGTGGAACTCTTTGAGCGGCTCAAGACGCATGGCTTGGAGACCTCGTCGGATCAGGATTTCGAGCCGTTTCCCTTTGAATTTGTGCGGCTGGAGGCCAATTTCCGGACCGTTCCCAGTCTGGTCAACGATCTGAATGGGCGGTTTGCGCTGGTCTTCGGTGAAGTCGACGGAACAACGCCGGCTCCCGGCAGCGTCAGGTTCGCGCCCGCAGTTGCCGCGCGGGAGTCGGAATTGGAAGCGAAGACCGAGCTGCATCTGGCTTTCACGCATTCCGGCGCCGAGGACGCGGGTGCGCCTGCGTCTTCGCATCCGGAAACCACGCGCGAAGCACAGTTGCAGGAGCTTGTCGCGCTGATCCGGGACAAGCTGGATACAGCCCGGAATCGCGGCGTAACGAAAAATCGCGTGGCCGTGCTGGCGCGGGCGCGCAAATCGCTGATTCCGATCGCGGCAGCTCTGAGCGAAGCGGGCATCGGCTTCCGCGCACTCGACCTGGTCAAGCTGAACGAGCGCCCGGAAGTGCAGGACGCGCTGACGCTGGCGCGGGCGCTGATGAACCCCGCCGATCGAACGGCGTGGCTGGGAGTGCTGCGCGCGCCGTGGTGTGGGCTGTCGCTGGCCGAGCTGCATTGGTTGGTTTCGGCCGACGACGCGAGCATAAGCGCCCAGCCCGTCCCTGTTCTGCTAGAGGGGCGGCTGCCGGAGATTCGCCAGCAGATCGGCGAGCGCGCTTTTCACGCTGCATCGCGCGTCGCTGGCGTCATGCGGGTGGCGCAACCGGAGCGAACCGCAGTCAACTGCAAGCTGGGAACATGGCTCGAATCGGTGTGGAAAGCGCTAGGCGGCGCGGATACTGTAGAGCGGGCGCAGGCGGAGAATCTGAGCGTGCTATGGGCGGCCCTGGACAAGCTGCCTGAAGGCGAGCTAGACCTGCTGGGCGCAGGGCTGGACGCCGCTTTGGACGAACTCTTCGCGCTGCCCGATCCGGCGGCGAGCAGCGAATTTGGCGTGCAGTTGATGACCATCCACAAGTCCAAGGGGCTGGAGTTTGAGGTGGTGCTGGTTCCCGATCTTGAGGCCCGAAGCAAGGGCAGCGATCACGGCCTCATGAGCTGGCTGGAGCGAGGACTGGCCGATCCGGGTCCGGATGGCGAGATCAGCGAGTTCCTCATTGCTCCCATCAAGACCAAGGGCGGCGAGGCGAGCGAGGCCAAGCGCTGGGTGGACGGCGTAAAGAAGGAGCGCGAACTGCTGGAGTTGCGCCGGCTTTTCTACGTCGCCGCCACCCGCGCCCGGGAAGAGTTGCATCTGTTTGCCCGGCCGAACTTCAGCATGGGCAAAACGCCCGGAGAAGCGGTTCAGGCCAAGCCAACGGGACTGCTGGCGACCGCCTGGCCGGCCTTCGAAGAGGAAGTGACACGGCGGTTCGAGGATTGGTGGCACGAGGTTTCGGAACTGGAAGCAGCCGGGAAGTTGGAGAGTCTGGCGGCGCAGGCGAGTCCCACGACAAATCTCCTGCCAATGCCGGCGAGTTCGCAGTCTTCCGCGAAGCCCACTCGCATACGCCGTTTGCCTGAGAACTACGCAGCTCCCGGCTTCCATCGAACGGGAGCGGGAAGCGATGGGGGCGCTGCGGACGAGCCTGCCTATACGCGCACTGAGGGCGGTATGGAATCGCGACTGCTGGGCACAGCGATTCATGCGCTGCTGGAGCGGTTCAGCCATTTGCGCACCGCACTGGAGCCAGCCGGAGCTTTGGGAGAGCTGGACACAGCGCTGCCCTCCATCGTGGCCATCCTGCGCGGCGGCGGACTGGCGCGGGCGGCGGCAGAGTCGCTTGCTGCCGAGGCGATGGCCGTGGTTCGGCGAGCAGCAGCCGATGCCGATGGCGGGTGGATTCTGGCGCCGCATTCTCAGGCGGAGAACGAGGCCCGGTGGACGGGATTGACGCGGGCCAGCGTGCGGCGTCCGAGCACCCTGCGGCCGGACAGGGTCTTCTTTGCGGCGAAACCGGGCGACGATGAGCCGGCCTGGTGGATCATCGACTACAAGAGCGCTGATGCTGTTGTGGCGACCGGCGAGTCGGAAATGCTGGCTTTCCGGCAGGAGCATCGAGCGCGCTACGCCGCGCAACTGGAAGCCTATGCTCAGGTGCTGCGGGGATTGCATCCGGGCCAGAATCTGAGCATCCGTGCCGGAATCTTTTACCCTCGACTGCCGTTGTTGGACGATTGGAGTGTGGCCGGGGTAAACGTCATGGAAACGTCATCCACGAGTTGCTGATGCGACGCAACTTATTGCCAGATCCGGTGTCTAACCGGTTGACGGCGGCCGTTCCGCGACTTGGAGTCGCATGCGACTGTCTGGCAATCGAACTGATTGCCACCGAATTTTGAACGACTTGGGTCCGTCCACGTTGATAGGACCGTTTTTCACGGCATCGGCACCTTACCTCGTCTGTTCAGTGAGAGCCGTTCGCCCCTCGCTCGCCTATGCTCTGTGCGCACTTGAATGGTGCCCGTCCATCGTCGCGTG
>Ga0182012_10005281_pt1 | contig 13383 bp, 11 predicted proteins | sample 612S2SmetaG_FD_120486 | JGI IMG/M metagenome (GOLD analysis project Ga0182012, IMG submission 120486) | Permafrost microbial communities from Stordalen Mire, Sweden - 612S2S metaG | ecosystem: Environmental > Terrestrial > Soil > Wetlands > Permafrost | place: Sweden: Stordalen | collected... | reverse complement strand
GAAGAAGTCGCCGACGAAGATTGGTCCTGAGGGAGGTGTGACTTCCGCGCGTGTGCCGTCCAACACAATGGTTTGACCTACCTGGTAGGCGTTCAGGTAGTGGTTGATCTGGTAAGAGTCGTGCTGGATGGTCCGGGATGCACCGGTGCGCCGGTTCACCACCACGATCCGGGTGCCCAACTCGGCATTGAAATCCCAAGAAGTGTGGCCGTACGGCGTGTAGTCCTTCAGGTTGTTGTGCCACAGGATGGGCCCGAGCATGACGACGTAGTAGTCATCGGTGAAGATGATGTCGTGCACCCACGACGGCGCATCGATAGCCACGCGGTGGCGTGTCAGCAAGCTTCCCTCAGCACTGGCGCTGCAGAGATCGATCAACAGATTGTCGGGGTCGATGACGTAAAAGATGGTCTCACCGGTCATCGGGTCCACGTGAGGGTGCGCGGTGATCGCCCCATGCACGTGGCCGTCGAAATCGAAGGTCCTGACGACATCCAGACTGACCGGGTCGATCTCGTACCAGTGGTCGCCGGACTCCTGCACGGCGAAGAGCTTTCTTCCCACCGCAATGACGTTGACATTGGCGACCAGCTTGAACTCGGGCGCCCCGAGCGGGAGGGGTAGCTGCGCCATGCCGCCATTGCTAAAGATTCCGTTGTAGAGCGCTCGCCCCTCGGTTTCCTCCACGGCGAGGCCCTCGGTCTGCACCCACCGGTTCTGATAACTCGCCCGCCCGTCACGGAGGTGGAACGCGTGCACCATCCCGTCTCCGTCGAACCAGTGGAAGTTTTCGACGTTGTTCGGCTCATACTTGGCGTTCGACCCGTTGCGGTAGAGCGTCCCGTTGAGGTCGTCGGGGATTTGACCCTCGACTCGGAGATCCGCCACGCGGTTCTCGTTGGCCAACGGTTCATAGATTCCGTTCAGAAATTTGCTTGTGTTCGACCACATGGTCAGCTCCTTTCGGTCAGTCCGGTGACGGGCTGACCCTCGATGTCAAAACGGTTGCTGTCTGGTAGTTGATGGGCACTGGATTGACTGGGCACTGATGCCACGGTTGCGGTCGCAATCTGGGCCAAGCCCAAGATCCAGGTCCCGACTCGGCCGTGTTTCTTGAAGAGGTGAGCGGACACTCGGAGCGGCGCGGCGCCCGCATCGTGATCGCCGTCCGTGGAGGTGACAACTTCGATGCGACAACGAGCGCCCCCAACCAGGACTGGAATGGCCCACGTACCAGTGACCTGTCGGGAACCGTTGGCTTCGGTGATTGTCACGACAACCTCCTTGGACGGGTGGTCTGTGCAGGTACGAGTGGGCCGGGAGTGGTCGCAGTTGAGCGTCGACGCCAGGGCGCCTTGAGGGCACCAGCAGCGCCGGTAGGCTGCTGCGGTAGGTCGCCGACGTCGGCGTCGGCCCAGCGGCTCGTCGTGTAGGCAGGTTGTGATGCCTGGCTGGTGGTCCATCGCCATTGGGTGAACTCCTCCCAGTTGGCCGGGCCGCCGATGGACGTGTGGTTCCCGGAGGCGCCGACACCCCCAAAAGGCACCACGACGTCGTCGCCGACCGTCTGGTCGTTGATGTGGACGAGTCCGGCATTCAGCCGGTCGCCGATGGCCGTGGCCCGGGCCAGGTCGTGGCCGATGACGGCGGCGGCGAGCCCGTACTCGGTGTCGTTGGCCAACGTCACCGCTTCGTCATCGTTGGCGAAGGTGGTGACGATGGCCACCGGTCCGAAGACCTCGTTGTCGTAAGCGGGCATTCCCGGCGTGACGCCAGAGAGCACCGTCGGCGCGTAGCAGAGACCCTGGTACGTTCCTCCGGTCTCGAGGGTGGCGCCGGAGGCGACGGTCGAGGTGACGAGCGAGTGGATGCTGTCCCGTTGCCGCTCGTCGATGATCGGACCGGCTGACGTGGTCGGATCCATCGGGTCCCCGGCCACGAGTCCAGCGACCCGGGCGGTGAGCCGGCGGGTGAACTCGTCGGCGATGTCCTCATGGACCAGCACCCGTCCGGTGGACATGCAGATCTCGCCCTGGTGGAGCATGGTGCCCCAAACGGTCGTGTCGACGGCGATGTCCAGATCGACGTCGTCCAGGACGATAAGGGGGTTCTTGCCCCCCAGTTCGAGCGAGACCTTCTTCAGATGGCCACTGGCGGTCTCGCCGACCTTTCGGCCGGCTGCGGTCGACCCGGTGAACTGGACGAACCCGATCTCCGGGGCCTCGCAGATCGCCGCGCCGGCATCGCCCCCACCGGGAAGCACGTGGAGTACCCCGGCAGGCAGACCGGCCATCTCGAAGAGCCGGGCTATGACAACCCCGCCGGACACCGCGGTGCGGGGATCGGGCTTGACCACGACGGCGTTGCCGACGGCCAGCGCCGGGGCGACTGCTCGCATGGCCAGGTACAGCGGGAAGTTGAAGGGGGAGATCACGCCGACCACTCCGATCGGCACCCGCCGGCTCATGGAGACACGGCCCGGCGTGCTCGGATGCACCACTCCCTGCGGCTGCGAGGGCATGGCCGACGCTTCGAACAGGGCCGTGATGGTGATCGACAGCTCGAACTGGGCCTTGACCTTGGTGGAGCCGCTCTCCCGCATGATCCAGGTGACGATGTCGTCGAGATTGGCCTGGGCCAGCTCGGCGGCCCCGCGCAGGACCGCCCCTCGATCTCCAAAGGGTGCCGCCGCCCACGCCGGCTGGGCGTGGGCGGCGATCTCGGCCGCGTTGCTGATGTCGGCCGGGCTGGCCATGCCGATGGTGGCCAACGTGTCGCCGGTAGCCGGCTCGATCACGTCGGCTGTCCGGTCGAGAGCGTGCCATTCGCCCCCGAAGCCACGCCCCTCCCACTCCCGGGAATCGAGGAGTGGGCCGGAGGTGACGGGTTGGGTGTGGGTGAGAGTCATTGGAGTTCTCCTTGTGTTGGATTGGTGGATGGCTTGAGTGCGTTCAGGCGGCGGAGTGGCCCACGGCGATGGGGATCAGCGCGTCGAGCTCGGCGTCGAGCTCCACATCGGCCTCGGCTGTGGGGGCCTCCTCGTGGCTCTGGGTGCTGGCTGGGCCTCGGCGAAGAAGCAGTCCGGCGATGACCGCCCCGGCAACCAGTGCGATCCCGGCGCCCATGTACACCACGTGGTAGCCGTGGAGCGTGGCCAGGGCGGCCACCTGGGCTTGCGTGCCGGAGTGGCGGAAGGTGACGGTGTAGTGAGCCACCGAGCTGGCGAAGAACGTCGAGAGCAACGTGGTCCCGACCGATCCGCCGATCTGCTGTGAGGTGTTGACCGCCGCTGAACCGACCCCGGCGTCCTTGGGGTCGACCCCTTGGGTGCCGGTATTGATGGCTGGGGACATCATCAGACCGAACCCGCCGCCAACGACGAGCAAGGCAGGCAGGATGACGGTGAGGTAGCTCGAGTGCAGCCCGGTGAGGGTAAGCATGAACACACCGGCAGCAGCGATCAGGCCTCCGACACCCACCAGGGGCTTGGGTCCCCACTTCGGCAGGAGGAGGCTGGTCACCTGGGAGACGGCGATCAACGTCAGCGTCATGGGGAGGAACGAAAGTCCGGTCTTCACCGGGCTGTAGCCCAAGGTGCCCTGCAGGTAGTAGGTGAGGAACAGGAACAGGCCGAACAGACCAGCCCCGATGGCGGCCAGGGCAATCAGTGAGCCACCCCGGTTCCGGTCGACGATCACCCGCATCGGAAGCAACGGGTACTCGGTCCGCCGCTCGATGAGGACGAAGACGGCGAGGAGCGCGATTCCGCCAATCAGGAACCCGAGGGTGGTGACGTTGGCCCAGGATGTCGTCTGCGCGTGAGCCACGCCGTAGACGGCGGCAAACAGGCCACCGGTGACGGTGACCACCCCTGGGAGGTCCAGGGGATCCCGGTGGGCGGGGCGCCTATTGACGAGGAGGACGAGGGCCCCGGGGACGGCCACTGCGGCGATGGCCAGGTTGACGAACAGTGTGTACCGCCAGGACAGGTACGAGGTCAGCACCCCGCCGAGGATGAGGCCGACCGCACCTCCGGCACCGGCGATGGCTCCGTACACGGCGAACGCCCGGCCCCGCTCCTTTCCATCGGTGAACGTCGTCGTCAAGAGGGAAAGGGCAGCGGGGGCGAGCAGCGCCCCGAATGCACCTTGGGCGATCCGGGCGATGAGGAGCATGGTGAAGCCCGTGGAGAATCCGCCGACCGCCGAAGCTCCGGCGAAGCCGATCAGGCCGATGACCAGCGCCCGCTTCTGTCCGATCATGTCGGCCATGCGGCCGCCGAGCAGCAGGAGGCTTCCGAAGGCCAGGGCATATCCGGTGACCACCCACTGCCGGTCGGCGTTCGAGAAGTGCAGGGCGTGCTGGGCGGTGGGTAGGGCGATGTTGACGATGGTGGCGTCGAGGACGACCATCAGCTGGCAGAGTCCGAGGACCGCCAGGATGAACCAGCGCCGATTGTGCTGGCGTTCGGTCACTGTCACAGCAGTGCCGATTGATGCGGGGGTGTCGAGATCGGACATCGGGGGCCTCGGTTTCTGTTTGTGGGTTGCCATGTGCGGTGCTCGAAGGCGGGGCCCCGGGCAGATCCAACTCGGTATGGACTGAACGAGACGTCTCGTCTCGTTCTACCGTACACCTACCTTGCCGGAATGCAAGAGGGTTTTTCGGAATGCTCCCGATTTCTGCTGTGCCGGGTTCCGAACGGACCTCGTTGGCCGGGTCAGTTGCGGGTGGGTCCGAGCGGAGCGGTCGGGTGCGACGCCGGCCGACGATGGTGGTCGGTGACGGCTACGACCACAATCACCAGTACGGCGCCGTAGGTGGCGGGGTTGGTGCGAGGGCCAGCTCAGAATGGGGCGTGTTGAACCTCACGGGCCACAGCGCAGCGATCCCGATGAATCGAACGGACTTCACGCCGCAGTCCTACGCGGCTCTCGCCGTCGTTGCGCTCCCGAGCCCTGCCTGATCGTGGAGGCGACCCAGGCGTTCGCCCGAGTGGACGTCTGTCCGGGCCGCCCCCTGCGGGGTTGCGGCCGAAGCCCTACTTTCTCGTTGCGTTCCGTCGGCCAGACGACTTGAACAGCGGCAGGAGCACGTCATCGATGAGTGCATCGACAAAGGCATCATCGAGCGGTGCTCCAGTATGGAGGACCCGCCCGAACACGATGGCGGGCGCCACTTCGAAGGCGATTTCGGCCACGTTGCCCCGGATCTCCTTTCGGGCGCGGGCACGCTCCGCAATCCCTTGGAAGCGGAGGAGTTCAACATCCAAGACGTGCTTCTGGATGGCATCCGCCAGCCCTGGCTGTTGGCTCATCGATGCGCCTATCCCCAGTATCACCGTTCCCTCGGCGCGGGCCAGGCCAATGAGATCGTTGACGGCGGCTTTCAAGTCTCCTCGAAGAGATCCCGTATCGGCCTCGATCGGACTGTGGACACGTCGGTCGCCCATTGCCGCCAGCACGACGTCAGCTTTTCCCGACCACCATCGATAGATCGTTGCCTTTCCCACCCCAGCCCGGGCCGCGATCGCATCCACGGTCAGCCGGTCGTAGCCAATCTCGTCCAACAGGGCGATCGTGGCGTCGAAAATCACCCCGGCCTTATCGTCACTGACGCTTCGCTCTGCGCTGCTGTGTTCAGGTAGGGTCATTTCGCTCTTTAAGCATACGATACGTCTCGTCTCGTTATCCTTACCGTAGCAAGAGATCGACAACTTGAGGCAGACCTCGGAGACCTCGTCGGTGTAGTGACTGACCACCGGCACAGTGGACCACTGTGTGGCCCGGAATATTCCGACGGCCGCATACCTCCACGGGCGGGACCCAAGTGTTCTGTCCGCACTCGACCAGGACGTGACGGGGTGCCCTCCCACATATGTCTCCTTCAAGAGTGGTCCATCCGTCGATGGGGTAGGCGGCACGCGAGTTCTCAGCGAAGCCGAACGGGTTCAGCCACATGGGATGGGCGAGGCCAGCGTCTCGCGCACCGTGCGGCGGTGCACCCCGAAGTGCTCGGCCAGTGCAAGGATCGACAACTCGTCGCGCTTGTGGGACTTCCTGATCTGTTCGTAGAGCTGCACCTTCGGAGCTTGCTATGAGGATGCGCACAGTCAGGAACGCGCCGAGTCTTGTCGCGATGGACGGAAGGACTCAGCGCAAGATCGACCCGATTGCAAGTCCAAGGGCGACAGCGTGGGCGATCCGTACGCGAATGGTCGAGGTTCAGCGGATCTCGGCGGTAGTGAGCGGTTTACCCAAGGATCCGCGAAAATCCGACGTCGTGGCCTATGCAGCGGCCAACTGCTGGGGCGTCAGATGAATCAAGCCCTTGGGATTGCAATTCCAAATGGACTGAGTTGGCTGCGTAACCGCCTTGTCGTAGACGAACTTGTTCGGCTCCACCTTCAAGAAGGTGAAACAGGGCGTCGGGGTCGGATTGTCGTTTCCCTCCTTGAGCTGCGCAATGGGTGCTGCGAGCCCGCCGGCAGACCAATTCTTCACTTGTGTCGCATGGCTGAGGACACAAGAAACCGTGAGTTTGGCACCACACGCGGTCGCCGACTTGGCCCATAGCAGCCATGAGCTCGCAGCGATTTCGTCGTTGAAGTCGACTGCGACGCCCTTGGCGTAGGTGTGCATTATCGACAGCAGCTGCGTCACGGACGGGCTCTTCGATGCCAATTCGAGAGGCCATACCTGAACTTCGACGTAGGTGGTCGGGAACGTCGAGGCAGCGGCTGCCTTCGTCGTGGCGGGCAGATAGAACTGCGGACCGAGCAACATGAACTTGGGCTTGAAGCCCACAGTGTTCATGGCTTGAACGTAGGGGGCGATGTTTGAATCGTCCGGAGGCTCGAGCGCCTGCACGCCTTTGCTCTCCATTTCCTGCACGTACGGCGCCCAGTCTTCCACCGAGAGAGGCGGCTCTTGAAAGTCTATGAATTTCCAACCCTGTGCCTCGGCGCCGTCCTTGTACTTGGTCTGGGATTCGAGAATGCTCGGGTTATTCTGTGCACCGAATCCAGCGTGTTTCACCTCTTCGGGATAGAGCTTGGCCAGAGCGCCGTACCACCCCGTCGACGTGATGTTGTTGTTGAGGCCACCCGGATTTACCTGCAACGGAGCGTCGACGGCATCATCAGAAACTTCGTAGCTGCTGATCTGCCCCAAGCCGCATCCAACGCGGACTTTTACCGACGCCTGATCCAGGGCCATCCCGCCGCCCACGGACATGAAGTCGCTTTGGCAGGCTTGGATAGTGACCTGTGCCGCGTTGAATAGGGCTGCATCACGATCGTCGATCACAATGTGGCGCCCGTTGATGCCTCCCGATGCGTTGCACCATGCTGCGAAAGCCTTGGCCAGCTGGACGAATTCGACCTCGAGCCCGGGTTCGATGGTGTTGGCCGCGTCATTGAACACGGCGATGTTGATGGTTTTGGACCCCACCCCTCGTACCGACGAAGAGCCACCCGGTCCTGGTCCGCAGATCTTGCCCACACCCGGCCAGATGCCGTTGGTCGGGGCACTTGCTGCCACCACTCGGCTAGCTGATGTCGCCGCTCCCGCTGCGACAGGGATCACTGCTACGGACGTTCCGGCGAACATCAGCGTCGCCATAGCCAGCGGCGCTGCTCTATGGAGCAGGCCGAAGTATCGCTTTGCTTGCCAGATCATGTGGCCCCCCACGTACTCAGATTCGCCAGGCCTCCAGCGCTCACCCCAGAACTGCCTGCGATGCACTTGTCCGTACAAATATCACCCTATGCCCCACGCGATTGGGACGCAAGCGTTCCTCCCGTGCGATATCGGAACTTCTTATTGTGCGCGCTTGATGCCGCACATCGCGCTGCGTGCACCTCCTCTACCCCCACATGGCCGGACAACGTCGACGAGTCGAGTGTTCTCCTGAGGTGACACCAGGATCACGCCGGAATCTGGACCTGCATGGCTTGGGCCAACAGCGAGGCCCGGTCGGCGCTGAGGATGTACCCCTCGGCAATGTCTTTGTCCAGGCTGGCGGTGTAGGCGGCCAGATAGTCAGCCTGGCTGTGATAAAGGGCGGCGAGTTTGGCGGGACTGAAGGGCGTGGTCTCGCCGAAGAGTTGGCAGAGTGCGGTCGTACCGGCCGGCGCGGCTCCGCTCAGGGTGGACACGGGCACATTGACGGCCGGGGTACGGACGCCGCCGATCACATTGCCATTGGCGTCGAGGGCCAAGACCGGGGGCGTGATGCTCTTCAGTTTGAACGGGGGCGGGCTGGGTGGTGCCGTGCCCTCTACCAACCACTTTTCGAACGCGCTGAACGCCGCCTGCACGACCTCGTGCTGTGGCCCGTCGTTGATCATCTGGGTGCAGCCGATAATTGTGGGGCTGACTCCGCCGAGATCGTAGGTGTCAGCGTGGGAGGTTCCTGCAACCTCCCAGGTCCTGATCCGATCGGTGTTCGGCTGCTGGGCGGGCGCATAGCCCAGTTGGACGAGGTCGGTCTGGGTCTCGAACATGAAGATCGGGATCTTGAGATCGGTCCGGATCCGCAAGTTGTCCGGACCCTGCTTCGATGTGACCGACCCACTCAGCGGTGCGCCGGAGCCACCCCGACTGTGGATGAAGATACCGTCGAAGATGTTCGTCCGGGGCTGCAGGGCGTCGGCGAACGTCGTGAGGTAGTAGGCGGACTGCGACTCCCCTACCGCAACGACCCGCTTGGGCCTGAGGCCGCCGAGCACGCTCGGGTGAGGGGCCTTGAGCGCCTTTCCGATCTGGGCGAACATGTCGAGGGCGTACTGATCGCCCGGATGGTGCAAGGTTCCATAGCGGGCCGGCTCTTCTTGGACCAGGCCCTGGGTCCCCGCCGCAGCTGAACCGAGGATGGCCTTCCCGCCGTCGACGCCGAGGGCCTGGGCGGAAACCGCCACATAGGCGTAGCCGTCGCGCATCAGCATTGGGTTGAGGTACTGCCAGTCGGGTGCGGACTCGCCGTCGGAGACGTTCATCCATTCGACCAGGACCGTGCCGTTGAACTTGGCCGGATCCGAGGGTCGCCGGACGAGGATCCGGGTGGCGTAGTGGGCCGTCGTGGTCGGCGTGATCGACCACTTGCCGTCGCTGGGTGTCGACGTCGCCTTGAAGGCAGTGGCCGTGCCCGATGCGAAGTACTCCTTCTGTTCGTAGCCGTCGGCCGCGAGAACGAGGGGTTCAGCGGAGATGGGTTCGATGATGTGGCCCACATTGGGGGGTTGGCTGAAGGTGGCGGCGCTCTCGAAGGTCACCGTCTGCGTGCTTGCTGCCTGGGCGGCCGACGCCGCGCCCGCCCATCCGGTGCTCATGACGAGGATCGCCACAACGACCCCAAAGAGGTTTTTTGCCCGTCTCGTCCATCGCAGTGCTGACGCGAACCCACAAATCATTCGCACACCCCCCTATCTCCAGGATCTGGCCGGACGCAACCGTAGCTGTCCGCGCAAGTTGCGGGCAACCTCCACGCCGTGGATGGCGCGCTCTATCGCACTTGGGGGAAGATCAAGAATCCGGATACGAGCCGGCCGCGTGGAAGGTGAACTGGACCATGGTCAAAAAGAAGTTGGTGCAGCTAACCGACAGCGGTCACCCCTTTCTGGCCGCCACGACGTTTGACCTCTCTTCGGTTGGTTACGTCCAAGCGGAGTATTCATTCTCTGGTGATGCGCACGCCTATCTCCGGAGCAAGGAGGCAGTCCGTGCTTCAGCCGAAGAAGCGCGATTTAGCACGCGGCTTCTCATCTACAGACCTGCAAATGACGACTTGTTCAATGGAACCGTCTGGGTGGAATGGCTCAACGTCAGCGGAGGCCTTGACGCTGCACCCGATTGGGTATGCGCTCACACCGAGCTGGTCCGTCGCGGTGCGGCTTGGGTCGGAGTGTCCGCTCAACAAATTGGCGTGGTCGGGGGCGCCAGCGTCCTCGGGATGAATAGCGCCGGTTTGGTCGGAATGGACCAAGCCAGATACGGAGGGCTGTCTCATCCGGGCGACTGCTTCTCGTACGATATCTACACGCAGGCGACTCAGGCAGTCCGCGCCGCGAAGGATACGATCCTCAATGGTCTGCCGATCGAACGGGTTCTCGGCATCGGCGAATCACAGTCCGCCTTCCGACTATCCACGTACATCAACGACATCGACCCCCTCTCGCAAGTCCATGATGGTTTCGTCGTGCATGCACGTGGAGGGAAGCCCGCTCCGCTGAATGACGAGTCCGACCCGCCCCAAGCGAACAGCGATCAGCCCGGGTCGTTCCGAACAGATCTTCGAGTGCCCGTCCTGTGCGTTCAGTCCGAGACAGACCTGATCAACTTGGACTACCTCAGTGCCAGGCAAGATGACAGCGCGTCATTCGTGCTTTGGGAGATGGCTGGCACGTCGCACGCCGATGTGTACACGTTTGCGGCCGGCCTGATCGATACCGGGCAGCTTCCCATCGAAGAATTGGCAGTTGCGTGGCGGCCGGGGAATGACGTATTCGGCATGAAATTCGACAAGCCAGTGAATGCTGGTCCGCAGCACTACATCGTGTGTGCTGCTGTTCGGGCCCTCGAGCGATGGGTGACAGATGGCACGCGCCCCGCTTCCTCTCCCAGACTGGCCATCCAGGGCGGCACCATCGTCACGGACGACAAAGGGATCGCTGTCGGTGGAATCCGCACGGCGAGTGTCGACGCCCCAGTGGCCGTACTGTCGGGTTTCGGCAACTCGGGTAATCCGCTCGCATTCTTGGCTGGGAGCACGACACCATTCTCATCTTCGTTGCTCAGCGATCTGTTTTCTTCCAACGCTGAGTATTTGCAGCGCGTCGCGAGTTCGAACCACATGGCGCTGGAGTCTGGATTCATCCTCTCTGAGGACGTCACTGAAATGAATGCCATCGCCGCCTACAATTCTCCACTGTAAAACCGAACAATTTGGTGCCCGCCTCTACGAGTCCGCCGTCACGCAAGGTCGAAGGCACGTGATACAGGTGGCAGCAACGACCACTGGCGGATGCGCGTACTGACCACACCGACACCAGTTTCGACGGCGAAACCAAGTCCCCCCATCGCCTGATGTACGGCGGCGGCCGCCGAGAGAGCAGCATTGGTGCTGGCCGCGCGAACCAAGCGAGCGCGGGCAGGGTGGCACTGGCCATGTTCCATTTCAAACGCTGCGAGACCCACCAACTGGCTGCTCGCGTTGTTCTGAGCCAGCGCGATGGCCAAGGGGTGTGCCACGGCCTGAAAATCCCCGATCACATGCCCGAATTGCGTGCGCAGCTGGGCATGCGCAGCTCCTTGGTCGATCAACCGCCGTGCGCAGCCGACCAGATAGGCCGAGACACCGAGATCGAACAGAGTCAGGGCACGGGCGGGCTCGGGCAACTGACGACCCCTGGTCGGACTCCCCACGGCCCAGGGCTCGGCGCTCAACGTGCGCACCGCCGTGGGCTGGCCGGGGTTGGCGGCCAACCAGGCCTGGCCATCTTGCACTTCGATGAGCACACTGCAGCTGTCGAACCATGGCATGTGGACACCCTCCGTGAAGGTCGCTCGAAGCCGTCCGGCGTTCAACTCTTCCAGCTGTGACCCTTCTAGCAGGAGTGCGGCGGCTGTAGTGGCGACAATCGGTCCCGGGCATACGACGCCGCCCAGCGCCTCCATCGCCACCACGAGATCTCGGGGCCCTCCCCCACCGTCGTCGCCGCAAAGACCCAAAAACCCCATGTCGGCCAGCTCCGTCCAGAGCCCGGCCGATGCATCGGCTGCACCCGATTCGTTACGGCTTTCGACCAACGCGGTGAGCGCCCGGGCAAATTCCAGCTGCTCAGGCTGGGGCGCGAACTCGTTCATGACGATACGCCCTCCGGCCGTCGATCCCGCGGGGCATGCCTCACGTCCTGCTCCCGAGACCCAAGCCCTGACGCGCCAGCATCGAAGCCATCACTTCGACGGTGCCTCCGGCGATGGTCTCCATAATGCTCTCCCGCCACAAGAACGCCATCTCGTTGTCCCCGATCACGCCGGCAGTCCCCAGGAGATCGAGACCTACGCGCGGAATGGCCTGGCTCAGGTGAGACCCGAGAAACTTCGCTTGGGCCGCCTCCATCACCGCCTGTCCGCCGGCGCCAATGGCAGCCACCGCGGCCAGGGACCCGGCTTCCACGATCGCCAATTGACAGTGAAGGTCGAGGAGGCTTCTGCGCGCCAGCGGTTGGTCGGACAGCCCGTGCTCGTCCAAAAGCAGCTCGAGCTCCTCGAGGTCCCGACGAAGTCGTCCGGGCAGGACCTGGGTATGCCGTTCGACGGCCAATGCCTCGCGGATCATGGTCCAGGCGTTGCCCTCCTCGCCCACACGGTTGGCCACGGGCACGACCACCTCGTCGAGGAACACCTCGTTCACCTGGTGACCGTCGATGGTGTGGATGGGACTGACCGTGATGCCGGGAGTCGCCATGTCCACCAGCAAGAGGCTCAGGCAGGTACTGCCCGGGGCGAATGGCGCAGTCCGGCAAAGGAGCCACATCCAGGACGCATGGTGGGCGTCCGAGGTCCAGATCTTGTGCCCGGTGACCACGTAGGCATCGCCATCGACCTTGGCCCTGGTTTGCACATTGGTCAAGTCGCTCCCCGCTTCGGGCTCCGAGTATCCCAGGCACAACGAGATCGAACCGCTCGCAAGCTTCGGGAGCACCCGCTGGCGCAGTTCGTCGCTCCCCTTGGTGATCAGGACATGGGCGATGAGTCCCGGGCCGAGATCGGGACGGCACGCGCGGAAGTAGGCCAGCGTGTCCCACAGAATGAACTCGAACGAACGCGGCGACCGGCGGCCCCCGAACTCCCGGGGCCAGCACATGGACAGCCATCCCCTACTGCCAAGCTCTTGATAGAGGGACCGGGCCGGGCCTCCCCGGCCCCGAAAAAATTGGCGCTCGATCAAGCCGTCGTAGCCGGAGAGAAACGCTGTCAACTGATCCCTGAAACTTCGCTCACCGGGGCTGAGGAGCAGCCCGTAGGGATCGTAGAGCCCCTCACGCCACAGCATGGCGCATCCCCCCTTCAGCACTGCACATGACCGGACAAATGTAGCGCACCGCACCGCCTCGCCCCCAGAAGACGACAGCCGACAGTAGAACCTGGCATCTACACTGACGGGAGCCCGTGCAGCCATACTCCAACGTGAGTCCATGCCAACGCGAGAGAGTCCATGCCAACGCAAAAAGTGCCAGTTGCCGCAAAGCCGAAGGTACCGGCGGGTCAACCCAAACCATCCGTAGCGACAAGAACTGTCCCGACTCGCGAACGCGCGCGGCAATCCCCCCGGTATGCCCAGGTGGCTGCAGATCTCACCCACTCGGTCGACACCGGCTGG
>Ga0182012_10005279_pt1 | contig 13385 bp, 12 predicted proteins | sample 612S2SmetaG_FD_120486 | JGI IMG/M metagenome (GOLD analysis project Ga0182012, IMG submission 120486) | Permafrost microbial communities from Stordalen Mire, Sweden - 612S2S metaG | ecosystem: Environmental > Terrestrial > Soil > Wetlands > Permafrost | place: Sweden: Stordalen | collected... | reverse complement strand
GAAAGGTCGTCGCCCGGGGCCATCCTTCGAGACGCATCGCTGGCGCGATGCTCCTCAGGATGAGGACAACTCGGCGTCGAAATGAAGAACAGACTTTCATGCGCAGTGGGTCGGCCGCGCCGAAGGAGAACTCAGGATGAGGACCGGGGAGAGCCTTGCCGATATGATCAGAACTTCAAAATCGCTCGTCTAGTCCGGCACTTTCCGGGGTCGATGATTGAATCGACAAAGGCGTCATTTGCGCCGTGATAGCAGTGGGTAATGCGCTGGGGCATCCGACTGGGCTCCCCGACATATCCGATGTGTTCCAGCGCAGAGGCAACGACGAGGCCGAAAGCAATCGCGGACTGGCTCGCCCCCTGAAGGAAGGCGAGCCGCTGCTTTTTTGAGGCGGGGCCCAAATCGAAAACAGCCACGCCACGCGCGCCCGCCCCGAGGCTCTGCAAGGCACCTGTTGAGACAGGAAGATGGACGCCTCAAGCAGCTTCAGCCTTCCAGCTGCCCGCTGATCACGCCACCGAATAGTTGCCAGGTCGACCCTGCGAACTTCATCAGCTGCAATTGCTTGATTGGCGCGAAATCGGTTGGGCTGGTGTTGATCTTGATCCCAGGCAGCAGCAGCCCCGGTTCGAAGTTCCTGAATTTGGCCGCCTGCTTCATGATGTTGTCGCGGCTGAGATCGTCACCGCACTGCTTCAGCACCTCAGCCATGGTGCGCGTCACGCTGTAACCGTAGACGTGGTTGAGGTCGGTCTTGTCGGCGCCGGCCATGTATTTGTCCATGAACGCATTCCATGCCTTCATGTCGGCAGCGTTATTCCACTGCGGGTCGGTCGCATCCTTGAGATATGCCGCCGAGACGATGCCCTGGGCATGCTCGAATCCGGCGGGCTTCAGCACGCTGCCGATCGACGCGGAAACGTTATTGAGGATGTGCAGCGGTTTCCAGCCGATCTCCGATACCTTCTTGATCGCCTGCGCCGCAAATTTCGGCGTGGCGACGTTGAAGAAGACGTCAGCGCCGCTCGCCTGCAGCCTGACGACTTCGGAGTCTACCGTGGGCTCGGTGGTCTCATAGCTCTGCTCGGCGACGATCATGGCTTTCGCCTTGGCGCCAAGCCCATCTTTGAGGCCCTTGACGTAGTCCTTTCCGTAGTCGTCGTTCTGGTACATGATCGCGATCTTGGCGTCGGGCAGTTCTTTCAGGATGTACTTGGCATAGATCCGACCTTCGATCTGGTAGCTGGGCTGCCAACCCATGGTCCACGGAAAATGCCTGGGATCGTCCCACTTGGTGGCGCCGGTGGCGACAAACAGCTGCGGTACTTTTTTCTCGTTCATGTAGGCATGAATGGCGCTGTTGGTCGGCGTGCCCAGCGAATTGAAAATCAACAGCACATTGTCGTCTTCAATCAGCTTGCGCGCCTGCTCGAAGGTCTTTGGCGGGCTGTAGCCATCGTCATAGGAGATGAAAGAAATCTTGCGGCCGTTGATGCCGCCGTCGTCGTTGATCATTTGAAACAGCGCCGTCTCGGTCTTGCCGATCGCGGCGTAGGCCGACGCCGGCCCGCTATAGGGCATGATGTTGCCGATCTTGATCTGGCTATCGCTCGCTCCCGGCCCGTATTGCTTTGCAGCGGCGGCGGCTTTCAGAATGGCCGGGCTTGCAAATTGCAGCACCCCGAGCGCAAGACCGGTTTTCAGAAGGGTACGCCGCTTGATGTCGAGATCGAATGGCTTGATTGACATGATCACATCTCCTGGGTTTCAGAACTGCCCCAAGTCGCGGTGATGCAAGTCGGCGTGAAACGGCGCGTTATTGATTCTGCCTGTATCCGGGCAACGTCGCCTCTGCCCCACCGGCATTGGCGGCCGGGAATCCCCTGTTGAAGCGCGGCCGTTGAATCCGATCTGGAGCTTGCAGCGAGCCTAACCTTTGCAAGGGTAACTGCAACCTTTCCGGAACATCAATTCTTGTTCATCGCCGCCGGCCCGCGGGACTGCCGAGATCCCGGCGCCTCGAAACTTGTTCCGCTCTGCGGCATTGGAAGCTCACCGGCCAAGCTAAATCCGGGCTTTCCACCGTCGTTACAATCGTCGGGGTATGTGATGTCCATCGATGAAAACCGCCGGAGGTCGTACGGCCGGCTTGAGCGGCAATGGCGCTTGCTGGCGCGCCGTCGACACGATCTGGCGCTCGGGATCGAGCGGATAGGGCTGGTTGCGCTGCGATTTCCGGCGCTGGTCGGCGTGCTGGCGGCGGCGCTCGCGATCTTGGCCGTTTTCGGGGTCGCGCGCATCAAGATCGACGATAGTCTCAGTCAGCTGTTCCGGTCTGACACGCCGGCCTACAGGTTGTACGCACGCGAAAGCCAGCTCTTCCCCTCGAGCGAGTTCGACGTCCTGGTCGTGATCGAAGGCCCGACGCTGCTGGAGCGTTCCTCGATCGAGAAACTTCGAAATCTCGTGACCGATCTGCAGCTGATCGATGGAACGCGCGGCATCATCTCGCTGTTCTCGGCCCGCCAGCCGCCCGAGGATGGACAATTGCCGGGGCCGCTGGTTCCCGATGATCTGCCGCAAGGCGCCGCCTACCGGCAACTGGTCCAGCGCATCGCATCGAACGAGATCATCCGAGGCAAGCTGCTTTCCAACGACGGCCGGCTGACACTGATCGTCCTCGCGCTCGATCCCGGCGTGGCCCACGGCGACCGCCTGACCGGCGTCGTCCAGGGCATTCACAAGACGGTCGACGCCGATCTGGCTGGAACCGGTCTCCATGCCAGTCTCACCGGGGTCCCCGTGATGCAATTGGAGATCCGCAACGCCCTCGAGCGTGACCGGGTGATCTACAATGCGGCAGGCTTCGCGGCGGGCTGCCTCATCGCCATCCTTTTCTTCCGGCGCGCGTCCTTCATGGTGGTTGCCGCCGGCCCGCCGCTGATCGCCATCCTGCTCGGACTGGGCACGCTGGGCTGGCTGGATTTTCGGCTCAATCTGTTCCTGAACATCATGACGCCGCTGATCATGGTCATCAGTTTTTCCGACAGCATGCAACTCACCTTCGCCGCACGCGACCGCCTGATCGCGGGTGAAAACCGTTACGATGCGTTCCGTCATGCGCTGCTGGTGGTCGGACCGGCCTGCGTCCTCACCCACGGGACCGCGGCACTTTCCTTCGTCGCCTTGCAATTTTCGCAATCCGATGTCATCCGATCGTTCGGCGAGGCGGGTGTGATCGCGACCCTGATTGCGCTGGTGACCGTACTGACACTGGTGCCATTGCTGGGAACCCTGCTGGTCCGGCACGAGAGCCAATTTGCCGCCGACGCCAGACGTACCGACCGCGCCGTCGGGGCTCTGCGCGACGCTTGCAACTGGATCGCCGGCCGGATGGTCCGGCGACCGGGGATCTACAGTTTGATCGGTCTCGTGGTGGTCGGCATATTCGCTTCCGTCTATGCCCAGTTGCAACCGCGCTACCGGCTCGCCGACCAGGTACCGGATCGCGGACAGGCGGTTGCCGCGGCAAGCCAGCTCGACTCCGAACTGACCGGATCCAGCCCGATCAATGCCATGATTCAGTTCCCTGCCGGAGAGACGCTTTATTCGCCGCAAACCCTGCAGGTGATCGCCGAGGTGCATGACATCATGCAGAACCAGCCCGGGATCGGTAACGTCTGGTCGCTGGAGACGCTGCGGCGCTGGCTCAAGGAGAAGGCCGACCGGTCGGACGTCGCCACGCTGAAGCAATATGTCGACATGCTACCGAAATATCTGGTGCGGCGCTTCATATCCGCTGATCAACATGCCGTGGTGATTGCCGGTCGCGTCCCCGACATTGACGCCAGCAGGATACGCCCGATCGTTGCCGCCCTGGACCATGCGCTTGTTTCGGTACGGACGCAGCATCCCGGCTACACCATCTCGGTGACCAGCCTCTCCGCGATTGCGGCACGCAACAGTGCCAACATGATCGAGAAGCTGAACCGCGGCCTGACCATCGAAGTGGTGTTCGTGGCCGCCTTTATCGGACTGGCCTTTCGATCGTTGCTGGTGATGTTCGCCAGCATCCTGCCGGCGGTATTCCCGATCGTGGTGTCGGGTTCGCTGCTATGGGCGCTTGGCGATGGGCTGCAGTTCGCCAGTGTCATCGCGCTCACCGTATCATTCGGGCTCGGGCTGAGCGCGACCATCCATTTCCTCAATCGAATGCGCGGGGAGCAGCGGCCCGGCGACAGTCCCGGCCAAAGCGTGCAGCGCGCGACCGTGCTGGTCGGGCCGGCCCTGATTTTGACATCCGCGGTGCTGTCCTGCGGGCTGATCGTGACCGTCTTTTCGAACCTGCCCTCACTGCGTCTGTTCGGATGGCTGAGCACGCTGGCGATGATGCTGGCGCTGGTCGCCGACCTGACGATTTTGCGCCCGGTCATCACCTTTCTGCGGTCCAGATTTCAACGGGCAGATCAATAGCCCGTTGCCGGGAGATCAAGTCCTCCGCAGCATGACGGCAACTTCCCGGACGTTGCTGCCCCGCGGATCGAGCGTCACCTGCAGTGAATTGCCGCGCGGGGCCAGGGTCACATCGGCGTCGAACTGACCGCCTTCGATCCGCGCCCGAACCAGGCCGGGCGATGCCGTCCCGACAATCTGGCCGCCGACATTATTGGTTGTTTCGTCCCAGCGTCCGGTGATCATTCCGCCGTGATCCGTCACACTGTTCTGGACATCGAAAGTATAGCTCGGGCTGGCGCAGCGCAGATGTTGCTGCATCACATCGCCGCCATCGCCGACGTCCGCCTCCGCACGGCAACGAATGCGCTCCACCTGGCCATCCGCGAGGATGATCCGGCCGCCGCCGAACCAGACCCCTGCCATCGGCGCAAAGGGACCGGAGCGGGCATTCGCGGCGGATGCCGTCAGACCGAGTATTGCCGCAGCTATCGCCATTGTTCCGAATTTATTCGCATTCCCTGATTTCATTTGTCGGTTTCCTTTTGCAATCGTCGCTCGGGGCCAAGAAAAGCGCATGACCCAAGAAGACGAACGAGGGGGCGGAGTTCCACCAAACCGGGCGATCGCTCCACACAGCCGCGTTACCGCGCAGGTTGTCGTTCCTCTGTTGCCCTGCCGCCCGACCGCCGTGCCGCAGCGAACGTTCAGAATCGGTTGCCGGCAACGTGCAAGGCGAGGTTCCAGCATATTTCCAGCAGCGCCAGCGTGATCGCGAGCGTCAGCGACGCCAACATGATGCCGATTGCCAGCTGATGCAGCGCCGATCCGCTGCTGACCAGGAAGAAGACCAGGGAGCCCGCGATCAGCGCCGCGAAAGCGACAATCGGGGAACCGTATTCCCTGGGCATTTGACACCACCTGATTTTTTCAATGATTGTTTCGATAGGATCCGGTCTAACAACCGGACTTGCTGCGGCCGGAACTACCCGATCCAGCAACCGCAACCATCCGCGGACTGGAATAGTTCCGCCGCCAGCCCTGTCGACTGCCGTCGAGCAGGCGCGCTGACGGCGAGGCCAATAATTTCAGGTGGCCGAGGTCCGGCGCTCGGGTCGATTCATGCAATGCTGCAAGGCCGCTCAACCTGCCGTCCTCTGCGCCGGGGAACTTGGTTGGTTTGGCTGCGAACTATCGGCGGGCTTGGAATTCGGCGGAGCCTGTGCGGTTTTCGGCAGCGGCAGCGGATTGTCGGAGAGTGTGCGCAGATAGGCGATAACATCAGCACGTTGCTGTTCTTTATCGAGGCCCGCGAATGTCATCTTGGTTCCCGGAATATAATTCCTGGGGCCGGTCAGGAATTTATTGAGCTCGTCATAGGTCCAGGATCCGCCTTTCGCCCTCATCGCGGCGGAATAGTCATAGCCGGGTTCGGATGCGCGGGGCCGGCCTACCACGCCCCACAGGTTGGGGCCGATCTTGTTAGGCTCTCCCTTCTGCAGCGTATGACAGGCCATGCATACCTTGGCGATGCTCTTGCCCTGATCCAGGCTCGCCGAAGCCAAGAGATTATCGATCGGCTGTTCCGGCGCAGCCTTTTGCGCAGCGGGAGCGCTGGGTTCTGGCGCCGCTACTGCAATAGCGAAGCCAGGTTTGGCGGGAAGCTTCGGGACAAATAGCGCGTCCGCGGAAAGATGCATGACCTGAAGAAAAAGACACAGGCCAAGAAGGGCACCGAGAATCTTGTTCAGCTCGAACGAATCCATGGCGCGGCATCGGGTTTTGAAGTCGTGGTTCGATCGATGCGTAACCACAGATCCAGGAAATTGTTCCAACGGATCGAAGGCTCGTTTCGCCGCGAACCCGCTGGCGTTATCACCCGACGTGACCGTCGAACCGGGTAATCACAGGCGTCAGCGTCGGATCTTAGTCTTCGGCGACCAGTAGATTGAAGGTCACGCCGGGCCACGACCGCTCTGGTAGCTGTCGCCTGCCTCGTCGTACACGACCCAGATCTCAAGTGCTGCCATGAACGCCACCACGGCCCCGATCCCGATGCTGAAGTGCATCGCCCGGGTGTGTGCGAACCCGAGCACCCATGGTGACCCTATCAACCAGAGCCCGAGCAGGAAATTAATCCACTCTCCCCAGTTAGAGAACGCAATGAGGCTGGCGAGGCAGACCGCCGCGATCATGCCGCCGCTGGCCCACATATCAATCTTCACGTCCTCGTGGGAGTAGGCAAACAGCCACGGTGTCACTACAAGGAAGAGCGCAAGCAGCAGATTATAGATGTCAAGCACCGACTCGCGCCGCCATTTTGTTCGCATTATTCGCATGTGTTTGCTCCTCTCTCTCGTTCTGTCCCCTCCAAATGCGTTCTTTACTCAGAATTGGGATTGGCCCTTGCCGCTTGCGATCCCAAGTTCAACATCAACGGCTCAAATCTGCTGGATCGAGGCAAAATCCCAGGTCACGTCGGGCGGATTCTCTCCGATCCTGATGGTGGTGTCGTTGACGAGGCGATAGGGCGGAACGGGAAGATTGTACGGCGCGGGCACGCCGTTGAAGACGCGGCCGGCCAGATCGTATTTCGAGCCGTGACAGGGACAGAAGTAGCCCCCCAGCCAGTTTGCCGCGGGCATGTTGTTGCTGGGCTCGGGATAGAACATCGGGATGCATCCGAGATGGGTGCAGATACCCACCAGCACACTGTATTCCGGCTTGATCGAACGATGCCAGTTATCGGCATAAGGCGGTTGCTGCAGCGCGCCCGATCGGGGATCGGACAATCTTGCCAGCAGTTGGGGGTCCTGAAGGGTTTTGACGGCCGCGGGCGGGCGATTGACAATGAAAATCGGCCGCGAGCGCCACCGCACCACGGCCTGCTGTCCCGGCTGAAGTTTGCTCAGGTCAAAATCAACAGGGCCGCCGGCGGCCAGGGTAGACGCGTCCGGTTCCATCTGGTCGATCATCGGGACGGCGGCAGCGACCGCGCCCACCACCACCGCCGCGCCGGTCACGACGTAAAGGAAGTCCCGCCGCGTTCGGGGCGCCGTTTCAGCGTCGTTTTCGGTGGAAGCCTCGATCGCCATCTGCAATCTTCCTTGATATCGAAATTCGCACGTGTCTCCCGCCTTCGCCTCCGAAGGCCAACCCGATGACACTTAAAATCCCATTCCAATGACGCAGCAGCACCCCGGCTTGATCCAACCCGTTTCTTCATACCTTCGTGAAGGGACAGGGGTCGAACCGCGAACGGCTTTCTGGCCATTTCGGAACACAACCGTGTATAGGCCGGGCAGATCCGGCCGGGTGCGGTCACAACGTGATCGTCTCGTCACGACGGCGCTCGGAGGCTTTCGCCACCGCTTCGGTCCTGGTGCGCGCGCCCAGTTTCCGGAACAAGGATTCGACGTGGAATTTCACGGTGTGCAGCGAAATGTTCAATCGCCGCGCGATGGCTTTGTTGGTCATGCCCTCCGCCAGCGCCCCCAGCACTTCAAGCTCGCGCGGCGTCAGCAAGGCATGACCGTCGCTTTCACGGAGCGCGCCAAAGCCCGTTTCCACCGCATCGGGCGAGCGCACGATCAGGCCAGCCGCCACCGCGCGTATCGCGGCATCGATCTGGTTTGCGCTGGCATGGCGGGCGAGCAGGCCGGGCTTATCGCCATCGGAACCTGCGACCAGAATGACCAGACAGGTCTCACCCTGCGGGCAATCGCCGTCCGCCAGCACCATGTCGGCGCTGTCCTGCAAGCCCACGACCAGATGCCCGGCTTCGGCAATCACTTGGCTCAAGGCGCTTCGGCGCAGCAGATCCGCTGCACGCACGGCGACGCGCAAAGGCTGGGCTGGCAGCAGTCTCTTGGCCCCATCACTCATTCGGGCGGCCGTTCTGCGATCGTTGTCTGAAGCGTCATCACCGTGCCGCTTCGGATCAGGCGCACATCGGCCTTCCGCCCGATGCTGTCGGCGCCGAAGTGGCGGGCGATGTTCCGCCATCGATGCGTCGATGTTCCGTCAACGCTCAGAAGGATATCGCCCGCAACGAAACCGGCCTGCGCCGCGGGACCGTCTGCAACGATCGACATCACCATCAGGCCACTGGACTGACCGGCGCTCTCGCTCAGCGCGTCCGGCACCGCGACAGCCTGCAATGCGACCCCCAGCCAACCGCGGGCAATGCGGCCATCCCTGATCAGCAGCGGAAAGATTCGCGCGATGGTTGCGGTCGGTATCACGATGACCTGGCCGCGTGGCCCGAAGGTCGACATGCCCAGACAGCCGCCGGCAGCATCGAACACCGGCCCGCCCTCCTCGCGGCGGGCAAGGCTGATGTCGAGCACGATTCGCCGATCGATGTGGCCGCCATGGCTGGAATGCCATTCAGGGCCGGCCAGATTGACGAGGCCGAGCCGGGCGCTGGTGCCACCGGTGCCATCCGCGCCAATCGCCAGCGCCAATGCACCGGTTCGGGCCTCGCCCGCGGCGATCGTTGGCGAGGCGATCGGTTCGGCCAGCCGCAATAGCGCAATATTGCTGCCGCGATCGCGACCGGCGATCCTGGCCGCCACGACCGCGCCGCCGGCCCCGACCAGTTCGAACTCTTCCTTTCGCGGCAACGACTGCTCGGAGGCTATGACCAGGCCGGATTGCCACGCCATGCCGGTGATGTGCCGCCCGTGGGCAAGGCGGATTGCGACGACGGCGTTTTGGGCCGCAGCCGTGCGCGCGGCCAGCGCGTTCGAGAATTCGGCTAACAGATCCGGTTGGTCGGTCACGGGCAACTCCTATCCATGCGAGATAGGAACAAAATGGGCTATCCCCCAGCTCCGGACCATCGGCCAGACGACCGGGTTGGTCCTGGTCGGCCCCGGCCATCTGACCGGGCGGCACACCGAGAGGGTGCCCGTTCGCTCCCGCTGACCATGGTTTTACGGGTCTCGCTAAGGCTCACCATGCATCGGCTGGGGCAACTTGCCGAGGCCGAGGCTGGATACAGGCAAGTGCTGAAAAAGCGCCCCGCCCTACATGTGCTCGGCGTCTGCGAGCACCAGAGCGGCGATTCCGAGGCCGCCGATCAGCCGTTCGGTACCGATGTATCGGGCAGCTTCGGACCAGCGGCGCCCTGCCATTGCTGTGGCGCGGTGCTCATGACGATTCGCGTCTGCGCTTTCAAGGCGGCGCCATGGTGGCGCGGCCGCTCATGCCGGCCATCAACTCGGGTGCCGCGCCGACGATTTCTCCGATCACCTTGATCGACTGACTGACCGGATCGACGCGGCCGCCGAGCCGGGTCACCTTGGCCGGATAGCTCTTGTCGGTCTCATCGATTCTGACCTGAAATGTATAGCCGGGCTTCAGCCAGCTCAGCCAGCGCGACGGCACGATCAGCTCGACCTCGAGCGCGTGGTCATCGAGGATGTCGAGCAAGGCCTGCCCCGGCGTGGTGTATTGGAATTCGCGCGCCTTCTGTTCCACGGTGACGCCGGAAAACGGCGCCGCGATCGTGCATTTCGACGCGGTCGCATCCGCGGCATCGAGATCGGCCTTGTCCTTTTGCACCTCGGCCGCGGCGACCTCGAGCTCGAGCTGGCCCATCGACTTCAGCGCGACCAGGCGGCGGTCGATCTCGTAGGTCTTTTCAGCCTCGGTCAAGACCGCCTGCGCGTGCGCCACCTGGGCGCGGGGCACCGCGCACTCGAACTGGATCAGCACGTCGCCTTTGTGAAAGTGATCGCCGACCCGGGTCGCGATCACATCAATGCGCCCCGCCATCTCGCTCGACAGCGTGGTGTAGTGCAAAGGCGTGAGCTGGGCGCGGATTTCGGGGGCCCCGCCATTGGGTGAAGGCGGCTCCGCCGGCGGCGATTGCTGGGCGGCGGCGGCTTGAGCGCCTAGGGCCATAGCGAGGCCAACGAGCAACGTGCGAGAACGGCCGCGGGCAGGAGAAGGTTCGAAGCGAGCGGCGGTCACGCGTTCTTCTCCATGGGTTTCCAGCTTGAGCCATCGCCTCGGATGCTCCCTCTCCCCGTGATAGACGCGGGGCGAGGGAGTTCACCGCCATCGCCGAAATATCAGGCTCAATCGAATGTGGAACGGTCTCATAGACTATTCAATTTCCAAAATCCCTTAACAATGGCGTCAATACGCGATGATGTGTCAATGCGCGGGCTTGGCCACCGCCGAAGATGCGGTTCCGCGGTCCTCAGCGGCAGCGACCTGCGCGGAACCGGCCTGCGCGCCCGCGGAGGCCGATGAGGCGACGACGGCTTGATCATCGGCCCCCGATGCAATCGCGGGCGCGGCGGCGTCCGAACTTGCCGATGGCGACGGCTGGCTGCGCTGAGCCATCGCATAACGCAGCGCACGGTTCAAACCCTGGAAATCCAGGGTGTCGATATCCTCCGGCAGCGGATCGATGCCGAGCGCGGCATAGAGCCGCCCCAGCGCCGCCTGGGTTTCGGCATAGGCCTGATAGCGCTGCAGTTCCGAGGATTCAGCGCTGACTTTCGCGGAGATCCGCTCGAGGTCGCCGCCGATGTCGGTGGCGTTACGGTTGCGGATCTGCTCGTAGAGCCGCTGATCGACTTCCGACACGTCCGTCGCCCGCCGGAACGCCTTGCTGGCATCCAGATATTGCTGATAGGCGATGTGCAGCTTGGCAAGCACCGCCATGCTCATGGCCTCGCGTTTCAGATCGGCGAGATGCTCGGCATTTTCCGCCCGCCGATAGGTGACTGGAAATTGCAGCAGGTTGGACAGATAGCCGCCGATGCGCACCGCGCTGGTCGCCCAGTAATGATTGACCAGGAAACTGTTGCTGTCGTAGTTCGGATCGTAGCTGAAGGTGATGCCCGGCAACAGCTTCAATAGCGCTTTGTGGGTCTCGTCGACGCTGATGAGCTTCTGATAACTGAGCTCGCGGATATCGGGATTGAGCAGCAGCGCGGTGTCCTCCATCCGCCTGATCGACATCCGCACCGGATCGATCCTCAGGGTCTGGGGTACGGCGAGCGTGTAGGGTTGGTCCAGAGGAAGATTGATCAGCTGCGCCAACTCGGTCTTGGAGACGGCCAGCACCGCCTGGGCACTTTCGAGCTGGCGGATCAGGTCGAGCAGCGCTTTCTGATAGCGCAACGAATCGACCGGCGAGTGCAGGCCTTCGGTCTCGACCTTGCGCGCGTCCGGCAACGCCGCCTCGGCGTCGTGAATCGAATCGGCGATCTGCCGGTTGAGTCGCTGGGCGCTGGCGGCGCGCCAGAAGGCGCGGCGGATATCCTGCAGCAGCGTCTGGATCACCTTGCGCCGCTCTTCCTGGCCGATCAGGACGCGATCGGCCTGCTGGCGCGCCGCGAAATAGCTGACGCCGAAATCGAGCAGGTTCCAGGACAGCAGCAGGTCGGCGGTGCCGTCATTTTGATCGGTCGAGAACGAGGGCTGCAGCGATGTCACGCTGGGGTTGGCGACCAAATTGCTCGAGCTCCCATTGACGTTGTTGCGGGAGGTATAGGCCGCGTTGATATAGGCCTTGGGCAACAGGTCGTATCGGCTCAGATCGAGATCGTCCTGCGCCAGCGCCTCCTCGTTCAGCTTGACGCGCCCGTCGAGATTATATTTCAGCGCCCGCGCAAAGGCCTCGTGCAGGGTGAGCGGGTGGCGCAGCGGTTCCTGATGGCCGAACATCTCCGCCAGGTCGCCATTGGCCTCCGCCACGCGATCGGCGTCGCTGATCGGATGGGGAACCAGCGTGCAACCGCCCAATGCCAGCGCGCCCAGCGCAAGCAAGGCCGACAGCCACAAGGCGATTCGCTCAGGTCTGCCGGTCCACGCCATCCAGTGCCACCCCTGCCCACGCCGCCGCCTGATGGAACGCACCGAAAAAAACACGGCCAGGCAACGTTATGCCGCCGCTTGCGCGCGATACGCTTGCGCCGATTTCCCCAGCCAGTCCGGACAGCTCTTTCAGGTTGAATCTTAGCAGGATACCCAGAGATGTATGTTGCAAATTAGCTACAGCGCTCAGTAATCTGCGGTTGTGCTCCTGCGCCGGGCCTGCCGCACACGTTTCCTCCACTATGGTGTCGGTTGGGAAAATGGCTGGGCCCCGCGTCCGGCGGTCCTGAAGCAGATTGCCGGGAGCGCGTGGTGGCCAAGACCGCCGCGGAGCGCCGCTTCGATGCGAGGGAATCATGACGATCTCCATCATCCGCTCCCACTGGCCAAACGCGCGCTTGACCCCGTGTATGGCAGTCGCGCTGCTTTTGTCGTTCCAGCCGGCCTTGGGCGATGGGATCAAGCTCGCCCAGATGCGGGGCTATACCGCGTCGGGAACGCACCAGTGCGGGGGGGATAAAGGCCGCAGCTGCGTCGTCACGGGTTCGGGGTTCTCGAACTGCAATGATGCCTCGATCACCCTGCAGACCCGGGATTGCTGTCCCACCACGCCAAGCGGCGGCAAATCCAGCGGCTTCGTGCTGAATTATTGCATTCCCGATCGGCCGCTGTAGCGCAGGACCATGAGCACGATAAACTCATTCCGGAGCGTGAAGGCAACACGCAGTCGTTCGGCAATGGGGGCACACTGCCGCTGCGGCTGCACCTCGCCCCGCGCTTGCGGGGCGAGGTGAGACCGCGCTCGTGGCTCTTGTCACCGCAAGCGGGGAGATGTGGAAGCACGTCGTACTCACGGGCCGGCTTCGCGGACGACGATCGCGGAGAAGGCGCGCCAGGTGCGCGCGGCGATGCTGATCGCTTCGCCGCGCATGGTCACTTCGCCGCGCAGCACGCGGCTTGGCGTCAGCGAGTCCGCGGATGGGGTCAGCGTCACCCGGTAGAGGGTGCGATCGGGGATCAGTTCGTCCTTTTTCTGCGGCCGGACCGTGATCGGGCCGCCATAGACCGAGGCGAGAGCGGGGTCGGGCAGCACG
>Ga0182012_10005278_pt1 | contig 13388 bp, 13 predicted proteins | sample 612S2SmetaG_FD_120486 | JGI IMG/M metagenome (GOLD analysis project Ga0182012, IMG submission 120486) | Permafrost microbial communities from Stordalen Mire, Sweden - 612S2S metaG | ecosystem: Environmental > Terrestrial > Soil > Wetlands > Permafrost | place: Sweden: Stordalen | collected... | reverse complement strand
AGGTGATCGCAGCGCAGCAGCGCTGCCTAGAGGTGATCGCAGCGCAGCAGCGCTGCCTAGAGGTGATCGCAGCGCAGCAGCGCTGCCTAGAGGTGATCGCAGCGCAGCAGCGCTGCCTAGAGGGAACGCAAAAGGGCCCGTGCGGATTGCACGGACCCCGTAAACGGAACGGATGGAGAAGGTTAGGCGGTTATGCCGCGCGGTTCTTACGTGAAGGCGTGGACGTGACAACCTTCTCTGCTACGGTAACGCTAACAGGAGCCTCGGATACCGGCGCTTCCGGTACTGCTGCTGCTGCTGCTGCTGCTGCCGGTGCCTCTTTAGCTTCTTGCGCCTCCTTAGCTTTTTGAGCAACGGTTACTGCTAAGGCCTGCTCATCCTTCATGGTAGCGAATAACGTACCGAAGGATGCCACCTTGGCTAAAGCTTCCTCATGGGAGAATTGCATTTGACGTAGGCAAGCTAGTTGAGCAGCCTCTTTAGTAGAGTAGTAAGCGGATGCAATACTCCAATTATCGTTTTGCTTACCCGTTTCTGCTACTGCGAATGAAATGTAATGACTACCGGAGGGTGACACCTTGCTATCGGTAACGAAGTGATCGGAGTATTTAGCCGGCAAAGGAACCAAGGTGCCAGCACCAGGCTCACTAAGCCCCATCACAGGAATGCGATAACTCCACACCATAGCCCCTTTCTCAATGGTTACTCCGTCTGCCGTTTTAACCATACGGTGTCGAATGATCCCGATGTCCTTAGCTAAAGCAACGATCACTTCAGCAATGCGTTTAACTTCCGAATCCGGCAAACCGAGATCGGTAGCCTCCTTCTGTTGTCTAACGTAGGATGCTTGAATAGCCAATACCTGTTCTTCATTCTTACCTACGGACATTTTGGACAGGCGCACTTTAACTTCCGATGACATTTAACTTAAACTCCATTTAACCTACGTTCCTAACTAGATAACCTAGCGTCTAAGCGCGAGGCCCTGCGGAACGGTAGTGATGAGCGGGCCGTTCGTTCGGTCTGCTCGGGGACGGGGTTTCCTGCTAGCAGGACCGTTTTTTGGGTTGCAATGGTTGCGTTTTCAAAAAGGTAATTTCGGCCCTAGAATGATATTCAAACATCTATTTGATGCAGTACCATACCTATAATAAATTTCTCCCCTAGTGAATTAACGCTCAGTTCAATACCATATACCTACGACGAACTGTGGAAACGTGCAAAAGACCAAGTCGAAAGCTCCTGCATCTCTCCCATCAGGATTCGTGATTGATTCCGTTTCTGTACGTGGTACCCCATGCTTTACCTAGTTTAGAGAGGCTCAAGACCTACGCTGAGCCTCGCTAAGAGGCTCAAGACCTACGCTGAGCCTCGCTAAGAGGCTCAAGACCTACGCTGAGCCTCGCTCCGGCGCTCCGGCACCGTCGGTAACGGACAACGATCCTCCTGCGTACCAATAGACCGAATTAACATTCAGTCGTGGTAACGTCGGCAAAAGTGAGGATTCTCCTGCATCGTGACCGAGAATTGCAGTTTGCGGACAGGCCTCCTGCGATCCGGGCGGATGGAGCTTTCTTTCACGGGGGACGTTCCAGAACTGGAAATCATTTTCATGCCCCCGCCGCGCGACCACACTGTCCCACTTTTCAAGAGAGGTCCTAAAAAGGGTTTCCTCTCCTCTTCAAGGTCCTAAAAAGGGGGGAAGGGAAGCTTCTCAAGGAGGAGGCTCCTCGTTGTAAGACCTAGCCTAAACTTAGTTTAGATAGGGAAGTTAGTTTGGAAAAACTGGGGAAAATATTAGGAAAAGTATTGCATTTTCATAAACCTGTGATAATCTAAGAGCGTGGAAAGCAAAAACAATCTGAAGGAAACGGAAAAAGAACTCGTCGAGTTTTAATGAACTCACCGAGTTTTCTGGAAGGATCAGAGGATTGACGATTCTGAAGTAGGGTAACTCCTTATCGTGAGCGGTCCCGAAGGTCGTTATGCGAAAAGGGTTGCAAGGCAGGAAAGTTGAGCTTGCTTTTAAGGCAGGTTCGTAAGTTTCTAGGCATCAAAAACCTAGCAGCTTTCAGTAAAAGAAAAGGTGTCCTGAACCGCTTTTACTGGGTTTGCAAAGTACACAGGGAAACGCTGGCTATAAACGATTTTGCAGCATTGAACTAGCTGCAAAGGATTTTGTAACCGGCGTTTTCTTTTTAGAAGCGGTTTGCTATAGGCTAGAAGTTCGTGGAAGGGCCGGGAAAGACGTATGGCAAGAGATAGTGGCCCAGCGGTAAGACAGGGACTGCATTTTAACCTTATCCACACATTTCTAGGATTGACAAAGAGTTGTGTAGAGTTCAACATGCAGATGGTCCTCTTGGGGCCGCGAGCCCCTTACTTGAAAAAGGATAACTTATGGCGACAATTACCCGTGCCAAGTGTGCAGTCGTTCTACTCAGTGAGACAAGAAGCATTGATAGCACTGGAAAACAAATCTACAGCTATCTTTTCAATGGCGTACCTGACGCTTCACTTGTGAACGCAAATACTGCGAACTTGCAGAACCAGCAGCAGGTACAACAGGGGCATATCCAGGATAACCCGCGCGGCGACAGCATGAAGAACCTGGGAGCAAGCACTGCAACTCTCATGCAGCCAATATCGTTCCAAGCTACAGAGCCTGGACTTTTCGAGATCAACCAGCAATACTGGCTCGAAGTCCAGCAGGCTTGAAAGGTAGGGCTTATCGAGCAGCTATAAAGGTGCTTTAGGTTGGTGAAGGTAAGGAATAAATCCCCTAGTTGAAAACCCGGCGTTAAGAGAACCGCAGCGCATGAAGAGGCCCTGGCAAGACCAGGGCCTTTTTGTAAGTCCCTGCATCTAAACTTAGTTTACCTAGCTCTGTAAAGCAGACTTTATTGGAGTGGTGTTGTAAAAGTACATTAACCGCTGCAAACTGTTGATCCAACAGGCTTTGGAAGACATTGAAGGGACGTTGAAGGGACGTTGAAGGGACATTGTAAAGACATTGAAAGAGAGGTTTGATTTGTCAATTACCAGGGTGCTTTACAAATGCAATAAACCTTTTACAAAAGTGACTGCAAAATAGGTAGATTTCTACCACTTTCTGTGCTAAAGTTTGAGCGTCCCCTCGCGCGGGCGTGCGCGCGGGCACGCATTAAGTATTATAATACTAGTAACTAGTAACTTAGTTACAAGTTAGTAACTAGTAAAGAGTTACTAGACTATACTAGCCCCTTCGGGGCTTAATAATAGCTACTAGGTTACTAGAATACTATTTAGCCCCTTCGGGGCAATAAGACTATATATATATATTTAGTTGCAGTAAAAATTAGTCTAAAGACTTTCTTAGTTAACCCCTCCGTAGGTTCCCCTTTGCGGAGAGAGTTTTGAAAAGTTTTAGACAAGACCCTGAACAGTGCCTGCGCTCAAGTCACTTGTCTTTTGGAGAGCCTTATGGCGTTAACTCTTGGCGACCTACGGAATTCACTCGTCCAGGTTGCTGATATAGCTCAGGACGCAGGCATTGCAGTGCCTGTTGCAGTCAACCTTGCGATCCAGAAACTACACTTCGCCGCTCGCGACGGTGAAGAACAAAGCTTAGCAACTTTTCCCAGCGCAATACATGGTGTGCTGAAGTTGCTTACCGAGGCAAAGGAGTTGGAGCCGTTGCTAGTTCCAGACATCGACAAGATACTTACTCAAATTGCTGATAAGAACGCAGTGTCGTCGATAGCCGAAGTAACAGCCGTTGACTAGAATTCTTGCAGCCCGGCAGGATAGCCGGTACAAGTTCCCAGGGGCTCGCTACACGGTCCCAGAACTGATTTCACACGGGCAGTTGCCTTTGAATCTAAGTTACGCCTCTTGGGCAGGGCCGGTACTGAATCAGGGTCAATACGGCGATTGTGTAGCAAACGGCACTGCGGGCTTGTTTTACTTGGTTAGTTTCAAGCACGACAGGATAATCCGCATAGCTAGTCGTTCGGCATGGTACGCGCAGATCGAGAACCAGCTTTATCCGCCGCCGCAAGATAGCGGAGCCGAATCTGGCGACGGATTGCTGATGTGGCAGCATTGGGGCTGGATTCCTGAATCGGTGCGCGCTTACCCGCCAAATGGCGATGCACCAGCATTGCTAGCTCCGGTCGATGGTCGCGATTGGCGAACTGACTACCCGCTTGTAAGTTTCAACAGACTTAACAACGACGTTGTTAGCATAAAGCGCGGCCTAGTTTCGCGCGGTGCCTGTTTGTTCGGTGGCAGTTTTGCAACCAGTTGGACTGAGCAGACGAATAAAGACGGCAGTCTTCCCATACCCGATACTGTTGCAGGCGGTCATTTGTGGCTCAATGTCGGTTACAGCGATACCAAAGTGTTTTACGACGACGCTACTGGAAAAACTACTGTCGGCGCTTTTCTTTCACGGAACTCTTGGGGGCCTGAATACGGCATATGGCCCGAAGGCGCTGAAACTTCAGGCTATTTCTGGATGCCATATAACCTCTGGGAGAATTACCCGCAGTTTGTACCGATGGATGTGTACGTCGCTACTGCGAAGTAGATTTCTAGCTCACGAATCCAAGAAAACAAAAGCCCCCGCACAGCGGGGGCTTTCTGCATTCCCGCGAGGACAAAAGCTGTATGGCCTTAACTAAGTTTACCTGGGTTCCGGCGACTTTGAATCAAACGACTCTCAGGCAGACAATTCTCGATAAGCAGATCACGTTCGTGTCAGGCCCAGCAGGCAGCGGGAAAAGCTTTTGCAGTATACTAACTGCTCTTGAACTTCTCGGTATGAGTATCAAGAACGGGGGCGTTGAGAAAATAATTGTAAGCCGCCCTATTGTTGCAGCGGGGAGAAGCTTTGGTTTCTTGCCCGGTAACCTGATGGAAAAAGTTGAGCCTTTTATGCAAAGCGTGAAAGATACGATAATAAAATCAGATCACCCTAAGATGCAGTCGCTCATCGAGGGAGAAGGTCTTAGTATAATTCCACTAGAGGTTTGTCGTTCACTTACTTTTGACGACGCCTTTGTCTTCTTGGACGAAGCGCAAAACTCGACGATTTCTCAGATGGAGATGTTTCTTACCCGCCTTGGTCCTAATAGCAGAATGGTTATTTCAGGCGACAGAAATCAGAAGGACATTAGCGGCCCCGATGGATTTAGTCATGCACTTCGTCTGTTCGCAAACAACGACCGTTTCGGCAAAGCTAAACTAAGTATAGATGACATTCAGCGTCACGGCATTGTGAAAGAAGTTGTTCTTGCTTATGCTCGCGACCGTGAGGAAGAATCATGGTAGAATATTGCTGCACTCCAAATACTCAACCATTACCGTGTAACCAGTGTCGTCACAACATGACAGAGCAGCTTGGAGATATAATCTTCAACTCGGTGTTCTTGTTTGTATTGACGACGAAACCTAAAGGTGCTATGCTCGGCGACTTCTTGTTCCATGTAAACAAGAAGAATAAGGACTTAGATAAGTTCCGCGAGCGTTTTAACCCAAGCCTCCCAGCACGCTACCGCCAATAACCTAGAAAGATAAATTGACAAATGAGTATTCATCCTTCGCGCATTCCGCAACTCCGCATGTTCACGCCCAATAGCGCTGTCATGTTAACGCTATACGCATATCGTATCGAGCCTTCGGGCCAAGTATGGTATGTGCAGTGCGACCCGAATACTGGAACTCCAGCCGACAGTGCTGAGATCAACGTGGGGCCTTCGATGTTAGCAAACGCAGTCGGCGTTTCATATCGACCGGAAGAGATCGACGCAAGAGTCCAGGCGAAGATCGCTGAACTTAGTTTAACAGACGAAGATCGCGCTTCTGCAAGTGCGCGGAGTAAGGTCCTTGCCTAGGCGTATCGCTAGAGCAGCGTTTTCTTGGAAGAACCTTGGAGGGCAAGACTTTGCCAAACTATCAGCGTCGGTGTGATAAGTGTAAGTACCACGACGAAGTTACTATGACAATGGCGGCAGCAGCTAAAGGCAAGCTCCGGGAGTTCTGTAGCGTAGCCTGCGGTGGATATGTTGACCAATACTTCACAGAGATGAACGTTGGCACAGATGCTTTGCCGACGAGAACGATTAAGGGCAGTAAGAATGCTCCTGCGCTTACTGGAATCAATCCGGGGCACACGCCGCTAAATAGCAGCCACCTTAAGCTAACAAAAGATCAGATAAAGCGACTGAATATCTAATGCCTGCCAAGGGTACTAAAGCTAAACCAAAAACGAAAGCTCCTCCCAAAACACTTGGTCGCCCTCCGGGTGGACCCGCGAAAGCGGTTAGAGCTAGCGTGGAAAAGCCTATCCCGCCTATTACACCCGATGCAGTTGCGCTTTGCGATCCATGCCAGATTAAGAACGTAAAAACTAAGATTATCTGTGGCTGGCAGGGTGAATGTCTCGGAGCGCATTTGAACAGTCATCGTAGAACCAGTGGCGAACTTATTCTGACTATAGGAAAATACCGAGCTAGGTTTCCGAACTTCTCAACCGGCAGGCCAGCATATTCTCCAACTGAGAAAGATATAGCTCACATGCTGGAAAACAATCCCAACATGAAGCAAGCTACCTTGCGCCGTATTGAAACTATCGTCGCTCCCGAGCTTGAGCAAGTCAATAAAGAGATTGCACTAAACCTGCGGTTTGAAGAACTATGGTCGATGTGCGAACGTGACCCGGCGGCAAAAGTGTTTTGCTTAGCCAGTGCTCAAGACGAAAATCTATTGGCTGATGCTAGAGTTCGGGCAGAAAGAGCAATTAAAAGCAAAAAATACGGGGAACTCAAGTATATCAATCAAGAGATCAAAGAAGTTAGTGAACGCTATGAGAAATCATTCCGTAGCCTTAGTTTAACTGTTGAGCAACGCCGCAAGACAAATCAGCTTGGGAACGATGCGCCAGCACAGATTATCTCGAACTACGGTAATACTCTTCGCAAGTGGAGTCTTGAGAAACAAGACGCCTTCACTCGCCGCCTCGAAGCTATTAACGCCGGGATCGCAGAAAGAGTCAGGCTAGCTATTCTAGACGAAGTAGATGATAGCTTCGATGCTAAGGGTGACGACAGTGAAATCGACTATAAGAAAGCCATCTCTAGAATCAGTAAGCGAGCCGAGTAAACTTCCCACCATCACCGAGATTAGACGGGAACTTGAACTAAGTATAATTCCGAAGCAATGGCGTTCCAGAGCAGACATTCCATCGCTTGAAGAAATGTGCATTCGCATTAAATCCGACCCGTTATTCGCGGATCGCTTCTTTTTTGCTGAGAGTTATAATTGGAACAATTTCTACGAAGGTACTTACGAGCCGCTTTACGACTTCCAGGGTTTAATCGCAAAGACGTGCGAGGAGAATCAGGTTATATGGCTGCAAGCCAGCCGTGGTTCGAGCAAGTCTTCTATACTTGCGCGCTGGCTCGTGTCCTATTGCTTACGTCATCCATACCAAGCAGTCAAGATCGTTGCACCATCGTTCCGCCAATCGCGTCAACTCTATGACTATTGCGCCCAGATCATCAAGACTAACTCACAAGTTGAATCGCTGCTCTATAAACTAGAGCAGGACATTCCGCTTGATAGTATCAAACGCGGGCACGAAGTAATAATGGAGTTCGTCAACGGCAGTACGATTGAAGCTCTACCATGCGGTTCGGGGGAATCTCTTCGTGGTAAAAGAGCGACGATCCTAGTGCTAGATGAGTTTTATTTGTTTCCGCGAGAATTGTATGTAAGTCACATCGTCCCATTCCTCAATGTGAAAAAGGGAGCCCAAGCTGCAAAACTTATTCACATTACAACTTCGTATTACCAAGACGTGTTCGCTTACAGTGTCCTTATGGACATTGCCAAATACATTAAGCAGGGCCGTAAAGGCTATGCCATTCTTGATTTTACGATTGATGATGTTATTAGTAGCCAACGTCCTCTCGAAGAAGGAGAGCCGAGTTACACGCCGCGCAGTTTCCCGGCCGAACTCCCGATGATCCTTCATCAGCTTGAAACGGGGACCGATAAGGTAACAGGAGCACTTAGCGACGAGATGCTGATGACTTTCTATAACAAGTGGATCAAATCGAGCGCGAATTGGTATCGCACCGATAAAGTCATTGAATCGCAACGTCCCGAGGTTCCTGTTCTCGATAGAGAGCCCAAGAATAATAAGTGTCCATTCGTCCTCGGTGTCGATCTAGCGGGCATGGGAGCTAATTCAACGTGTATGGCTGTACTTAGTTTACCGGGCGACGATTACCGAGATTTACATGCAGTCTACAAATGGGACAAAATTCATCCAGATGAGATTGCAGGCAACATTCACAAAATGGTTGACCTCTTTCCAAGCATCAAGAAGATTGTTATGGACAAGACGGGTACACTTGGTAAGCAGGTTGCTAGCATTTGCGAAAAGCCTAAACAGCTAATTGACGGTACTTGGCAGGATCGGACACCGATTACGGTATGGGATCACCCGGACGCAGTATTCGCTAGAGCCCATATTGTACTAACTTTACCCTCGGACGACCTTATGGAGTCGGGTTTATTCGGTGCGCGAGTAGACTCGCGTATTGGCGGGGAACTCGAACTCAAGAACGCTTTCCACCTAGATATGAAAAGCCGCTTTGAGAACGGAACCTTCCGCGCAGCGCTCTCGGTAGATGACTCAGAATACTTCAAAGCTGAAAAGACTACTAAAGGCGAACTTTTAGATAACATACGTGAAGCCCTTGCTCAGTTTCCTAAGATTGACCGCAAGAAAGACCGCGAAGGCAAGCCTCTTGGAGACATAAAAGGCAACTACTACTTCACTCGCCCGCCACACGACGATGGAGCGTATGCTATTACTTATGGAAATTGGTGTGCAAACATTGTTTTGAAAGCAGCAGTTCCTAAAACTAGGACAACAGACGCTCCTATCTTCTGGCCTGACGTGCAGATACAAGAAATAGAGACACACCAAGTTGTTCGCGCTCGCTTGTGAAAGGAGTCGGAATGTTACTTGACCACAACGGACGACCCTTTGCCAAAGCTGAGATTGAACTAGCTACCCGCGCTGGTGGCTTTACTGCGCCTATGTTTCCAGGGCCTAACCCTATGCTTGAAGGTTACGTTGACGAGTTTTCAGATTACAGCACTAAAGAACTTTTCGATGTGTTTATTAAGCCCAGAAGCGTTGAAGATGAAGTCGCTGGTTATGCAGAAACAATTAGCTCAGTTCCTGGAGTATACAACGAACGCTTTGCCAAGCGTAATCCCATTGCTGATCTAAATATCCCGAAAGACATAATGGGTATTTTTAGTTTAAGCATGAGGTACGCCGAAGATCATTACATCGTCAATCGCACGGTTAAAATCAAGAAGGACTTCGCAACTCGCGAAATGACGCTGCTGGGCAAGGACACAACGAAATCGTATTACGAAAGTTTGTTTCGCCGCCTGAAAATGCGGCAGCTACTTGGTCAGGTCTTCCGGTATTATTGGATTACGGGCCGCGTAGTTGTATATTGGGGCGCGGCGCGGCCTATTGAAGGCTTGTGTATGCTCGATCCACGTTATATCATCGTTCGTCGGTTCTTAAATAAGTGTAACGTGTTTCTAAAGCCTAAGCCGCGCTGGTACTCCATTCTCACCGAGCGCAAGGATTCTCCAGAATACAAATTCCTGGTAGACAATCTCCCGCCATATTGGATTCCGTTCATAAAAAAGAACGAGGAAATCCCACTAAAGGACGAAGAGTTTGCTCTAATCGAGAATAATCTTAGTTTATTCAATGTTAGGAGCAATGACGAGTATGCTGTTAACGGCAGTCCGCTATCAGCAGCCTTCCGGCCGTTGCAGATCGCCTCTATGTTAATGGCAGGAGACTTCAGTGTCGCTTGGATGATTAAGAATATGGTAGCGCTTTTCTCAATCGGCGACCCGAAGAACGAGAAGGAGTATACGCCTCCCGATCAGATAGCGCTACAGAAGTTGGCGACTGCGTTTGTACGTCCCGAGTACGCTATGAACGCCTTCGTAGACCCGACTGTAAATATACGTTACATTACGCCCGATCCTAGTTTATTCGATAACAAGAAGTACCTGCAAGTAACAACTGAGATCGAATATGTTATGGGTGTACCAGGATGTTTTACATCGGGCAGTGGTGACTTTGCCAGTAACTCAATGTCACTTAAGCCATTCCGTGAAGATATTCAAAATGCACGAACAGACATTATGGAAATGTTCTTCTGGAAGTTTCTTTCGATAGCCCGTGAGGGCGTTTCTACTCGCCGCACGGGCAACGAAGACCCGGAGATCGAGTTCGATAATGATTGCCTCAAGGACGACAAGATCATTCAAGACGAACTTAACGGCAAATGGGATCGCGGAGCTATTTCAAACCGTTCACTCCTCGAAGGTAAAGCGAAAGACTTCGATACGGAGCTTGAACGCAAGAAAGATGAGAAGCAGTACGCAGAAGTATTGCTGCCGCTGTACGCAATCGCACAGGGTACCGATCAACAGGCTATCATTGCTGCGGGGAAACTCGCAGCTAATCCTCCTGCTACCGCCAAGACAAACAAAGGCAAAGGCGGTCGTCCCGCCGGTAGTAACCCTAAACCAAGTAAAGAATCCGGGGGAAACCCTCAATCTCGCCCTTCGAGGCCGAGCTAAGAAAGGACCTATATGGACGAAGATGAGGTAGGCTTTTTAGCCGTCACGAAACCTAGCGGCAAATCGCCTTTGAAGGTTCCAGAAACGAATGAACAGTTCGTCTATACGGTTGGCAGAGCGTTATCGTTCTGGCCGACTGTCAACGGCAATGGAGCTACGTGGTTAGAAAGCGATATTGCAAGTCTATACTCAAATAAGGTTGACAGTAATCTTACTTGGCGGGGGAAGTTAGTAAATGCGAACCACGAAATTGGTGCGAAGACTCAAAAGATGGTTATTGGGACAACTATTGCCGAAGCCTTTATCCCTGGCGTAGGCGTTGATGTTCTAAACCAGCTTGATCGGCGACAGCTTAAGGCGTACCAAATGGAGGCCAACGAGTTCGCGGCTGAAACAGGCGAATACTCCAAACAATCTATCGAAATCCGCTGCGACCGTAGTAAATCTAAGTTTATTGCAGTCTTGAACCCTGGCAACGCCGATCTAGCAACGCAAAAAGTGTTTACTGCGGAAGAGGCGGCTGCTCTAGGAATGCGTCGGACCACCGATAGCGACCCGCAAGGCAAGTACCTCTATGAAAACAAGTATAACGTCGTAGAAGCAGGCTTTCCGAAACGGGTCTGGGGCATCGGGATTCTGTCGAAACCTCAGGCTGACGCAAGCGCTGTCATTTATGACATAGCTGCCTCGCAAGACTACGCGAATATGGACGATCTTCAAAAAGCATATCAAGATACCGCTCCTACTTCGCTTGGCGACGACATTGAATCAAGTTTACCGAACGACGCTTTCGCTATTTGCAACGACTGTGATGAAAGCATGGCGAAAGGCTCTACAACCAAACGCGAGTTACCCTTGTATGAGTCGAAGCACAGGCTTGACAATCAGAGCCCCCACGCGGGGCTTATAAAGACTGCTGTGGATAAGCTTAATGGCAGCGACAAAACTAAGTATAGTCCCGCACTTCATGCGGAAGCAAACAAACGTGTGCGTAATGCACATAAGCAAATCTCACAAGGAGATAAGAAGATGGCATTAACCGCTGACGAAAAGGCCGCACTCGTTGACCCGCTTGAAAACGAAATCGCTGGCCTTAAGAAAACGATCAAAACGAAGACTGACGAGCAGGCTGAGATTGAAAAATCTAAAGTCCTAGAGCTTCAAGCCAAAGATAATGAGATCGCGGCGATAAAGACCGAGAACGATAAGCTCAAAGCTAAGATCGCAGCCGATGAATCTGCTCTCCTGGTGGAAACCCGCCTTGCGGAACTTTCCAAGGTTGAGGGCTTTGAAATCAAAGCTGATGAGAAGGCCGAACTTTTGGCTAAACTTAGTACAGAAGCAGAGCCCGACTTCCGTGTTCGCGTATTAAGTGCTAAGAACGCGAGTCTTGAGAAGAAACTCGCGGCGGGCAGTAGCAAGACCCCTGATGAGATTGCAGCCCTTAAGATCAAAGAAAAAGAAGACGAGATCGCCGCACTTAAGGGACTCAATATCGACAAAGCTGATTTGAAGAAGCTCAGTATCTACGCTTTCGCAACTAAGTAAGGCGTTATATAATAACGGGCCAGGAAATCTCCTGATCCGATAAACTAACTTTATCTTTTAAGGAGATTCAAAGTGCCGATCAAGCCTGATTACGGTTTCCATGAGCGCAAAGTATCGAACGTCTTCGTACTTAATGTCGCTGCAACTCAAGGTTCTATTCTTACCCGCGATACCACGAACACTGCCGTCGTCGGCGCTGGCGACTGCACTTACGGCAGTGTAGCATTGGGATCAGTCGCAGTCCAGGGCGACCGAGAACTCGGATTCCTGTTCTGGGATGTTACTGCTACGGGTGCAAGTTTCTTTAATACGATCTCTGGCATTCTTGACTTGACGACTGCAATCGGTACGCCGGTTGCGATCTATCATGCGAATGCTGGTGACATCGTTAGTACAGACGCTTACTTGGCCTCTGGCCTTGGAGCTATCACTGCTGGCGCAGTTAGCGGTAATACGGCTCCTGATACACTCCTTGGCGTTCTTAACGGCAAGTACGTTCTCGCGTCGGCCTTTGCCTCGCCTGCCGCAGGCAGTGCGGTTCGCGCGAAGCTCATTGGCAACGCAGTCATTAACTCAGTTCAAGCGATTAGAGTCCAGGTCCTCTGATTTTTCGCAAGCGGCTAAACTAAGTTTAGAAAGAAGCACAATATGTCCTATGTACTGCCTGCGAACCGTCAGCGCGTTGAAGACGCCAAGGCGAGTATCGCTAAATTCGACAGCGTAACTGTCGAAGACCGCGCTAAAGAAGCCCAACTTCTTAGCACTGATGAATATGCTTCGATGGCGGGCGTAGTAACGCTCACCCAGGCAGAAGCCACGTTTATCGACTTGAACGTCTATGCCTACGATGATCTTGCCGATGGATTCGCTGAGTTTGTCCCGTTGGGTATCGGCGAAATTCCGGTCTATAAACTCCGTCAGGAATACCCGGTTAGAGTGAATATGGGTCATCTGGCCGGTGGACCGCCTGCCGTGAAGTACGCAACGAAGCAATCTGGAGTCCAGGTTGTGCCGTTCCAATACTTCTCGGAAGAAATCTTGGTCCCGAACCTTGTCAACGTCAGTTTTGACATTGCCAAGTTCCATGAAAAAGAGATGGCGCTTGCGCGTCTTGCTCGCGATATGAAGCTCTATCGTCAGCTTATTATCATCAATACGATGCT
>Ga0182012_10005275_pt1 | contig 13390 bp, 16 predicted proteins | sample 612S2SmetaG_FD_120486 | JGI IMG/M metagenome (GOLD analysis project Ga0182012, IMG submission 120486) | Permafrost microbial communities from Stordalen Mire, Sweden - 612S2S metaG | ecosystem: Environmental > Terrestrial > Soil > Wetlands > Permafrost | place: Sweden: Stordalen | collected... | reverse complement strand
CGTTTGCCGGTAAAGTATGAAGTTTATCCTTCTGGCCGTTGGCTTAGGGTGTCTCGGTTACTGTGCTTACGCTCTGAGCATGGAGGGGTTGAACCAGTCGTACGACAACTGGGTTTTTGAGAAGCATATTAGCGGCAGCCAAGACGTTAGCGTTGCTGAATACCTGCGTGAAAAAACGCCATTTGGTTTTTTGGTGAGCGATTCTGAACCTCCGGTGGTATCGGATGCGAAGGCTCGGCAAAGTCTAATTCCAAAAAGCATCGAGCCAGGAACTGTTTTGGGACGTGTTGAAATAAGCCGACTGAAACTTTCTGCGATGGTCCGCGAAGGGGTGGACGCAAAGACGCTTAGCACTTCGGTAGGGCATGTGCCGTCGACAGCGATGCCGGGGCAGTTTGGCAATTTTGCGTTAGCGGCGCATCGCGACACTCTTTTCCGGGCGCTGAAAGATATTAAACAAGACGACTTGATTACGTTTCAATCGCAAACCCAAACGTTCACCTACAAAGTTGAGGGCACAAGAATTGTGAAGCCAACTGAGGTAAGCGTTTTGCGTCCGGACGGTCATGATTCTTTGACACTCATTACGTGTTATCCGTTTTATTACGTTGGATCGGCGCCGGAACGGTTTATTGTGAAGGCGAGATTGGTCCGGTAGGGTGGCGAAAGCGCGCCCAGGGACGGACGAAATCCGTCCCCGGCGCAGGTGGCGATGAACGTCGAGCAACGTTTGGGAGCGTTACTGATTACAGTGATGAGCGAAGCGCGTTAGACTTGCTAGAGAGCATGCCGCCTTCTGGTACGGTAATCAATAAGAAACAAATTCCGCTGGTGCCTGTGCTTACGGGTGCGCTGGCGCTCGTGTTGCTTGCCGCTGCTGTCGTTTACCTGAGCCGGCCCGAACCAAAGACGGCTACGACGGGTGTCGCTTCACAAGAGGCAAAAGCGTATTTGCCAAACCTGGGACTGAGCGATGTAAACATGCAAGCTTCAGAAAACCTCATGAACCAGAAAGTGGTTGAGGTGTTGGGGAACATTTCTAATAACGGACCGCGCGAACTTAAGTCTATTGATGTGTATTGTCTGTTCTACGGAGTGGATGGACATGAAATTCATCGCGAGCGTTTGCGAATTGTGGGTGGTGTGGGAACCCAGGGATCGCTGAAACCGGGTGCCACCAAAGCTTTTCGGATGCCGTTTGACAGCTTGCCAGACGGGTGGAACCAGGCAATGCCCAAAATGGTGATTGCGCAGATTACGTTTGTGAACTAACTGATGAGAATCCTAATAGCGGATGACGACAAAGACCAACTGGAACTACGTAGCTTGCTGCTGACGGAGAGCGGCTACGAGACCATCGCGGTAAGTACGACGGCGGCTGCGCTAAGAGAAGCGAAGATGCACCGGCCGGAGTGTGCAGTCGTGGATTTGAAGTTTCCTACGGAAGCCATGGGGTTGAGCCTGATTCGGGCGTTAAAAGAATTAGATGGAGCCATGCGCGTGTTTGTGCTGACGGGGAGCGATCCGCGCAGGATCAATGGTTTGCCAGAAAAGAATCTGGTGGAAGAGGTTATTACTAAAGGATGCTCAACGGCCTATTTGATGAAGAAGCTAGGTGAGCTGGCTGGGAGCGCTGAGCCGAAGCTGGCTGCGATGCGCGAAGCGTTTAGCAAGGATGGTGTTTTGACGCTTGATGTGAAGGCCGTGCCAAGGGCAGCGCGCAGTGAGGTGGTGGGCGTTACCACTGATGGGGCGATGAAGGTGCGTGTGGCGGCGGTACCCGATAAAGGCAAGGCAAACGAGGAACTGCGCGCAGTGTTGGCTGATTGGTTCGATGTACCCAAGAGCAACGTCGAGTTACTGCAGGGCGATACGTCGCAGCGGAAACGCCTGAGGATCAGTAAATAGTCAGCGGCTAACCAGCAGGGCGATGGGGACAGCCAGCACGCGCATCAAAGAGGCAGTAGAGCATACCCGGGAATAAGATTGCGGCGCTATGGCAGTCTCCCATTGCTTTCGTGGCAATGAACTTTGAGCGAGTTTATGGAGTAGGCTTCTTGGAAGGCGCGGGCGCCGTGGTGGGTGGCGTCGTCTCGGCGCGGAGAGCACGGTCGTAATCGAGGGTGATTTGGTGAGCGATTTTGGCGGCGACGTCCGCGCTCGCGCTGCGAAACTTTGCGCCAAGGCTTTCCTGCGTGGTAGACCATAAAACATCGCCATCTTTGCTGCACAGGCGAACGCTCGCGTAGGCCTCGTGTTTTCGCTCCCGGCTGTGATGAGACTCATTATCGCCGATGGAGTTAGCGCCATAAAGACCGCTGACTTTGCCGGTTAGGGTGCTCCCGCTGGCGGACTTGCCGAGTGATTCATGACCGGACATACCTTCATATGTGTCGTATGTATCGGTGAAGGTTTTGTCGTCTGCGGCGCCTTTGAGGACGGCGTCGGCGCGAGCTTCATTTTCGGTGAGTATGAACAGCTTTGTTGAATTGAGGCTGGCAATAATAAGTTCGCGTAAGGCAGTTGCTTGAACGTTCGTGCCAAGCTCGCCGACGTAAATTCGTTTGACATCCAAGAGACCTGGATCTGGTTTCGAGTCCTGGGCGGAAAGAGCAGCAGCAAAGATTAGGCAAAGGTTGATTGCGATGAGGCGGTTCATCCTTTGCCCGCCATTCTTGCTTCCTCATCTTGGAAGCGGATCTGTTGCCCAGTGCGGGCTTCAAGGGCAACTAAGGCTACGCGAATATCTTTCTTATCAATGCGAAACACCAGGGCTTGCTGGATGCCGTTTTCATCTTGGAAGCCAAGAGTTAGAAAGTGCTGACGCGATTTGGCGAGCATAAAGATGGGTGAAATCACGGCAGCAGCCAGATAACGGCGATCCACCTTCTGGCCATATTCAACCAAGTTGATTCGGTCGTACGGAATCTTGATCTGAGTCTTGTGGGAGAGAAAGATGAAGAAGGTGTTGTCCATCACCTGAATATCTCCAGAATTGCTGGTTGGGATGTCGGCGCGGGTGCCGCCAACGTATTCAGCGTGAGCACCGGAATGGCCAGCGGATAGAGGAACGGCGGCGATGGCAAGAAGGGTGGATAAAACGAGAATGCGCATAGGTTTTGCGAGGGAACTCTCAGAATCAATGTGAAGGCGCGAGGGAAAGCGTCTCGTTAGGAATGGTCTTGAGCGACAGTTCCAGAATGAAAGTTAAGTCCAAACCTTCTCTATCGGTACGCCTTTGCGACAGAGTTCGCAGGAGGAAGCGTCCTTATAATAGAGCGCGTCCATTTTGGCGAGGTAGAAGAGTGGGAGGTTCCCAAAGTCAGCTATGGTTGGGTTGGGTTGATAGACCGCCACTGCTAAGCCGACGACTTGCGCGCCGCGCGATTCTAGAAGTGCGCGGAGTTCGGTGAGGCGTTTGCCACTGCGGAGGATATCGTCTACCAGTAAGACTTTTTCCCCTTTTTGCGGTTCCAAGAATTGGCGGAAACGCATAGGGCTGGTTTCGGAGTCCTTTTCGGCCCAGTAAGTCTGGTGAACTCGCAAGGCTTCAGAGACGCCATAAGCGATAGGTAGGCCGGCCGTGTTATTGGGGCAGACAATGGAAAGGTCTTTGATGAGTGCACGAATTTCGGGCTCCGCGCGGAGCCGCCGGCTTAAACCAACGCTCAAAACTTTGGCGTGTTGGTAGTAGCGAAAGGCGAGCGCTACCTGCAAGTATTCGTTGGCGTGCATGCCATTGGCATATTCAAAATGGCCGTCACGGAGGGCCTTAGTCTCGCGTAGCATGGCGATGACTTCTTCGTTAGTTGGGACAAGATGCATGGATGACTCAATTCTAGTGTGCGCCTCGGCCAGCGAGCACCTGGGGAATTGTCTTCAGAATAATCGACCAGTCGAGTTGCAGCGACCAGTTTTCAATGTAAGAGATGTCCATGCGCATCCAGGCGTTGAAGTCGATTCGGTCGCGGCCTGCTACTGCCCACAAACAAGTGAGGCCAGGGCGCATGCGAAGGCGGCGGCGCTGCCAGCGTTGATATTGATCGACCTCTTCGGGTAACGGTGGGCGCGGACCTACGATGGACATGTCGCCGCGCAGGACATTGAAGAATTGCGGGAACTCGTCGATGGAAAATTTGCGCAACCAGCGACCGACAGGCGTAATGCGTGGATCGTGAGCAATCTTGAAGGCGACTTCGCGTTCATTCAGGTGTTCTAACTGGGCGCGCATCTCATGGGCGTTATCAACCATGGAGCGGAACTTAAAAAGAGTAAAACGGCGTCCGTTTAAGCCGCAGCGGGCTTGTCGAAAAATAACGTCGCCCGGAGATGTGAGTTTGATGAGTGTGGCCACGAGCAGGAGCAGGGGCGACAGAATGATTAGTGCGACGGCGGAGAAAGCAATATCGAACAAGCGCTTGAATACGAGGCGTAGATCGTCGAGCGGTGCGGCGGAGAAAGTAAGCAAGGGAGCGCCGCCGACTCGGTCGAGAGTGATGTCGCTGTTGACGTGCGGAAAAAAGTCAATGGCAACGCGGGTGCGGACGCCCTCTTCATCACAGGCGAGAAAAACTTCTTCGAGGGTCGCCAGATGGTTGCTTTCAACGTCGAAGATGACCTCATCGACAACTCTTCCGGCGATCAACTGGGGCAGGGCAGTGAGACTTTCCGATTCAGTGAGGCGGGCGACGATCTCCAATCGAAAGGGAGAGCCTTGGCGAAGACGATTGGCGAGTGCGGTTGTTTTTTGATCGCTACCTACAAGGACTAAGTGATAGGGCGAACCAAAGCCGCGTTGGAAGGCGCCGATGAAACGCGGCATGAGTAGCCGGGTAGTGATGAGCAGAAAGAGGTTATAGCCAAAGAAGAGCAGCAGGAAACTGCGGCTCAAATCTAAGCGAAGCAAGTATTGCACGAGCACGACAATCACCGTGCCTATAAGCGATTGGCGGAACGTGCCTGGGAGGAGGCGACGGGCGGTAGCGGAATCGATGTAATCATAGACCCGCTGAAATGCACCCAGAGCTACCCAGGTGATCACACAAAGCGCGAGGAGAAGAACGTGAATGGAGCGGGTTAAAAAGAAGATGCGATCAAACGACAGGTGTAGGCGCGTAGAATACGCGGCTTCAAAGGCGGCGACAGTGACTATTGCGTCGGCAACCGCGAACAGTAACTGAATCTTTTTGCGCTGATGAGCAAACACTTGGTTTGATTACACTTCTATACTATGCCGCCGCGCAGAGCAGAATCCAGGTCGGCGTAGATATCTTCCACTGCTTCGATGCCAACGGCGACGCGAACAAGGTTTTCGCGGATTCCCATACGCTCGCGCATTTTGGGGGCGATGTCGCGATGAGACGCCATGGCCGGATATAGCAACAGGGTGTGAACGTCGCCCAGAGAGGTGCCTGGCACCACCATCTTTAGGCGGGTCATGAAACGGAGCACCGCGGCTTTATTGGCGTCTCTGATTTCGAAGGCGAGAATTGCACCGTAGAGATCTGGAGCGAAAAGCTTTTTGATGGTAGCGGCGTCAGGATGGTTGGGATCGGCGCAGTAGTAGACGCGCTCGATGGCTGGATGTTGTGCCAGACATTCGGCGAGTTTGCGGGCGTTTTGACACTGGCGTTCGTAGCGCAGAGCGAGCGTCTTGATTCCACGCATCGTGAGATAGCTTTCAAAGGGGCCTAGAGTGCCGCCCGCGATGCGCGAGAGCATGCGTACGTTGTCATGATGATCGGCGTCACTCACCACCACGCCACCCAGCACATCTCCATGTCCAGAGAGAAACTTGGTGGTGCTATGAACCACGATATTCGCACCCAGATCGAGCGGACGCATAAGCATGGGACAGGCGAAGGTACTATCCACTACGAGAGAAGCGCCGGCAGCTTTAGTGATTGCGGCGATTTGGGGAATATCGGCAACACGAAGAATGGGGTTGGAGATGCTTTCAAGAAACACGCAGCCTGGCTTTTCTGAGGCCACGGCTCTTTCCACTGCGGCCAAATCGCAAAAATCGACATACTTGACGTTCACTTCGAACGGAGCCATGACTTGGTCGAGGAGTTTGATGGTTGCGCCGTAAATGGAACCAGAACTGATGATGGAATGTGGGCGATCAATGAGCGCGGCCTGAAATGCCAAGTGAAGGGCGGTCATCCCCGAGCAAGTGGCAAGAGAGCCGTGGCCGTTCTCCAACGCGGTTGTGAGTTCTTCGAGCGCTGTGTTGGTTGGATTCTCGTAGCGGGAATAGCTTGGACCTTCTTCTTCTTGGCCGAAGATGCGATCGAGTTGCTCGGCGGTCTCGTAGAAATAGGTTGTGGCCAAGTGAATGGGCGTAGTTGATGGGATGGCTTTTGACGGGGAGCGTTTGCGATCACCGGCGTGGACAACTTGAGATTCAAACTTCATTTTCTTTTCCAGCGGACGCCGTCTTTGGTGTCCTCGAGCAGAATACCTTTCTCTAACAGGAGGTTGCGGATTTCGTCCGAACGTTTAAAATTCTTGGATTTCTTGGCTTGATTGCGCTCTTCAATGAGAGCTTCAATTTCGGCGTCAGTCAATATTGAGGACTTGGACGCAGACGGTTTAAGAACATCAAACACTGTGTCGAAGACTTCCAGCACGCGGGCAGAATCCCAGCGGTTGTCTTCTTGAAACTCACCTTCGTCGAGGGAGGTGTTGATGGCGCGGACGTACTCGAAAATTGCTGCCAGCGCTTCGGCGGTGTTTAGATCGTCGTCCAGAGATTCTTCAAACTGGCGAATGGCAGCGCCGGAACGGTCGGCGACTGTCTGATTCTTGCCAGGTGCGAGTTTGGCTGAGCTGACGCGGGCTTCGAAATCCCGAAGACGCTCGATACTCTTGGCCGCTGCTTTGAGACCTTCGAAAGTGAAGTTTAGCTTCTTGCGATACGGGACGGAAGCGAGGAGATAGCGGATGACCTCCGGTTGGTAGCCCATTTCGAGCAGGTCGCGCAAGGTGTAGAAATTGCCCAGCGACTTCGACATTTTCTGCGACTCGATGTGAAGATGTTCCGAGTGCAGCCAAAAGCGGGCGAATGGTTTGCCCGTTATTGCCTCCGATTGAGCAATTTCGTTTTCGTGGTGGGGGAATACGAGATCAACGCCGCCCGCGTGAATGTCGAGCGTTTCGCCCAGATAGCCCATGGCCATGGCGGAACATTCGATATGCCAGCCGGGGCGGCCATCACCGAAAGGAGTCGGCCAAAATGGCTCGTCACCCTTACGGCCTTTCCATAGCACGAAATCCCGGGCATCTGCCTTGTCGTATTCGTCCTGATCTACGCGTGCGCCCGCACGAATGCCAGTGAAATCGTTGTGTGAGAGCTTACCGTAATCCGGAAAGTTCGCAATCCGAAAATAGGTGGAGCCATCATTTGTATATGTGTAGCCCTTAGCTGCAAGCTTCTCAATGGCGGCGACCATTTCTGGAATGTGTTTGGTGGCTGGAGTGACATGCTCGGGTTGTTCCAGGCGCAATGCGGCGGCATCTTCAAAGAACGCTTTTGTGTAGCCGTGCGTGTAGTCGTCGATTGACTTGTGTTCCTTAGCGGCATTAATAATGATTTTGTCGTCAACATCTGTGACGTTCATCACATGATCGAGGGCGTAGCCACGATAGCGAAGCCAGCGACGCAGGACGTCTTGAAAAGTAAACGTTCGGAAATTGCCAATGTGGACGAAGTTGTAGACGGTGGGTCCGCATGTGTACATGCGCACGGTATTGTCTTTCAGCGGTTGAAAGGGTTCTAACTCTTGCGTCAGGGTGTTAAAAAAGCGAAGAGGCATTCTAAAGGGGCAGTCAGACTCAATCGTAACAAGCGATAAGCTCAAAGTATGAATGTGACGGGACGCCAGAAATCGATCGCGTTCTTTATCGCGATGGGCGCGGGGCTCATCACGGTCACGCTACTGCTTTATGTCGGTTGGGTTTTGCTGAATTGGCGCACTGGAATCCTGCTATTTTTAGGGATTTTATTGCTAGCGGTGATTATTTCGGGCGTGGTGTTGAATACTATTTTTCTAGTACGCGAGATAAGGCGCAATGAACAGCATGATGCGTTTATTAATGCCGTAACCCACGAATTGAAGACTCCTGTGGCTTCGATTCGTTTGTACCTGGAAACCTTGCTGACGCGCCAAGTGGATGAGCAAAAGCGCGATGAGTTCTACCGGATTATGTTGGACGACAGCGGACGGTTGCTGCACACGATTGAGCAAGTGTTGCGCACGGGAAGGCTGGGGGCTTCGCATCCGATTTTGAGTTTGGCGGAAATTAATGTCAATCAACTATTGCAGGAGTGCGTGGAACGAGCTCGAACGTTACATAGTCTGCCGGTAGATGCAGTGCGGTTTGAACCTGTGAATCGGTTCACTATCGAAGGAGATCCCGACGAAGTCAGGTCGGCCGTATCAAATTTAATAGATAATGCGGTGAAGTATTCGGGATCGAATGTGAAGGTGACTGTAGACGCTGTGAGTGACGATGGGCGGTTCGTGGAAATACGGGTGAGGGATGAAGGCGCCGGTATACCAAAGGACGAATTGAAGAGGATCTTCAGGCGGTTTTATCGCATTCCGGGGCCGCTGGCTGCGAGGTTGAAAGGGACCGGGCTTGGACTGTTTATTGTGCGAAGTGTGGCGAAGAGGCATGGTGGGCAAGTTTGGGCAGAGAGCGCTGGGCCAGGACATGGCAGTACCTTTGTATTTAAGGTGCCGGTGGCAAGTCCGAAATGAGCCGCGTACTGGTGGTAGAAGACGAGGCGCATTTGGCCGAAGGTCTCCGGTTCAATCTGGAGGCGGAAGGTTATCAGGTTGAGACAGTGGACACGGGCGAGGCCGCTCTAGAGAAGCTGAATGAAGGGCAGTTTTTCGATGTGATGATTCTGGACGTGATGCTGCCGGGGAAAGACGGGTTCGGCGTGATGACTGAAATGAGGCAGGCAGGTATGCTTGTGCCGACTTTGATGCTGACGGCGCGAGGGCACTCGGACGATGTTTTGCGGGGGTTTGAAGCGGGCGCTGACGACTACTTAACCAAGCCCTTCGATTTGGCTATTTTGATTGCCCGGATTCGTGGCCTGTTGCGAAGGCGCAACTGGTTGCAGGCACCCGCAGTTTTACCGGCCATACCCCGCAAGCCGGATGACGTGTTTACGTTTGGCGCCGAGAGCGATAAGTCGGTGAATTTTGATTCTTTGGAGTTGTGGGTTCGAAGCCAGGTTTTCCGACTGACCTTGATGGAGGCGAACCTACTGCGCTTCATGATTGAGCATGAAGGAAAACCTGTTTCACGTAAGAGCATGCTGCAAAAGGTCTGGAGCTTGCAGGAAGATACGGACACGCGACCAATTGACAACTTCATTGTGCGTTTGAGGCGCTATATGGAAGATGACCCGAAAAACCCGCGACATTTGCTTACCGTGCGCGGCGTTGGTTATCAATTTGTGGCAGTGCCTGCTTAGTTGGAATTGGAAATGTGGGTTCTTCAGTGAAATGGCTTACACAGACGGATTTTTCCAAATTTTCTTTCTCGGCGAATGAAACGAAAATGAGTTTCTGAGCACTACGCGGAGAGGAGGGCGTCCGACAATAGCCGGAAGTTCCAAAAGAAGTGACAAAAAGCACAGGTTTCGAATTGGGTGGGCAACGCGTGATTTTGTGCGATACTTCACAGAACCCGACGGTGAATCCAGTGGATCGGTTCGAATTTTCTGAAGACTATTTAGCCCGACTGCGTAAAGACGATGACGAAACCTGGGAACACTTCTACAAGTTCTTCCGATGGAGAATTCGAACGAAGTTTCGCGCGCAGTTTCGTTGGGAAATCGCCGAGGATTTGACAAGTGAAACGATTGCGGCTGCGGTTGACAAGATAAGACAAGGCGAACCCGAACATGGCGCTTCGCTGCGCGGATACGTTTTATCGATTTGCCGAAATAAAGCTCTGGAGATGATTCGAAAACTTACCAACGAAAAAGCCTTATCGGACGTAGATTGCGATTCACTCGCCGCAAATTCAAAGACGCCCCAGCAAGAATGCTTGAGCAAACAAGACTCCGAAAAAGTGAAGAGAACGCTTCAAGGACTGTCGGAACGGGACCGCACTGTTTTGCTGAGAGCTTTCTACTTTGGACAAGACAGGGATGAGATTTGCCGGCAAATGGGCATAACACGCAAGAAGCTAAAGATGATCCTATTCCACGCGCGCCACCGATTCCAGCGCCAGTGGAATCGGGACTGAAGCGCTTTTTTGAATGAAATATATGAGCGAAGTTACAAAACCAATGGCCCACCAAGAGGCCGTGAAGATGCATGCCGTAGAAGGCTATTTGTTGAATGAGCTGACCGAAGAGCAGCGAGCCAGTTTTGAGGAACACTACTTTGAATGCGAGACCTGCGCCGAGGCAGTTATGGCCGGGCAAGCATTCGTCAGCGGCATTCGTCCAGTTCCCGAGCCAAATAGAGTTCCATGGTGGAAGGTTCCCATTGCGGTACCCCGCTGGACGCTTTGGTTACTGAGCGGGGCAATGGCTGCCTCACTAGGATTGGTGTCAATTCAACAGCCCTGGGGTTTAACCGCTCCGATGGCGAACACCATTTTACTGGCATCCAAGTTGCAGAAAGGTGAGGACCATGGGCAATTGTTGACGACTCCCTCGGCGACGATTGAGGTAAACCTCCCTCCCGACTCAAACTTTGCGTTTTACCGGCTCAGAATTAAAGGCGGAGATAGACCTACAAGCTTCTCTGAAATTTTGCCGTCGCCGCCCAAAGACCACGAACAGCGATTGTCGTTACAAGTTCCAAGCAAGCTTCTGGGAAGCGGCCATTTTGAGATGGATGTAGAAGGGCTCGATTCCAAGGATTCCCGACAGGGCCGCTCAGTTGGTATTTACTACTTCCATGTGCTTAAGAATTAAATTTTGTGGGCCAACCGGCAACGCTTAGTAATAATTGCACACTAATGTGTTGTCGGAGGTAACAATGCAAGTCAATTAGCTTCCTTGGGTAATCTTTTCGTCAAAAACGTAAACGACTTAGCTCTTTTATTCACTAGGTAGGCTAGAAAGAACAGCTCTGCAAAGAGTGGGTTTTAGAAGGCCAGGTATAGCGATGTTAATAGAGCTGTCGAGAAAGTCGAATCAGAAGACGGTAACTTTTGACGACGAATATCTGTCAAGATTGCGGAGCAACGACAGTGAAACGGCGGAGCACTTCCAACGGCATTTTCGGCGAGTAGCCGGAAGCATGCTCTACGGAAGATTCGACCGGCAAACCGAAGCCGATCTAGTGGATGAAGTGCTCTCGGCGGCGATCGAAAAAATCATGCAAGGCGAGCCGCGCGACCCGAGCGCTTTGCCGGGTTACGTTCGTGGTATCTGCATTAACGTGATCAAGAAAGTGATTAGGAATAGATCTAGAGAAGAACGGGTCGACCTCAATATTGATCGGATTTCAGGAAAATGGAAAACGCCGGAGGAGGCGATCTTAGAGCGAGACACGGCTGAAAAAGTTCGCAGGGTGATGAGCGTGTTAAGGCCGAGACATCAACAGATACTGCTGGCACTTTTTTTTCACGGCTTGAGACGTGACGAGGTGTGCGAAATCTACGGGGTGACGCGAGCGCAACTGCGGTTGATTTTATTTCACGCGCGCTGCAAATTTCAGAAGGAATGGGGGGATAAATGATACCCGCATTAATGGAAAACGATATGCGCAATAGTAATGAACCAGATGCCAGAGAAGAGGCAATAAGACAGCAACATCAAGAGTTCGTAAAGAATTATACGGTTGAGCTGTATCTCTTAGACGAATTAACGCAAGAGGAGCGGGCCCAGTTCGAAGAACACTATTTCGAATGCGAGCCATGCGCCGAAGCCGTAGAGGCAGGACAAGCATTCGTAAGTGGAATTCGACCGGTGAAAGAGCACAGGGTAATCAACAGGTTTTGGCTGCCAACTTCAGCGGTAGCGGCGACGTTGCTTTCTATAGTGATTGGACAACAGTACGTCATTGCGAATTCGAAAGGGCCGCAGCCGAACACAGTGATTCTGGCGAGGAAAATTGAAAGAGGCCCGACCGAAAGCGCCTATCTTGCCAAGACGCCTTCGGTGACTGTTGAGGTGAATCTATCTGGAGAAGCCAGATTTGCTTACTACCGGATGAAGATTCAAAGCGATAAACACTATCAGCTTTCGCAAGTTGTCCCTGCTCCACCGGACGAGTCGGAAGAAAGGCTTTCCATTCAATTCGCTCGCAGAATGCTAGGGACAGGCCATTTCACTGTTCAACTACAGGGCCTTGAAAGTGAGGAGTCGACAAACGGCACTCGCTTGGGAGAAGCCTATGCGTTTGACCTGAAGTGAGCCAGCGCTTATTTTCCCTGAGATGTAACGAAATCGAGCCAAATCACACTTAGAGGCGTAGTAGGTTGCTCAGCAACAATCTTGAAAAGTGACAGGTGATTCAAATGAACTATAAAGAGGATGCACGGTTCGTATTTTTTGGGTCGGCACTCGCGCTGGGAGCGACAGTTAATTACCCATCTCGAGAGTTTCTCAAGAATCAGACGTCGGCCGTGCTCGGTGAATTCGGAGGGAATGCTTCGCAAACGCGAGATCAGTCGGCCTTTCTCGATATCGTAAAGACCGGCACGGTCACGGCCACGGTAAGTGGCGACGAATCTCCTACCGATCATGTTTCTACGGTTGCAACTTCCACCATTGAAAAGTTAGACATCATGGGTATTGTTAAAGCAGACAGAATTGTTTGCAGCATCGCGTCGGTTTATCCGAAGGAAATGCAACGTGATGGCACTTACAAATTCCCGTTAATGACTGCCGATCCGGCCTTTTATCCGATGAAGGTGCAGGTGCAAGCGTCACTGTTCGAAAATCTTACAATTTACGGGAAGCCATACGAACCTAGGATTGTTAATCCATTTATTGATTCGATGGATAAGAAACACTTTCGGATGTCGCCGGACAAAGCGGTTTGTGACATTTTCGATTACTCTGGCCAGCAGCTGTGCCAAGTAGATGCAGCGGGCCTGAGGTTGGCAAACGCAGCCATTGGCTCCACAAGAATCTGCACTGGCGTACCTTATCCAAATGGCACCGGGTTACTTGCAAATATTCCAGAATTCGGGAAAATCTATTTGGGTGAATTCCAGGTATCCATGGGTAGATGTTCGCTTACAATGATGCGAGTAGAACTGTCTGGTAAGTACGGTGGAAATGTAACTTTGTGCGGATCAAGTACGAACGGTCATCCGATTCCGGGAAAGTAACGGCGATAAGATAGCGGGGTGTCCTACACGCCCCGCACGGTCTTTGGAAAAACTGGCCAGGTTTGCTGTG
>Ga0182012_10005271_pt1 | contig 13395 bp, 10 predicted proteins | sample 612S2SmetaG_FD_120486 | JGI IMG/M metagenome (GOLD analysis project Ga0182012, IMG submission 120486) | Permafrost microbial communities from Stordalen Mire, Sweden - 612S2S metaG | ecosystem: Environmental > Terrestrial > Soil > Wetlands > Permafrost | place: Sweden: Stordalen | collected... | reverse complement strand
GCCCGCCGCCTCTCCGGCCACCAACCGCCCCTGCAAATCCAAAATCAAAATGCCTTCCACATCCCGCTCTGTAATCGCGAGTGCCATATCGATCCCCTTTATTGACTGTGATCTTCGTATTGTATGCAATCACGAAACCCAACAACCCCAACTTCTGTTACTCTAATTCCCAATGGCAACAGCACCCGCCAACGTACTCGGAGTTACCGTCTCAAGCACCTTCACCGACCTTCCAGCCCACCGCGCCGCTGTCATCAAGGCCCTCCAAGGCGAAGACCTCTTCCCATTTGCCATGGAAAACGACTCCGCCAAACTCGCCGACGTCATCGAATCCTCCCTCCAAATGGTCCGCAAAGGCGCAGCCTATATCGGCATCCTCACCCACAAATACGGCCAAGTCCCCGACGATCTCATCCGCAACCCGAACCACCTCTCCATCACCGAACTCGAATTCAACGAAGCTCAGCGCCTCAATCGCCCCATCCTGCTCTTCCTCATGTCCGACGACCACGACGTCAAACCAAAAGACATCGAACTCAACCCCGCCAATCGCGACAAGCTCACCCACTTCAAAGACCGCGCCAAGAATATCTCAGCTGATTCCAAAGTCCACCGCGTTTACTACACGTTCAAATCAGTAGAAGACTTCGCCCTCGCAGTGACTAAGTCCATCGCCGACCTCCGCCGCCACCTTGAAGAATCCCACCATCACCCCAGGACTACCGTCGAATCCGACGAGTTCATTGCTAAAGTCGAGAAGTCCATCGCTAAAGCCAAAGACCCGATCACCGCACACCCGGCGCGACACAAAGATCGAGCGTTTCCGTATCTGTGGTACGCATTCTGGGTATCAGCCGTTGTGGCGGGGTCGGTCTGGGGGAAATATATGAAACCCGGAAACGACGTAGTCGAATGGCTTACCGACATTCACCACTCGTTTATATGTGCAGTGAGCGGTGTTGTCTCACCAATGATCTGGGCCAAGCTGATCAACTCCGTTTCCGATCAGAAACGTACTGTTACGAAAATGATTTTAGCGAAGTCTGGACTGTGCTTTGTTTTAACAGGCATAATAGCGGTCGCGTTGGGTTTTTTGGCGGGCCATTTTGTGACAACCGGAAAGGTGCTGGGCCAGTCTCCTGGGCACGAGCTTACACCAAACCGCGACATACTCTTCGGTGTTGCGGCCTTGGTAACTGTGATTGCGGTCGCTTGTGCGTACTTGACCTGCATTAAGAAGGAAGCGGGCATTGGGGTTGCGGGACTACGGGTTAAGAGGCTCCGTTTTCACTTCCTTGTCACAGGCCTGACCGCATTGATCGTGTCGTTCCTGGTGGCCTCCGCACTTAGCACACCGTTCGATCCGAACAAGCCAGCCGTAGTTTTTAACGAAGGGTTACCCCACTTGCTTAAGGTTGCCTTAGTAGACCACCACTTGAATATTCCCGAGGCGTTGGCGGCGATACTCAAGTACCCACTGCTACTCCTTCCCCTGGCCTCCTTAGCCGCTATTCTCGTCGGATGGATCATCGCTGATTCCGGTGAGAACGGCAAACATGATATAAACGACGTAAAAATTTTTGCCGAACGCATCGGAGATGTCGCTTCTGAGGTTTTGAAATGTGTTTTGTGGGCAGCTCCACTAGCCGTAGGTGCAGCGGCTGCGGAATTTTTCGCCAGAGACGACTCGGCAGATGCCACCATTGTTAGCTTGTTTACATTGCTTTTTACAGCTTCGGCGCTATTCGTGCTGATTGAGCTGGTTCTTGCTCGTTTGCCGCTTGAGTTTTTCGGAGCAACTCGTAGAAGCGTCCGTAGAGGGTTCACCACGACTTCAAGCGAGCTCGCTCTGAACGACGCGTTTCAGGATATGGATGAAGAGGGTGTGCCGCGGAATATTTCTGACTTCGTGCTAACCACAGGCACCAACTTCAACTTGGGTGGATCAGCTCTTTACGTCGCGCTCGCGGTCGCATTCGTCCAGAAGGCAGTCAGTAATCCAACGCCCTTGGAGTATCTACAGACGCTCGTGCTCCTGTTGGGGACAACAAGATTAGTTGCGCCGATTCCTCGCGCTTCCATAACGGTGATTATTACCACCCTAGGGTTTGGAGGTTTGCTACAGCCAAAAGCAGACTATTACTTGGGTGTGATCTTTGGAATGGATTTTGTCTGTGATGCTCTCCGGACAGCCGTTAACGTTTTTTCGAATTGCGTCTGCGCCAAATGGGTGGCGGTGTCGGAGGATTCCGGGCTTCGCACAAATTCTCGGGAAAACAAAAGTGAGTCCTCAACATGAGCTTCCGCGTCGTTCGAGACGACCGTCCAGACGCGAAGCGCTAAAGGGCGATTCTAATTAGTTTTGACAAAAATGCCGAAAGCAAAGAATCAATTTTCGCATTCCGGCGTGACCTGCCAACCCCGCCCCGCGCTCTTCGCCCCTCTCCCCCAACCACTTCTTAGTACCGGAATTGCGACGTGTGGGACACCACGTACTCACCTCCAACGAAGCCGGTAACGCAAACCCAGCTGTGCCTGACGCCGAAGTTGTTCGCCTTCGCAACTGCGCAAAATCGAATTCTGTGGTCGCACAATCGCCCCCACTTCCCAAAAACTTCACGCTCACCGAATAACACGCAACGCCGGAATCGTGCTCTACACCTTCGACCCCGATTTCGGGGGGACAGGCGCGCCGAATCCACGAAAGTACAGCAGCCATGCTTCAGAAGGGGGATCAGCTAATACGCGTGAACAGGCCGGGCTGAGATGCTATCCAAATCACGATCACAGCCGAACCAGATTTATTTTCAACCCAAAACCCACCTGAAATCAACCACTTAACAAATCGCCGCCCAATTCCCCCATCTCCGTCCCGCCAATCCGTCGTACAAAATCAAACCGTGACCAACCCTGCGCGGCCGAAGAGGTCCGGAGCTTCCCCCCTCCCCCCGCAGTGTGCATTCTTGCGAAAAATTCAATTGAGGAGTCAGCCATGTCTGATCTAAATCAAAGCACCACCCCCGATGCCAACCCTGGCACCGATAGCACCCCCATCTCCGAAGCCCGCTCAGCCGCTAGTCGGGAGAACGGCCAAAAATCGCACGGCCCGGTCACTCCGGAAGGCAAAGCCAAATCTCGCTTCAACGCTGTGAAGTGCAACTTGACAGGCAACCACGTCCTCGTCACCGCCGAAGACGCCCCGCGTTATTACACCCACATCACCGATTACCAAACTCAATTCCAACCCATCGGCCCCGAAGAATGCGCTCTCGTGCAATCGATTGCCGACCTAAGATGGCGCCTAAATAAAATACCGGGCCTCGAGCAATCCATCCTGGTCACCGCAGGCGCAAAACTCACCGCCGAAGATCCCACCTACGCCCCGCCCGAAGCCGCTTCCACACTGGAACGCGAAATCCGCCTGCGTCACGAAAAAGAATTCCGCAATCTCGCTCTGCAAGAACATCGCCTCGCCCGTCGTCGCGAACGCGAAGCCTCGGAATTGCAGCGTCTGCAACTCACCCGTAAAGAAAAAGAAGAAGCCGCGCTCGCCGAAGCCGCCAAAGCCAGTCTCCTCGCGCAGCACAACAAACAACAACTCACAAAAGTCCCGGGCCTCGGGTTCGTTTTTTCAAAACTCCGCTTCGCCACCTATATGGCCCGTCTCACCCCCGCACAAAAGGCGAAGCTCCTCAACGCAGCCATCGCTGAGTCGCAAGTGGAGCCGCAAACCATGGACGCCGTCGCGTAAATCCTGCAAAAAGCGCGTCGCATCAACCTATGTATTCCGCCTCGTACACCACAAGTGTGCCCAAACTCCGCACACCTCTGACACGTCTGTCAGACCAATCCTCTGTACTCTCTCACTTCAGGAAAGGTACAGTAAGTATTTGGCATTAGAACCGCGCATGAGAAGTTTAACTCTTCTAGTCAGTGCGTTGTTAGCGCTGCCCGCCGTAGCCGCTGAGCTACCAGAAAACCACATCACTAACATCTTCAAGCCGCTCGCCACGCCGGCCGAGTCCGAAAAGAGCATTGCCTTGTTGGTCTTTGCCATCACCGGCTTCATCTTCGTTGGTGTCGCCGGCCTCATCGCTTACACCATCTGGCGCTATCGTCAGCCCTCTGGTGTTCACCAGCATGAAGAACCGCCGCAAGTCTACGGCAGCAATCAAATCGAAGTCGCGTGGACCGTCCTCCCCATCCTCATCGTATTTGTACTCATCGGCGTGTCCGCGCGTGTCATCGCCGCCGTTGAAAATGCCAGCCCCCCAGCAGCCGCTTTGAAAGTCACTATCATCGGCCATCAATGGTGGTGGGAAGTTCTCTATCCCGATTACGGCATCATCACTGCTAACGAAATCCATGTGCCCGCCACGCCCGATGGCAAGAACGCCACTTACTTGCAGCTCCAAAGTGCCGACGTCATCCACAGCTTCTGGCTCCCGCAACTCTCCGGTAAAACCGACCTCATCCCCAACCGCACCAACTTTATGTGGATCGACCCCCGCGAGCCTGGCATCTACGTCGGTAACTGCGCCGAATATTGCGGCACGCAGCACGCGAATATGTTGCTACGCGTTGTTGGTCAAGATCCCAAATCCTTTAAAGCGTGGACCATCGAACAGCAGCGCCGTGCCGTCGATTCTCCCAATGCCGCTGAAGGCGGCGCCGTTTTCCAGTCACTCGCGTGTGTCAACTGCCACAACATCTCCGGCCTTGGACAAGCTAGCTCAGGCAGTAAGTTCGGCCCTGATCTCACTCACTTAATGCTCCGCCAAACCCTCGGTTCCGGCGTCCTCAAAAATACGCCCGAAAATCTACGCGCCTGGGTCAACGACCCACAAGTTGCCAAGCCCGGCTGTCTTATGCCGAGCATGAAGCTCACGCCCGATGAACTTACTAAAGTTGTAGCCTATCTGGAGACGCTCAAGTAGCCATGTCGTCGATTCAATCTTCGCTCGACCGTCCGCAAGTAGAGGAAGCTCGCTTTTCTTTCTCCAGTCACTTGTATGATTGGGTCTCCACTGTCGACCATAAACGCCTCGGCTTGATGTACATTGTCACGGCTTTGCTGTTCCTTGTCATCGCCGGCATCATGGCCACCGTCATTCGTCTACAGCTTGCTTTCCCCAACGGTCACGTTGTTGATCCCGATACCTTCAATCGCCTTTTCACCATGCACGGCACCACCATGGTGTTTCTCGTCGGCATGCCCTTCGTCGCCGGCCTGTCCAATTACTTAGTCCCGCTCATGATCGGCGCGCGCGACATGGCCTTCCCGCGCTTGAATGCCTTCGGCTTTTGGATCTTTCTCTTCGGCGGATTTCTTCTCTACTTCAGCTACATCGGCGGCAGCGGTTTATCCGGCGCAGGTTCGGCTCCCGATGTCGGCTGGTTCGCTTATGCGCCCCTCACCTCGCGTGCGTTCTCGCGCGGCGCGAGCACCGATTATTGGATCCTCGGCATTCTCGTTGCCGGTATCGGCAGCATCGCCAGTGCCATCAATGTCATTGTCACCACCATCTCCATGCGCTGCCCCGGCATGACGTTTAGCCGCATGCCCATGTTCGTTTGGGTCATGCTCATCGATTCCTGGCTCATCATCATTGCGCTTCCACCGCTCTCCGCCGCACAGATCATGCTCTTGGTCGATCGCTTCATGAACGGCAATTTCTTTAACACGCAAAATGGCGGCTCTGCTGTTTTGTGGCAGCACTTCTTTTGGATCTTCGGCCACCCGGAAGTCTACATCCTCATCTTCCCGGCCTTCGCCATCCTTTCTGAAGTCATCCCCATCTTCTCGCGCAAGCCCATCTTCGGCCGCCCCGCCATGGTCGGCGCAGTCGCCGCCATCGGTTTCATCAGCCTTGGTGTTTGGGCGCATCATATGTTTGCCGTCGGCATGACGTCGTGGTCTAACACTTTCTTCACCGCCTCCACCATGCTCGTCGGCATCCCCACCGGTATCAAAATCTTCAACTGGACCGCGACCATGTACGGCGGCAAACTCCGCCTCGATACGCCCATGCTTTTCTGTTGCGCGTTCCTCTTCCAATTCCTGATCGCCGGCTTAACAGGCATCATGCTCGCCACCGGACCTTTCGATTGGCAGCTTCACGATTCCTACTTCGTCGTTGGTCACTTCCACTTCACTCTGGTGGCCGGTCTCGTCTTCGCTCTCTTTGCCGGCATGTATTATTGGTTCCCCAAAGTCAGCGGGCGCCTCTATAACGAGAAGCTAGGCAAGTGGCATTTCTGGCTCTTCGTCATCGGTGTCGAACTCACCTTCGTGCCCATGCACTTCCTCGGCTTCTTAGGAATGCCGCGCCGCATCTATACCTATGCGCCCGATCGCGGTTGGAACTTTTGGAACTTGCTCGCCACCTCCGGCCTCATCTTCCAGCTCCCCGCCACGCTGCTTTTCGTGTGGAACGTTGTTCACTCTGCCATCAAAGGCAAGATCGCCGGCGACGATCCGTGGGACGCGTGGACTCTCGAATGGGCTACTACTTCACCTCCGCCCGAATACAACTTTGAGACCACACCCGAGGTCCACAGCAGCCGCCCACTCTGGGATTTGAAAAATCCCAACGACCCCGATTGGAGGTTCGAATAGTGGACGCAGTCTTAACTACTCCCAAACCACCACCTCCCATCGGCGAGTGGCACCTGCCTGATCGCGGCACCATGGGTGTCATCTTCCTCATCGTTACCGAGACGGCGCTCTTCACCATCTTTGTCGTTGCCTATCTTGTCTATAACGGCAAGAGCCTATCAGGGCCATACCCGAAAGACGTTCTCGATCTCCCCATTCTGGCGAGCATCTGTCTTCTCTCTAGCAGCGCCACCATAGTCTTTGCTGAAAACGCCCTGAAGAAGCACCGCCTCGGCATGTTCAAGCTTTGGTGGCTAGCCACTATCTTGCTCGGCCTTGAGTTTCTGGTATCTACCGGCATGGAGTGGCGCAAGCTTATCTACGAATACCACCTCACCGTCAGCACCAATCTCTTCGGCACAACCTTCTATTCACTCGTTGGCCTGCACGCCAGCCACGTGATTGTCGGCATGTGCTTTCTCATCTTGGTCATGCTGGTTACCCTGCGCGGTTTTCCCATCGCAACGCAGGAACGCCGTGTGAAATTTCTGTCCTGGTATTGGCACTTTGTCGATGCCGTCTGGATTGTCGTCTTCACCGTTGTTTATGTGATTGGGAGATAAGCGGCATGTCAGAACATACTAGCGACGACAAAACCCGCATCGAGTTACCCGCGCCCACCTTCTGGCCCATGGTGTTCGCCTTCGGCATCACGTTGTTGATAGCCGGTATCGTCACTCATTGGGCCGTTAGCATCGTCGGCTTTTTCATCGCTGCCAAAGCGGCCACCGGCTGGTGGAAAGCGGTCATCCCTTACGAACTGCACGAATCCGTTCCTATCGAACCGGAACATCGTCCGGCGCCCATCAAAGTCGGTCTTCGCTCTGTCGTTCGTTTGAAACTCGGCGAAGGCGGACACCGCGTGCGCGTGCCCGAAAAGATCCACCCTTATTCGGCCGGACTTTGGGGCGGCCTAGCCGGGGGCGCTGTCATGGCGGCTCTCGCCTGCCTCTACGGCTTGATTTCGCAACACAGCATTTGGTATCCCATTAACCTGCTTTCGGGCGTCGTCATTCCCGACACCGGCACTGAAACGATCCAGCAGCTCCGTCAGTTCAATGGTTGGGCTTTTCTCGCCGCCCTCGTCGGTCACGCCGGCATCTCCATCTTCGTGGGTGTCCTCTACGCCGTCATGCTCCCCATGTTTCCCAAATACGCCTTGTTTTGGGCAGGCATTCTAATGCCGGTCTTCTGGAGCGGACTTGTCGCCACCACTCTCAACTTCATCAACCCTGCTCTAAACTCCCGCATTAGCTGGCCCTGGTTTATCGTCTGTCAACTCGGCTTTGGCCTAGTGGGCGGATACATTATCGCCCGGAGTACCAGCATCAGAACTATGCAGACCTGGAGTCTAGCCGAACGCGCCTTCCTCGAGACCCACCAAGATGACGAGGAACCCAAGTGAAGTTCCCCTTACTCTCCCCTAACTCCTCTGAGACCCTATCCGAGCCGCGACTGGCAAGGAGCGGTTCTTCAACGAATGGACGTCTCGGAGCTTTTCCCAGGGTCCGTAACCCGCTCTCTATCGCCGATAAAATCCCTAGCCGAGCCGCGACTGGCAGGAGCGGTTCTTTCCCCCTCACCCTTCTCTTATGTTCCGCCGCCTTCTTCCTTCTCACCGCCTGCGATCCCCCGGGTAAACCCGGCGAAGACGAAGTCGCTGCCGCCGACATAACCGACTTCAAAACCCTCTACACCCAAAACTGTTCCGGCTGTCACGGACCCAACGGCCAAAAAGGTCCCGGCCGCATCTTGAACGACGCCGTCTATCTGAACGTCATCCCCCAAGATGCTTTGAAGCACATCATCGAATTTGGCCGCGAAGGCACGGCCATGCCTGCTTGGGCGCAAAGCGAAGGCGGCCCTTTGACGCCGAAACAAGTCGACATCATGGTCGGTGGCATCGAGAGCTGGAAGAAACCCGTCAATGCACCCGCTGGTGCCGAACTGCCTTCTTATATGGAAACCAATCCTGGCGACCCGGTAAACGGTAAACACCTCTTCGTCCGCGGCTGCTACGCCTGTCATGGCCCCGGAGCGCGCGTCGGCTCCGTTACCGATCCCTCTTATTTGGCTCTCTCCACCAATCAGAATTTGCGTACCTCCATTATTGTCGGCCGCCTCGATCTAGGAATGCCAAACTATCGCTTCCTCAACGCGGGCCATGCTTTAAGTGATCAAGATGTCAGTGACTTGGTAGCGTATCTTGCTTCTTTGCGCCCCGCCGAGTCCACCATGGGAATAACAAAATGAGTGAGTTGAAAGAACCAGCAAAGCAAGAAGTAACTCCAGAAAATCCATCGTCGCGCCGGGATTGGCTCTTTTCCATCGGCGTCGCGCTCAATGTCATTGCCGGCGCGGCCTTAGCTGTCCCCTTAATTGGATTCGTCTTTTCCAGCTTCGCCGAAAAGAAGGACCCGCGCGATTGGATCTCGCTCGGTGAGCTAGATCATTTCCCCGAAAAAACCACGCGCATTGCCACCTATCGCAACCCTTACACGCGTCCGTGGGATGGCCAAACGGCCGACATCCCTTGCTGGGTGCGCCGCGTCAGTGGTAAAGAGTTTCAGATCTTCGCCATCAACTGCACGCACCTCGGTTGTCCCGTGCGTTGGTTCCAGGAATCCGGTTTGTTCTTGTGCCCCTGCCATGGCGGCGCTTATCTCGAAGACGGTTCTCGCGCTGCAGGACCACCTCCGCGTGGACTCTTCCAATACGATTACAAAGTGGAGAAAGGCCAACTCTGGGTCAAGGGCGGGCAGATGCCGACGCTCTCCAATCCCGTCTAGGCTTCTTGCATGAACACTCTCCGAAATGTCGCCGTCTGGCTTGATGATCGCCTGCATCTCACCGCGCTGTACTCGTCCACGGCTGGCCACGAAGTTCCAAAAAGCGCCGGAAGCTGGTTCTATGTTTTCGGTAGCGCCACGCTTTTGTGCTTTATCATTCAGGTCATTACCGGCGCGTGTCTGGCCTTCGTCTATATTCCTTCCACCAACGAAGCTTGGACAAGTCTGCAATACCTGAACCATGCCCAATTCTGGGGCTGGTATCTGCGCGCCGTGCATAACTGGGGCTCCAACTTCATGGTGGCCATCATGACGCTGCACATGATTCAGGTCTTCTTGTTCGGCGCCTATAAGTATCCTCGCGAACTCACTTGGGTCAGCGGTATCTTCCTTCTGCTCTTTACCTTGGCCATGGCCTTCACCGGCCAAGTCATGCGCTTTGATCAGGACGCTTATTGGGGGCTCACCATCGGCGCCTCCATCACAGGCCGCGTCCCCATCATCGGTGCGCAACTCGTGCATCTGCTTTTGGCCGGCCCTATCATAGCCGGCGAAACACTGTCGCGCTTCTTCACCTTGCACGTGTTCATGATCCCCGGTTTGATCATCGCCATCGTCAGCATGCATTTGCGCTTGGTGCTAACCAAAGGCATCAACGAATATCCAACGCCCGGCAGGCCGGTCCGCAAAGCCACCTACGATGCGGAGTATTCCGAAATCATTCGCAAAGACGGTGTGCCTTTTGTGCCGCACGCCATCGGCAAAGATCTGATCTTTGCCGCCCTTGTCATCGCCGGCATCTTAGGCGCAGCCTTCATCTTCGGACCGAAAGGTCCCGGTGGCCCACCCAATCCCACGCTGGTCGATACTAACCCGCGCCCCGACTTCTACTTCCTCTCCATTTTCGCGGCTCTCGCGCTTTTGCCCGACTGGATGGAAGTCCTCATCCTCTTCGTCGCCCCTGCCGTCGCCATTACCGGCCTGTTAGCTCTCCCTTTTATCTCGCCCACTGGTGAGAAGAGCGCCGTCCGTCGGCCCGTCGCAGTACTGTCAGTCATATTTGTGATGCTCGTCATTGCGGTTCTCACCTATATGGGCGAAACTTCTCCTTGGTCTCCGAAAATGTCTGCTTGGAGCGGTGCGGCCATTCCTGAAAAATACGTCAGAAATCGCTCACCCTTAGAGTTGCGCGGCGCCGTGGTCTTCCAAAACAAGCAGTGCCGCAACTGTCACGCTCTCGGTGGCGAGGGCGGCATGCGCGGTCCTGCTCTCGATGAAGTGGCCACTCGCTTAACCAAAGAAGAACTGGTGCGCCAGGTGATTCAAGGGGGCGGCAACATGCCCGCTTACGGTAAGAAACTGAGTCCCGCGGAAGTGGAAGCGCTGGTGGCCTTCATGGCCACTTTGCATACCACTGCTCCTGTGCGGCCCTCAAACAACCCAGAAAACAAATTGCCGCGAGACGTTGCGGCCCTTCACGCTCCGCGCTCTCTGTTGAGAGTACGTTGACGTGCAATCGACCGCAACCGCTGCGCTTTCTTCCTGGCCTCTTGACGGTCGAGTTATCGCTCTTTTTCTGCTGAGTGCCGTCATCTATCTGCGGGGCTGGCTGCGCGGTCGCCGCCTGCTCCGCGATCACAACGACGGCCTTCGCCTGACTTCCTTCATTGCGTGCTTGTTCGTGTTGTTCATAGCGAATGAATCTCCGCTCGACGCTTTTGACAGTCTTTTCCTTTCAGCGCATATGGCTCAGCATTTGCTGCTGATCATGATCGCCCCGCCGCTGCTTCTGCTCTCGTATCCTCTGCTCCCTATGTTGCGAGGCTTGCCCAAGGGCTTCGTCAAAGAAGGGCTCGGCCCATTTCTTTCTTGGAAGCCCTTGAACGATTTCTTCGGCTGGCTCACCTCTCCTATCCCCGCCTTTCTCATCTTCGCCGCCAGCACTCTGCTTTGGCACGTGCCCTTCATGTATGAGTTGGCTTTGTCGTCTGCCGCGTGGCACGGCGTGCAGCACGCTTGTTTCTTCTGGTCAGGCGTATTGTTCTGGTGGCCCGTGATTCAGCCTGGTCCTGGAAAACCGCGCTGGCCGAGATGGATGGCGATCCCGTATTTGGTTTTGGCCGACATCTTAAACACCGGCCTTAGCGTTGTCTTCGTATTTTCCGAGCATTTGATTTATCCCAGCTACGGCACCGTGCGTGCCACTCACTTCGGAGCTCTCGAAGATCAAAGCTTAGCGGGCCTCCTGATGTGGATTCCTGGATCTGTCGTCTACCTGATTCCAGCTTTCGTTTTAGTGATGGGCTTGTTCACCACCCCTCGCATGCAAACAATCTCAGCTCCCCAACGGGTGCGCTCCCTGCGCACTGCTTCGCGTTGGTGGAAGCGCACGCCAGCCTTGCGGAGAGTCGCGCAAGCTGCTATGCTCCTCGTATCCATCGCCGTTGTAGCCGATGGCTTCCGTGGACCGCAAGTTGCCGCATTAAATCTCGCAGGGACTTTCCCTTGGATTCATTGGCGCGCTCTTTCGATGCTCGCGCTTTTAGCGGTTGGAAATTTATTCTGTCTCGCTTGTCCGTTCATGTTTGTTCGTAATGCGGCACGGCGGGTTTTTGTGCCGAGTCTTCGCTGGCCCCATGTTCTGCGGAACAAGTGGCTCGCAATTGGTTTGATCGGCATTTACCTTTGGGCGTACGAGGCCTTCTCTCTTTGGGACAGTCCTTGGCTGACGGCTTGGTTGATCACAGGATACTTCGTCACAGCAGTATTGGTGGACTCCCTCTTTACCGGCGCGAGCTTCTGCAAGTATGTCTGCCCGGTAGGCCAGTATCACTTTGTGGTGTCTCTGGTATCCCCGCGTGAGATCGCCGTCAGAGATCAAGCCGTGTGCCGGAGTTGTCAAACGTACGATTGCATTCGCGGCAACGAAAAATCCCACGGCTGCGAGCTGTATCTCTTTCAACCGAAGAAGTCGAGCAACTTGGATTGCACCTTTTGTCTCGATTGCGTGAAAGCTTGCCCGCATGACAATGTCGGTCTAATGGCCGTTGCGCCAGCCAAGACGTTGTTGTCCGATCCTTACCGGTCGTCCATCGGCCGGCTCTCGAAGCGCACAGATCTGCTGGCGCTTGTTTTGCTTTTAGTGTTCGGAGCATTTGCCAACGCCGCCGGAATGGTATCTCCGGTGATGATGTGGGAACATCGTTGGCATGCGCGATTAGGTGTTCATGCCATGCCGTTTATCGTGGGAGCGTTCATCTTTGTCTTTGCGGCCGCGCTGCCTGCCGTGATATTTTTCTGTTGTTCGCTGATCAACGGACTGGAAAAAGCTCGCCGTTTGGCATTTTCGTTGGTGCCGCTCGGTGTCGGTATGTGGGCAGGCCACCTCGCCTTTCACGAGTCTCTTGCCACTGGGGTGCAAATCTTATTGTTGGAAGCTGGTTTGTTGCTAACTCTTTACCTTGCATGGCGCATTGCCGGAGCAGTTACCCAGTTTCTTCCGTGGGCCACTGTCGCGTGCTTGCTGTTCGCTGCTGGTATCTGGATTTTCTTCCAACCGATGCAGATGCGGGGGATGATGCATTGAGACTTTTTCTCGTACTGTGTATGGCTTCGTCGCTTTGGGCTGACGGAGGCAAGGTAGTCTTCCAGCGCAAAGCCGGTTCGTTGAACATCACGTTGTTCAGCACGGAATCGCCGGTGCGCGTCGGTCGCCCCGACCTAAGCGTAATGGTCCAAAACACTGCCGACCAAAGTCCGGTGCTGGATGCGGATGTGATTATTCATCTGATCCGCCACGACGCCAACACGATCTCAGGAATCAGTGCGCCGGCCCGCCACGATAAGGCAACCAACAAGCTGTTGTACGCGGCTCGGATGGATATAAACGCGCCCGGCCAATACCGGGTTGAGATCTCGGTCCAGAACAAGAAGGAGAGTGCGCTGGTC
>Ga0182012_10005267_pt1 | contig 13403 bp, 11 predicted proteins | sample 612S2SmetaG_FD_120486 | JGI IMG/M metagenome (GOLD analysis project Ga0182012, IMG submission 120486) | Permafrost microbial communities from Stordalen Mire, Sweden - 612S2S metaG | ecosystem: Environmental > Terrestrial > Soil > Wetlands > Permafrost | place: Sweden: Stordalen | collected... | reverse complement strand
CGGTGCGCCTACTGTCTCGAGCACGCCGACACCATTGATCACGTCGTACCGCGCAGTCGCGGTGGTCGACACGAATGGACCAACGTCGTCGCGGCCTGTCGTCATCACAACATGCAAAAGGGTGACCGGTTGCTCGAAGAGATTGGTTGGCGGATGCACTTCGAGCCGCGCGTGCCCGACGGTCCGTGGTGGCGGTGGCGCCACCTGCCCGACCCCGACCCGTTGTGGGCTCCGTACCTGCCACGGGCCTCGTGAACGAATCGGTCGCTGAACTCCACGACTACAACGAACTGCGCTCCGAGGGGTCGCCGTTGATGCTGGTGGTTCAGGTAGAACGACCAGTCCTGGTCCTCGGGAGCAGTCAGTCCACCGACATCCTCGACACCGGTCGCGTCGGCGACACGCCGATACGACGACGTCGCGGCGGTGGTGGTCTCGTCCTCTTGCAGCCCGGCGATATCTGGGTCGACTGGTGGGTTCCCGCCTCCGATGACCGATGGTCCGATGACGTCCACGTCGGCTCGCAGCTGGCGGGCGCTTGGTGGAAAGCGGCGTTGGCTCCGCTCGTGCAAGGAGTGATCTCGCTCCACGGCGGAGCGCTCGAGGGCGACCCGGCGTATCGACTCGTCTGTTTCGCTGGCGCTGGCCCGGGGGAGGTCTTCGTTGACGGACGCAAGGCCGTCGGTGTGACCCAATGGCGCGTACGTGAAGGCATGTTCCTCTCGAGCGCACTGCTCACGCACAATTCCGCCGCGATTCCTTCGTACTTGAGGGTCATCCCCGACGGTCTCGAGGGCGAACTCAATCACCACACGATGGCCACGCTAGGCATCCTCAGTTCGCAGGGGATCGTCGATTCGCTACGCGTCGCCAGCTCGCCCTCGAGGTACCGCCCCATCGAACTCGCGCTCTAGATCTCTCTCTCCGAAGACCGCCAACCGGACCCGTCACGTCCCAGCGACGTGCGGCGCCCAGAATTGGCTCCGAATTGTTCTGATTTGCTTTCGAGTGGGGGTAAGTGGTGTAATGTGTCACGGAATGGGGGATAGTGGAGAACCTGGGGAGGGAAGTCGATGCTTAGTTTCGTTGGTCAGTATCAGCACTCGCTGGACGCCAAAGGTCGACTCATCCTGCCCGCGAAGTTCCGCACCGAGTTCGAGCGTGGGGGCCACCTCAGTCCCGGCACCGAGGGATGCATCGCACTTTGGACGCCGGGGGAGTTCGCTCGACAGAGCGACGAGCGCCTCGAGCAAAGCCGCGGTGGCGGGTCGGTGGACCGTCGTCAGGTTCGCTATTGGGCGGCCAACTCCTCGGACGTCGAATTCGACAAGCAGGGTCGCTTCGCGTTACCTCCGTCGATCCGTGAATACGGCCAACTCAACGGCGAGGTGCTGATCGTCGGATCGCTCGACCACATTGAACTGTGGAACCCCACCATCTACTCCGAGCAGGTGAACTCGGCCGAGGAGCTTTTTAAGCAGGGCAGTGACTAATGGAAGGAGTGCAACAGAAGTATCGGCCGCGGACCATGCGCAGCCTGGCAATCGTCAAGACGGGTAGAGGATCCTCCTCCGCCTGCTCTCCCGTTTTGACGATTGAAAGGCTGCAGATGGCCCAGGACAGTTATCACGTACCAGTGCTCGAGAGCGAAATCGTCGAGCTGTTCGTCAGCCAAGGCGCTGGCGTAGTCGTTGACGCCACCTTGGGTGGCGCCGGGCACGCCGCGGCGCTGCTGGACGCGGCACCCCACCTTCGAGTCCTTGGTATCGATCGTGATCCTGATGCTCGAGACGCCTCACGAACGCGTCTCGCTCCCTTCGAAGGTCGTGTCCGGATCGTGGACGCGACCTTCGGCCAACTACGTGACGTGGTGGCCGAAAACTCCGATTTCATCGGACTCGAACCCGTGGTGGGCGTGCTGATGGACCTTGGAGTCTCGTCGCACCAACTCGATGACGCGGCGCGTGGATTCTCATTTCGTGCCGACGCTCCTCTCGATATGCGCATGGACCCGTCCCAGGGCGAGACTGCGGCGCAGTATCTCAGCCGCGTCGATCTCCATGAGTTCGTACGGGTACTGCGAGACAATGGCGAGAACCGCTTTGCGGGCTCGATCGCCAAATCTGTCCTCGAACGCCAACCCCAGACCACTTTCGAACTGGTGGAGGCGGTGGAGCGGGCCGTTCCAATGGCCGCGCGGCGCCGTGGTCACGTCGCGACACGAGTGTTCCAGGCGCTGCGCATCGTCGTCAACGCGGAGGAGGACCAACTGGTCCAAGGTCTCGACGCGGCCCTCGACGTCCTGAGCGCCGGGGGAGTGCTCGTCGTTATCTCCTATCACTCCGGCGAAGATCGCGTCGTCAAGTCGACGTTGCGCGAAGCCGAAACCGGGGGTTGTCATTGCCCGCCGGAACTGGGATGTGTCTGTGGCGCCGTACCGAGGGTCTCAGTCTTCAAGGCGAGTGCTCGCCTCGCGACGCCCGGTGAGATTGCCCTGAACCCGAGGGCTCGATCTGCTCGACTTCGCGTCGCGCGCAAACTCTCATGAGCGTTGTCAGCATTCCGCGTCGCCTCGACACGCGTCGACCGCGAACGACGACCAAACCGGCCACTCGGCCCGACACTCGTCGTCGACCTTCGCACGTCGCGGTGGCACCGCGTCGACGTGCGGTAACGACGTCATGGCGTGCGGCGTCGTCACTACGAAAGTCGTCGATCATCGTGATCCTGGCCCTGGCTCTCTCCATGGCCGGAAGCATGGTGGTGGCGAATCGACAGGTCCAGCTTCACTCCTTGCAAAGCCAACTCCTGCAGGCCCAATCAACCTTCGCCGAGCAGGTGGGCTCACTCACTGACATGTCCGCACCAAGCCAAATTGCGACCAAGGCGGGCGCGTTGCATTTGGTTGACCCTCTCACGGTGACGCAAGTCCCCGCTACGCCGCTTGATGCGCTGCTGCCGCCTCCGAAGTTCTTGGGTTATGCACCGGTGACATCAAGGACGCTTCGGTGAGCACCCACTACTCGTCCACTCACGCACGCGGTCAAGTCCTTCATCACCCCTCACGCCAGCGGGTGAGCGGTCCACGACGTCTGCTGCTGCTGCGTGCCCTCCTCGCCCTCGCATTCGTGGCGCTCGGCGTACGTCTGTTTTTCGTCCAGGTGGTCGACCACGCTCACTACGCCGCGATCTCGGCCGACCAGGTGCAAGTCAAGGTCACCACGACGGCACTGCGAGCGGGCATTTATGACCGCGAAGGTCAGATCCTCGCGGTCTCACGCCCGACCTCGAGGGTCGTGGCCGACGACTTCCAGATCACACACCCCTTTCGCGAAGCTCAGGCCCTGTCGCGGCTCGTCCAAGTGCCGGTGAGTCGCCTCCTTCACCTCCTCACCGAGAAGAACGGATTCGTGATCTTGAATGGCCAGTTGAACTTGAACGCCGGGCACGAAGTCTCGTCAATGGACTTTCCCGGCATCGTCGTGCAGAACTCCTCGGTGCGCACGTACCCGAACGGCCCTATCGCGACGTCGGTCATCGGCGGCACCAATGCCGCCGGTGCCGGTTCAGCCGGACTCGAATATCAGTATCAGAAGTTACTGGCGGGTCAGACCGGTCTGTCGCGCGAGTTCGCGTCCTCGTCGGGCGTGAGTCTGCCCAATTCTTCCACCACGGTCATCCGCAAAGCGAAACCGGGCGTCGGACTCGAACTGACGTTGGACACCTCGCTGCAGTACGTCGCGGAACGCGACCTCGCGCGTCAGCTCGCAGCCACTGACGCCGTGTCAGGCGTCGCGGTCGTGATGGACGTGAAGACCGGCGAGATCCTCGCCGACGCGTCGCTCGCCAACACCAAGTCCCACCCCGGCGTGCTCGGTCCGATCCCCGTCTGGGGAAAGAGCGTTGGGGCGGCGGGCGTCGAACAGACGATCAATAATCTGGCCTTTAGCCAGACATACGAACCGGGTTCGGTCTTCAAGGTGGTCACGTTCTCCGCGGCGCTCCAGGCCGGTCTCATCACACCATCCACTGTTATTACCGTCCCCAATTCGGTGACCGTCGGCGGGCGCTACTTCCACGATGCCGAACAGCACCCGCTCGAGCACCTGACGGCCACTCAGGTCCTCGCCGAGTCCTCGAACATCGGGACGTATGAGATCGGCACGCGCGTAGGAGCATCGGGACTCCTGGCTCAGGTCGAGCGTCTCGGTTTCGGTCAGACGACCTCAGTCAATTTTCCGGGCGAGTCGTCCGGACTGCTCGTCAACGCGGCGAAGTGGCACAACGCCGACCAGGTGGCACTCCCGATTGGTCAAGTTGACGCGGTGCCCGCGATTCAGGTACTGGACGCCTACAACGCCATCGCCAACGGCGGCAACTTCATTGAACCCAAGCTCGTCCGTGGTTACGTCTACGCCAACGGCGCCGTGAAGGCGACCCCGCCCAGTGCCAAGCGCGAAGCTCTCTCCCCGAGCGTGGACGCCACGATGGTCAAGATGCTCGAACAGGTTGTACTCGCCGGGACCGGGACGAACGCCATCATCCCGGGCTACAGCGTCGCTGGCAAGACGGGCACCGCGACGATGCCCTACCCCGGTAAGGACAAACTCCTGGTCGGGGACTATAACGCAAGCTTCGTCGGCTTCGCCCCCGCCAACAACCCGGTACTGTCGATGATTGTGGTCGTAGAGCGTCCCGAGACGACAATTTTCGGTGGCGCGGTCGCCGCACCGATCTTCCAACAGGTCATGTCCTACGCCTTGCACCACTACAACATCCCCTCTAATGGCACCAATCAGCGTCCCCTTCACGGCGCGGGTGCCTCGATCTCCTCGGACGTGACCTGATGCAATTGGGTGACATCCTGGACGACCTCGCGCTCGACGTGGCCACGGGCTGCCTCGAGATCAGCCACGTCGACATCGACTCGCGTGAGTGCGTGCCGGGCTCACTCTTCTTCGCCCTTCCTGGCGGCGCCACGAACGGCTCGCTGTTCGCCCACGACGCGGTGGACCGCGGCGCAGTCTGTGTCGTGTCGAGTGAGGAGCTCTCCGTCGAGGCTCCGGTGATCGTCGTCCCGGCTAGCCAACTTCGAGCCCTGTGCGCACACGCGAGTGCCGCGGTCGTCGGGCACCCCGAGACCAAGACGCAACTCGTCGCGGTGACGGGAACGAACGGCAAGACCAGCGTCACCACCATCGTCGCTACCTTGGCGCGGGCGCTGTCGTGGAACGGCGCGAACATCGGCACGCTCACGAACGCGCGTACGACGCCCGCGTCGCCTGAACTCTTTCGAACACTTGCCGCTCTGGTGGACAATTTCGATCCCGCGGTCCATCGTTCGCTCGTGGCGATGGAGGTCTCGAGCCACGCAATCGATCAACTTCGTGTTGAGGGCCTCGAGTTCACCGTGGCCGCGTTCACCAACCTCAGCCACGAGCACCTCGACTATCACGGGACGATGGAGGAGTACTTCATCGTGAAGTCCAAACTCTTCACGGCCGAACACTCCCATCGCGCCGTGATTTGGACCGACGACCCCTTCGGTGTCCGCTTAGCCGCGATGACGTCGCTTCCGGTCACCGCCGTGACACGCGGCGACGCCGCCGACGTGTTGACCTCGCTCACGGGTACCACGTTCTTCTGGCGCGGACATCTGGTCAACTCCAAGCTCGTAGGTGATTACAACGTCGACAACGCGCTGATCGCGATGGCGATCATGAGCGTGCTCGGCGTCGACGACGAATCGATCGCCTCGGCGATGAGCCTGGTCAACGCCGTCCCCGGCCGGTTCGACGTGGTGCGCGATGGCGACACGACGGTCATCGTCGACTACGCCCACACGCCAGAGGGGCTACATCGACTCCTGCTGGACGTTCGCGCGCTGTCGCCGGACGGTCGGATCATCACCGTCTTTGGTTGCGGAGGTGACCGCGACCGCGCCAAACGACCCGAGATGGGCTTGGTCGCCTCGACCTACTCCGACGAGACGATCGTCACGTCGGACAATCCACGATCCGAGGACCCCGACGCCATCATCGACGAGGTCATGTCGGGAGTGCTCGACGGCGCGTCGGTCCGCCGGGAGAGCGATCGCCGTCACGCCATCGAAGAAGCGCTCTCACTCGCGTCGCGAGGCGACGTCGTCGTGGTGGCCGGCAAGGGCCACGAGACGACACAGACCTTTGGTGACACCGTGCTCTCCTTCGACGATCGGGTCGTCGCGCTCGAGTTGTTACGGAGGACCTCGTGTTGAGTCTGATGGAGTCCGGTGGCGTCGGCTTTCTCTTCGCCCTGCTCGTCACCCCTCTTTGGATTCGCTCCCTCACGCGACGATCCTTTGGCCAACAGATTCACGCGGACCTGCTCTCGACGCACGACCACAAGGCCGGCACGCCCACCATGGGCGGAGTGATCATCGTCGTCGCCGGTGTCGCTGGGTACCTCATGGGGCACGTCGGCACCTCGATCGTATTCACGCGTAGCGGTATCCTCGTGATCTCAGTGATCGTGGCGTCGGGCTTCTTGGGTTTTCTCGACGACTATCTCAGTATCCGCAATGCTCGCAATCTCGGTCTCAACAAGCGGGGCAAGTTCGCCGGTCAACTGGTCATCGCCGCCATCTTCGCGGTGCTCGCCATTGACTGGGTCCACACGTCGACGAACCTCTCCTTCACGCGGTTCTCGCTGCCGGGATGGAACCTGACGGCGGTCGGCTGGGTCCTACTCGCCATCTTCGTCATCATCGCCGCGACGAATGCCGTCAACTTGACCGACGGCCTCGATGGTCTGGCCGCCGGCTCGAGCACGTTCTGTTTTGGCGTGCTCTCCATCATCGGCTATTGGCAGTTCCGTCATTTCTCGATCTACCACCTGCACGCCGCTCTCGACCTCGGCCTCGTCGCGGTGGGCCTCGTGGGCGGCTGTCTCGGTTTCCTTTGGTGGAACGCGGCGCCCGCGAAGATCATCATGGGTGATACCGGCGCGCTCGCCATCGGCTCAGGGCTCGGGGCTCTCTGCCTCTTGATGAACTTGGATCTCCTGTTGCCAATCATCGGCGGCCTCTTCGTCATGGAGACGGCATCGGTCATCGTCCAGGTCATTAGTTTTCGGCTCTTCGGACGGCGAGTCTTTCGAATCACGCCGATCCACCATCACTTTGAGTTCCGTGGTTGGCCCGAATTCACCATCATCGTTCGTTTTTGGATTCTCGCTGGCCTGCTCGCCATGTTCGGCCTGGGTATCTTCTACGGCGACTTCCTGAAGATCGCCAAGGTGGTGTGACGATGGCCCTGCGACAAAAGGACCTGCGACGAAGTGCGTCGAAGAAGCCGCCGAAACGGGCCACGACTGTCGAAGCGGCGTCGCGCGACCGTTCGCTCTGGCAACCCATGCCTCGAGGTGTCGCCAACGGGCGGATGCTGTTGGTGATCACCGCCTTGATGGTCACCTTCGGCACCATTGCCGTCGCGTCGGCGAGCGAGGGCCAGTCGTCGGCCAACGGTGGATCGGCCTGGTCGATCATGATCCACGACCTGGTCTACCTCGGTTTCGGACTCTTCGCGCTCTACCTCGCGACCCGCGTGCGACTCGATCGCCTCGTCAAGAGTGCGCCCTGGCTGGCGGTCTTCGGCATTGGTCTGCTGCTCGCAGTTCGCGCCGTGGGCGTGACCAGCAACGGTGGGAAGCGGTGGCTGAACCTCCACGCCATCTACCTCCAGCCTTCGGAACTGTTCAAACTCTTCACCGTCTTGTTCATTGCGTGGCTCGTCCAGCACCATCACGATGAACTCGGTCATTGGCGACAGCTCGCGATATGGACGGTGCCCGTCACCTTCGGGTGTGCACTCATCGTCATTGAACCCGACATCGGCACGTCGTCGGTGGTGCTCATCATCGCCTTCTCAATGCTCGCGGTCGGGGGACTGTCACGTCGAATGCTGACGCGCGTTGGGCTGCTTGGCGCAACCGTCTTCATTGCCTACATGGCGTCGAAGCCCTATTCGGCGCGCCGCTTCTTCTCGTTCCTGCACCCCAACTCCAACCTGCTCGCCAGTGGCTACCAGCTGGCGCAGAGTCGAATTGGCTTGGGCGCCGGTGGCGTCGCGGGACTCGGCCTCGGTCACAGTCGTGAGAAGTGGGGACTCCTGCCCAATCCCCACACCGACTTCATCTTCACGATCATCGGTGAGGAGTTGGGTTTCATCGGCACGCTCGCCGTACTGGCCCTGTTCATCGCGTTCATGTTCGCGTCGATTCGCATCGCCCAGCGTTGTACCAACTCGGTCTATCGATTGATCGCCATCGGCATCTCGACCTGGATTGCGGTGGAGGCATTGATCAACATTGCGTCGGTCGTGGGGTGGTGGGCCGTCACGGGAATCCCACTGCCCTTCTTCTCCTACGGAGGGACCGCGCTCATCACCGAGCTCTTCGCCGTCGGACTCCTCTACAACATCGCGCACGATAAGAGCCACAGCGGTGACGTCACGATCCGCGAACATCGCACGACGAACTTCCGCGAGACGATCGAACGGACGTCGCATCCGATGCGCTCGCGCGGGACCACCAAACGCCCGGACCGCTGATGCCCGGGCCCATCGTCATCACCGGGGGTGGGACCGGAGGCCACGTGTTCCCGATGAAGGCCGTCGCGGACGCCTTGCGCGGGCGCGGCGTCGAGGCGGAGGACCTGCGTTTCGTTGGAAGTCGTCGAGGTCAGGAGTCGACGCTCCTCGCCTCGAGCGATATCGCCTTGACACTGCTGCCCGGTCGAGGTCTGCGTCGATCCTTCGCCCCCGGGGCGCTCCTCGACAACGTGGGGGCGGTGGTGGCACTCCTCGGCGCCGTGACCATGGCGACCGTGCACGTGCGACGGTGGCGTCCGTCGGTCGTCGTCTCCCTCGGCGGGTACGCCTCGTTCGCGACCTCGCTCGCCGCGGTGCTCTGGCGCCGTCCGTTGGTCCTCATCGAACTTGACGCCGAGCCCGGCGCCGCACAGCGACTGCTCGCACGCTTCGCTCGTGCCCGATGTACCGCGTTCCCTTCGTCGGACCCGAGAGCCGTCGTCACGGGCGCGCCGCTTCGCGCCGAAGTGGTCGGCGTCGCACGAACTCCCGCGGCCCAGCAGTCGGCCCGAGCGGGCGCCGTGCCGCCGATCGAAGAGGGGCGCCGCGTCGTCGTGGTCATGACCGGTTCACTCGGATCGACGTCAGTCAATCGTGCGGTGCTGGATCTCGCGCGACGTTGGTCCCGTCGCACCGATCGAACGTTGATCCACGTGAGTGGCCGACGAGACTTCGAGATGGTCCAACGAGAGGCCCCGACGACCAACGGTCTCGATTACCGGATCGTCGAGTTCGCCGACATGACGAAACTCTGGGCGGTGTGCGACGTGGCCATCTGTCGCGCCGGGGCATCAACGCTCGCCGAACTCACGACGCTCAGCATTCCTTCGATCATCGTCCCACTCCCGGGCATGAGCGATCACCAGACCAAGAACGCCCTCGTCGTGGTTGAAGCGGGGGGAGCGACGCTCGTCCTCGACCGCGAGTGCACCGGCGCCAAACTCGAGGGCAGCCTCGAGACGATGATGGAGCCCGAGACCCTCGCGTCCATGGCACAGCGCGCGGGCACGCTCGGACGAAAGGACGCCGCCACGTCCATCGCGTTGGTCGTGGGCGAGGTCGGAGGATGGACGTGAGCGTGCGCCGTGACGCTCGAGTGCACATCGTGGGTGTCGGCGGCGCGGGCATGAGTGGCGTCGCTCGGCTCCTCGTCGAGCGCGGCGCGCGCGTGAGCGGCAGTGACGCGCAAGACTCATCGGCCTTGGAGGGCCTTCGCGCGCTCGGCGTCGACGTCTACGTCGGGCACGACGCGCACCACGGTGCCGACGCCGACGTGGTGTTGTGGTCACCCGCCATCGCCACCGATAACCCCGAGTTGGCCGCGGCCCGGGCCCGTGGCGCGCTCATGATGAACCGTGCGGCGCTCTTTGGCGAACTCGCCACGGAGCAACGAGTCCTCGGCCTCACCGGCACGCACGGCAAGACCACCGCGACGTCGATGTTGGTCCAGGTCCTCTTCGCGAGTGGTCGTGACGACGGACGGCTCCTCGGCGTCGAAGTCCTCGGGGTGGGCGCGAACGGACACTTCGGGAGCGACGACCTGGTCGTCGAACTCGACGAGAGTTACGGAACGTTCGCCGAGGTCGCGCCCTACGCCCTCGGACTTCTCAACGTCGAGCCCGACCACCTCGATCACTACGGCTCACTCGACGCGCTCGAGGAGGCCTTCGCGGCGCTCGTCGAGCGCACCAGCGGACCAGTCGTGGTCTGGAGCGATGACGGGGGCGCGCGCCGGGTCGCCGAGCGCGCCCAGCGTGAGGTCATCGACGTGGGCACCGCCGACGACGCGACGTGGCACGTCGGGGATGTGGCGGTGCGGCGCGACTCCAGTTCCTTCACCCTGCGTGGCCCGGGCGTCGACGTTCTCTTGACGCTGCAGGTCTCGGGGGCGCACAACGTCGCTGACGCGGCGGTCGTGGCGGTCCTCGCGATCTCGCTCGGGATCTCGCTCGATGACGTCGCGACGGGTCTCGCCCGCTTCGAAGGGGCGCCGCGACGGTTCCAACTGCTCGGCACGTGGAGGGACGTCGACGTCTACGAGAGCTACGCCCATCTCCCGGGCGAGATCACGGCGATCGTGAACGCCACCCACGCCGCCGGCTACGAACGCATCCTGGCCGTCTTCCAACCACACCGCGTGACGCGGACGCTCAACCTCGTCCACGAGTTCGCCGCGGCGTTCGACGGGGTCGCGACGGTCATCGTGACCGATATCTACCGGGCCGGCGAGGAGAACCCGACGGGGGTGACCGGCGAGGTCATCGAGCGCGCGATCGGCGAGCGCGGGGCGGGCGTTCGCCACGTCTACTGCGCCAGGCTCGATGACGTACCCGGCGTCCTCGAGGACCTGCGCAGTGACCACGACGTGGTCGTGTTACTCGGGGCCGGGGACGTGGCCTCGATCGCCCCTCGACTGCGAGGCGTGACGTGAGCGTTCTCGACGACCTGATCGAGGTCGGCGCCGGGCGCGTGAGCGAGCACGCGGTGTTCGGCGCGCGCACCACCTACCGTGTCGGCGGCACGGTGCGCGCCTTGGTCACGTTGTCCTCGCCCCGTGACCTCGAAGAACTCGGTCCATTGATGCGTGACTGCGGGCTCGACATCTTCGTGCTCGGCAACGGCTCGAACCTGCTCGTAGCCGACGGTGAGCACGAAGTGCTCGGCGTCCATCTCAACGGGGAATTCCTCGAGTTGACGACGCGCGATGAGGGTGACACCGTCGTGGTCGAGGCGGGCGCCGGTCTGGACCTGCCCATCGCGGCCCGGCGACTCGCGAAATCAGGGGTCGTCGGTTTCGAGTGGGCCGTGGGCGTCCCGGGGACCTTTGGCGGCGCCGTCGTGATGAACGCCGGTGGACACGGCTCGGACATGAACGCGTCGGTCCACTCGCTCGTTGCGTGGTCGCGCCGTGGCACCCGGACCTGGACCCACGACGAACTGGCGTTTCGCTATCGCGGGAGCGCCCTGGGTCGCGGCGACCTCGTGACCAACGTGACCCTGCACCTCGCCGCGGGCGACGCGGAGGCGGCCCAGGAGGAGATTCGTGAGGTCGTGCGCTGGCGACGGGCCAACCAACCCGGTGGCGCGAATGCCGGCAGCGCCTTTCGCAACCCCGAAGGCGACTACGCCGGTCGCCTGATCGAAGCGGCGGGCTGCAAGGGACTGCGCATCGGCACCGCGGTGGTCAGCGAGAAGCACGCGAACTTCATCATCGCCGACGCCGCCGGGCGCGCGAACGACGTCTACGAACTGCTCCTCACCGTGCGCCAGAGGGTTCTCGACCGCACCGGTGTGTCCTTGACGAGCGAGCACCGATTCCTCGGCTTCGAGGCGGTCCCATGACCCGGCGCGAACGCGACGTCGGCAGTTTCGTCAACGACACCAAGGTGCGCACGCGCCATCGCCAGAAGATCGAGGCGCCGCGACGCCCGGCGGTGACCGCCATCGACGAGCGTCCTCGCCGGCGCCGGTCCCGACTGATCAAGTTCTCGGTGGCCGTTATCGTGACACTGGCGACGCTGGCGGTCGCGGGCGAGTGGGTGCTTCGTCAGTCGTACTTTCGCGTGCAGCACGTCACCTTCGTCGGCGTCCACCACGAGCCGCTGGCCCTGGTGATGGCGGCCTCGGGCCTCGAGGACCATCCGACGATGATGGACGTGTCCAGCACGACGCTCAAACAGAACCTCGCGCAGTTCCCGTGGATCAAACACGTGACGCTCGTCAAACACTGGCCGAGCACGGTCGTGGTGACGGTGCAGGAGACGACGGCCGTGGCCGTGGCGTTCGGTGCGAAGCACGTGCTGCAGTACGTCGACGTGAACGGACGCGACCTCGGACCGGCACCGCTGCACGCGAACTACCCGACGCTGCGCTTCGTCGATCCGCGCAACGGCTCCTGGCCCTTCGAACACGCCGGGCGCTCCGCCGCGTACGTGGCGAGCCAACTGCCGCCGGCGTTCGCCGCGCAGGTCTCGGTCATCACCGAGGACGATCACGGTCGCGTCGTACTGCAGATGACGACGCCGGTGCAGTTCATCCTCGGACCGCCGACGCAGTTGCACGCGAAGTTCGTCGCGATTGCGTCGGTGATCGCGCACACCACGCTCTCACCCGGCGACGTGGTTGACGCGACGGTTCCCGACGAATTGGCGGTCACGGGACCGGCACCGTCCTAAGGCGTGCCATTTGACCGAAAACCGTGGTCTGACTAGCCTTCGATGACGTTTCTTCTCCAATGTCCACGCCCTCGTCGACGGTGCGACACAATGGAGTGGTTAACCAAGGGGAATTCATGAGTCTCAATCAGAACAACTACCACGCCGTGATCAAAGTGATCGGCGTCGGTGGCGGCGGAGTGAACGCGGTGAATCGCATGATCTCCTCGGGGCTGCGAAACATCGAATTCATCGCGGCCAACACTGACGCCCAGGCTCTGTTGATGAGCGAAGCCGACCTGAAGCTCGACATTGGTCGCGAGCTCACCAAGGGGCTCGGCGCCGGTAGTGACCCTGAGATCGGTCGCCAAGCGGCTGAGGATCATCGAGGCGAGATCGAAGAGGCGTTGATGGAGACCGACATGGTCTTCATCACCGCCGGTGAAGGCGGTGGTACCGGAACCGGTGCGGCGCCCGTGGTGGCCGAGATCGCTCGCGGACTGGGCATTTTGACGATTGGCGTCGTGACCCGCCCCTTCTCCTTTGAGGGCAAGCGACGCGCGACCCAGGCCGAGAAGGGTATCCAAGCGCTGCGCGACAAGGTCGACACGCTCATCGTGAT
>Ga0182012_10005266_pt1 | contig 13406 bp, 7 predicted proteins | sample 612S2SmetaG_FD_120486 | JGI IMG/M metagenome (GOLD analysis project Ga0182012, IMG submission 120486) | Permafrost microbial communities from Stordalen Mire, Sweden - 612S2S metaG | ecosystem: Environmental > Terrestrial > Soil > Wetlands > Permafrost | place: Sweden: Stordalen | collected... | reverse complement strand
GCCTCGACGACCTGATGGGCGCCGTCCTCGAGGGCGCGGGCCACGGCTACGGCCATCTGCTGCTGCTCGGGGCGGTACTCGAAGTTTTTTGCCCCGGACATGAGGCCGCCGGGAGCGAAGATGTCGCTGACGCGGGAGATGAAGTCTGTGGGAATCTGGTCGCGTAGGGCGATCATTGGCGAATGGATGGAGTTGGTTTTAACCATAGATTACCGTAGATGAACGCAGATTAATCGCGGAAATGAGCCGCATGAGGTAACGCGAGACAAATGGCGCATGCGGGCATGTTTGAGAGTTGTTTTGACGGGGGTGGGGATATGGGGTAAATGGGCACCCCATGAAATGCGCGCGCATCTGGGTCGTGGGATTAATGATTGTCATGGGGGCCGCAATGGCGAAGGGGGAGGATTATGGGTCGCTGTATGATGCCCGGAGGGCTGAGGAGGCGGCGGGGCCGGTGCGGGCGTTCCTGGGGCCAAAGGCGGGGAAGATACTCTATGATGGGCGAATGATCCGGGCGGCGCAGATTGCGATGAGCCGGGCTTATGCGCGGCCTACGTGGAGGTGCTGGCATTTTGTGAAGGATGCGCTGGTGGACGCGAAGGTGATTGACTCACGACCGACGAGTCCGTGGGCGAAGGAGGCGGGGGATGAGCTGTGCCGGCGATATGGCTTCCTGAAGCTGACGACGCGGAATCCGATGAAGGCGCCGGTGGGCGCGGTGCTGGTATATGGCGGGGCGGACGCCGGGCACGTGGAAATACGCACGGCCACGGGTTTTGTGAGTGATTTTGTGTCGGCGACGCCATATCCGCGACCGTTTATCGGGGCGTATGTAAAGCCTTCGTAGTGAGGGACAGGCAGGGGAATGGATTAGGTGGCATGGAAGCTGCGTTGTAATCGTCACAATTTTGTTGACGGTATGTTTCAGTGGCCTAATCTCCGCGCCGTTCCCGCTGATGTTTTCTCGAACCCTCCAGACTTTTTTTTGCCTCTGTGTCGCGACGCTGGTTGTGACGCAAGTGTCTCGCGCCGCGACATATTCGTACTATAACGGGTCGCTGTATGACGCGGAGACGGCGCAAGCGGTGGGGCCGGATTTGCAGACGATTTTTGGGCCGAAATCCTCAAGCATAAAGTATGACGCGCGGATGATCCATGCGGCAGAGATTGCCTCGGCACGGGCGCGCGCGCACTCGACGAGTCAGTGCTGGCATTATGTGAAATCCGCGCTGGTGGCGGCGCAGGTGATCCCGACGCGGCCGACTAGCGAGGACGCGAAGGAAGCGGGGGTGGAATTGCAAGGGAAGTATGGTTTTACGAAGATTTCGGTGAGTTCGCCGTTTGATGCGCCGGTGGGGGCGGTGCTGGTGTATGGAGGGCATGGAGCGGGGCACGTGGAGATACGCACGGCGACGGGGTTTGTGAGTGATTTTGTATCGGCGAAGCCATCGCCGCGACCGCTGATCGGGGTGTATATCAAGAGAAGCTCCTAGACGGGGCGGACTGAGCGAGGGGCGACGGGGCTGTAAGAATTCTGGCATATTGAGTCCCTTCGCAGACGCGAATTCCGAGTTGCAGGTCCCCGGGGGCGGTCATGGGATGCTGGTTTCAACTTCCACTTTCTCGCTGTCGGCCCTGCCGGCATCATCCACGGCGGTGAGGCAGTAACTGCCAGGCGCCGCGTTCCATTCGATCGTATCGTCCGGCGCGGCGCGACCGATGAATTGCTTGTCCGCGAACCAGTAAACTTCGGCGACGTCCGTCTCGGTCTGTGCCTTTAGGCTCAGTTGCTGGCGGCCTTTGGCGCCGGGTTGGAGTTCGTAAACGGCTCCGGGGCGGGGTGAGGTTATGCGGGGGGCACGGCCTGTCTCGAAGGTGGCCCCCCCCGGCTGGCTGCCGGGCAGGAATGGCGGCGGGCGCCGGCGCGGCAATCCGGCTTCGCGGAAAAGGCGCATCAGATCGGAGGGCCAAAATTCATACACCTCGGTTTTCACCTCGCGGGAGGTATCTGGAGCGGGAAGGCGCATGCCGGTGGCCGCATCGACGTAAACCTGGCGATGCACCGCGCAGGAGGTAATGGGCGAGATGCCGGGGATGAACCAGCCCTCGATCCGATGCTCACAATACGGCCCCGCCAACTGCCCGGAGACGGAGCAGAATTCCACTCGCTTGAGGTTCGCGCCCGGAGGCGGATTGTGCGGCCCGAAATGCACGCGCCCAGCCGCGCGCATGCTGTCGATCGTCTGGAAGAGCAGTGGCGCCGCGCAGGTCCGGCCGACGAAAGCAGGATTGCAGCGGCCATCGGCATTACCGACCCAGACGGCCAGCACATAATGATCAAAGACCGCTATCGCCCATGCGTCACGGAAGCCGCTCGAGGTTCCGGTCTTCCAGAAAATGGGGTCTGGCTGGCCGGTGTCCGCGATATCCGGGCGGGAGGCGCGCAGCATTTCCAGCGTCAGGAATGAAGCCTCCGGTGTGAGCACCCGCCGCGTGGCGGCCCGCGTGGCGTAAAGGTGATACTGGAGGGGTTGCAATGCGCCGTCATTGGCCAGCGCGCCGTAGAGTTTCACGAGGTCCTGCATCGTGACCTCAGCGCCGCCGAGCGGGAGGGCGAGTCCGTAGAATTGTTCGTCGTGAGGCAAATTGATGCCCGCGTCGCGGAGGAATCCGTACAGCGTCGGTTGGGCTAATTGCGAAGCGAGCGTGATGGCCGGGATATTGCGGCTGCGGGCGAGCGCGTCGGTGGCGCGGATGGGGCCGGCGAATTCGCGGTCGAAGTTCTCCGGGTCGTAATTGCCGAAGCTCTTAGGCGCATCCTCCAGGACGGTGAGCGGGTGAATGAGGCCCTGTTGAAGAGCGAGCGCGTAGATGAAGGGCTTGAGCGTGGACCCGGGCGAACGCGGGCTGGCGGTGCAATCGACCTGTCCATGGATGGAGGCGAGCGCGAAATCCGCGGAGCCGACCTGCGCCAGCACCTGCATGCCGTGGGTATCCACCAGCAGCGCGGCGGCATTGGTTACGCCGAGGGAGCGCCGGGTATCGATGAAACTCGTGACGCGGTCCTCCAGCATGCTTTGAAGATGGATATCCAGCGTGGTCGTTATATCGTCTGCGGCGCCATCCGCGCGGAGCACCTGCCGGGTGAAATGCGGCGCGAGAAACGGGTGCCGCCAGCCGCGCCGCGCGCGGAACTCATATGCATCCGCGTCCGCGCCCAGTCGAGCGAGCAGACGATCCTGCGCCGCGGTAAGAGCGGGATTGTCCTGCCCCAGGCGCAGAGCGCGCCGGGCCGGGCTTTGCGGGATCACGCACAACGCGGCGGCCTCCGGGAGCGTAAGTTTTGAAGCCGGTTTGCCAAAGTCGATTTCACTCGCCGCCTCGATACCCTCGATATTCCCGCCATACGGGGCGAGATTGAGATATGCCTCCATGATCTCGTCCTTGCTGTAATGGCGCTCGATTTCGACCGCGCGGAACATCTGCGCCAGCTTCCCGCCAAAGGTGCGCGTGTTCAGGCGATACCGCAGTCGCGCGACTTGCATGCTGATGGTGGATGCCCCGGAGTGGATGCGCCCGGTGGCCGCGAGTTGATAGATGGAACGGGCGACCGCGACCGGATTGATCCCCGGATGCATCTCGAAGTACCGATCCTCCTGCAGCAGCGTCGCGCGGATGACCACTGGCGCGATCGCGCCCAGCGGCTCGCGGATGCGGTATTTGTCATCGGCCGCCAAGCCGGTCCATAGGAGCTCGCCGCGGCGATCGGTGACCTTTGTCGAGAAGGGAATGCCATCCAGCAACGCCGGGCGCGGCAGGCAGAGCCATCCTATCCCAAGCAATCCCGCCAGGCTGCACGCGAACTTAAAGATACGGCGTTTCATTCGGGATCGATGACGCGCAGACTCGAACCGATGCCGCGCGCCTTGATGGCGCGGTCGTACATGGATTCCGCGAAGATTGGCGGAACGGTGAAATCGCCGCGATTCGTGGGCTTGATCCGGTAATCAATCTCGCGCGCGTCCGGTGTCACTGTCGTGTAAAGGAGGATGCGATCCTCGCGGACATCCACATAGTCGCACCCGCAGCTCCCCTGGCCCGGGTCGATGGAATCGCGCGCCACCTCGAACCCGCCCGGGAGCAGGTCCACGATGGATACGTTGCTGATATCTTTCCCGTTCAGGCTCCGCACCCGGATAATCACCGTAACCGGCTCTCCCATTGTGTAAGTATCGGTCACTCTTCCTCCGCGGCGGTATTGGCGGAAGATTTCCATGCCATCGTGGATTTCCGCCCGCGGCAGGCCTGCTTCAAAACCGGTGCTGATCGTCTGGTAGTAAGCGCCGGGACCGCCGACCGCGGGATTGGCGGCGAAGCGCAAAGTTGTCGCATTGCCGGAGAACTGGGCGCGCTTGAGGATATCCCCGCTGGCGTCGAGCGCGCGCCATTGGCCCGCCTGCTGCTCGGAGATGGTCATTTGCGGCGGGCGCAACTGGAGATGATGGGAGTATGCCTTCAATGCCAGGACGGAGTAAGCGGCGGAGAGCGTGTTGAAATCGCCGCGCTCGATGGGGTCGGTGATGCGGTGAAAGTCCTCCGCCGTCAGGGAGTCGAGCATCGCGGGGAAGTTACGGGAGAGGATGGCGACATACTGCGCGTCCATGCCCAGGCCGGAGTAAAAGTCGCACCAATCGCTCATCTCTTTATGGGCGCCCATCCGGTAGGCGCGGATCAGGTCATCCGCTTCCGCGTCCTTCTGGAGCATCGAGTAAGATGCCGCGAGATAGACGCCGGTAATTTCCGATTTCCATGCGTCCTTCTCAGTCCGGTCCAGGTAATCCCGCAAGTTCAGGATATCATTGGTGGTAATGACTTCCTCTCGAGTGAGGAGATAGATGGCATAGGCGACAACCCGCTCCTCCTCCGCATTGGATGGTGTTTCTGTCACCATTTCCTCGAGATTGCGCATGCCGAGTTGAAACATGTCCGGGGGCGGATCAAATCCGGCGTCCCGCGCCTCGATCAGGAAATGCATGACATATGCGGAGATAAAATCGATCTTCGGGCGGTCCTCCGGCCCCCAGTACCCAAACGCCCCCTGGTCATTCTGGCGATGGCGCAGGATTTCGAACGTATGATCCATCTGGGCGGCGATGTCCTGGCGCTTGAGGCCGAAATCCGCTTCGTCGGCTAGCAGAAGACGGCAGAGCGCGCCGCTGCTGATCTGCTCTGAGCATCCGTTCGGGTAATTCTGGAGATAGGAGTCGAGACCATGGGCAAGCCCCAACGGCAGTGGGGAGAGCACCGCCTCCAGCTTGCGGTACTCCGGCCGGAACTGTCGCGTAACCGGAAGGTCCACGCTGTCATTACCGAAATTTCCGCCACGCACGTCTGTCATCAGCGGGACCGGGGGCCGGACACTGAGCGTCGAACGCACGCGGGTCTCCTGGGCGCCGCTCGCGGCGTGAAAGGTAATGCTGGCTGAGCCGAGATCCTCCTTCGCGCGGAACTTGAATACCACGGTTCCCTCGCGGCCTTCCGAGATTGGCACAATGCCCGGCGGACCGTTGACCACTTCCAATTGCTCGGAGGTAACCGCGGATACGGTAATCGGCGCATTGGCGCCGGAGCCGGTCACGTTGTTGGCCACCGTCACGCCTACCTCGAACTGGTCGCCAGGCGCGACAAAAGTGGGGACGCCCGGTGTAAGGACAAATGGACCGCGAATCAGCGATTCCGTATCTGCCGAGCCGGCTGAATCCGGCGAGATGGCGACCGCCATCACCTTCAGGTTGCCGCTAAAGAAATCGGGCACGTCGTAAGTCACCGTGCGCTCGTTGCTGTCCGAATCGACGATCCCGGACCAAAAAACCACCGGTTTGTCCGTGATGCGGCGGAATGGATTAAGTTGGCGCGATTCTCCGTCACCACCGGTTGCCGCCGAGCGGAGGATGGAAAACTCCGGCAGGATCAGGTCCACGATTTGCGAGGTGGAGACGGAAAGCGCCTGCTTCTGGAAGAAGTACCCAAGCGGGTCCGGAGTTGTGTATCCAGTCACCTGGAGGATGCCCTCATCCACGGCAAAGATGACCACCTTTCCCGGCTTGTCTGTTTTGTAAGTGATCCTCAATGGGTCGCCCGGCTTGCTGATCTTCGCGGTTTCAAGGGTAACATTGACTTTGCGCCGATCGCGGTTTGCCTGGAAAGGAACAACGCCGTAACTGAGCGGACTCATGAATATCTCGCGCGAATCCAGCGCGCGAATGAATGAGACATTCACGTAGCCCGTCCCATCGAGCCCCTCCGGCATGCGGATATGCTGGACCGTGCTGGTTTTGTCCGTGCTGAACCATTGCGCGGCGTACACCTTGTCGCGTTCGATGGTGATCAAGCCGCTGCCGGTATAGGGGGCAACGATATTGACCGCAATGTCATCGCCGCCGTTGTAGGCGTCACGGTCCAGCTTGATCTTCAACTCGGCGCTCCGGTCCAACGGACGGGCGGTATCGCCGGCGCCTACCACGGTGAACGAGAGCGCGCTGACGCGGTCGCCGTCCGCATTTCGGAGTTCCGCGCGATAGGCGCCCGGATTGGCGGACGGCAATGGCCATTTCCAGCCGTTGGCGGGAATTGTGACCGGCTGCGCGCTGATGACCTGGTCTTTTTCCACGGATTTGTAGGCATAAGTCCCATCCTCCTGGCGGGTCAGCACGGAGATATAATCCTGCTGCGTGACGGTCAGGGTAAGATTCTGCACAGCTATCCGGTTAAGCCCCTGGTCAATCGCGACAAACTCCATTGTCTGGCCGTGGTTCATCTTCACATAGTCGAGCGCCCCGTCGGACTTATAGCCAATAACATAAGGGAGTGGCGAAACGAGCGCGGAGATGGACGTGGCAACACTCCTTCCCCCGTCGGCCTCAAAGCCTTCCGTCTCGAATGTCATCTCGTAGGTGGCATCGCGAAAGCGCTCGATATTCAAGTCAAAGGAAGCCACGCCGTTCTGATCGCTGGTCTGCTCCCCGAGATCGTCGGATTGGCATGTCACCCGCGGCTTGTGATCCCGCAGACGGTCGAAGAACGTATAATCCTCGTATCCATCGAAACTGAACCCGGCCGGATCGAGATTCAGCTTGCCGGTTATCCGGCGGCTCGACGCCGCGGTGCCGTACAAGTTGCGCAACGTCACCGTCGCGGTGATGCTCTCTGGCGTCAGCCAGCCTTTCGCTATGTCCTTCGAGAGGTGTGTCTCGATTTTCATCCGGTCAGGCAGGAACTCCTTCACCACGGCGCTGGTGGATCCGATCAAGTCGCCCCGCTTCCCATCCTTCACAAGGTAGAGATTGATGGAATAGTCCCCCGTGGGTGACGAGTAAGTCGTCTGGAAGGTAAACTCCCCGAGCCCGCCGGTCGGCAGGTTGAGCCGCTTGACCTGCGCCTTCGCATTGCGCGCATCCACGATTTCCATCTCAACTGGCAGCCCGGTAAGATCGCCGGACCAATCGGCCTGCTTGACGGCATACCCAATGTGCATCACGTCCCCGGGCCGATAAACCCCGCGCTCGGTGAATACAAATGCATTTAGGTCGCGCCCGGTCAGCACATTGTTTCCACCGATATCGAACCGCGAGAAATCGACCTTCCGGTCGTCGCGATCATACGGGATAAATGAGACATCCTGCCCATTGCGCACGACGATGGCGACCGGTTGCATCTCCCTTTGTACTTTGCCTATCGCCGCAAAAGTCACCCGCCCATCCGTCCCGGTGGTTCCGGTCATCGCCGGCACGCCGTTGCGCGACAGGATTTGCACGGTGGCCCCCGCCGCGGGAGCGCGCGCCGCCAGCGCCTGGACGAAGATATCGCGCGATTCGTCGCTGTTTTCCTTGACCAGTATCCCAAGATTCGTCACGAGGATAAACCGGCGCTCTCCCACGTCAGCCAGATATTTTTTCGTTTTTGGATCCCATGCCTTGACTTCGAGAAAGAAGAGGCCCTGCAACTCCGGCCCGCCATCCGTTGCCGGCCCCAGGTGGCTGCTGAAGTCAAACGTCGAGTAATTTGGCTTGAAACGGTCTGGCGCTACGATGGTCTGCTTCTCGCGGACGATGCGGGCAATGTCGGCTTCATTGAAGCTCCCACTATTAAATTCGGGATTCTCGAAATTCCCATCGGTTTGACTAACCAGGTGATTAATCTCATCCGCGGGCACCCTTGAGATTGTGTATTCAATCTCTTCCACGCCGCGCGAGACAACGGAGACCTTCTTTTCCCCGCTGAGCGCCAGGACGCCCCCCTTGCCTTCGATGGCGATTTCCGGCCGCGGGACCGGGACCGGAACGATATTGTTGTAATCGTCGCTTAATTCGAAATCGCCTACCGCCTTGGTTCCCTTCCTGATCCGGACATATAGGCATCCCGGCGTCCCCTCCGATATCTTGAGCGTGAGGGACTTTACCGTTGCCGTGGCGGCGGGCATTACGGTGAAGGGAACCTTTGTGGCCTTCGCGAGCACATCGGCATCCACGGCGCTCGCGCTGTCCCATTCCGGCGCCGTTTTGTCCGCTGTATCCTCGGTATCCGAGTCGTCCTGCTGATCGGCGTCCTGGTTGTCGTTCGTATTATCGCCGCTCTTTTTCTTTGGATGTGGCAGGAGATAAAGCTCCACTCCGGCGGCGAGGTCGGCGGGCACCACGTCCGCCGAGGTATTGATCGCGATGAATTGCTCTGGATCGCCATCCGCGTTCCGCGCGACGGCGCTTTCGGTACCATCGATCTTGAAGAAGGCGTACCTTGTCGGGATAGGTACTATTTTGGTTAGTTCCGCGGCGAGATTCGCGCCGCCCTGGGTGGTTTGCAGCCCCTTGCCGAGCAGCAGCTTCATAAAGTCCTCCTGCTCCGGCAGGGTCAGGCGCGGGGTGTGGATGTAAGCGATCCGGTTATGCAAACCAAGGTCCACGGTGAACCGCGGGCCATCCTTCGGGAAGACCTGGGAGTCGCCCAGCATCGCGAGACTTAGGTTCTTCTCGATCTCCCCTGCGGCCACGCTGTGGGTGAACTCAATGGTCGCCACGACCTTCTTCATCGTCGCATCCGCCGGATCCTGGTAAAACTCCAGCTTCTTCAAGTCCGCGCTAAATGGCGCGGTTCTGATATCAAAGGTATAACGGGAGAGTCGCACATGGCTCGCGACGATCTTCCGCTCCAGCGAGATATGATACCGGGTATCGGCCGGCCAATCCTGCGCCGGATGGAAATCCAGCGACCGGTCGCCATCCCATCTCCAATAGCCGGCGGTGGCTGGACTGAGCGTAACTCCGCTGGTCACCCGCCTGCCGATCCTCTCGAGCGGCGCCGCGGACTCGCTGAACTGGATGGAAATCACCGGTGGATGCAGCACCTTCTCCAGGGGCGTCACCGGGATGTCGCCTACCGAAACCGCCACCGTGCGCGGCGGCGGCAGATGCCGGTACCAGATATAGAACCGCGCGCCTCCTCCTGCAACGATAAGCGCCCCCGCCAGCCACAGCGCCGCCAGGGCGCGATGCGCTAACACCCATTCCCGGGCCCGGGCGACCCACGCCGGGGGTGTCCATGCAATAACGCCAAGGGTCCGTTCGAGAAATCGCCAAAGTCTGCTCATGGGTGGCATACGCCCGGAATTCCCCGATTCTTTCACGGGATTTAAAATATTTTAGCCGCCGCCCGCCCTTTTCCGTTATACTCGCCGCCTGTGACCCGGGATCGTTCGTCTGCCACCCGCCGCAGCCTCGTCGATGGGCTGGCCAACTGGCGCGACCGGCGCCATTGGCAGGAATTCCACAAAGTTTACTCGAAGCTGATCTACGGCTTCGCCCGCCGGGCCGGCCTGACCGATGCGGAGGCCCAGGACGCCCTGCAGGAGACGCTGCTCACCGTGGCGCGCAGGGCGGAGGGGTTCCACTACAATCCGGCGCGCGGCTCCTTTAAGGGATGGCTGTTGCAGATCGCCCGGTGGCGTGTGGCGGACCAATTCCAGAAACGGCTTCCCTCGCAGCCCCATCTAGGCTCCGCCAGCACCGCGCGGACGGCGACCATTGCCCGGGCCATTGATCCGGCCGGGCCGGACATCGAGGCCATATGGAACACCGAGTGGCATCGCAACCTGCTCGAGAAGGCGCTCGAGCGCGTAAAGCAACGGGTCTCCCCGCGGCAGTTCCAGATATTTGATTGCTACGTGGTGAAAGAGTGGCCGGCGCAGAGGGTCCAGCGCGACTTGGGCGTGAACCTTGCCCAGGTCTATCTTGCCAAACACCGGGTCGCCGCGTTGTTGAAGAAGGAACTCGAAGCCTTGCAGGCATCGCCCGGGTTACAGGGGAAATAGTTGAAGCCAGTCAACACAGTTCCGTCGATCCCGGATCACACCGTGCTGCGCTCCATCGGCAGCGGATCCTACGGGGAGATATGGCTGGCGCGCGCGCTCACCGGCGTGTTCCGGGCGGTGAAGATCGTTTACCGGGATAACTTCGAAAGCGAGCGATCGTTCGCCCGGGAGTTCGATGGAATGTCGAGCTTCGAGCCCGTCTCGCGCGAGCATGACGGCTTTGTGGACATCCTCCACATCGGGCAGGCCGATACCTTCTTCTATTACATCATGGAGCTGGCCGATGACGATGGCACCGGGAAGCCGCTCCCAGCCAATGCAATGCCGGCGGAGATCAATGCCTACACGCCCCGGACCCTCAAGGCGGTCCAGAATCGCGCGCAGACCCTTCCGGTCGCGGAGTGCTTGCGTCTGGGAGCCTCGCTGGCAGAGGCGCTCGATGCCCTGCACGGCCACCGGTTGGCCCATCGGGATATCAAGCCGGCCAACATCATCTTTGTCGATGGCCGGCCGAAGCTGGCCGATATCGGGCTGGTAGCGGCCGCGGGACAGCGCTCATTTGTAGGCACGGAGGGTTACATGCCGCCGGAGGGGCCGGGCAGCGCTGCCGCGGATGTCTATGGGCTGGGAAAAGTGCTCTACGAGATCGCAATGGGGAAGGATCGGTTGGAATTTCCCGTGCTCTCCACCAGCCTCGACCGGCACCCCGAGCGGCAGCGGCTGCTGGCTCTCAACCAGGTGCTGCTCAAGGCCTGCGCCAGCGATCCCGCGGGCCGGTATCGCTCCGCGCGGCAATTACACAACGACCTCGCCGCGCTGGAAGATGGACGCAGTCCCGCTCGTCAGCGCAAATGGCCCTGGATATTCGCGCTGCCGATCCTCCTCGGCGGGCTCACGGTGCTCTGGATGATGAAATCCGCGCCGTCCGGCGTGGCGATCACCAATCTGCGGATCGAGACCGACCCGCCCGGCGCGATGGTGATTCTTGGCGACCGGATGCAGAAGAGCCCGACTGTTTTCGATAGCGTGGAGGCCGGCACTTATCCGATGCGCATCATGCTCGCGGGGTACGACCCGGTGGAGACACAGGTGAAGAGCACTTCCCCGCCCGGGGTATTTCGTCTCCAGCGCAGCACTGGGACTCTCGCGCTTGGCGTGGAGCCCGCCGGCCCGGCCGATTTTGAATTGCTCGACGGTGAAAATGTCATCCGTCGCGGCCCGCTCCCCGCGACGCTGGCGGGCGTGCCGACCGGGACCTATGCCGTGGCCGCGCATCGGGGCGGCCGGACCGTCCGGCAGAGCGTGGACGTGGATCGCGAGAAACCGGCATCGGCGACCATGGTATTCGCCTTGGGCCACGTGCGGGTCGCGAGCGATCCGTCAGGTGCGGAGATATTCATCGGCGGCAGCTCCCAGGGGCGCGCACCGCTCGCGCTGGAGTTGCCTGTTGGCCAGCAGGAGTTGCGCGCCCGGTACGGCAATTGGCCGGAGAGCGCGCAGACCATCAACGTCCTGCCGGACGGGAACCCGCCGGTTGCGTTCGCATTTCATACCGGCAGCGTGAAAATCACCAGCGCTCCCGCCGGCGCCACCGTCATCGGGGGCGGTGAGCCGCTTGGGCAGACGCCGCTCCGCATTGACGAGGTTTCCCCCGGTCCCATCCGCTACGAGTTGCGCATGGCCGGCTACCAGCAGGCCTTCGTCACCGGCACCGTCGCCCCTGGCGGCCAGACCTTTCTCGCCACCCGTCTCGACCGGAAGCGCAGCCCCGAGCCGGGCCAGCCGTGGGAGAACAGCCTCGGGATGAAGTTCATCTCCCTTGGGTCGATCCATTTTTCCGTCTGGGATACGCGAGTCTCGGATTACGCCGCCTATTGCGCGGCGACTGGCAATCCGGCGCGCAAGCCCGACTTCAGCCAGACTCCCAGCGACCCCGTCGTACTCGTGAGCTGGAACGATGCGGAGGCGTTTTGCAAGTGGCTCACGCAAAAGGAAATCCAGGAGGGCGCGCTGGAGGAGGGCCAATTCTACCGCCTGCCCACCGATGCCGAGTGGAGCGCCGCTGATGGATTGCCGCCCGAAGGCGGCGCCACCCCGGAGGAGCGGGACGGTAAGATGCGCGGCCTCTTCCCATGGGGCGGCTCATGGCCCCCGCCGCCCGGCAGCGGAAACTTCGCCGACGAATCGGCCAGTCGGAAGGGCGGCGCCATCATCCAGGGCTACAAGGACGGCTGGATGGCGACCTCACCCGCTGGCTCCTTTCTGCCCAACAAGCTGGGCCTCTACGATATGAGCGGCAACGTCTGGCAATGGGTCGAAGACGGCTACCGCAAGGAGACGGCCAATACCCGGGATTGGGGTGTGCTGCGCGGCGGCTCATGGGGCACCAGCAGCCGCAGCGAACTCGAGAGCTGCTACCGGTATGTGGTGGATCGCAACGACAGCGACGTCATTTACGGCTTCCGCTGCGTCATTGCCACGTCCGGCGAATAATCCGTGAAAAAAGTCTGCCACGCTCGCCGGGCCGGACGCCGCAGCTAGAGAGGGGTGGCGATGAGCGCTTAAGACAGGGGGGCGGTTGTTTTGAAGGCGAAGGCGAAGAAGGCGGCTATGGCGAGGAATGCGAAGGCGACGACGTGGTTCCAGGCGAGTTTTTCCTTTAGGAATAGGATGGCGAAAAAGATGAAGACTGTGATGGTGATGACTTCCTGGATGATTTTGAGCTGGAAGCCGGAGAAGTGGGGGGCGCCGAGACGATTGGCGGGGACGGCGAGGCAGTACTCGAGGAGGGCGATGGACCACGAGACGAGGATGGCTTTCCAGAGGGGCCAGGTATGGCCGTATCTGAGGTGGCCGTACCATGCGAAGGTCATGAATACGTTGGATAAGAATAGGAGTAGGATTGTGCTCACGATTTATATTCGAGAATCGGGGGCGATCCACGGGCTGGCGGGCGGGTGGCTCCGGACGGACGGAGGGTGGCCGGTGGGGGTTAATCGAGGTTGGTTTTCAGGGTAATATGGTCGCCTTCGGTGAAGGT
>Ga0182012_10005263_pt1 | contig 13409 bp, 8 predicted proteins | sample 612S2SmetaG_FD_120486 | JGI IMG/M metagenome (GOLD analysis project Ga0182012, IMG submission 120486) | Permafrost microbial communities from Stordalen Mire, Sweden - 612S2S metaG | ecosystem: Environmental > Terrestrial > Soil > Wetlands > Permafrost | place: Sweden: Stordalen | collected... | reverse complement strand
GCGGAGCCACCCCTATAGGGGCGGGCGGAGCTCCTTCGCCTGGTCGTCCGTTTCCAATCACGACCGTGCGACTAGAAAAATGTTCGGTGTCGTGGGCGATTTCTGACACCAGTGCGTGCGTTGAAGGGAACCAACCGCCACCGTATCGGTCCGTGTGCGCGACCGGGCATCGTTCGCGCAGGTCTTCCCAGATGGGATAGGGATCCGCCACCCACGTTGCATCAGTGTGATCCCAGTCGACCGCAAAGTCCGTCACTTCAGTCTTTTGAAGTTCCGTCGTCATAATCCCGCCCCTTTCACCAGCGCTTGTTATTGGCACCACTCACGCCTGAGTACCAGCCCACTGTCGCCTTCGATGAGACAATAACATGACTTTTGTCTCATCGTCGACGATCTTAAGGGCAGCCAACGTCCCGAGCAAGTGAATACGGGTCGTAATGGAGTGTCACAAAACCCACTTCTATCTTTGATGGTAATAACCAAGAGCCGCCCGACGACGCCGCGAGGACGCTGGAGTTACTTGAGGATACGAATGGGCAGGTTGCGAGGTCCGCGGACCTGGCCCTGCGCCCAAGTGACGCTTTCGGGGTCGGCCAGCTCAAACTTTGGGTAGCGCTTAATGAATTCCTCAATCGCTATCGTCATTTCCAAACGAGCCAGATTCGATCCCGCACAGCGGTGGATACCTAATCCAAAGGCCGCGTGCCGGTTGATCTCGCGGTCGATGATGAACTGGTCGGCATCCTTAAAAGCCGCCGGGTCACGGTTCGCTGCTGGAAAACCCAGCAAAATCCAGTCGTCTTTTTTCATCGGACAGCCGTGGAAGTCGTAGTCATCCACCACGAGACGGGCCATCGTCACCGGCGCATAGAAGCGAAGGAACTCTTCAATGGCGACTGGCAAGAGCTCGGGCTCGTTCACGAGACGAGCAAGGTCGTCGGGGTTTTTTGCCAAGTGCCAAAGCGAAGCGCCTATGGCTGACCACGTGGTGTCAATACCCGCCACCAAAATAAGCACCATAGTGCCACGAACGTGCTCCATCTGCAATTTCTGTCCGGCAATTTCAACGTTCAAGAGATACGACGTGAGATCGTCTCGGGGGTTCGCCTGGTGATCTTCAATCTGCTTCGTGAAGTATTCCTCTAAGGGCGTAAACATCGCCTTGCGTACTTCGAGGTCGGGTTCGTCGATGCCTTCTAACACCACGTGCACGAAGTCGCGGAACAAGTCCTCGTCTTCTTCGGGAAAACCGAGCATTTGGGAAATGACCGCCGGTGGAATGAACTGTGCGTACTGCGAGCCACCGTTCACGACCTCGGCGTCGCCCATGTTGTCAAGGAGTCGCTGACAAAGAGCCCGAATCTGAGGCTCCAAAGCATTGACGGGACCGGGTGCGAACGCCGGCAAGATGAGACGTCGAGCAATCTGGTGGAACGGTGGGTCCGACGTAATAGGGGGTGCCACGCCAATCGGTGCGGGTGCACCGGGCGGGTCGAGTTCGTCGGGTCGCGTGTTATTCACGACGACGTTACGGCTCGTAAAGTGCGTCGTGTCGTTCGCTATCTCAGACACGTATTCATGAGTCGCGGGAAACCAACCGCCGCCGTAGCGTTCGGTGTGCGCGACCGGGCAGGTTTGGCGGAGGTCTTCCCAAATGGGATACGGGTCGCCCACCCACGTCGGATCAGTGTGATCCCAGTCGGTGGCAAAGTCTTCAACGGGCGGCTTGACTGCTTCAGTCGTCATGGACTACTCCTCTATGGCGATGGCGTGCTCAGGACAGTTCGCCTGCGCCAAACGGGCACGATCAAGGGTCTCACTGGTGAGAACGCCGTCGCCCAACACGTAGCCATTGCCCAGATCGTCAAAGCCAAAGATGTCCGGCGCCATATTAAAACAGCGTCCGTGCCCCTGACAGCGATCTGCGTCAATTGATACTTTCACGACGACCCCCTTCGTGTACTTCTATTGAGACAGTACTACGAGAATTGTCTCATCAAGCATATTTCTGGCTGACCGAGGCTCAGTCGGCCTCTATTTCCTCGCGAGAAAAACCCAGGAAATAGAGCACCGCGTCCAAGTAGGGCACGCTGAGGGCCGCGTCGGCGTGCTCTTTCACGACCGGCTTGGCGTTAAAGGCAATTCCGAGCCCGGCGGCCGAAATCATGTCAATGTCATTGGCCCCATCACCAACGGCCACGGTTTGTTCCAAGGGCACCCCCGTAAGCTCCGCAAATTGGCGAAGTGCCCTCGCCTTTCCCGCGCGGTCGACCACGGCGGAAGCCAAATGACCCGTTAAGACTCCGTCAACAATCTCCAAATGGTTGGCGGCCAAGAGGTCGACACCGAGATCTTGCAGCAGTGGTTCGAGCACTTCCACGAAGCCACCCGACACGACGGCCGCAACGTAACCCAGTCGTTGCAGCGTGCGAATGAGTGTTCGAGCCCCGGGCGAAAGTCGAAGTTGACTTCGCACCTCGTCGAGAACGGATACTGGCAGACCCTTCAAAAGGGCCACGCGCTGTCGAAGAGCTTCGGCGAAGTCAATCTCACCCGCCATGGCGGCCTCAGTAATCAGTGAGACTTCGTGTTCGCAACCGCACGCTTTGGCGAGAAGATCGATCACTTCGTCCTGGAGCAACGTCGAGTCAGCATCCATGACGACCAGATGCTTCGCCCGTCGGTGAAGTCCAGCGCGTTGCACCGCGAGGTCGAGGCCTGACTGCGTCGCCGCGCTCGTGAGCGCCTCACGGAGCCGGTCGTGATTTGAACCGCGCACAATGAGTTCATAACAATCGACGGGATAGCTCGCCAGGTGCACAATTCGTTCGCAGGTCGCGTCACTCGCGGCGATGGCTGAGAAAATGAGTTCGAGATCAGCGCTTGACACGTTGGGAGCTAGCAGCGTCACCATGAGACGCTTGCCATTTTGAAAATCACCAGGTTCCACCACCGTCACGCTGACATCGATGCCCGCCGTCGCCACACCGTGCTCGCGGACAATCCGTGCCAACTCGTCGGGGCTAATGGATGAAGCAACCGATACCTCGACACAGAGCACCAACGTGTCGCGAATCGTTATTTGGGCAACGTCATTCATAACGCAACCACCATTGGGCACCGCGCTTAACGCTTCGAAGAGTTGCGCCCCGACTCCTTGGCGGTCGGGTCCGCTGACGGTCACGAGGTAGGTGGTCGACGGCACGGTTAAAGCGTAGAGGCTTTAGGGGCGGTTCCTTTACCTAGGATTCGCTAAAACGCCAATCATCTACACCCGTGGACCCGATTGCCAGCCGGATTCTTTTGTCCAATGACGAAGTACTTTCGCTGGCACGCCACCCAACACCACGTGATTGTCAAATCGTCCTCGAACAACGGCGCCCGCGGCGACCACCGTATTTTCACCAAGCCACGTTCCAGGAAGAACCACGGCGTTGGCCCCCAGCCAACTTCCCGATCCGATGTGAACGGGATCAACGGACGGATTTTGCCAGCCAATTGGTTGATCGGGATCTTCGTACCCATGGTTCTGATCCGTGATATAGACGTAGGGACCGGTCTGAATTCTGTCTCCTAGTTCAATGGACCAGTGGCCAATGATGTGCGAACCGCGACCGATTATGCAGTGCTCACCAATGCGCACTACCGGCTTCGTGAGCATCACCTGGTCACCATTGATGCCCGCGGTCAGGGCCACGTTGGGCCCAATGAGCGTGCCTGCTCCAATAGAAAGATATTCCTCGTTGTATATGACACCCTGCGGCGCCATTAACGCCGCACCTTCGCCAAAAAGCAGGAACTTTGACGCGTAGGCGTCTCGAGGTCCAACCGTTGCGACTTCATTGAGGTAGGCCCGGTACGAACGAATCCGCGCACCAAGCCATCGGCGAAATCGGTAACGAAGGTGCACGGCCGTAACGCTACTGGTAGTAACAAACGAAGAAGGATGTCACCGAGCGACGGTAGATCCAACAAAAGAAAACTGCGCCGGCCCCAAAGGACCGGCGCAGTTTTGTAAAGCCTTTCGTGTGATTAGACGATAACGCCTAGGCAATTACGGTCACCACGGTCACGGCGTTGGCCGAGCTCGTGGTCACTTCGTGAAGCACGAACTTGATGTTGCTCACCGCAGCCTCAAGGAACAGTGCCACCGTCGTCGCGCGGGACTTGGCGAGGAACGTGTCGCCCTTGGCGTAACCAGTCAGCGTCAACTGGGCGCCCGCCGCAAGCTTCAGACCCAAGGCCGTGAGTGCGTTCTTCGCAGCGGCCGTCAGAGCCGTCGAACCTGCTGCGAACGCCACGGTGACGTTGGCGGGCTTCGTCGGAAGAACGACTTGTGCACTAGTGGTGCCAGTGCTCGTAGCAGCTACACCCGGACCATTCGCGTTCTCCGCGCTCACACTCACCGAGTAGGCGGTGCCGGCGCTGAGTCCTGGAATGGTGCAGGTCGTCGCAGTCGCCGCCACGGTGCCACAGGTAACCGTAACGTTGCCCGAGGTGACGCTCACGAGGTAACCCGTGATCGCCGAGCCGCCGGTCGTCGTTGGAGCGCTCCAGCTAATGGCGAGCGAACTTGACGTAGGCGTCACGGAAGTGATCTTGGGTGCACCAGGTACGGCGAGCGAAGCCTTGGAACCAGTGACTTGGCTTGAAGGTCCAGTACCAAGTGAGTTCGTCGCCGCCACACTCACGGTGTAGGTGGAACCCGTGGGAAGACCCGTGAAGGTATAGGTCAGCACATTCGCGGCCAACGTCTGGCTAACAACCGCACCGGTCGTTGTGTTGGTCGCAGAAACGACGTATCCCGTCACGCTCGAGCCAGCATCGCCAGCCTTGAACGGCACCGGCGCTGCCCACGAAACGACTTCCGTACCAGCCGACGGCAGCGCCACTGATGTGATGTTTGGAGCAGCTTCCGGAGCGGTCCAACCTAGCCAATCGGCGGCACCATAACTAGCGGAAGGCGTTACAACACCGAGGTACATGTTGTCGGCGTAAACCTGAAGATCAATTTCAGTTCCGGTGGGCAAGCCCGTGATCGTTGCCGAGGTGGCACTTGCACCCACCGTTACGGGCGTTAATGTCAAGCCTGTCACGACGTCATACGGAACAATCGTAAAGCCCGTGACCGGCAACTGTGTTGACGGCGGCTCAACCCACGTCACGGTGAGCGAACCTACGGCGGACGAACTTAGGGTGCCATAGTTGGCCGTTACCGAGAGTGGCGTCGTAGGAGCACCGGCGGCCGTCGTGTAGGGCTGCGCGGTCGGCGTGAATAATGAACTCGAGTCGCCGGAACCAACTTCCGTCACAGCTACCACGTATGCTGAAACGGAACCCGTGTTACCAGTGCCAGTGTCAACCGTGCAGGACGTGGCCGTCGACGTTGGAGCGGTGTAGCAGAAATAGTAACTTCCTCCAACGAAAACGCCGACGTAGTAGCCAGTGATGGGAACGCCACCGGTGTACGTGGGCGCTGTCCAAGAAACCGCTACTTGCAAGTCCCCAGTCACACTCAGCGTCGGCACTACCGAAGTTACGGTGGGAGCAGCGGCGTTATCCGGTGAACTCACGACGATTCCCGTCAACGCTGGCGAACTACCGAGCGCCGAGAGGGCCACAATGCTGTAGTTGTACGCGGTGTTGGGCGTCAAACCTACGACGTCGCACTCAGAGTTGTTTGTTACAGGCGAGGCAACGTTGAAGTAACTGCACGCGATGGCTGCGCCACCCGCGGCTGGCGTAAAGGTAACCGCGTAACCAGTCACCGGATCTGCGGGCGGTGCAACGGTGTACCAATAGAGTTTAATCTCATTTGGGTAGTTCCTCAAGTTGGCAAGGGATGGAACGGCAGGCAAACCCGGGTCGGCAAGGAAACTGCCCGACGAAAGAGTCGTTGCGGTACTTGATCCTCCTATGGACGTCGCCGTCACCGAGAACGAAGTGAAGGTTGACGCGTACGGAAGGGTAACCTGCGTCGCGCTCGTCGTCGTCGTGTAAGCCGGAAGTCCGTTCTGGAAACCAACGACCGAATAGGTCACCGGCGCGTACGAAGACGAAGCGGTCCACGAGACAACAATGTCAGAAGGTACTGCCGTCTGTAACGCATCTTCAACGGCGACGGTCAGATGAATCGGCGAGCCAGGTGTAGGGAGCGAAAAAGTTGACGTCGTCGTCGCGCTGCTCTTCAGAGCGTTCGTCGAGAACAGTTCGGCGGCGTACGTCACGCCGTTTGTCAACACGCTGGCCGGGAAAACGTACGTGTCGAAGGTGTCGGTCGTATCGGAGGCGGGAATCGTCTTCGAAATAATGCTCGGCCCACCGACCAACTCAACCGTGTAACTCGTGATCGTGGGGTCGTAACCAGAAGCTCCGCTGTTTGAAAGGTTGTACCACGAAACCCCAATACCGGAGGGTGACGTTGTCGCGCTGAAGGGAGTCCCCTGCGACGTCTGGTACGGCGAGGACGGTGCATTCGGCGTCGTCAAGTACGTCGATGTGGCACTACTCGACGAGAGAAGGCTTACATTGTTCCAGGTGTCATAAGCCACAACGGAGAAACTCACCGTGTCACCACTCACAAGATTGAAGTTGTGATCCACGACGGTAGTGGGCGCAGGCGTCGCAGGACTGGAATCATACGTAGACACTCCCGCATAAACATTCGAGTGAATGACTGAGCCCGAAGGCGAGGTCACGGTGTAATAAACGTCATATTCGGAAATTATTGCTCCATCCGTGTTCGCCGGAGCTGTCCAAGTCAACGTGTAGCCACCATCGGCCTGTTCAACGGCCGTTACGCCCGTGGGCGCGCTCGGCGTCGTTGGCGAAGTGTACAAAACGGTTGCTGGGGTTCCAAGACCAACGGCATTAACCTCGGCGACTGCAAAGACGTAGCTCTCTGAGCTACTGAGACTTGACACCGTGAAGGTCGTCGCCGTTGAAGCAATACTCGAACCCACGAGCGTGGGTACCAAACTGCCACCAACAACGTATTCGTACACGCTGTAACTCAAGCTCGCTGACGTTCCACCGAGGTTCGTTGGTGCGGTCCACGACAAATCAGCTTCGTAGCCCGATGACCCCGGGTCCGTCACCGCGGTCAAACCGGTCGGCGCGCTTGGTGTTCCAATCGTTGTCGCGGTAAGTGCCGTCGACGTCGCCGAGTTACCCAACGGTGCAACTGCCACCACGGTCAACGAGTAGCTCGTAAGCGGCGTCAGGCCAGTAAACGTAGTGGTGCTCGTGCCAGCCGCAGCCGTCACCACCGTCGTTTGACCATTAGGCCAAGTGAGCGTAGCAAGATAACTCGTGACCGCCGGCGAAGCACTTGACAAGGTCCACGAGCACGTCAACGTCGTACTGGTGGTCACGCACGAAAGTGGCGTCGGCGTGGTCGGCACGGTAGCCGTGGAGTACGAAGAATTGGCTGACGAGTACACCGAAGCGCCAAAGGCATTGGCGGTGTCGATCTGCCAGGCGTAGGTCACGCCAACAGTGAGTCCACCGGTACCGTAGTTGAAGGTGGCACTCGTGGTGCCCGCGGGGAAGGACTTCGTGATGCGCGATCCGTCAGAACCCACGCCCAAGAGGTTGTAAGCAAGAGCGTTACTGACTGCCCCCCACGTCATGTAGATACCGTTGGCGTTGCTGTAAAGCGACAGCGAGGTACCTACCGGCGGAACCGTCACCGTGGCAGCCCCACCGTTTTCGGAGATAACACCCGCGGCGTCGGTCGACACGAAGTAGAGCCCGTCGTTGGCTGCCACATTGGCAATCGGCACCGTGCAGCTCAGCGCACTCGCGGGTACGGTGCACACCGTGGTGCTCTTGGTGCCGTCGATGACCGTAATCGTATTGACGCTGTAGCCAGCTGCTACCGCCGTCCACGACACCGTGAGTGTCGTGGGGGTGTAGCTAAACGCGGGACTCGAATAAGCGCTCGAGCCAGCCGGTGCACCCAGCGGATTAATACCCACTTCTTCGTACGTTGAGGAAACGGACGTGCCGTTGCCAACAGCATTGATGGGCGTGACTTTCACTACGTAGTAATCAGGCGCCAAACTACTGAACGTGTACGACGTCGTCGTGGCGGGCACGGTGACGGCGTTGTAGCCCGCGCAGTTGGCCGTTACGGTTGTCGACGAACTACACAGCAATTGCACGCTGTAGCCCGTAAGGACACTGCCGCCGTTACTGGCGTTCGGGGTCCACGCGACACTGATCGTGCTGTTGGAAGCCGTTTCAGCACTAATAGTCGGTGCGCTAGGGCCAGACCCAGTAAGAACGCTGGAGATAACACCAACACCGGCAGCACTCGGACCAACTTGGTCATCGGCCTTAACCGAGAATCCAAAATACGCACCAACGGGCGGTGTAAAGCCATTGCTAGCGTAAACCCAACTCAATGTGTTACCCGAAACAGTTACCGGACTGCCACTAGGCGAACACGAACTCGCCGTGGAACTCGTGCACGTCTCGTACTGAAGGATGAAAGCAGCAGTGTCACCATAAAGTTGGATATCGGAAGGATCAGTCCACGTAACTTCCGTCGACGAGACGGTGACAGCGGGAGCCCCCGCTTCAGGACTAGCGACCAGGACGTTGTTCGACGTACCTGACGAGGTAAGACCCGATCCATTCGTCGCAGTAACGGTGAATGATCCATCAAAAACATCACCATAACCGTTGAAGTCTCCGTTTGTATCGAGGTAATACTGCAGCGAGGAACTGGTTATATCGACCACGCACGTTGTTCCCGTTAGAGACGTGCACGTCACGGAATTGCCTTCGTAGTCCTTCACGGAATACGTCACGGGCGTGCCACCGGTGGAAGAAGGTGCGTTCCAGGTAATGGTCACGTTGGGCGTTGCTGCTGAGTTGTTCACTGTCGCCACGACGTTGGTAATGGCACTCGGGTTGGCTGCCACTTGTGTAAGCGACGAACCCGCCGACGCGGACGAACTACCAAAGGGGTTCGTCGCGATGACGTTGAACGTATAGGAAGCACCGAGAGCCAAGCCCGCCGTGGCGTCCGTCAACGTGCAGGGATCCGTCGAGCAGGAACCCGCGACGTTGCCGTTCGCGAGAATTGTGTAGGAGGTGTTGGAGATGCTGCCACTGAAGGGCAATTGGTTAAAGGCAATGGTGACTGTACCGTTGCCGGGCGTCACCGTTGTAATGGTGGGCGTAACGGGTGCGCCAACGGTGTATGGCGACGACGCCGCACTATTGCCGATCTGGCTGGTAGCGACGACAGCGATCGACGTGGTGGCGAGCGAGGCCGTAGGCGTAAAGGTCAGGGTCGTCGCCGTTGCGTTCGTTGTTGAAGCAATGACGGCATTTGAGGCTCCGAGCACTTGGTAGCCAGTAATCGAGGTTCCGTTGGCAACGGGATCGGTCCACGACACGGTCACCGCACCGGCGGCCGTCGAAGAAACACTGACGCTCGTCGGCGCCAGGGGCACCGCCGCACCAGCGACTTGGCCGGTGGCAAAAAGGGCCAGACCCGCGATCATGGCGACACCAACGAAGGTTCGCGTGGCCCGCAGGCGGTAACGACCGGTGGTGTTCGAGGCGGATAGGGCTGGTTGGACGCTAGGTAGCATCTCACTCCTTAATAGATACGAACTTAAAATCTGAAAAATAATAGCAATTTATTCAGTGTCAAGGGTCTTTGGACCTTTGATGATGGTTGGCGCCAGCAAAGAAATTCATGGGAATTTCGCCCGTAGACCTCCAAAAACGCCTAATTCGGAAGGAATTAACAATATTGAAACGAGAAATTCTCGCAACGATGCCGGCTTGAAGCCAAATTATGAAGAGGCATGGCTTCAGAACATTTTGCACAATCTCATACCGGAGGTACTGTTCCGATGAGTTCCGTCAGAATATTGTTGCCAGAACTCGGAATCCGGAACGACTGGTGCGTTCCGGATTCCAACGTTCGACACTGCTGAAATCTTACGTCACTAGTCGAGGGAGATCGGTTCGTCTGCGTCGATGGTGCCGTCGTCAACTGCTGTTGCCAACTGCTCGCGAACTCTACCGTCAATCTCCGCCATCAACTGCGGACTCTCGCGAAGGAATGTCTTCACGTTCTCTCGACCCTGGCCGAGCTGCTCGCCTTCGTAGGTAAACCATGCGCCGGCCTTCTTAACAAATCCCAACTCGACGGCCACGTCCAAGATTGATCCTTCACGACTGATGCCTTGACCGTACATAATGTCGAATTCGGCCTGCTTAAAAGGCGCCGCGCACTTGTTCTTTACGACTTTCACTCGGGTGCGGTTACCCACCACGTCAGTACCATCTTTGATGGATTCAATACGACGAATATCGAGTCGCACCGAGGAGTAGAACTTCAACGCACGTCCACCGGGTGTTACTTCGGGCGAGCCGTACATCACGCCAATTTTTTCGCGCAACTGGTTGATGAAAAGAGCCACCGTATTGGACTTAGAAAGCCCACCCGTAATTTTTCGAAGGGCCTGACTCATGAGACGAGCTTGCAGGCCAACGTGGGTATCGCCCATCTCGCCTTCGATCTCGGCTCGCGGTGTCAGAGCGGCCACTGAGTCAATGACAATCACGTCTAGAGCTCCAGAGCGAATCAACATGTCGGCGATTTCCAAGGCTTGCTCACCCGTGTCCGGCTGCGAAATGAGTAGATCATCGACGTTGACACCAATGGCTCGTGCATAAATGGGGTCCATGGCGTGCTCGGCATCAATGTAGGCACACACACCGCCATTTCGTTGAGCTTCAGCCACCACGTGCATAGCGAGCGTGGATTTACCCGAGGATTCAGGACCATACAGTTCGACCACGCGACCTCGCGGAAGTCCACCAATGCCTAATGCCAAGTCCAGGGCTAACGCACCCGTAGGAATCGACTCGATGTTCATGTGGAGGTTCTCGCCCATCCGCATAATCGAACCTTTGCCGAACTGCTTTTCGATTTGACCAAGTGTTGTCTCGAGGGCCTTTTCGCGGTCTTCAGTTGCCACTGCTATCTCCTTTTGCTGTTTTCTCATCAGCGGAACCGTAGGGCCCCTATGTGACATTGAGTGGTCTCCACCTGTCACAAGGATAATACGAACAAATGTTCGTAGCAAGCATGCTCCGTACATTTTTTTGTCAACATGCCGGCTGGGTTGCCTAGAACCTCTAACCAGCCTGACAAATCTTGTTGCCCGCTAGTCCACGAGCGCCGAATAGATCAACTGCTGCAATTGCCGGCGAATTGGGTACGTATTACTCGGCAATAACTGGGTGTAAAAGCCCACCGTCAATCCTTCCTTTGGATCGACCCAAAAGGCAGTCGAGGCTGCGCCGCCCCAACCAAAACTCCCTTCGGACAACAGACTCCTACTTTCAACTTGATCTATGGCCACAGAGAATCCGAGACCAAAGCCAATTCCCGATTGATCCGTCTCGGAGAACGAATCGCGCGCCACGGACCGTAGATCGCCTCTTCCCGGAAGGTGATTCGTGGTCATGAGCTCGAGCGTCCTTCGTGTCACGAATCGATGTCCTCCGAATTCGCCTCCTCGAAGCAGCATTGTCATGAACGTTTGATAATCGCTCGCCGACGAGATAAGACCGCCTCCGCCGGCCAAGAACTGGGGAGCACGAGTTGCGCTGTTTGCAATATCCGGATATGGCACCGCTTGGCCCTGTCTCGGCACGTACAACATCGCCAGACGGTCCAATTTCTCGGGTGGGCAGAACCACGACGTATCGGTCATGCCCAGGGGATCCAGGATTCTTGACTGAAAAAAGTCATCCAACGTCTGCCCACTCCAAAGTTCTATAAGTCTTCCCACCACGTCCGTCGCGACTGAATAGTTCCAAGCGGACCCTGGCTGAAACAGCAACGGCATAGAACACCAATCGCTCACGGCTTGGGACAAATCGGCGCCCTTGGCGTAGCCAAAGTCGTAGCCCTTGTTGCGGTACATCTCGTCTACGGGGTGAAGGTGCGTGAAACCATACGTCAGACCACTCGTGTGGCTGAGCAGATGGTGCACGCGAACCGGCTCCGTCGCCGGAACTGTCCTGGGGCTCTGCGCCGGTCCACCAGCGTAAACACGGGCATTCTTCAGTTCGGGAATCCACTTCGACGCCGGATCGTTCAAGTCAAAACAGCCCTCTTCGTACAGCATCATGGCGGCCAACGAAGTGAGCGGCTTGGTCATTGAGTAAATACGCCAGAGTGTGTCGTTCGCTACTGGGCGATCATTTTCTCGGTCCGCGTCGCCGTCTTTTCCGACGTAAACAAGCGATCCACGTCGTGCGACCGTAAAGAGAAAACCACTGAGACGACCGGACGAAACGTACGAAGAAAAATGAGTAACGATTCGATCAAGTGCGGCGGAGGAAAGACCCAAAGCCTCCGGCTCCATTTCAATGTTCATTGCTGGCCTCCCCTCGCAAACCTGATGCCCACCGTATCCGAACGGGTACAGCAAGAGGCCGGCTCACCAAGGTGAGCCGGCCTCTTGAAAACTCATCCCCTCAAAGGGGCGCCATGCCTACAGCGTCACTGTCACCACGAACACGCTGTTCGCGCTGCTCGATGTCACTTCGTGAAGCTGGAAGCGCAGGTTGCTAACAGCCGCCTCAAGGAACAAGGCCACGGTCGTCGCACGAGACTTCGCGAGGAACGCGTTGCCCTTTGCGTAGCCCGTCATCGTGACGTCGCCACCGGCCGAGAGCTTCAAGGCGTAGGTGACAAGCGTCTTCTTCGCTGCGGCGGTCAGAGCGGTGCTCTTACCTGCGAACAAGACTTGGAACGGTGAAGGCACTGGGCCCGTAACAGTTCCACCCGTTGTTGCGGCCGTCTTGGTAGCAGCGACCGACGTGCCACCCGCGGTCAGCGTACTAACGCTGATCGTGTAGGTCGTCGAAGGCGTCAAACCTGAGATAGTGCAGGACGTCGCACTCGCGCCAAGCGTGCCACACGTGATGGTCGTGTTACCCGTGGCAACACTGCCCACGTAACCGGTGATGGTCGTACCACTCGACACCGTCGGAGCCGTCCAAGAGAACGTCAACGAGGTGCTCGTAGCCGTAACCGCACCAAGCGTGGGAGCTGGCGCCGTTGAAACTGCGCCCGTCTTCACACTGGCCGTCGTCGGGGCGCCACTACCAACCGAGTTGGTTGCGGCAACCGTCACCGAGTAGGTAACGCCATTCGCCAGACCCGTAAAGGTGGTGGACAACGTCGAAGCCGACACGTTCTGGGTAAGCACTGCACCCGTCGAGGTGTTCGTAGCCGTAACGGTGTAGCCACTGACAATCGAACCCTTGTCACCAGCCGCGCCAGGAACTGGGGCAGTCCAAGCAACAGCAATGGTTCCAAGCGCCGGGTTGGTGGCGGAACTAATCGAAGGCGCGCCTTCAGG
>Ga0182012_10005261_pt1 | contig 13416 bp, 2 predicted proteins | sample 612S2SmetaG_FD_120486 | JGI IMG/M metagenome (GOLD analysis project Ga0182012, IMG submission 120486) | Permafrost microbial communities from Stordalen Mire, Sweden - 612S2S metaG | ecosystem: Environmental > Terrestrial > Soil > Wetlands > Permafrost | place: Sweden: Stordalen | collected... | reverse complement strand
CTGGCCGATGCCAATGAAGAACTGGCAAACTCGGTCACCGAACTGGCGACTTGGACCGCCCAAGAGGTGGCCGGTATTGTGGGTAATGGCGGTGACGGTGCCCAAGGTGGCGCTGGTGGTGCGGGCGCCCCGTATTACGGCGGCGGTGCCGGCGGTGCCGGCGGTGCTGGTGGCGCCTCAGCAGGGGTGGGTATTACTCTCGACGGTAATGGAGGCAACGGCGCCAACGGCGGAATCGGCGGCTTCGGTGGTGGCGGCGGTGCGGCCGGCGATGCCGGCACGGGTGCGGCCATTGGTGGCGGCAGTGGTGGTGGGGTGGCTGGTTTTGGTGGTGGCAGTGGCGCCAATGGTTTTGGTCAAGGTTCATTTAAAGGCGGCGGCGCTGGTGGCGATGCCATGGGCGGGGCCATTTTTGTGCAGGCCGGCTCGAGTCTCACCCTCCAAGGCAATATCACTTTTGACGGCAATGCCTTGCTCGGTGGCCAGGGCCAAGTTGCCGGTACTGGCATCGTGGCTGGCGCTGCGGGCATCACCGCTGGCACCGATTTATTCATGATGACCGGTTCAACCGTCATCCTGGACCCTGGCCTCGGCAACACCATTACCTTTGATGGCAATCCCTATGGCATGTCCATCGCGGACGACAGTTTGCCCTCCATCCTTTCTGCAGGCGGCTCAACCTCCATTCCGCCGGGTTCAGGCGCGAATATCTCTATCAATAGTGGTTTGGTGGTTTTTGGAGGTACTGATCTTTACTCCGGAACGACCTACCTGAATGGTGGCGTACTGGAAACGGTGGACACCCAAGGCGTCTATTATGGCAGCCATATTACCTTCAATGGCGGTACCTTTGAGAACGCCGGTCCCGCCGATGGCCAAAGTTCCTCCTTCATTCGGTACGTCGGCACCCGCAATACCGATATTAGCTGGACCGGCTCGGGTGGTTTCGCGGCCCTTGGCGGTAATCTGATCGTTTCGCTGGGCAATGGCTTTCAAACCACTGAGACTTGGGGCTCGAATAGCTTTGTGCCCTTTGGCAGCGACTTGCTCTTTGGCGCTTATAACTCGGACAACAGCACGGTCTTTTTTGAAAACAACATCGATCTCGGTGGCCATACCGACACCATTCTCGTCACCGACAACGGGATGTTCACCGACCCGACGCAAATTGACGGCAATATTTCCGACGGCAGCCTCGTCATCAATGACTCCACCCACGACGGCATCCTCATTTTCAACGGCACCAATACCTATACCGGCAGCACCACCGTGTTAAACGGTACGCTGATGTTGAGCCCCAACGGTACGCTTTCCCCCAGCAGCACGCTCACGGTCGACGGCCCGAACACCACCTTCGATCTCGGTGCGAACCACACCAACCAAACCGTAGCCGCGTTGACCCTCACCAACGGCGCCAACATCACCGGCACGGGTACTTCGTCGCTGACCAGTACCACGAATTACCAACTCGAGAACGGCACGGTCACGGCCATCCTCGCTGGCACCGTGGCACTGGACAAGACGACCACCAGTCTCGTCACCCTTTCCGGCAATAACACTTACACCGGCGACACCGTTGTGACCGCCGGCACATTGGCCGAAAGCGCAACCGGCTATATTTCCGATTCCAGCAATTTGACCGTCAACGGCTCGACCGCCCAGTTTGACCTCGGTGATAATCACAGCGACACTGTGGCAAATGTCACGCTGCAGAACGGTGGCCTCATTTCCGGTACTGACGGTTCCATGCTCACGAGCAGTGTCGGCTTCCAGGTTCAGAGCGGCACAGTAACGGCCATTCTCGACGGCACCGGCGGCTTGAACAAGACCACCAGTTCGATCGTTTACCTCGACAACACCAATACCTATACAGGTGATACCGACGTCTATGCCGGCACGTTGACCTTAAACTCCACGGGTGCGCTCTCCAGCTCCAGCAACCTGAACGTAAATGGTACGTCCGCCTATTTCGACCTCGGCGCGAATAACAACTCCCCGGCGGCTAATGTTACGCTGATCAACGGCTTTATCAACGGCACCGGCAGCTCCACGCTTTCCAGCAGTGTCGGCTTCCAAGTACAAAACGGCACGGTCAATGCCATTCTCGGTGGTACTGCCCCGTTGAACAAAACGACCGGCGGTATCGTGTACTTGAATGCCAGCAATACTTACACTGGCGACACGAACGTTTATGCCGGAACACTCACGGAAAATTCTTCCGGCTTAATCTCCGATAGCAGCAATTTGACTATTGGCGGCATCCAGCCGGCTATTGTGACCGGCGCAACGGTCGCCCTGGCCACGCCGAGCATTCAGAACGTTGCGGTGTTCGACCTCGGCAACAATCACAGCGACACCGTGGCGAACGTCACGCTGGACAATGGCTTCATCAATGGCACGGGTACTTCCACACTCACCAGCACCGTCGGTTTCCAAGTGCAAAACGGCACGGTCAACGCGATCCTGGGCGGCGCGGGCATTCCGTTGAATAAAACAACCAGTGGCACGGTCTTCTTGAACGCCAGCAATACCTACACTGGCGACACGAGCGTCTATGCGGGCACTCTGACGGAAAACTCAACGGGTTTGATTGCCGACACCAGCAACTTGACCGTGAACGGCACGACCGCGTATTTTGACTTGGGCAACAACCACAGCGACACCGTGGCCAACGTCACGTTGGTTAACGGCTTTATCAATGGCACGGGCAGCTCCACGCTCACCAGCACGGTTGGCTACCAAGTGCAAAACGGCACCGTTAACGCCATCCTCGGCAGCACGGTAGGCTTGAACAAGACGACCAGCGGCATCGTCTTCTTAAACAGCAACAACACCTATACCGGTGACACTGACGTTTATGCCGGCACGTTGACGGAAAACTCCACCGGCTACATTGCTGACACGAGCAATTTGACGGTCAACGGCACCACCGCCTATTTTGACCTCGGCAGCAACCACAGCGACACGGTGGCCAATTTCACCTTGGTCAATGGCACCGTCAATGGCACGGGCAGCTCCACGCTCACCAGTACCGTCGGCTACCAAGTGCAAAACGGTACGGTAAACGCGATTCTCGGCGGCACCACCCCCTTGAACAAGACCAGCAGTGGCATTGTCTACTTGAACGCCAGCAACACCTATACGGGCAACACGAACGTCTATGCGGGCACGTTGACAGAAAATTCCACCGGCTTTATTTCCGATTCCAGCAATCTGAACGTCAATGGCACGGCAGCCTACTTTGATCTGGGAGCGAATCACAGCGACACCGTGGCCAATGTGAATCTGATCAACGGCTTTATCAACGGCACCGGTAGTTCCACCCTTACCAGCACAGTCGGCTACCAAGTCATGAACGGCACGGTCAACGCGATCCTCGGCGGCACCGTCGGTTTGAACAAGACGACCAACGGCACCGTTTACCTCAACAGCAATAATACTTACACGGGCAACACCACGATTACCGCCGGCACCTTGACCGAAAACTCAACCGGATTCATCGCCGATACCAGCGTGCTAATCGTTAATGGCTCACCGGCGACCTTTGACCTCGGCGCGAACCATAGCGACACGGTGGGCGAAGTTATTTTGTCCGGCAACGGCAACATCACCGGCACCGGCACTTCGGCGCTCACCAGCTCGAACACGACGGGCGGCTTTGAATTGATGAATGGCACCGTGACGGCCATTCTGGCGGGCAATACCGTTCCTTTGATCAAGTCGACCAGCGGCTTGGTGACTCTTTCCGGCAACAATACTTATACCGGTAACACGACAGTGCTGGCCGGAACCTTGGCCGAAAGCGCAACTGGCTTTATTGCCGACACCAGCAATCTGACCATCAACGGCAGTGGCAATCTGGCCCAGTTCGACCTCGGCGCCAACCATAGCGACACCGTGGCTAACGTCACCCTCACCAACGGCAGCATCACTGGCACGGGCAACTCCACGCTCTCCAGCAATATCGGCTTCCAAGTCATGAATGGCACCGTGACTGCGGCGCTCGGCGGCAACGGCCCGCTGAACAAAACCACCGGCGGCACAGTGTACCTTGATGGCAATAACACTTATACGGGCAACACTACGGTCACGAATGGCATTTTGACTCTGAACTCCACGGGCCAATTGTCCAGTGCCAGCAACCTGACGGTCAGCGGCAACACGGCGACCTTTGACCTCGGCGCGAACAACACTTCCCCGGTGGCTAATGTGTCGCTGGTCAATGGCGGCACCATCAACGGCACCGGTACCTCCACGCTTTCCAGCAGCGTCGGCTTCCAGGTTCAAAATGGCACCGTCAATGCGGCGCTCGGCGGCACCGGCCCCTTGAACAAAACCTCCAACAGCACGGTGTACCTCAACGGCAACAATACTTATACTGGCGACACCAGTGTCTATGCGGGCACGTTAACTCTGAACTCCACCGGTGAATTGTCCAGCGCCAGCAACCTGACGGTAAATGGCACCACGGCGATCTTTGACCTTGGCGCGAATCATACTTCCTCCGCCGCGAATGTGACCCTGGTCACTGGCCTCATCAACGGCACGGGTACTTCCACGCTGTCGAGCAATGTCGGCTTCCAGGTTATTAGCGGTAACGTCAACGCTGACCTTGGCGGCACGGGCCCGTTGAATAAGACGGTCAGCAATACTACCGTGTATGTGAATGGCCTTAATAACACCTACACCGGCGCCACCACGGTGTCGGCTGGCACGTTGGTCATCAACGGTGCGCTTTCCAGTAACAACACCGTCAATGTCTCCTCCGGCGCCCAGCTTTCCATCAACAAGAACATCACCATCGGGACGCTCAACAGCAGCGGTTTGACCACTGGCACCAGCATTCTCACCGCCAACACCTACAACCTCAATGATGGCGCCGTCGTCAACCAAACGCTCGGTTTGGGCAATATTTTCAGCAATGGCAATGTCAGTATCAACGCCACTATTTTGAGCACCAACATCAATATTGTGACGGGTAACCTGAGCCTGCAACAGGGCAACTTGACCAGCCCCACAGCCTCGTTGGACATTTCTCTCGGTGCCAACCTAGTGCTCAACGGCGGTAACGACACCATTTCACAGTTGAACGGCAGTGGCGTGGTCGTCTCCGGCAACTTCACCCTCAACGTGCTCAATGGGGGTAACTTCACGGGCACGGTGGGCGGTTCCGGCAACACCGGCGGCACGCTGACCCTCAATGGCACCAGTAACTCCACCAACGGGGCCAACATCACCAACAACAGCACGGTCAATGTGAATGGCAATACGACCTTGGGCAACACGACCAATATTACTTCCGGCAATCTGAACGTAAATGGCACCGTCACGAGCGGAAACATCGTGGTCAACTCCGGCGGCACCTTGAGTGGCGCGGGCAATGTCAGCGGCAACGTAATCAACAACGGCGGCACGGTGGCGGCGAGCGATCCTTCGAACCTGACCATCAGCGGCAACTTTAATAATAACGGCACTCTCGATGTCGAGATTTACGGGATCAACGGGGCGGGCAGGCCGAACGGGAACGATAATTATATCGTCACCGGTTTGACCTACCTTAATCCGGCTGGCAGCGTCCTCGCGCTGGTCGAAAATTCCAGCATAGGTAACACGTTTACCAACATCGCCGCCGGCCAGTCATTCAAATTTATTACCGCCGCAGCGGGCAGCATCAGCGGACATTTTGCATCCATCACCAATCCCTTCGGCAATTTTGTCGCGGTGGATTTAAGTTCGGGCTATATCCTCGGCACGAACATCACGAAAGGCATCTCGGCCAACATCGACAAGGCTTTCCCGGGTGCCACCGCCAATCAGTTGGCCATGATCAACCAAACGGAGATCGCTTCCGACACCGGCTCGGCCCAATTCGATGGCGGCGACCTCATCCAGCAGTTGCTGACCCATCCAGCGGCAACCGCCCAGGTTTTCAACCAAGCCTCTCCTGAAGCCTATGCTGGCTTGGCTGACTATGCCTTGCGCGCCACGCGGTCTTACCTCAACACGGCGTTGACGCTGGACCCGATGGTCAGTTTTGGGAAATATGAAGTGTTTGCAGGATACAACTACTACAACGCCGCGACCGACAGCTCGCAAAACCAGGCCGACTACAAGCTGGACAGCAACGGCGGTTTATTGGGTTTCCGGGCTCAGGTTGCCCCGAAAATAAGTGTGGGCCTATTTGCTGGTTTTGATTCCGGCACCGTTAGCTCAAACTACCTCAATACTGACAGTACCGGTTTTGTCGGCGGCGTGTTTGCCACCGTCGATCCCCTGGCCAGCCACCGCTTGCTTGGCACGGCCAGCTTTACCTACGGTGATTATACCACCCGTGGCACCCGCAGCGCTTTCTCCGGTGCCTCCAACTTTTCCGGAGTTGGTTCCAATGATTATCAAGGCGTGATCGACGTCCAATACGTCGCCATCCAGCAGCCCAAGTATTCCATCTCACCTGAGCTGGATGTCGCTTACAGCGATTCCAAAGTCGATGCCATCACCGAAGCCAACGTGGCCGACCCGCTGCAAGCCTTGCAAGTCGACAGCCTTAACCCCTCCAGTTTACGGGCGGAAGGCGCCGTCAATGGCGTGTATAACATCACTTCCCAAATCGGGGTGACCGGTCGCTTTGGCGTCAGCCACGACTTCGAGCACACCTACCGCGACGTGACCGCCAATGTGGTTGGTGAACCCACCTCGGTTACGGTGCGTGCACCCGGTCTGGGCGACACGGATTACGATGTGGGCGTCGGCGCTTTTTACACGCCGATTGCGCATCTCCGTCTGCAAGTTAACTACACCGCTGGTTTTTCCACCCAGTCCAAAATGTCCAATACCATCTCCGTGGGCGGTTCCTATTCTTGGTAGTGGTCTAGCGGTTGATGATGATAATCATCAACCTCGACCCAACTAATCAGCCATCTAGTTGACCTTAATTATCTGCTGTCCCTCCAATGTGCTCATTCAACACTGCCATTCGAAGGCATATTATTCTACTGATGGCAGTCTTGTGCTGCGCCTTGGCGGGGCGAGCTCTGGCTCAACTCACCTCCACCAGCAGCAATGGGGCCGTCACGATTACTGGCTATACGGGTACCCCGCCTCCCATCATAGTCATTCCAAGCCAGATTAATTCCCAGCCGGTGACGAGTATTGGAACCAAGGCGTTCTATTTTAACAGTAATGCCAACCTCATTATCATTCCCAGTGGCGTCACCAGCATTGGTACCAGTGCGTTTCAGGGTTCTGGCATAACCGGCATGTCGCTGCCTAGCAGTGTCACGACCATTGGTGATTTTGCTTTCTCCTCTTGCACTAACCTGACCAGCCTCACCATCTCAAGCGGGGCTACCACTATCGGAAACTCGTCCTTCAATTTCTGTCCCAACCTGACCAGTATATCGATTCCCGCCAGCGTGACCAGTATCGGTACCGACGCGTTCGCCTTTTGTTCCAACTTGACCGCCATCAATGTCGACTCAAACAATCCGAGTTACAGCAGCGATGGGGTAGCCTTGTTTGACAAAAACAAGACCACCCTGATTCAATATCCGGCTGGCGCAACTGGAGGTTATTCGATCCCCGGCAACGTCAGCACCATCGGGGCCGATGCTTTTGAAGGCGACCAAGTAAGCAGCGTCTATATCCCTCCCTCCGTCACCAGCATTACCCAAGGCGCGTTCAATGCCTGCGCCAACCTCACTTCCATTAACGTGGACGGCAGTAATCCCGCCTACAGCAGCATTAACGGGGTCGTGTTTGACAAAAGCCAAACGGTGCTCGAAATATTTCCCTGCGGTGATGGCGGCTTTTATTTCACCCCCTCCAACACCACCACCATTGGAACTGGGGCCTTCAATTTCTGCTTCAATCTGCTCGATGTGTTTCTTTCCAACAATGTTACCACCATTGGCTCAAATGCCTTTCAGGGCTGCGCTAACCTCACCAGTTTCCTTGTTACTGACAACGTTACCAACATCGAGGACGGAGCGTTCTACAATTGCCCAAACCTGACTGTCTTCGGCGTTACTGCAAACAATACGGCCTACACCAGCGTGGGTGGAGTATTGTACAACGCGAACCAGACCGAGTTGGTGGAGGTGCCAGGTAAGTTTAGTGGCAGTTATGCCGTCCCCAGCGGCGTCACCAGCATTGGCGATTATGCTTTCGCCGATACCAATCTTACCAGCGTCACGTTTCCCAACAGCCTGACCAGTATCGGGACTTCGTCGTTCTATTTCTGTAGCAACCTGACCACGCTCACCATCCCCGCCAGTGTCACCAACATCAGTGGGAATGCGTTCGCAGACTGCCTCAATCTGAAAACAGTGGATTTCCTCGGCAACGCCCCCACGGCGGATTCCACCGCCTTCAACCAGGACGCGACTGCCAAGGCTTATTATTTATCCATCATGTCCGGGTGGAGTTCCCCTTTTGGCGGGATAACCGCGTTGGCGTTGACTCCGCCCAGCTTCACCACCCAACCCAAATCCCAAGCCGTCAAGGCTGGCTCACCCGCCAGTTTTTCGGTCGCTGCCACTGGCGCGCCCGCACCGACTTTCCAATGGCAGGTTTCGACGGATGGCGGCAATACCTGGAATAACGTTACCGGTTCCCAATACTCGGGTGCCACGACCGCGCGATTGTCGGTCACCCCGACGGTCAGTATGGCCGGCTATCAATATCGCGCCGTGGCCACCAACACCTCCGGTCCGGCCAGCAACAGCACACCGGTCCCGCTCGTGGTGGGCTACTCCACCGGCTACGTGAGCTGGCTAAAAAGCAATTTTACCGCCACCCAATTGGGTACCCCGTCCGCAATCACACCCTCGGCAGCGCCAACTGGCGACGGCATCCCGAATCTCCTGAAATATGCCTTCGGTTTACCGGTCAGCACCAGCGCCCGCAGCGCTCTACCGCAAGCAACCATCAGTAAAGGCAATCTCACGCTGACTTTCCCCTCGTCCCTGATTGATGTGACCTACACCGCCCAGGCCAGCACGGATTTACAGACTTGGACCACCTCGGGCGTCATCACCACCTCGGGTGGCTCGACGGCGACCGCTACTTACGCAATTCCCTCCAGCGGGCCCGCTTTCCTCCAAGTCATTGTGACAGAGAAATAGATTAGTTGCCGACAAGGTGGGCATTGAGTCGGAACGATTATCGAACTGACGTAGCGCGCAAGCGGCATCTGAGCGGGGGACGGTCCCATTGTGCAATAGTATGCGACGTAGACATTTGCTCAGCATACGTGCGGTGATTATTGCCCACCCTTCCGCCGCATTGTCTGGACAAAACAACCCCAACCGGGTAGGCTGACTCTCCCCTTCAGGATTTATCCATACCGTGGTTCAAAATGTTGAGTCACCCAGCTTGCTGCCAATTTTCTGCTAGGATGGGTCTCTAATGAATAACGTTTTTTAACGTTAGTTTGATTGTTCCGATCTTTCCCCTCGCTTATGCGCTCTTACGTCCCGGTTTTTTCCAGGCCCTTTATTTTTTTGATCGCGGTGGTTTTCTGCGCCTTCTCGAGTCAGGCGCAGGCTCAATTCAATTTCACCAGTAACAACGGCACGGTCACCATCACCGGCTACACGGGTTCCAGTAGCACGGTGGTCATCCCGGGCCAGATTAATTTTCAACCCGTAACCACGATTGCACCCGGGGCGTTTGAGAGCATTAGCATGACCAGTGTTACCATCCCCAGCAATGTGACCACTATCGGTGCCAATGCGTTCGAGGATTGCTTTCTATTGGCCAGTGTCACGATTCCCGCCAACGTCACCAGTATTGGAGCAGGCGCCTTTCAAAATTGTTCAAGTTTGGCTACCGTTACGATTCCGGCCAAGGTCACCAGCCTGGGCGCGTTGGCCTTCGATAATTGCTCGAATTTGACCGCGATAAATGTGAACGCCACCAATACTGCCTACAGCAGTGTTGGCGGGGTGTTGTTTAATAAAAACCAAACCACACTCTTGGAATATCCTGCTGGCTTGGCCGGAAACTATACTATCCCGAACACCGTCACCGCCATCGCCGCCAGCGCCTTCGATAGCTGTACCAACCTGACCGGTGTTACCATGCCCGCGAGTGTGACGAGTATCGGGGCGGGCGCGTTTCAAAGCTGCAGCAGTCTCACCGCGATAAATGTGAATTCCGGCAGTACCGCCTATAGCAGTGTGGGCGGGGTCTTGTTCAATCACAGCCAGAGTACACTCATAATCTACCCCGGCGGCTTGGGCGGTAGCTACACTATCCCCAGCGGGGTGACTAGCATTGGCGACAATGCGTTTGCCAACAGCGGTTTGACTGGCGTCACCATCCCCAACACTGTCACCACCATTGGCGCCGCTGCTTTTGCCGACACCAACTTAATCAACGTCATCATTCCCAATAGCGTCACCAGCATCGGAGCCGATACGGCCCCGAATGGGGTGGGGACTTTCTTTGGCTGCGACAGTCTGACCAGCGTTTCGATCGGCAACAATGTAACTACGATCGGGGCCAATACATTTGACGCTTGTGCCAGCCTTTCCAGTATAACCATTCCCAGCAGCGTCACCTCCCTTGGCGAACTGGCGTTCGCCAATATGCCAGGACTGGCCAACGTTTACTTCCAAGGCAACGCTCCTAGTGCTGATGTAACGGTATTCTCTGGAAGCGCCGGAGCCACCATCTATTATTTGCCAGGCATGAGTGGCTGGGGATCGATTTTTGCCAATGTGGTCCCAGTGCTGCTAACCCAGCCAATTCCCGTCGGTTCCTTGCAAGTGACCATTACACCCTCTGGGGCGCTGACCGCCGGGGCCCAGTGGCAGGTGGATGAGGGCCCCTTGCAAAACAGCGGTGCCACAGTGGGAAATTTGTCGGTAGGCAACCACACGGTGAGCTTTTCCACCGTCAACGGTTGGACCCCTCCAGATAATCAGCTGATTTTGGTTAGCGCAAATGCGACAACCACCGCCAGTGGAAACTACATTCCTCAAGAGGGTTCTTTAACCGTCACCATCAGTCCCACCTCAGCGGTTTCGGCCGGGGCTTTGTGGCAGGTGGATGGCGGAGCCAATCGTCCCAGCGGATCGCTCGTGACTAATTTGCCCGTCGGCAATCATACGGTAAGTTTTACCACCCTCAATGGCTGGACTTCGCCAGCCAATTTAACAGTCACGATAAATAATGATGTTACTACCAACGCCACCGCCACATATTTCGCCAATCCGCAATCAGGCCAATTCAGCTACACGATCAATAACGACGGATCCATTAACATCACCGGATTCTCCGGCAGCGGAGCTACCCTGGTCATCCCCAGTACCATTAATAGTCAGGCTGTGACCAGCATTGGAAACTTTGCTTTTAGTTTTGTCTCGGGTGTCACTAACATAACCATTCCAAGCAGCGTTACTAGCATTGGTATCGGGGCTTTCCAGGGCACTACTATAACAACTATGACAATCCCCAGCAGTGTCACGACCATCGGAGACTTTGCTTTTGCCGATTGCACCGCCCTCACCAGCATCACCATTCCCAACGGGGTAACCACCCTTGGCAACGAAGTCTTTTATTTTTGCCCCAAACTAACCACCGTTACCATCCCAGCCAGTGTGACGAGCATCGGGGTCAGCCCATTTATTTATTGTTCCACTCTAAGCGCCATTAATGTCAATTCTGCCAACCCGGCTTTTAGCAGCGCTGGAGGGGTTCTCTTCGACAAAAGCCAGGCCACGTTGCTGGATTATCCTGCGGGCCTGAATGGAAGTTATACCACCATACCCGGCACGGTCACGGCCATTGGAGCCGGTGCATTCAATGCGTGTACTTTAAGCAGTGTCACTTTGCCCGCTTCGGTTACCAGTATCGCCCTCGGTGCGTTTAATTATTGCACCAGTCTTACGGCTTTTAGCGTCAGCACCAGTAATCCGGCCTTCAGCAGCAACAGTTCAGGGGTCTTATTTAACAAAACCAAATCCACGCTCGTGATCTACCCCGACGGGCTAAGTGGAGCATATGCCATTCCCGGCAGCGTCACCAGCATCGCCACCGGGGCTTTTGATTTTTGTGCCAACCTAACCGCCATCACCATACCCAGCAGCGTGACCAGTATCGGAGCCAATGCCTTTCAAGGCACGGGCCTGACTAGCGTGTCAATTCCATCCAGCGTTACCTTCATCGGTGGCGCGGCGTTCAACGACTGTTTGAGCCTGACGGCCTTTGCTGTCGATAGTAGCAACCCGGCCTATAGCAACAGTGTGGATGGCATCTTGTTTGATCAAGGCCAGGACACCCTCGTGGAATTTCCCGGTGGGTTAAGTGGCAACTACACCATCCCCGGCACCGTCACCAGCATTGGCGATTATGCCTTTGCCAACACCAAGTTGGGCAACGTCACCATCCCCACCAGCGTGACCAGCATCGGCAATGAATCGTTCTATGCCTGTACCAACCTGGTAACTATTTCCATCCCGGCCAAAGTCACCAGCATTGGCACGTATGGCTTCGGGTCCTGCCTTAATCTTTCCACTGCAAATTTCCTCGGTAATGCGCCGAGTGCCGATTCCACCGCATTCTATAACGACACTCTGGCCACGGCTTATTATATCACCGGGACCAGTGGATGGGGTTCAAGTTTCGGCGGTATCCCCGCGATGCTGTTGAGCCAGCCCGGCTTTTCCACCCAGCCAGCCAGCCAAGCCGTGGTTGCCGGAGAGAACGCCACTTTTACCGCAGAAGCAGCGAGCGGATCTGCTGCGACTTACCAATGGCAGGTTTCGACGGACGGGGGAAATACCTGGAGCAACGCCACGGGCACCCTTTTCAGCGGATCAATGACCGCCACGCTGACGGTCACAGAACCGGCCCTCACCCTGTCTGGCTATCAATTCCGTGTCGTTGCCACCAACTCGTCCACCCCCCCCATTACGAGTTCGTCGGTTGCGCTGGTCGTCGGCTTTTCCAGCGGCTATTTGAGCTGGCTGAATAGCAACTTTACCTCTATCCAATTGGGCACCCCCTCGGTCATCGCCACCTCGGCGACGCCAGCCAATGACGGCATTCCCAATCTCCTCAAATACGCCTTGGGCTTGTCGCCGCTCCAGAACGCCCGCAACCAGTTGCCGCAACCAACCTCCAGTAACGGCATCCTCTCCCTCACTTTCCCTGCGGCCCATACCGATGTGACCTATTCGGTCCAAGCCAGCACCGATTTGATCAATTGGAGCACTACAGGCGTAACCACCACCGCGAATGGCTCGACGGAGACCGCCACTTACCCGCTTCCCGTCAGCGGCCCCGCCTTCCTGCGCATCGTCGTCGCGCCGTAGTCGGCCTTCTGTCGTTATCGGTTGGCGGCCCTTGGAGGCCGATAGTACTGTGTTATCTCTGCTGCTCCCGATTCTCCGGTTTGCCCGGCTCGTCGAG